>JAESFT010000081.1_pt1 | contig 152128 bp, 143 predicted proteins | sample 9269451 | NCBI WGS metagenome assembly JAESFT01 (sample SAMN14502557, study PRJNA617106) | algae metagenome | isolation source: Scytonema hyalinum WJT4-NPBG1 and co-occurring heterotrophs from well... | place: USA: Mojave Desert, Joshua Tree National Park, California | collected 2006-05-25
TGTTCGTCCACGCCACCGCCCTCGAGCGGGCGGGCCTGCGCGGCCTCGTCGAAGGCCAGAAGGTGGCCTTCGACACCGCCGAAGACCGCAGATCCGGCAAGATCGCCGTCAACAACATCCAGCAGGCGTAAAGCTTCGCTCCACGATCCGGAGGGGGCGTGCGCGCCTCCTCCTCACCCATTCAGAAAAAAGATTATGCAGTTTCAGATTGTCACCAATCATGCCGGCAGCGATTTGTCCGGCGATCCCACTTTCACCCTCGAGCGGGTCTTCGCCTCCGGAACGGAGGGCCGGCGCGACGTCAGCCACCTCCTCGACCGGACCTACGGCTACCGTTCGCTGCGGGAGGTGCAATGGCACCTCGCGGACCGTTTCGGCGTCCAGCCGCGCAACGTGCGGGTGCACGGTGCTGATATCCGGCGCGAGCACCCTATGTCCTGAAAGGGCGTTCCGCCCTCTTTGAAAGCGGCTCCATGCGTATCTTCATGTTCTCGTCCGGCGCGCTCGCCGATCTTCACGCCTTCGCGACCGACGAGGCCGGCAGCAAGCTGCCGGCGAAGTATGCGCCCTGGGGCCTCACCGGCACCCTGTCGGCCCGGCAGGAGCCGCCGCACAGCTTCTCCCGCCGGACCATCGAACAGGCGCTGTCGACCACGGGCTATCAGCTTTGGCGCATGAAGCCGAAGGGCTGAGCCGCCCGTCGATGCGGGCGAGCCGTCATCTCGGGGGCTCGAGCTCGTCGAGGTGCGAGGGACGGCACCGCAGGCCCACGGGGCATCGGGCGCTGTCCCGGGTCGCCGCGTAGGCCGTCTCCGTCGTCTCGCCCCGGACGCAGGATCGCGGGCTCGCCACGAAGCGCTCGAAGGTTCCCGGACCCGTGTAGAGGACGGTCGCGCCCTGGGCCTGGACGAAGGATCTCGCACGGTCGCAGGTCATGCTCTGGGTGGTCGGCTGGGGCTGGGCCTGGGCCGGCAGAACGCCGAGCAGCGCGGTGAGGAGGATGGCGAATCGCATGGGTCGGTCCTGGCCTGTGGATCGCCCGCCAACGACCGGTACCCGGATCCTGTTCCGGGACCTCCGACACTTTATGGCGACGTCGCGGCTGCCCGCCGCCCTCACGCCTTCGTGAGGCGCTTGCGCCCGGCTGTCGCTGCGGCGCGCCGGCGATGGGATAACAGAGGTGAATGCGAGCCGTCGGCGCGGTGGCCACGCTGGAGCGATGACTGATTCGCGACCTCACGATGCCAAGGTCCAGCAGCCGCAACGTGAGCTGGACGACGCGATGGCGCACGCCAGGCAGGTTCTCGCAGCCTCACGGGAAGCGATCGAGCGATCCCGCGCCGTCATCGCGGAGAGCCGCCGGCTGCGCGGCGAAACGCCGGATCCCGACAAGCCCGCCGATCCCGAGGGAGCCCGCTGAAGGCCGCGCGTCGAGCGGCCGCCCGGCCGTTCTCACACGCGGTGTTCGCGGTAGCCAGCCGTATCGGGCGTCGTCCGGGTCATGAGGGCGGCGCCGACTTCCAGAAGCCCGATGATCAGGTGCGGCCAGTACACCCGGTCGGCGAAGCCGAAGAGCCAGGGAGAAGCCGCGAGGAGCAGGCCGCCGGCCGCGTCGACGGCGAGATGCATCGGCATCGGGATCACGCGCGACAAGGACAGCTCGTAATCCGTCAGAAGGCTCATCGCCAGGATCCCGGCTCCGAGGATCATCGGCACGTATTGCGCGGCGGTCCCGTCCGCGAAACCGAACAGGTAGGGTGCGGCAAGCAGAAGAAGACCGCTGGCGTAATCGGCCATGCCGTGGATTCGGGTCGGGATGAAACGCATGTTAACCTCGTCGCTGGTGCGGGCAATCGTCGGGCGCCCACTAAGCCGGAGAGGCGGGATAAAGTTCCTGGCAAGGTCGGTATGGGGCCGATGACGGCTCGTCACGCCCCCGCACTGCCGGCCACGCTCACGCAGAGGTGCCAGCGCCCTGCCGCCAGGATGGACGCTTCGGGCGGACGAATGCGAAGACCAGGAGGATGCCGGCCAGCATGGCGCCGGCAAGGGCCGGCGCCCGCCAGTCGCCGGTCGACGTGCGGATGACGACCAGGAAGGCGCAGACGAGTGCGCCCAGCGCCGGCACGACGACCGGAACCTCGAAATGACCCGCCGGCTCCCCCGGCCGGCGCTTCAGCACCACCATGGCGCCGTTCACGACCGCGAACACGGTGAGCAGCAGGAGGACGGTGGCGGAGGCGAGCTGCGCGATGCTGCCGGTGAGGCACAGGGGCGCCAGGATGGCGAAGAGAACGGCGATCGCGAGATGCGGGGTCTGGCGGCTCCGGTTGACGGCGGCGAGGCGGGCCGGCAGCAGCTCCTGACGCGCCATGCCGTAGACGAGGCGCGAGGCCGTCACGTAGTTCACGAGAGCCGTGTTGGCCACGGCAAAGAGCGTGATCCCCGTGAAGAGGATCGGCGGGAGCGCGGGGGCGGCCCGCTTGACCACCTCCGTGAGCGGCCCCGGCGCCGCCGCAAGCTCGCTCCAGGGAACCACCGACACGGCCGTGATGGCGACGGCCACGTAGATGAGGGCCGAGACGATCATCGCGCCGATCAGGCCGATCGGGACGGTGCGCTGCGGGTTGCGGCACTCCTCCGCCACGTTGATGGCGTCCTCGAAGCCGATGAACGCGAAGAAGGTGAGCACGGCGCCCTGAAGGACCAGCAGGATGAACAGGTCGCCCGAGCTCCCCTCCGGCGCCGGCGGCGTCTCGAAATAATCCACCGCCCCCCAATACGAGATCCCGACGGCGATGACCGTCAGCAGACCCGCAGCCTCGACCAAGGTGCAGGCCACGTTCACCCAAATGGACTCGCGGATGCCCCGCAGAACGAGCCCCGTCAGAAGCAGGAGGAAACCAAGCGCGAGCAGGGACACCGGCAGATCGGGAGTGCCGAGAAGCTGCGCCAGGTTGGCGGCGAACACCCTGGACTGGGTGGCGACGGAGGTCAGCCCCGAGCAGACGACGGCGAGCCCGACGGTGAAGCTCAGGATCGGCCAGCCGAACGCCCGCTGGACCACATAGGCCGCCCCGCCCGCATGCGGATAGCGGGAGCCGAGGGAGGCATAGGACAGGGCCGTGAGCAAAGCGGCGACGAGAGCCACCAGGAAGGCGAGCCAGACCGCGTTGCCCATCTGGCCGGCGGCCTGCCCGATCAGGCCATAGATGCCGGCGCCCAGCATGGAGCCGAGAGCGTAGAGGGTCAGCTGGACGGGTCCGACGGACCGGCGGAGCGTCGGAGGCTCCGCGGCCGGAGCGGCTTCAGCAACTCTCAGGGTGGTCATGAAGCTCTCCGCCGCAGGTCCCTTGGAGGAACGGTGGCGGCCGGGCGGAGTTGCAGGAGCCATGGCGGATTGCGCTTCGCCGCTCGGCGATGCCGAATGCGGTCCGGCGTGGTCGCGGGCAGGATGCGGCCGCGCGTGCGGGTGTTAAGGACGAGATCTCAGCCCGCACTCCCACGGTGCCGGCCGAGCCACTGCGCCAGCCGGCCGGTGGCGGCATCCGCAGCGCCCGAATCCTCGCCCCGCAGCAGCGGCAGGAACGATTGGGCGAGCTCCTTGCCGAGCTCGACGCCCCATTGGTCGAAGGGGTTGATGTCCCAGATAGCGGCCTCGACGAACACCCGGTGCTCGTAAAGGGCGATCAGCTTGCCCAGGGTCGCCGGCGTGAGCTGCGGATAGGCGATCGTCACGCTGGGGCGATCGCCGAGGAACACGCGGTGCGGGACCACGGACGGATCCGCGCCGGGCTTCAGGAGGGAGCGGACCTCCTCGGCCGACCGCCCCCAGGTAAGGGCCTGAGCCTGGGCGAGGCAGTTCGCGATCAGCACCCGGTGATGCTCGGCGTATTCCGGCTCATGCCCCTCGGCCCCGATGAGGAACTCGCAGGGGATCACGTCCGTGCCCTGGTGCAGGAGCTGGTGGAAGGCGTGCTGGCCGTTGGTGCCCGGCTCGCCCCAGACCACCGGGCCGGTCGGCTGCTCCACGGGCGATCCGTCCACCCGGACGGCCTTGCCGTTCGATTCCATGTCGAGCTGCTGCACATAGGCCGGGAAGCGCGCGAGCCGCTGCTCGTAGGGCAGCAGCGCCCGCGAGCCGTAGCCGCACACGGAACGGTGCCAGACGCCGATGAGGCCGAGCAGGATCGGCAGATTGCGGGCGGGGTCCTCCGTCCTGAAATGCTCGTCCATCTCGGCGGCGCCGGCCAGGAACTCGGCGTAGCGCTCCGGGCCGATCGCGAGAACGAGGGCAAGGCCGATGGAGGACCAGATCGAGTAGCGGCCGCCGACCCAGTCCCAGAAGCCGAAGGTGCGGTCGGCCCGGATGCCGAACGCGTCCACCTCCTTCAGGTTCGTCGAGACGGCGGCAAAGTGGTGGGGCACGGCGTCGGCGCCGAGTCGCTCCTCGATCCAGCGCCGGGCCGACCGGGCGTTCAGCATCGTCTCGGCGGTGGTGAAGGTCTTCGACGAGACGACGAACAGGGTCGATGCGGGATCGAGGCCGTCCAGGGTATCCTTGAGGTGCGCCCCGTCGACGTTCGACACGAAATGGGTACGGGGGCCGGAATGGTAGGGTTTCAGCGCGATGGCCGCCATGGCCGGCCCGAGATCGGACCCGCCGATGCCGATATTGACCACATCCGTGAAGGCCGCATCGGTGGATGAGTGCACCGCACCCGAGCGGATGTCGCGCGCGAAGGCGAACACCGCCTGCCGGGTCGAACGGATGCCGTCCGTGACGTCGGCGCCCTGAGTGGAGAAGGCGCGGCCTTCGGGCGCGCGGAGCGCCACGTGCAGGGCGGCCCGCCCCTCCGTCGGGTTGACGACCGCACCCTCGAACATCGCGTCGCGCCGTCCCGGCACGTCCGCGTGGCGGGCAAGGTCGATCAGGAGGTCGAGGGTCGGCGCTTCGAGCGCGGTACGGGAGAAGTCGAGCAGCAGCCCGCAGGCCTCGCGGGAAAAGGCCGATGCGCGACCCGGATCGGCCTCGAACAGGGCGCCGATCGAGCCCGGTCCCGCCTTCCAGCGCTCCCGCAGCTCACCCCAGGTCCGTGCAACCTCAGCCTCGTTCCTCATCGGCACACCTCCGCGACGACCGCGTCATAGGGCGGAACCGCCACGATGACGAGCCCTTCCGTCGCCGGGAATCCATCGTGCGGCGCCTGACGGGACCTCGAGGGCCCGCAACTTGGCCGTTTCGTGCAGATCCCGCCTCGACCCTCCGCCGTTCGACCCTACCTGAGGGCCGAAGAGAACCCGGAGCGCCACCATGCCCATCGACCTGTCCGCGGAGTTGCGCCGCCCCATCAGTCTCGCGCTTGCGGCAGCGGCCGTGGCCGGCTGGCTTCTGTTCGCGGTGGTGCTGGTGACGCTCTCGCAGGAGAACCGCCAAGCGCGGGACGAGCTCGCGGCCCTCCAGACATCGGAGAGCGGCCTGCGGTCCGAACTCGACGACCAGCGCAGGTCCGCCGGCACCCTGGCCGATCTCAGGACGCAGATCGCCGGCTCGCAGCAATCCCTGAGCGAGGCCACGCGGGCCCGCGAAGACGCGCAGGCGCAGCTCGCAGCCCAGCAGCAGGCCCTGCAGGCGGCCCAGCAGCGCTCGACCGAAAGCACCCGCGCCGCCGATGCGGCCGCCCAGCGCCTCGCCGACCTGCAGCGGCAGGTGCAGGAGACCGAATCCCGCCTCGGCGGCCTGCGCGGCGAGGTGACGTCGTCCGAGCAGAGCATCACGGCAAGGGCCCAGGAGCTTGCGGAGGTCGGCCGCCGGCTCGAAGAGGCCCGCCAGCAGGAGGCGCGGCTGCGCGAGGATCTGGCGCGCATCACGCAGGAGACCGGCGCGAAATCCACGGATCTCGCCGACGCGGAGCGGCGTCTCCAGCAGGCCCGCGAGGCCGAGGCCGCGGCCCAGACGGAGCTTTCGACCGTGCGCTCCGAGCGCGAGAGGCTGAACCAGGACCGGCAGGGCATCGAGCAGGCCATCCGGGACCTCACCGCCACGCGCGACCGCCTGACCGCCGAGGGCGAAGCGCTGCGGCAGCGGCAAGCCGAGCTGCAGGGGCAACTCGCGCAGGCCACCGACGACCTGTCGGGCAAGAACCGGGAAGCGGCCGAGCTCGACGGGCGGCTGCAATCGACCCGGCAGGAACTGTCGGAGGTACAAGGCCGCCTCGCCGACACGCGCCAGCAGCTCGCGGCTCCCCCGCCGGCGGCGGCCAGCGAGCCGCCTCCCCCGCCGCGGCCCGCCGAGCCGATGCCGTCCGAGCAGCGGCCCTGAGGACCGCTTCGCCGGAGGCGACAGACGTCTCGATGCAGCGATGGCGGCTCGGCAGGTCGACGGAATAGTCGGCGAAAGCCTTCCGCCACCGGCCGCAATGCTCGTCCCAGGCGTCGAGCGTCAGGCCTTCTTCAGCTCGCTCGCCTTGTGGGCGGCTTCCTTGCCGGACTTGTCGCTCTTCACGATGAACTGCGGATTGTCCTTGGACGCGGCGACCTTGTGACCCTTGATCCGGGTCGGCGTGGTCTGCTTCTTGACCACCTTTCCGGTCGAATGCCCGCCGGACGAGTCCCAGGAGACCTTGTCGCCGGCCTTCGGTTCTTTCGCCATCGCGCTCTCCTCGCCTCGATTGCCGCGGATCGTCACCTCATCGGACGAGGAACGGGTTAGGAGAGGCACCGTTCCACGGTAGCGCTTGTGGCACTCGGCCTCATCGGGACCAATCGGGCTTTGCGCGCGTGCCAGGGCTCATCGGCGACGACGAGCCGCTTTCCAATCCGGATGCCATCCAGCCTTCGGCGCGGCTTTGGCTGTCGAGGCGGCCTCAAGGCTTCGGCGTCGGCACGGCGTTCAGGGAGCCGGTCGCGTCGGTCCCGCCGAGCTCGATCCGCCAGAGCTGGGTGGGCAGGCTCTTCGGCGCGTCGGGCTTGAAGATGGCGCTGTCCTGGATGCGAGAGGTGGTGAAGTACACCGACCCGTCCGGTCCCTCGGCGAGGGTATCGGGCCAGCGCAGCTGCCGGTCCTTGACGAGGAGCGTCGGCCGACTGTTCCCGCCGGCCCCGAGGACGCGCACCCTCAGGGCATCCTCCTCCGGCGCCGTGATGATCATGCGGTCGCCGCGGCGCGTGATGAGGAGGCCGTCGGCGACGCCGTTCTCGCCCACATTCTTCACCTGCGCTTCCACCTCGCCGGCGCTCGCCTGCGGGTTGGTGAGGGCGGCGGTCGGAATGCTGTAGAGCGTCCGCCCCTTGATGGCCTGCCAGTAGAGGGTCCCTCCATCGGCCGAGAGCGCGATCCCGTCGGCCGAGAACTCGACGCCGCGTCCGTCCGGACGTCGCAGAACCTCCCCGTCGGCCTTCACCTCGACGCCCTTCTCCATCTGGGTGCTCGGGTGGCCGTCCAGTACCCGGCGGGCCTGCCCGGATTGCAGATCGACGACGACGAGGGCGCCCTTCACCCCGGAATCGGTGATGTAGGCGTGCCGCCCGTCGGGCGAGAAGCGAACGTCGTTGAGGTACGACCCTTGCGGCGCTGCGCCCTCGTCGAAGGCGATGGTCTGAACCACCGCGTTCGAGGCCAGGTCGATCTTCACCATCTTCGGTCCGCCCTGGACGACGTGCGCCTGGGAGGGCGCCGCCGGATCGAGAACCCAGAGGTTCCCCTGCCCGTCGGCGACGACGCTCTGCACGCACACGAAATGCTCGCCCGGGCTCAACTCGTCCTTCTTGGCATTGCGCCAGGCGTTCCAGCGCTCGTCCGGATAGGGCCGGATGGAGCCGTCCTTCATCACCTCCGCCACGGAGATCGGAGCATCCTCGGTCCAACGGGGGAAATTCACGAAGATGCGGCCGTCCTGGGCGACGGTGACGCCGGTGACCTGATGGTCGAACGAGGCCACCTGCTCGAAGCGCGGCTGCTGGGAGGAGGACTGCGCCTGGGCTGCGCCCTCGACGGAAAGGGCCGCAAAGCAGGCGCCCACGAGGAGACCGGTCTGTCGCATGAACTTCTCCGCTCGGCTTGGGATCGCAGCGGCTGATCGCGCTTTGCAGGCAACGTCGCCGGGCCCGGGCTGTTCCGACCCGCGACGATCCGAAACCGCGGGGCTCGGAAGCTCTCGGCTGCCCGAAATCAGTGCCAGTCCTTGTCCGAGGTCATCCTCATCTCGCCCGCCGCTCGCTTGATATTGGCGAGGTCGACCGGATCGCTGAACGGGTCCTCGTCGAGGGACGTGACCCGGTTGAGGCGCCGCTGCCAGCGTCGCAATTCGTCGATATAGGGCCCGTAGGGCACCCTCTTCAGAGACCCGTTCTCCTCGACGAGATCGCACAGGCCGTTGTGCAGCCATTCGCCCGTGTGCCAGTCCGGCATGTCGATGGCCGGGAAGAGACAGACCCCGTGCAGGTCGATTCCGTTGCGCACCGCCGCGAGGGATTCCTCGACGATGTCGCGCAGCCAGTCGGGCCGACCCTCCCCGAGGCCGCTCGTCTCGCCCACGATGATGGGCCGCCGGTAGCGCTCCCAGGCGAAGGTGAGAAGATCGCCGAGCGGGCGGATGCGCTCGTCGTGGGGCTCGAGGGAAGCGTGGGGGCCATGCTCCCGGTACTCCATCTGCCCGAAGGAGTAGCAGTTGACCCCGACGATATCGAGCACCTCGGGAGACCCGCCGAGCTCCGGGTGGCTGCGGCCGGCGATCACGTCCCAGGCAAAGAACGTGTCCTCGAAGGTCTCGCGATCCGCCTCGTCCTGCAGGTCCGGCCGGTCCTTCGGCGCCACGACGAGGATCAGCGGATCGATGTGGACCATGCGGGCCTCAGGATCCACCGTTCGGATCGCCGCGACCGCCGCGATGTCGGCCCGGCAGAGGGCAAGGCGCAGGGTGCGGCGCTCCTCGTCCGATCGCCCGAACGGCGCCGTCCACCCCCACTCGCCGCCCATGAAGGCGAAGAAGGTGATCTCGTTGATCGGCGTGAAGAAGTGCGGCCCGCGGATGCGCGGGGTTACGTACTCGGCTGCCGCCCTCGCATAGGCGGCGAACCGCTCGGCGAAGTTCGGAGCGAAGGGGTCGACGTCGTCCGGATAGCCGTAATGGCACAGGTCCCAGATCGGCAGGATCTGGTGCCGGTTCATCGCCGCGATCAACGGATCGAGCCCCGAGAAGTCGTAGACGCCGCCCCTGTCCACGAAGGGCCACGGGATGCCCTGCCGGGCGACCGCGATGCCGAGCGAGCGCAGGAAGGCGCAATCCTCGTCCACGTGCTCGCGATGCTGCGTCTCCGCGACGAGATCGCGGCGGCCCCGATCCTTCCAGATGAAGGTGGAGCACTCGAAGCCCGAGAGGAAGAACGTCGGAAAGATGCCGGGCTGAACGGCATGGTGCGCCGAAGGTCCCGGGGACGGTGGAGCGGACACGGCATCCTCCTCATGGCGGCGGGCTGATGCCCATGTAGGGGGCCGCGACCGAAGGGGAACAGCCGAACTCCGCGGCATCGGTCCGTGCTCGCCGCCGGGCAGGCGGTCACCGGAGGAGCTTGTCGACGAGACTCTTTCGCACGCCGTTGAAGATGAAGCGGGGGTGATCCTCGGGCACGAAAACGTCGGGCATGACGTGAAACGGCGTCACGCCGGTTCGGAGCGCAGCGTCATACTTGCCGTGCTCGGCCCCGCTGCGGGGATCGTACTTCATGAGATCCGCATAGCCGCCCGGAACATCCTCGCCGCTCGCCTGCTCGAAGCCGAGATGCAGGAAGGTCGCAAGGCCATGGACCGCGAGGCAGGCCTGCGGATCGGCGAGCCAAGCCAGGGCGGCGATCACCGCATCCTCGCCGATGCTCAGCTCCGAGAACCGGGGCAGGCCGAGGACCGCGTCCAGCACCGCGGGGCTGACCCACATCATCTTCTCCTTGAAGGGCATGATGGGGTCGTCGGGATTGAGGAACGGTCCGTAGGCGAGCTCGCGGCCCGATCCGAGCTTGATCGAATAGGCACGGTGACCCTGCGCGATGAAGGCGCGGGCGGCGTCGCGCAGATTCGCGTCGACCAGAGGATCCGCGTCGTAGGTGCTGTCGTCGTCCATCAGCATCGCGAGGCGGCAGGTCGTCGTCTCCCGCATCCTCTCGACCGCACTCCTCACCACGTCCCCGATCCGGTCGTGGGGACGTTCGGCCGTCATCAGGACGAGGTCCTGCCGCGCGACCGCGCCGGCGAAGGCCCGTTCCAGGTCCGTCATGTCCGCCGCGGAATAGCCCTGCGCATAGACGAGGACCGATGCGGTGAGGCCGCCCTCCCCCAGAGCCGGCAGGAAGCCGCCCTGAAGATCGGCGAGGAGGCGCGCCAGCACCTCCTTGCGCCCGCGGCTGCAGATGAGAACGGCAATGTCGCGGCGGATCATGACACGGGCAGCCGGATCGGAAACTCAGGCACTGATCGGACAGCGCTCACTCTCACGCTGCGGTGATGGCGGGGGCGACGGGTTGGCTGGAGCGTTTGCCGCGCCATCGTTCGACGGCGGCGAGGAGCTCCTCGCGCCGGAAGGGCTTGCCAACATGATCGTCCATGCCGGCGGCCTGGAACGCCGCCACCTGCTGGGGCAAGACGTTCGCCGTCATGGCAATGATCGGGACCTGCCGCCCCTCGCCCTCAAGCGCCCGGATGCGGGCCGTTGCTGTGATCCCGTCCATCACCGGCATCTGCACGTCCATGAGCACGAGATCGTACCCCCCCGCCTCCACCGCCATCAGGGCCGCCGCCCCGTCCGCCACCACGTCCACCCGGTGGCCCGCCCCCTCCAGCACCGTGCGGGCGATCTCCTGGTTGATCTCGTTGTCCTCCGCGAGCAGCAGGCGCGCCCCCGCCGCCACAGCCCTGGGCGCTGCTCCCTTGCGCCGGTCCCCGCGCCGGCGCTCCTCGACCACCCGCACCTCCAAAGAAAGCCAGAAGGTGGAGCCCTGCCCGGGCCGGCTCTCCACCCCGATGGTGCCGCCCATGAGCTCGACGAGGCGCTTCGAGATGGCAAGGCCAAGGCCCGTCCCGCCGAACTCCCGGCGGATGGAGCTGTCGACTTGAGAAAAGCGCTGGAACAGGCGGTCGAGCCGGTCGGGCGGGATGCCGATCCCGGTGTCGGCGACCGACAGGCGCAGGCGGCAGGTGCCGGCCCCCTGCCCCACCACCTCGGCCGTGAGCGTCACCCCGCCCTGGGGCGTGAACTTGACGGCGTTGTTGAGGAGATTCAGCAGCACCTGGCGCAGGCGGTCCTCGTCGCCCACCACCACCTCGGGCAGGCGCGGGTCGAGCACGAGCGTGAGGAAGAGCCCCTTGCCGTCGCTGATCGAGCGCACGATCGAGACCGCGTTGTCGAGAAGGGCGCCGGGGGAGAAGGGGTGCTGCTCGATCTCGATCAGCCCCGACTCGATGCGCGAGAAGTCCAGGATGTCGTTGACGACCGTGAGCAGCGCCTGGCCGGCCGACTGGATGCGCTGCAGGCCCCGGCCCTGATCGGGGGTGAGCGCCGGGTCGCCGAGCAGGATGTCGGTATACCCTAAGATCCCGTTCAGCGGCGTTCTGATCTCATGGCTCATGGACGCCAGAAACTCAGACTTCGCCTCGCTCGCCGCCTCGGCCGCGATACGCGCCGCCTCGGCCTCGGCTTGAGCGGCCTTCAGGCGGTCGGCCTGTTCGCGCCGCTCCGTGATGTCCTCGTAGGTTGCGAGCCAGCCCCCTTCTTGCAGCGGCGTGTGCATGAGCGCGAGCATGCGCCCATCCACCATCTGGAGATCCTGCTGCGCCTGCCGGCCGGCTCTCGCGACCCGCAGGCGCTCGGCGATAAACGCCTCGGGATCACCCGCATAGAGCCCCATGGCCACGCGGTACTCCAGGATCGTCTTGAGCAGCGTTCCGGGTCGCGTGAGGTGCTCGGGCAGGCCGAACATCTCGGCATAGCGCCGGTTGCAGACGACGAGGCGCAAGTTGCGGTCGAAGAGGCACAGCCCCTGAATCATGGCGTCGAGGACGATGTCGAAGCGGGCGCTCTGCTCCTGCAGCCGCTGCTCGGCCCGGCGCCTCTTCGTAATGTCGCGGATGGACGAGATCACCATGACCTCGTCGCCCGGCGCCTGGATCGCGCGCAGGCGGGCCTCCACCCACACCTCGGAGCTGTCCTTGTGCCGGAAGCGGTGCTCGATCGCGGCGAGCGGCCCGTCGACCCGGACGGACCGGAAGGCCTGGTGCACCAGCGCAAGGTCGTCGGGGTGCGTGAAGGCATCGAGGCTCGAGGCCAGCGCTTCTTCGGGCGTGTAGCCGAGGAGGTTCTTGATCGCTCCGGAGACGTAGCGGCTGCGCCCCTCGACGGGCGCAAGCACGATCACGTCGCCGGTGTTCTCGGCCAGGAGCCGGTAACGCGCTTCGCTTTCTGCGATGCTGGCCTCCGCCAGCTTGCGCTGCGTGATGTCGTTGTAGGTGCGGACCACGCCCCCGTCGGGGAGCGCCAGGCTCTTGACCTCGAGCACCATTCCGTCGGGTCTTTGCCGTTCGTACGTCGCTTTCGCGGGCATGAGCTCGCCCGATGCGGCCCAGGTCTGGACCTCCGGTGCGGGGGTGAGATCGCCCTGCGCGATCTGCCGCCGCCGAACATCCATGTAATGAGGACGCGCGGCGAGGAAGGCCGGGTCGAGGTTCAAAAGCTCGGCCGCGCGGGCGTTCGACACGCCGATATGCCCGTCAGATCCGATCGTGAGAAGGCCGAGATCCATGTGCGAGAGCGCGACTTCGAGGAGCGCCGACTTCTCGCGCAAGGCGGCCTCGACCTCCTTCAGGTAGGTCACGTCGCGGATGCTGGTGAAGACCCGCTCCACCCGGCCGCTTGGCCCGACGAGCGGCACATGGGCAAAATCGAGGAAGCGGTCCCGGCCGTCCGTGTTGATCGGGCGCTCCAGGCGCAGGGGCTGTCCCGTCGCGACGACGTGCATGGTTTCGGTATGGGCCTGCTCGGCAATGGCCGGCGACAGCAAGTCGGCGAAATGCTTGCCCCTGCCCTCCTCGGGGCTGTAGCCGATGGCGCGAGACGCCACAGGGTTCCAGGTCTCGAAGCTCGGCCTGCCGTCCGGCCCGATCGCGATGACGTAGGCGGCATCGATGGAATGGTCGAAGAGGGTGCGAAAGAGCCCCTCGTCGGCGGACGGCACGGGCGGGCTGCGCAACGCCGCCCTGCGCCCGCACCAGAACCCGGCGGCTGCGATGAGCGCTGCACCAGCAGCCAGCAAAGCGAATGTTTCCAAGGGCAAAGGGATCGGTCTCGACAGGTCGCCTGGCCGGGAGGATGCCGGCGCACCGTTAATTCCGCGTCAAAGGACCGGCCGGAGGGGCGCTGTCCCGTTAACGATTGCCGCTCGGATTCGCGGCCCGCCTTTACCACGTCATGAACCTCGAATTGCCGTAGGGTAAGGGGGCGGCTAAAAAGCAGGTCAAAGGCAAAGCAATGGTTTTTTGGCCTGAACGACTGGTGCGATCATGACGAGCGACGAGCGCAAGAGCATGGAGCAGGCCGGCGAGCCTTCCTTCCTCCGCGTCAGCGAGATCGTCTCCTTGTTCGACAAGTATCTCGACATCACCGCGAAGGTCGGATGTCACGCGATGTCGCCCGAAGAGGGGCAAGAGAGCGTCAGGGGCCTCCTGCGGGAGATGCGCCTCAAGGGCTATGGGCCCAACTAGAATAGCGCGTCGGAGGCAACGGATGGCGCTGGTCCCGAAGACCGAGCACCTTCCGCGCCAGATTGCGCCCGGCGGCACCAACCCAAGCGCCTTGCGGCTCCGGATGGCTGAGGTAACTTCGGCCCCGCACGCAAGGTGAGCGCTTGTCCGATACCCGCACCCAGATCGCCGACATCGAGCTCGAGATCGAGCGACTAACGGACGCGGCCGAGCGCTGCCGCAAGATCGGGCTCGCCGCGCGCATCGCGGCCGGCCTCGGGGGGCTCGTTCTGATAGGCCTCGTGACGGGCATCCTCCGGTTCTCGCCGGAATTCCTCGTCACCGCTCTGGCGGCCCTCGTCGGCGGCATCGCCCTCGTGGGCTCGAACCAGGGAACGGCGGACGAGGTGAAGGCCCAGATCGATGCTGCCGTGAGGCGCCGGTCAGACCTCATCGACGCCCTGAAGCTCACCGCGGTCGAGTCCGAATCCGCGTGAGGAGCCGCCATCTCGCCCCCGCGCGAGGCTTGGACGAGCGTCACGCGATGCTGTTCGCCAGGAAGCCCTTGAGCCGTTCGCTCTGCGGCCGGGCGAGCACCTCCCGCGGGTCACCCTCCTCTTCCACCACGCCCTTGTGCAGGAAAACCACTCGGTTCGACACGTCGCGGGCAAAGCTCATCTCGTGCGTCACCACGATCATGGTGCGGCCTTCCTCGGCGAGGGTCCTCATCACGCGCAGAACCTCGCCGACGAGCTCAGGATCGAGGGCGGAGGTGGGCTCGTCGAAGAGCATCACCTCGGGCTCCATGGCGAGCGCCCGGGCGATCGCCACGCGCTGCTGCTCGCCGCCGGAGAGATGCGCCGGATAGGCGTCGCGGCGGTGATGGACGCCGACGCGCTGGAGATAGTGGTCCGCGCGCTCGACGGCTTCCTTCTTCGAGAGGCCGAGCACCAGCATCGGCGCCTCGATGACGTTCTCCACCGCCGTCATGTGCGCCCATAGGTTGAACTGCTGGAACACCATGGCGATCCGCGAGCGGAAGCGCCTGAGCTGGTCGGCGTCGGCGGCGTCGAGCTCGCCGCGCTTGGTGCGCACGAGCTTCAGCTCCTCGCCGCCGAGCGCGATGGTGCCGGCATTAGGCTTTTCGAGGAGGTTGAGGCAGCGCAGGAACGTGCTCTTGCCGGATCCGGACGACCCGATCATGGAGATCACGTCCCCTGCCCGAGCCTCGACCGAGAGGCCCTTGAGCACTTCGGTGGGGCCGAAGCTCTTGCGGATGTCGGTGGCGCGAAGCTTGGTCTGCATGTCAGGGGCTCAACAACTTGCCTTTGCGCTTGGGAACGGTGCCCGCCACCTTGCCGATGCGCCGGCCCGCGCCCGTGAAGCGGCCGAGGACGCGCGCGTAGAGAACGCCGTCCGTAGTCGCGGCGACGGGGGTGGTCTCGCCGGTGAGTGGGTCGACGATGTCGGCGATGCGGTCCCCCGAGCGCACGCGGGCGCCCGGCGCCGCGTGGTAGACGACGATCCCGGCGGCGGGGCTCTCCAGGGGCTCGGAGGCCTCGAGGGGCGTCGGCTGGCAGCGCGGGGCGGGAACGGCGGGCGGCGGACCCTCGATCAGGCCGCGCAGCACGAGAAAGTCGACCACCGCTCCCGCATCGGCGGCCGCGAAGTCGTGCGTCACGTCGGCCTCTCCGCGGAACTCCAGCGTCGTGGCCTCGCAGCCGAGAGGCAGGGGGTGATTAGGGAAGCGCTCGCGCAGCTCGTGCCAGGGCCGGCTGCACGCCTCGTCGAAGGGATCGTCCCCCGATTCGGTGGCGAGCAGGATCGCCTCGGCGCCGAGCAGCGCGCCCAGGGGCGCGAAGGTGTCGGCGGAGGGGGTAAGGGTATAGAGGTGCATCACGGCCTCGGAGTCGCAATGCATGTCGAGAACGAGGTCCGCCTCGATGGCGAGGCCCACGAGAGTCTTCTTCAGGACCTCCGCCGGGGACGCGGCCGGCCAGGCCTGCAGTTCGGCAACGAGCGCCTCGCGCACGAGAGCGACGTTGCGGGCCTCGTCGGCGCCGAGGCGATTTGCGATCCGCTCGGCGACCTGCGGCACGAGGTAGGGGTAGCCTCGGTTGAAGTTCTGCCCATCGGCAAGGTCGAAGCGGCCGACCCTATGGCTGAGGAGGCGCTGCGACAGCCCGATCGGATTGGCGGAGGGAACAAGGATCACCTCGCCGCGAAGGCGGCCCTCCGCCTCCTGAACCTGAAGGCGCTCGCGCAGGTGGTGCGCGGCGAGCATGCCGGGGATCTCGTCAGCGTGGAGCGCGGCCTGGATGTAGACGCGCGGGCGGGCGCCGGGCGCCCCGAAGCGGTGCACGGTCAGGGCGACGTTCGCCCCGGGGGCGAGGGGCGCGAGGGCGATCTGTTCGGTTCTCACAATGTGTTTCCCGTGGGGCTCAGGCGGGCCTGGCGTCGGCGGCGCGGGGTTGAAGGTGGCGCAGGTAGTGCCGCTCAAGCAGCTTGAACAGGCCCGCCATCGCGAAGGTGAGGACGAAGTAGAACACCGCGACGGTGCCGAAGGCCTCCACCGGCATCAGGTGGTTCGAGTAGACGTCGCGGGCGACGCGGGTGAGCTCGACGAGGGTGACGGTCGAGGCAAGCGCGGTGGCGTGCATGAGGCCGATGGCCTCGTTGGAATATTGCGGCAGCGCGCGGCGCAGGGCGCCCGGCCACAGGATGCGGCGGTAGAGCTGCAGGTTCGTGAGCCCGAGGCTGCGGGCGGCTTCGAGCTCGCCGCGCGGAGTGTTGCGCAGGGCGCCGGCGAAGATCTCCGTCGTATAGGCGGCGGTGTTGAGCGTGAAGGCCGCCCAGGCACAGAACCAGGGCGAGCGCAGGAGCGTCCAGGCGGCGCTGTTGCGGATCCACTCGAACTGCGCGAGCCCGAAATAGATCATGAAGAGCTGCACCAGGAGGGGCGTGCCGCGGACCACGTAGGTGTAGAACCACACGGGCGTCGACAGCCAGCGGTTCTGCGACACCCGCGCCATGGCGAGCGGGATCGCGAGCACGAAGCCGGAGGCGAGCGAGATCGCAAGGAGCAGCAGGGTGATCTGCAGGCCCTTGAGGAAGGTCGGCAAGGCGCCGAGCACCACGTCCCAGTCGATCATGGCGTCACAGCTCCGCCTTGCGCACGCCGAGCGAGAAGCGGCGCTCCACGGCGCCGAGCGCCAGGATCGAGACCGTCGTCACGCCCAAGTAAATGAGCGCGATGGCGGCATAGAAGGTGAAGGGCTCGTTCGTGGCGGAGGAGGCGAGGCTCGCCCGGTGCACCATGTCGTCGAGGCCGATGATGGAGATGAGCGCCGTCGCCTTCACCATCACGAGCCAGTTGTTCGCAAAGCTCGGGATCGCGTGGCGGATCATCTGCGGAAGGGTGATGCGGGTCATCACCTCCCGGGGCTTCAGGCCGAAGGCATGGCCGGCCTCGATCTGCCCCCGCGGGATGGCGAGGATCGCACCGCGAAAGGTCTCGGTGAGATACGCGCCGAAGATGAAGCCGAGGGTGATCGTGCCGGCAACGAAGGGGTTGATGTCGATGTAGCCAAGGTCGAACCGGTCCGCGATGCCGTTGATGCCGATCTGCCCGCCATAGAAGATGAGGAGCATCAGCACGAGTTCGGGCAGGCCCCGGATGAGCGTGGTGTAGGTGCCCGCGATCCCGCGCGCGAACCTGTTCTCCGACAGCTTCGCGACCGCGCCGAGGAGGCCGAAGATGCACGCGATGGCGAGGGAGACCGCGGCGACCGTAAGGGTCGAGGACAGGCCGCCGAGGATCGCCGGAAGATAGCCGTGGAGCATATTGGGTTCGGTGCTTGGAGCGTTTCAAGCGCCCGGAGAGCGGCGGAGCCGCCGAAGGGGGCAAGCGGGGTCTTGGGCGACAAGAACCTCTCCCCGCGGACGGGGAGAGGTGGCTTCAGCGTTACGCGCCGCCCGAGATGTCGAAGTCGAAGTACTTGTCCTGGAGGCTCTTGTAGGTGCCGTTGGCCTTGATGGTCTTCAGCGCCGCGTTGATCTTGTCGCGCAGCTCCGTCTCGTTCTTGCGGACCGCGATCCCGACGCCCGCTCCGAGACCCACGCGCACCGGCTGGCCGACCGTCTCGAAATCCTTGCCCTGCTCCTTCTTCAGGAAGCTCTCGGCGGAGACCACGGAGGAGCCGAAGCCGATGTCGCCGCGCCCGGCGGCAAGCTCGAGATAGACGTCCGTCTCCTTGTTGACGAGGAGCGTCTCGCTGCCCGGGTAGTTGTCGGCCACGTGCTTGGCGCGGGGCGTGTTGCGGGCGACGATGATCTTCTTGCCCTTCAGGGCCTCGGCGCTGTGCTCCTTGAACGCGCCCTTCTTGGCGACCCAGCGCGAGGGGACGTCGTAATAAGAATCGGAGAATTCGACGGATTTCTTGCGCTCGTCGGTGATCGTCATTGAGGCGACGATCATGTCGAATTTCTTGGCGTTGAGGGCCGGAATGATGCTGTCGAATTCCTGCTGCACGAGGGTGCACTCGACCTTCATCTCCGCGCAGACCGCGTTCGCGATGTCGATGTCGAAGCCCGACAGCTTCCCATCCGGGCTGATCTGCGAGAACGGCGGATAGTTGCCCTCGACGCCGACCCGGATCTTGGTCTGGGCTCCGGCGGAGGCCGCGAAGGCCACGGCGAGAACGGCCGCGAGGCCGAGTGTGCGGAACATCGGAAAACTCCTTGCTTCTTTCCCCTGACGAGGATCACATACTGAACAGAAATTTTCAGATGTACAAGCGATGAAAAATTCTGTGCATGCTCCGCCGCCGTTCTCCGACATGGCCTTCGCGCAATCCGAGCTCGGGCGCCGCCTCGTCGAGATGCAGGCCACGGCCTCGCCCTCCAACCGTCTCGTGGCGGATTACCTCCTGCGCAATCCGATCCGGGTGACGGCCTGGAGCATCGAGGATTTCTCGGCCGCGGTGCCGGTCTCGACCGCCACCTTGAGCCGGTTCGCCCGGGCCATGGGCTACAGAGGCTATCCCGAGTTGCGGGGAGCGGTCGCCGAGACCCTGCAGACCGTTCTCAAACCCGTCGAGAAGCTGCGCGACGCCATCGAGCGCCGCCAGCCTGAAGACCAGGCGCTCGCCGAGGGCCTTCAGCGGACCGTGGACAACGTGGTGCACGCGGCTTCCGCCCTCGACCCGCGAGCGGTCGAGCGGGTGGTGGAGCGCCTGATGGGGGCCCGGACCCTCTATGTCATGGGGTTCGGCATTTCCTCCCATATAGCCGGGCTGCTCACGTTGAAGCTGCAGCCCTTCTGCCCGCAACTCATCAACGTGGTGGAGTTCGGCGGCACCGAGGTAGCGGCGGGGCGGCTCATGAATGTGGGCCGGGGCGACGTGCTCCTGGCCATCAGCTTTCCGCGCTACGCGGCGGATGTGGTGCAACTCACGTCGTATGCGCGGGACCGGGGCGCCACGGTGATCGCCCTCACGGACGCGGCGGCCTCCCCGCTCGCGCACCTCGGCCACGAGGTTCTCCTCGCGCCGAGCAGCCATCCGGTCCTCTCCAGCAGCTATGCGGCCGCCATCACGGTGATCGAGGCGATCATCACGGGGCTCATGACGTCGAGCGGCGACAACGTCCTCAAGGCCGCAACACTGACCGAAGCGATCTCCGGCTATCTCTTGCGGGGCGAGTGAAAGCTCCGGCCGAGGGCGAATCCCGCTTGGGCCGCCTCACCAGAGGGTATCGTCGAACCGCACGGCGCCGTCCGTGAGAAGGCGCTTCAGCACCGCCCGGCCGTCCCGTGCCACCGCGACGTCCACCTCGACCCGGCGGTCGTTGCGCATCGCCTCCACGGCCCTGCCCTCCCCTTCGGGGACGAAGAACCGCTCGATGCCGTAGGCCACCCTCAGGGTGCCGCAGGGCGTCTCGCAGGCCGTCCGCTCGTCGTGGCGGTCGGTGACCTGACCGCGCAGGAACAGGCCGGCGGAGGGCTTCGCGCCGTGAACGCCCGAAGCCTTCCAGGTCGAGCCCTCCTGCTCGAGGGTCACGTACACGGTCTCGCCCTCGCTCACGGCATCGACCCGCGCCAGATCGGCGGTGGACAGGCGCGAGATGTCGTAGGCCAGGGTCACGTAGTCGCCGCGGAACAGGTCGCGAGGATCGACCGGGACGACCGTCAGCCGGATGACCTCGCCCCGCCACGCGATCAGCGTTCGGTCGGCGGCGAGGGCGAACAGGAGACCGGACTGGACCAGGAAGGCGGCGAGAAAGCCGAGGGTTGCAACGGACCGCTTCATGCGCTCGCTCCCGCGTTGGTTTGCAGCCGGCCGAGGCGAAGGAGGCCGAAGGAGAGCGCGATGAAGAGCATGCCGCCGGTCAGCATGGCGAGACCGGTGTCGAGCACCGTCCCGATGGTCTGGACGTAGAGGTAGAGAACCTCGACGCCGAACAGCACCATGCCGAGGCGCCCGGCCGCCCTCCCCGCGCCCGACTGGCCGAGGGAGACGAGCCAGAGCGACAGCATGAGCGTGAGCCCGCCCGTGAAGCAGCGGAACACCATCTCGCTGTCGAAGAACGCCAGGGCCGCGGCGAGGATGCCGGCAATCAGGACCGGCCCCAGCCCCGCCTGCGGCAGGCTGAGGGCGCCTCTTTGCAGGCAGGCCGCTGCAAAGCCGAGCATGGCCAGGGCGGCAAGGCCGGCGATCGGCAGCCACGGCGAGCCTGGCACCGCCGGCCGCCCAGCATAGCTCTCCTGGAGGGCCGCGACCGCAAGGACCGCCACGAGGAGGGCCGGCCATCGCAGATCCCGCCCGAGCAGCGCGATGCGCTCGGCGCGCAGCGTTCTCAGGGCCGTGCCGGCGAAAAATCCCGCCAAAGCCAGAAGGGCGGCGAGTGCCGCCATGGCGCCGAACGACCAGTCCAGCCGCTCGCCGGTCGCAACGAGCGCGATGCCGGACCACGCCATGATGGCGAGAACGCCCACCTGGCGCGCGCGGCCGGCCCCGATCGCCACCGCCAAGGCAAGGCCGGCGAGGATGAAGGCGAGGCCCGGGCCATGCACGGTAGCCTGCATCTCGCTGACGACGAGGAACGGCCAGTAGCCCGCACCGACGATGGCGAGGAGCGTGAAGGCGTGCGAACGGATCAGCGCACCGGCGATGAGGCAGCCCACGGCCCACAGGAACACGCCCCCGCTCGCATCCCCTTCGATGTGGAAGGTTTGCGCCACGAGGGCGATTGCGGCCGCGTAGACGAGACCGGCCAGCAGTTCGGCGGCTTCCGCGCCGCGCGGGCGTCCGGCCAACCGCAGGCGCCAAGCCGCCGCGAAGGCGAGCCCGAGGAGACCGACGAGACCGAACAGCCGCACGAGCCGCGGGATCTCCTCCCAGTTCGCAGCGACAAGCCCCATGAGGCCGAGCCCGACGAGGAGCGCCCCCATCCCAGCCACGAGGCCCGCAAAGCCGATACCCGGCCGGGCCGCCGGCAGGGAGGCCAGGATCGCTTCGGCCCCTGCCGGCGTGATCCAGCCGTTCTGCTGCCATTGCGGAAGATCGGCCTGAAGCCTTCTTCGGTAGCGCCCGTCCTGCATGATCGCCTCCCGACCTGCACGCGTAACGGTGCCGGTCCCACCACGGTCGTAGTGGTCATGCGGAGGGGTATAATGGGGTTTTGTTGCCGCGCTTTTGCTTCGGGCGGATCTTTTGCCGACAAATGTTGCGTGCCGGGGTCACTGCCCGCGCGGTCGCTCGGCCCTGCGGGTCGCGAGCAACGCGCCATCGAGCCTGAAAGGCATACCCGGCGCATCGACGGCCGATGCATGAAGCTCCGCCGGGCTGGCGCACGGGCCCGCGACGGCGGGCCCGCCATGCTCGGGATGGCGCCACTCATCATGGAGCGCAAAAGCGTGCATATCACGCCACTGTCGAATTTTCTTCAGCCCGGAGCGCCGCCATGACCCACCTGCACCGCTACCACGGGGTCTACCCGGTTCTGTACGCCTTCTTCGGGCGCGACGGGCACCTCGACCGGGAGGCCATGCGCCGTCAGGTCGAGCACTGCATCGCAGCGGGCGCCCACGGGCTCATGGTGCCGGGCCTCGTGACCGAGGTGCACAAGCTCACGCGCGGGGAGCGGCAGGCCGTGATCGGGTTGGTGGGCGAGCTCAACGGCGGCCGCCTCCCCTACGCTGTGACGATCGGCGATCAGACCGCGCCAGAGCAGCTCGCGGCCGCCCGCGCGGCGCGGGAAGCTGGGGCCGACTGGATCATCCTGCAGCCCCCCGCCGCGAACGAGGGCGGCGAGCCGGAGCTCATCCGGTTCTTCGGTCGAACGGCCGACGCCATCGACTGCCCCGTTGCCATCCAGCACAACCCCTTCAACCTGCCGGTCTGGCTGTCGGTCGAGGGCATAATCGAGCTGCACCGGCAGCACCCGAACTTCAGCGTCCTGAAGGGGGAAGGCACGGCCGTCGAAACCGAGCAGCTCGTCTCCGGCACGGACGGCAAGCTCGACGTGTTCGGCGGTCATGGCGGGATCGAGTTCCTGTCGATCCTCCGGGCCGGCGCCGCCGGGCTCATCCCGGCCCCCGACTGCCTGCCGGTGCAGGTGCGGATCTACGAGTTGTTCCGGCAAGGCACGCCCGCCGCCCTTGCGGAAGCCGAGCGCCTGCACAAGGAGCTCCTGCCCCTGATCATCTTCATGGTGCGGTCCATCCCGTCCCTGCTCTGCTACGGCAAGCGCTTCATGGCGAGGCGCCTTGAGCTGTCCGAGGTCGTCGAGCGGCAGCCCGCTTTGGCGCCGACGCCCTTCGGCCTTGCCGAGATGGACCGCCTGTTCGAGAGGCTTGCCGCACTCGAACAAAGCGCTCTGGAGACGCGCAGCACCGGGTGACCGGATCGCCTATGCGACGTGTAGCCTACCCAGCTTCGAGAAGGACGCGGGCCTTTCGCGGGCGACACGAGCCGGTTCGGAACCCTCGCCGGTGAACATCGAAGAGCACACGCTCCGGCTCGCACGAAGCCCTCTCGTCCTGCTGTCTCACGAGTCGCAGCGCTGGCCCCTGCAAAGAATGCTGGACCTCACCGAGGACCGGTTCCACCACCGCTATATTGTCGGCGCGCCCATGTTCCACATGAACGCGACCTTCAGCCTCAAAGCGGCTTTGTCGGCCGGTGCCGGCCTTGTCCTCCTGCCCACGTTCGACGCCAAGGTCTATGCCCGCTCGATTGAGCGTTTTCGTGTGACATGGCTGACCTCGGTTCCAACGATGCTGGCACTGGTTGCGAAGGAGAGAGATCTCATCGGCGGACTGGATTTCTCGTCCGTCACGAACGTCACCATGGGTTCAGCTCCCCTGACCCAAGCGCTCGTGGACAAGGTGCAGGCCATCTTTCCCTCGGCCCTCATCAACAACAGCTATGGCACGACCGAGGCCGGTCCGACTCCGTTCGGAGCACACCCGGCGGGCATCCCACGTCCGGGAGTTTCGGTCGGATGCCCGCTACCCGGGACAGAGGTGGAATTGCGCGAAGGACCCTCGCCCGATGAGGGTGTGCTCTACATGAAGAGCCCGATGCTCATGGAAGGCTACAACAACCTTCCGCAGAAGACAGCGGAGGTGGTCGACGACGGCTGGTACCGGTCGGGCGACATCATGCGGCGGGACCAGCACGGATTCTACTATTTCCTCGGCCGTGCCGATGACATGTTCGTCGTCGGCGGCGAGAACGTCTGGCCTGGCGAGGTCGAGCGTCTGATTGAACGCATGCCGGGTGTTCATCAGGCTCTCGTTGTGCCGGTACCCGACGAGATCAAAGGCGCTCTGCCTTTCGCTTTCGTGGTGCGGCAGCCGGGAGCTCAGATGAGCGAGGCAGACGTCAAGACCTTCACCATCGCGGGCGGCCCTGCCTTCGCGCACCCCCGCTTCGTGGAGTTCAGAAGCGAAATTCCGCTTGCGGCAACAAACAAGCCCGACCGTCGAAGACTCACACTGGAGGCTGAAGGAATCGCGCGCGAGCGACGTATGAACTATGTGTCGCCCGGTTGAGCGAGTTCGGTATAAGCGATTGAGCGTGGCGACAGGCGCTGAGCAAACACTCCCAAAGCTTTAGACGTGCACCGCACTGTGATGCCGTTCGGATCCGTGAGGAAGCACTGGCGCAGTTGGCCGCCAGGGAGTGCGCGCAGGCCGTCGGACAGGGCCTCGAGCGCGTGCTCGCCAGCCTGGCAGGCGGCGGCGAACGGCGCAACGAGACGGCCCCCGACTGAACTGATGTTGACGATTCGTCCTGGACGACCATGGTGATCCCGCCGAGCCCCGAGTAGTGCCAGGAAGGCTTGGGAGACGACGAGTGGGCTCACCCCGTTCAACGTCACCAGTTCCAGCACCTCGTCGGCGGGTTGATGCTGGAGCAGGCCCCCGCCGGTGATGCCGGCATTGTTGACGAGGCCAAAGAGCGGCTGGCCGGCCAGCACGGCCTCCACCTGCGCCGCGGCACCATAGATGGCTTCGCGATCAGTGGACGTCGAAGAGAAGCGGCGCGAAGCGAGCGTCGAACTCCGTCCTCAGCCGGTCAGCATCCGCTTGCTTGCGCACACTGCCGAACACAGCGAAGCCGCGCGCGAGAAGTTCGGCGGTCGTGGCGTACCCGATGCCGCTCGAGACACCCGTGACCACGACGGCCCGCACATTTCGATGAATGTCAGACACGGGAGAGTTCCTCACTCAAGGTCCGCAAGCGGCGCTGCAATGCAGGGTCATCCGCATATCGTGAAGCCCGCGACGGAGCATGCCCGAAAGACCGTTGGAAGGTGCGATAGCTGAAGTACTCGCCCGACCATCGCTCCAGGTCGGGTTCTTGGGCGAGGTATAAGGGAAGCTGTGCCGAGGCGGCCGCTGTCACCGCGATGAGCTCAAAGGTGCGCTGAGCGAGTCCTCCGAGATCACCGGCAAGGTTGGTCCGGACGATACCGGGATGCAGGCTAAAGAACGCGACTTCATTCTCTGGGATCTGTTTGGCCCAGGCCCGGGTCGAGACGACCTGGGCCAGCTTGGCCCGGCAGTAGGCGCGAAATGCATTCGGATCAGCCCGCCGCACCGCATCGAAGTCTGGCTTGGCTAGGCGGTGCCCCCAGGCGCTGACCGACACGACGCGGCTCGGCCGGCCTGATCGCGTTTGTCCGCGCCGTAGAAGATCGAGCAGCAGACGGGTCAATTCGAAGTGGCCGAGGTGCATGACCGCAAAGTGGAGTTCGTGCCCATCCGCACTCAAGCCTCCGCCGGGCTTCACAAGTCCCGCATTGTTCACCAGCGCTCCGATCCCGTCGTAGCGGTCCCTCACCCGCGCAGCGAAGGCTCTGATAGACGCCAATGAACTGAGATTGAGGGGAAGGACGTCGATCCGCTCCGCGACTAGGACAGCCTCGTCATTGGAACGGGACGGTAGCGACGCTGCAACCGCGCGCGAGGCTGCCCGGCCACGATCAATGTCTCGGCAGGCCAACACGACACGGTGTCCCGTGCTGACAAGACCGCGCACGACCTCGAGACCCACGCCGCTGTTGCCGCCAGTGACGACAGCCACTCGATCCGCTAAAGAAGCAATCATCTCGTCCACCTGCGTGTACAGTGTCAACATGGTGGTCGAAGTTGACGGTGTCAACAGTGTTGGTGATGCTGACCTATGGAGGAATTGTCCCCCACAAGCGCGGGTACCCGGGCTTTGCTCATCCAGGCAGCTGGCCGCCTCATCGATGAGGGCGGTCCAGGTGCACTTACGCTGCGCGCGGTTGCGGCGTTGGTGGGCATCTCGCACAATGCCCCTTATCGGCACTTTGCTGACAAAAGAGCATTGCTCGCAGCCGTTGCCGAGGATGGCTTCAAGCAGCTGCAAGCCACGATTGCGAGAGAGACCGCGAGCGCGCCCAACGCTTGGGCGGCGCTGCTAGCCTTGGTACGGGCTCACTTCACCTTCGCCCGCACCCGACCTGCGCTGTACCGGCTCCTGTTCAGCGACCCGGAGCTCACGGCGGCGACGGACGGGGCCGTCGAGCGCGAGGCCATGGCGACGTTCAGCCGGGTCGGTGCCCTCATCCGCAAGGCCCAAGCAGAGGGGGTACTTCCCTCTGCCGATCCACTGAGGCTCACAGGGCTGTTCTACGCAACGCTGCACGGACTGGCCGACATCGAGCTCAGTGGCCGGGCGCGAGAGGCCAAGGGGTTTCAGACCGTCGAGGAGATCGCATTGTTGCAGCTCAACCTGCTGCGAGCAGCCGCGACAGCGCCGTCGGGCCGTTGACGGCTCGATCGCCATACATCCATGCGTTGTCTTTTGCGCTGAGTCGAAGCTGCCTGCAGGCAGAGCTATGTCTTGCAGAATCCGGTTTGAGAGGCTCGCAAGCTTCTTTCTACCCCGGCTAACGCCCGTTTGCTGCACCTCGGTAGGCAAGGTTGGACGCCACGATGCCGGCATTGGTAACCGATAGTGTCCGTTCGAATCCGCTTTCCGCACCGCCTGCACGGCTGGAATCTCATTCGCTTCACCTACGTTTTCGGGTTAGGCCACGGGTACAATCAAGAGCGTGGGTACCGGTCGCGGCAGGCTCGCGGGTTGCTGTCTGCTGCACCACCCCCTGGGTGCCCTGGATCAGTGGTCCGAGCGTTACTGAGCTGTTGCCCGGCCGGTCCGGGATCCAGCTCTCTGCTCGGTTCTAGTCTGCCGCCCTGATCGCCCGATCGAGCAAGCGCACCAGCTTGATCGGCTCGGCGCCGAGCACGCGCAGGATGACGAAGAGCTCGATCACGTCGAGCCGCCGCTCGCCCCGCTCGTACTTGGCCGCGAACGACTGCGGCTCGCCGAGCGCATCCGCCACCTGCTGTTGCGTGAGCCCGGCCTTGCGGCGGGCCTCCTTCAGCAGGTCGAGCAGAACCGGGTAAGCGGGATGGTCGACGGACTTGCGCATGCGCCGCTGGGGTGAGCCGCGCACAACCTGATCCGAGGATCGGATTGTCCCAATCTAGGATAGATTCAGCTTTGTCGGGTTGAGTGGCCTCAGCTGCACTGGACTTCCGCCCGCAGGCAAGCGGTGTGGGGTCATCAAGACGGGTCAAGGCAAAGCGTCATGCGTCACCCACGAAAGGCGAACCGCACGAGCCAGAACGCGCCTCAACTGCGCTACATCCGGCTTGGAAAAGGCAACGCCTGGATTGAGGCCGCCCGCGACGAGAGCATCATCGTGTTCGGCGACAACCCGGTTCCTGCCCACCTTGCCAGACGAGGCGACGTCAAGGAGATCGAGCGCTGCTTTGAGGCGCACGATTACCCTCGCCAGCAGGCCTCGCGCCTCGCCGGTGAGGTTACGAGCTTCTATACCCTCCCGGCCGACACCGTCTGGGTGACGTTCGAGGACGATCACGTCTGGTGGTGCCGGGCCGAAGAGGGCGTGCGCCGTTATGGGAACGGGCAAGGGTTCCCGCAGGTCTATCGGCGCGCTCCTCAAGGCTGGCGCAACACGGACGAGAAAGGCCGGCCCCTGCTCCTGTCCAACCTGCCGGGAGCTGCCGCCGCCACGAGCCGCTGCCGGCACACATTGTTCACGCCGACGGCGCATCGCTCGATCTGGCGCTTCATCCAGGGCCGGCCCAATCGGTCAAAGCGGTCGTTCCAGGTGCTCGAGGCCGAGCTTCGAGAGGCAGTTCTGACGCGCATCCGTCGCTTTCGCCCGTGACGCGTCAACGTGATTAGATCTACTTTGTGGTCGCAGATGACGGCAATGCTGCCCCCTGACTCTCACCCGCTCAGCGGCACGCGCTCGACGGCCCGAAAGCGCGAAGCGGGATTCGCCTGTTCGAGAACCGTGAGCGCGTCGATGGTGACGGGCTCGAGATCCCGGGCGAGATGCTGCAGCGCCGGAAGCCAGCGTTCCTGACGATCGGGGGTGAGCGATCCGGTCAGGGTCATGTGGAATCGGAACTCCTCGAAGACGTATGGATAGCCCCAGCGGTCGAGGAGCGCCGTCTGGCGCGGCGACAGAGGCTTCGAGAGGCGCCGCGCCCTCTCCTCCCCGCTCATCGGTGCGCGGCAGGGGTCGAAGGCCGCGACGATCTCGGCGGCCCAGAGGTCGAGCTGCCGGTTCGGCGCCGCCGGAACGAGGGCCAGGAAGCGGCCGATCGCCCGCACGGCGAGGGACCCGACCGCCACCGGCGGCGTCCTCGCGGCATAGGCGCTCACCTCCTCCAGCAGCCGGTCCCGCGTCAGCTCCTCGCGCAGGCGAAAGGGAGCCTTCAGGGTGGCGTGAAAGCCGTAGCGGCGCGGGTCCTGCATGACCGCGTCGCGCAGGGCCGGATTGGCCCCGGGGAGCGGCACGGGCGCGACCGCCTCGCCCGAATAGGCGTCGTAGCCGATCACCCCGGATCCGAAGCGGTCAAGCGCGCTGCCCTGCGGCGGGGTGAAGTAGAGGCAGTAGCGGGCGGCATCCGGCATGGCGCACCTTGATGCGTGTGGGGAGATGGCACCGCGCGGACGCGGGTGCGGGTCAGGCCGTGGCGAGGCTCGGTGCGGCGCGGTCGGCCTTCGCCAGCAGGAACGCGACGAGCCGGTCCGCGCCGGCCTCCGGCGGGCCCTCGTTGACGATCTTGAGGTCGGGAGCAACGTCCGGCAGGGCGCGCGCCCGGGCGAGCCGCCCGTGAAGGTCCCCGTCCTCCCCGCGCCCGCGCGCCGCGAGGCGCTGGGCGAGAACCGCCTCGGAGGCGGTCACCTCCACCACCTGGGTGGCCGGAAGGGTGGTCCGCGCCTCGGCGATCACCGCCCGCGACACGTTGCAGACCACCACCTGACCGGTCCGCGCCGCCTCGAGGCACGCACCGGGAAGGGCGTAGCCGAGGCCGTGGGCCCGCCACGCCAGGGCGAAGCGGCCGCCCGCGCAGGCGGCGTCGAACAGCGCCTCGTCCAGGGTATCGTGATCCTCCCATCGCGAGGCCGCGCGGGTGACGACGCGCCGGGCGAAGAGGAAGCGGGGATCGCTCGAAAGCCGCTCGCGCGCCAGGCCGATCAGGGTGTCCTTGCCGGCCCCGCTCGGGCCGACCACCAGAACGAAGCCGCCCGCCATGTCAGGCCGTCCGCTCGCCGCCGCGCCAGACCTGGCGAACGACGGGCATGTCGCCGGCGACGCGCACCCGCACGAGGTCGGCCCGCTTGCCCGGGGCGATCTCGCCGCGGTCGTCGAGGCCCGTCGCCTGCGCGGGATTGCGCGTCACCGTGAGGATCGCCTCGCTCAGAGAGATGGAGGGCACGCGGCGGGGCAGGTCGAAGGCGGCCATCAGCAGGCTCGCGGGCACGTAGTCCGACGAGAAGATGTCGAGCACCCCTTCCTGCGCCAGCGCCTCCGCGGCGACGTTGCCGGAATGGGAGCCGCCCCGGATGAGGTTCGGCGCGCCCATCATCACGGTGATGCCGTGCTCGCGGCAGGCGAGAGCCGATTCGAGGGTCGTCGGAAACTCCGCCAGAACGACGCCCTCCTCGACGGACTGGCGCACCTCCTCCACCGTCGTATCGTCGTGGCTCGCCAGCGGGATCGCCCGCTCCCGCGCGATTCCCACCAGCGCCGGGCGGTTGACGGCCGAGCGCTCGGCGTTGAAGTCCTGCTTCATGGCGACCGCCGCCTCGATCTCCTCGGCAGACTTGCCGGTCTTGCCGCCGTAATAGACGAAGTACTTGTCGAGGTCGCGGAACTGCCGCTGCCCGGGCGTATGGTCCATGAGCGAGATGAGGCCCACGGGGAAGCGCTCGACGAAGGCCCGGACGGTGTCCACCACGTCGGGAGACGGAACCTCGCACCTGAGATGGGTGAGGTGCTCGCAGCGGAACAGGCCGGCCCGGCGCGCCTCGTCGATGGCGCCCGCAAGCTGCATCAGTTCACCGCCCAGCCCGCCGCCGTCCACGTCGACGCCGGCCCGCAGGCTGTCGAACACGGTGGTGATGCCGGAGGCGGCGATCTGCGCGTCGTAGGCCAGCACCGCGCCGAGGGGATGCCAGCGGACCTTCGGTCGGGGCGCGTAGTGGCTCTCGAGGTGGTCGGTATGGAGCTCGACGAGCCCCGGGATCAGGGTGTCGCCCTCAAGATCGAGCCCCCGCTCCGGCGGCCGGCCTTCGCCGATCTCGACGATCCGCCCGTCCACCGCAGCCGCCCAGCCGCGGATCACGGCCTGGGGCAGGACGATGTCGGCGTTCTGCAGGACGAGGGTGTGTTCGGGCATGGGAGAGACCCTCGGGGGTTCAGGCTGCGGTAGAGGCGAAGTGCGTCACGTCGATGACGCGGGAGGCGACCGCCTCCCGCACGTCCTCGTCGTGGAAGATGCCAACGACCGCCGTGCCGGCCGCGCGCTTCTGGCGGATGAGGCCGACGACGACCTCCCGGTTGCGGGCGTCGAGAGAGGCGGTCGGCTCGTCGAGAAGCAGGACCGGCCGGTCGGCGATGAGCCCCCGGGCGATGTTCACGCGCTGCTGCTCGCCGCCGGAGAAGGTCGCGGGCGGCAGGGACCAGAGGCGCTCGGGCAGGTTGAGGGTGGCAAGGAGCTCTCGCGCCCGCTCGCTCGCCGCCTGCGGCGGCAGCCCGCCCTCGCGGCCGGCGGCAGTGACCACGTCGAGCGCGCCGACCCGGGGGATGACCCGCAGGAACTGGCTCACATAGGCGAGGGTCGTGCGCCGCAGGCTCAGGATCCGGCGCGGCTCGGCGCGGGCCATGTCGACCGTCTCCTCGCCGTCGCGCACCAGGATGCGCCCCGCATCGCAGCGGTAGTTGCCGTAGACGAGCTTGAGGAGCGAGGACTTTCCGGCTCCCGAAGGCCCGCCGAGGGCCACGCACTCGCCCGCCCCGACCTCGAAGGAAACCCCCGACACGACGGCCAGGGTCGTGCCGCCGCGCAGGTGCAGGCGGAAGGATTTGGCGACGTTCTCGAGGCGCAGGAGCGGGGTCATGGTCAGGCTGCCAGAACCGAGGACACGAGGAGCTGGGTGTAGGGCTCGTGGGGATCGTCGAGCACCTGATCGGTGAGGCCCTGCTCGATCACCCGCCCGTCCTTCATGACCATGATCCGGTGCGAGAGAAGGCGCGCGACGGCCAGATCGTGGGTGACGATGACCACCGCGAGGCCGAGCTCCGCCACGAGGCCCCGGATGAGATCGAGAAGGCGCGCCTGGACGGAGACGTCGAGCCCCGAGGTCGGCTCGTCCATGAGCACGAGCCGAGGCTGGGTGACGAGGTTGCGGGCGATCTGCAGGCGCTGGCGCATGCCGCCGGAGAAGCGGTCCGGCGTGTCGTCGATCCGGTCGGGGGCGATCTCCACCCGCTCCAGCCATTCGGCCGCCGTGCCGCGGATGCGCCCGTAATGGCGCGCGCCCACGGCCATGAGCCGCTCGCCCACATTGCCGCCCGCCGAGACGGTCATGCGCAGGCCCTGCCGGGCGTCCTGGCGCACGAAACCCCAGTCGGTGCGCAGCAACAGGCGCCGCTCGGCTTCGTCAAGCGAGAAGAGCTCGCGCGTCCTGCCGTCGCGCATCCGGTAGCGCACCTCGCCGGCGCTCGGCTCGAGCTCCGTCGAGAGCAGGTTGAGCAGCGTCGACTTTCCGGATCCCGACTCGCCCACGATGGCCAGAACCTCGCCGTCGTGGAGGTCGAACGTCACGTCGGTGCAGCCGAGGCGCGCGCCGTAGAACTTGGCGAGGCCGCTCACGCTGAGGAGAGGCATGCTGGTCATGGCGCCGGATTCCCGAGGTGGACGCGAAAGGAAAAGCCGTGCCGCTCGAAGCCGAGCCCGTCGTAGAAGGCGTGGGCGGCCGTGCGCTTGAGGTTGGACGAGAGGGTGAGCTTGTAGCAGCCCTTGCGCCCCGCGATGGCGAGGGCCTCCGCCATCATGCGCCGGCCGATGCCGCCGCCCTGGCGGTCGGGCGCGACCGCGACCCCTTCGACGATGGCAGAGGGCGCGCCGCAATGACCGAGATTGTCCATGACGAGGAGCGCGAAGGTGCCGACGACCGAGTTCCCGTCGACGGCGACGTAGAGCCCGTAATCGGGGTAGCGGGCGAAGCGCGCGAACAGGGCCTCGGCGTCCCCGAGCGCCAGCACCTCGCCGTCGTCGAGGTCGGGCTGGGCGTGGAGCGCGAGGATGCCGGGCAGATCGGCGGCGTCCGCCCGTCGGATGGTGAGGGCCGGCGCGTCACGCATGGCCTGCTCCGATCACCGCCTGCGGGGCGTCCGCCAGCATGGCGCCGCGATGCCCGTCCGCGCGACGCGCCTCACAATGGTCCGTGTCCGAGCACACGAACATGCGCCCGCCGCGGTCGTCGAGGATCACCTCGTCGAGATAGACGCTCCTAGCCGCGCAGAGCCCGCAGGGTTCCTTGAACGCCTGCACGCGGAACGGGTGGTCCTCGAAATCGAGGCTGCGCACTTCTGTATGGGGCGGGATGGCGTATATGCGCTTCTCGCGCCCGGCACCGAAGAGCTGAAGCGCGGCTGACCGGTGCATCTTCGGGTTGTCGAACTTCGGGATCGGTGACGGATCCATCACATAGCGGCCGGACACCTCGACCGGATAGGCATAGGTCGTCGCGATGTGGCCATGCCGGGCGATGTCCTCGTAGAGCTTCACGTGCATGACGCCGTATTCGGCGAGCGCATGGAGCTTGCGCGTCTCCGTCTCCCGCGGCTCCAGGAAGCGCAAGGGTTCGGGGATCGGCACTTGGTAGACGAGCACCTGATCGGCGGTCAGCGGGTGTTCGGGGATCCGATGGCGCGTCTGGATGACGGTGGCGTCCGCGGTCTTCGTCGTCGTCTCGACGCCGGCCGTCGCCTCGAAGAACCCGCGGATCGAGACCGCGTTGGTGGTGTCGTCGGAGCCCTGGTCGATGACCTTGAGCACGTCGCCCGGCCCGAGAATCGCGGCGGTCACCTGCACGCCCCCGGTGCCCCACCCATACGGCATCGGCATCTCGCGGGACGCGAAGGGCACCTGATAGCCCGGAATCGCGATGGCTTTCAGGATCGCGCGCCGGATCATGCGCTTCGTCTGCTCGTCGAGATAGGCGAAGTTGTAGCCCGCCTCCGTGCTCATTCGGCGGCCTCCCGCAACTCGTCCTCGTCCCCCGCATTCCGCGCCGCGTCGTGCTCGGCCCTCATGCGGCGCACGAGGTCGAGTTCGGCCTGGAAGTCCACGTAGTGGGGCAGCTTCAGGTGCTCGACGAAGCCGGTAGCCTGGAGGTTGTCGCAATGGGCGAGCACGAACTCCTCGTCCTGCGCGGGCCCCCTCACCTCCTCGCCCAATTCGCGCGCCCGCAGCGACCGGTCGACGAGGGCCATCGCCATGGCCTTGCGCTCGCTCTGGCCGAAGACGAGGCCGTAGCCGCGGGTGAACTGCGGCGGCACCGCGGCCGACCCCTTGAACTGGTTCACCATCTGGCATTCCGTGACCATGATCCGGCCGAGCGGCACGGCAAAGCCCACCTCCTCCGGCACGAGATCCAGCATCACCTCGCCGACCCTGATCTCGCCCACGAAGGGGTGGGTTCGCCCGTAGCCGCGCTGGGTGGAGTAGCCGAGGGCTAGGACGAAACCCTCGTCGCCGCGGGCAAGCGCCTGCAGGCGCAGGTCGCGCCCTGCCGGAAAGTCGAGGGGTTCGCGGGTGAGGTCGGCGACGGGCGCCCCGTCCGTGGCCTCCTCGCGCTCGATCAGTCCCTCCTCGCCCAGAAGGTCGGTGACCCGGGGCATCCCTGTGTCGGACGGCGCCTCGGCTTCTGCGGGCGCGGCCGCCTCGTCCTCGGCCGCGAGGGCAAAGTCGATGAGCCGGTGGGTATAGTCAAAGGTCGGCCCCAGCACCTGTCCGCCCGGCAGGTCCTTGTAGGTGGCGGAGACCCGCCGGCGCACCTGCATGGCACCGGTATCGAGGGGCTGGGCATAGCCGAAGCGCGGCAGCGTTGTGCGAAAGGCCCTCACGAGGAACACCGCCTCGATGACGTCGCCCCGGGCCTGCTTGATCGCGAGCGCCGCGAGGGACCGGTCGTAGAGCGAGCCTTCCGTCATCACGCGGTCGACGAGAAGCGCGAGCTGCTCGGCGATCTGGTCGAGGGTCAGCGAGGGCAGGCTGCGGTCGCCGCGCCGCCGGCTCGCCAGGAGCCGGTGGGCGTTCCGGATGGCGGCTTCTCCGCCCTTGACGGCAACATACACGGGTCAGCCTCCCTGAGCGATGCGCGTGGTGCGCGGCAGACCGACAAGGGCGGCGCCGTCCGTGAGGAGAAGGTCGACCCCGCGCGGAAAGAGCGCGGTGTTCGCCGCCCATTGCTCAAGAAAGCCCTCCGGCAGCGGGCGGGCCGCGAGGGTCGCGCGGCCTTCGATCCCGGGCCCCACGAGCGTCAGGGAGGGGCCTTCCGTCAGGCTGTCGACGGCGAGGATGAGGGTCGTCGAGCGGTCCGGGTATTCGAGCGTGCCTGGCGCGAAGCGCTCGAGGGGCGGACAGCGCGCCGGCTCGGCAACGAGCGCGAAAGCCGCCTTGTCCGGCGCCGCGACGATCGCGGCACCGGTGTAAAAGCGCAGATAGGCCGCGACCTCCGCGTCCACGGCGAGGGCCGGGTCGAGCCACAGGGGCGCCTCGTGATCGGCGAGGGTCAGGGCCGCGGCGGCAAGGCCTGCTGGGAGCGCCGGCGGAGGCTGAAGGGAGCCCTTGAGGGGCTGCAGGGTGCCGGGCCTTGCAAGCGCCGCCATGATGGTGCGGAAGGCGGCTTGCGCCTCGAAGACGGGATCCTGAAATCCTTGAGCGAGGGATGCCGCCATCAATCCTCTCCCCGGACTAGGGTGAAGAAATTGACCCGCGTTGCCGCGATCTCCCGCTCCTCCCGGCTGCGCTCCTCGGCGAGCCGCCGTGAGATGGGTTCGAGCGCGCGCTCGACCGCCTCGGCGTGGGGCGATTGCATGAGGGCGTCGAGGACGGCGCCAAGACGCGCCTTCTTGAGATCGCGGCCGAGATGATAGGCAAAGCCGGTCTCGCCCGTGGACAGGCGCACGGCCGCGCGGGCAACGGTGACCTCGCCGCAATTGAACGCCCGGCCGTCGCCGCCGATGCGCCCGCGGGCCATCACGAGACCAAGCTCCGGCTTGCGCAGGTCCGCTGCCGGCTCGAGCGGCCCGAGGGCGGCGAGCGCGGCCTCGAGCTCGGTCCGGCGCGCCTCGGCGCAGAGCGCCATGGCGGCCTGGCGGCGCGCGATGAGGGGGTCGGTCTTCGCGGCAGCGACCATACGGGATCGGCCTTTCCGGTTCGGTTGTCTAGTGATATAGACAAATCGACCGCCCGGCACAAATGAAGTTTCGATGACAGCCCCGAAGACCCAAGCTCTCCCGCCGGGCACTCGCCGTCCTCGCCTCCCGCGGTCTCGTGCGCGCCACGCAGGGGCGCGGCACCGATGAGGTGCGGTCGCGGGGCGCCATAGCAGTCATCCCTCATCGTTGGGCACCTTGGATCAACCCTTCGAGGTGCCGGCTCTGAGCGGGAGGCTGCGTGCGAGGTCACGATCCCTTCGAGTCTCAGGTCGCGGACCTGCCGGACCAGCGCCTCGCCCAGGTGCCCCTCTTGACCCTGAACACAGCGGCCCTGGAGGCCCAATCTGGTCGTCGCTCTGCACGCCTTGCGGCATCTGCTTGAAACAGGCTCTCCACGCGACCGAATTTGATCACACGGATGTCAGAGCGCGGCCGGAAGTGGAGCGGAGGCCTTCGGGACAGGCCTCTTGACGTGATCCGCCTGCGATGACGGCTTCAGATAAATACGCCGATCGCTCTTTACTGCCGCAGAGCCTCGTTGTTTACCCCTTCGGATTGCCCGGCGCAGCCTGCGGCTCAACAAGCAAAGGAGATCGAGCATGGACGCGAAAACCGACGAATCGTTGGGTTGCCCGATGGGCCGGCCGACCACAGTCCGCTCGCTGCTCGGCCGCACCAACCGCGACTGGTGGCCGGAGGCGCTCCCGTTGGAGATCCTCAATCAGGGCGGCCTCTCCCCCGACCCGATGGGCGACGAGTTCGATTACGCCGCCGCGTTCAACGCGCTCGACTACGAGGCGCTCAAGAAGGACCTCAAGGCCCTGATGACCGACAGCCAGCCCTGGTGGCCGGCGGATTACGGCCATTACGGGCCGCTTTTCATCCGCATGGCATGGCACGCGGCGGGCACGTACCGCACGGCCGACGGGCGCGGCGGCGCCAACAGCGGTCAGCAGCGTTTCGCCCCGCTGAACTCCTGGCCCGACAACGGCAACCTCGACAAGGCGCGGCGCCTGCTGTGGCCGATTAAGCGCAAATACGGCAAGAACATCAGCTGGGCCGACCTCTTCATCCTGGCCGGCAACGTGGCCATCGAGTCGATGGGCGGCCCCGTCTTCGGTTTCGGCGGCGGGCGCCGGGACGTGTTCGAGCCGGAGCGCGACATCTACTGGGGCTCCGAAGAACAGTTCGTGGGGCACCCGGACAACAAGACCCGCATCCTGCCCGAAGAGCAGCTGGAGCTCGAGCACCCGCTCGCGGCGATCCAGATGGGCCTCATCTACGTCAATCCGGAAGGCCCCGGCGGCGTCCCCGATCCGCTCGGCTCCGCGCGCGACATCAAGGTCACCTTCGAGCGCATGGCGATGAACCACGAGGAGACGGTCGCCCTGACCGCAGGCGGCCATACGTTCGGGAAGGCGCATGGTGCGGGCGACCCGAGCCTCGTCGACGCCGCGCCGGAAGCGGCCGACATCGCGCTGCAGGGCTTAGGGTGGGCGAGCGCCCACGAAAGCGGGTTCGGCGAGCACACGATCACGAGCGGTATCGAGGGTGCCTGGGTGAACACGCCGACGGAATGGTCGGAGAACTACTTCCGCCTGCTCCTCGACTATGAGTATGAGCTCGTCCGGAGCCCCGCGGGCGCCCAGCAATGGCAGCCGATCAACCAGCGCGAAGAGGACATGGCGCCCGACGCGCACGATCCGTCGAAGCGCGTGCCGACGATGATGACCACCGCCGATATGGCGTTGAAGATGGACCCCGAGTTCCGGGTGATCTCGGAGAGATTCCGCAACGACCATGAAGCGTTCAAAGACGCCTTTGCCCGCGCCTGGTTCAAGCTGACGCATCGCGATATGGGCCCGAAGGTTCGCTACCTCGGCCCCGAGGTGCCGGCAGAGGATCTGATCTGGCAGGACCCCGTTCCGGCCGGCAGCATGCCTTCCGACGCCGACGTCGCAGCCTTCAAGGCGAAGATCCTCGAGGCGGGCTTCAGCGTCGGCCAGCTCGTGAAGGTGGCTTGGGCGTCGGCTTCCACCTATCGCCGGTCCGATCACCGGGGCGGCGCGAACGGCGCGCGCATCCGCCTCGAGCCGCAGCGGAACTGGGCGGTGAACGAGCCGGGCGAACTCGCCAAGGTCCTCGCCAAGATCGAGGAGCTGCGCGGGTCGCTGTCAATGGCCGATGCGATCGTGCTGGCCGGCACCGCCGCCGTCGAGAGGGCCGCGAAAGACGCCGGTTTCGACGTGAAGGTCCCCTTCACGGGCGGGCGCGGCGACGCCACGCAGGAGTGGACCGACGCCGAGAGCTTCGCCGTCATGGAACCCGTGGCGGACGGCTTCCGCAACTATCTCAAGACCAAGCACAGCGTGAAGACCGAGGAACTCCTGCTCGACCGCGCCTCGCTGCTCGGGCTGTCGGTGCCGGAGATGACGGTGCTGCTGGGCGGGCTGCGCGTGCTCGGCGCCAACTACAAGGACGCTCCGGAAGGTGTGTTCACCCACCGCAAGGGCCAGCTCACCAACGACTTCTTCGTCAATCTGCTCGACAACGACACCTTCTGGCAGGTGGTCGACACGAGCGCCGACGAGGAGTTCATCGGTTACGACCGCGGCGGCCGTCAGGAGAAGTGGCGGGCGACCCGCACCGACCTGATTTTCGGTGCGAACAGCCAGCTCCGCGCGATCGCCGAGGTCTATGCCGAGAGCGGCCATGAGGAGAAGTTCGTCCGCGACTTCATCGGCGCCTGGACCAAGGTGATGAATGCCGACCGCTTCGACGTGCCTCAGAAACCCGACAGCGTGGAGCCCATCGGCATCGCCCAACCGGCGGTGGCGCAATAGCAAGGAATCCGATCGTCCGGCCACGGCTGAACCCCAGCCGTGGCCGGGACATTTTGCAGTCCGTCATCGGGTGCACGCTGGCACGCAACCTGAGCGCCTGGACTTTGCGCACGAACTGCCGGGCTCGGCACGGGTGGGTTCGCCCGCATGACGTCTGACAGCGGTGGCATTGCGCTTGCAGCGGCGAGGAGCCGGGCGCGACTGGTTTTTTATGCGCGAGGGGAGCTGTCTGCAGTTCCTGCCAAGCAACGAGGCCATCCAGCGCGGCAGGCGTCGGTGCCGATAAGGATTGCCGTCCCTGCCCTCATGTTGGCTGCCAACGGCACGCAACCGCTCCTGTGTCCCAACCGGCCACTAAGCCATTCAGCCTCCGTGACGCAGAGGAGGATCAAGGATTTGGGAGGCTTGGCTGGGGCGCCAGGATTCGCACCTGACCAAGGCAGCCCACCTAAGTGCCTGATAACGCTCGCGCGCCACGGGCTTCACGGTGCGAATGTGTTACAGCGATGTGGGCCACTCGGCAACTCGTTCGCCGCGGGGGAGAGGTCAGGGGTTCGAATCCCCTCAGCTCCACCAGGTCCTCTTCCGTTCGAAATCGTGGTTGTCCAACAGGGACTTAGCTTGGCCTCGATTTGGCCTGCGTACCCACGCTCGTACCCAGATCGCGTCCCCACAATCCACAGCCCCCGATGATACAGACGGCGGTCGTGTGATCGTCGACCAAGCCAATGGGAAGGACTGCATCGGCAATGCTTGGCAGACGCAACCAGGCGGCCCCTCCTCGCGGTCTGAGGTCGTTATCCTGAGGCGGTGATCACCGCACCCCGGTTCGGATACGCCAGCCATGGACAGTCTATCTGGATCGTTTCGCCGGCAGCTACCAGCTAGCCGGGGAAACCTGCGCAGGGTGGCGCCAATCCACTACCCTGCGGGGTGCCCCGCAGCGAGCCCGCCTCACGATCCCACCACGGCCAGGCGATCCCGGGGCGCTTTCGGCAGCAACTCCTCAAGGGCTCGCGCGAGCTCCGGCAGGTCGTAGGGTTTCCTGATGAGCGCGAAGCCGTCGGCAACCGCCTCGTCCGCGACCGCGGAGTAGCCCGTCACCAGAAGGATCGGCAGACGCGGGTACCGGGCGCGCACCTCGCGCGCGAGGTCCAGACCCGTGACGCCGCCGGGCATGACTACGTCCGACACCATCACGTCGAACGATCCCGCCCGGAGGCGCTCCAGGGCGCCGCAACCGTCCGGAGCCACCTCGACCTCGAACCCGAGGTCCCTTAGGTGATGGCCGGCAATCTCGGAAACGTCACGGTTGTCCTCGACCAGGAGCGCCCGTCCCCGCATCGTGGTGACAGGGGCGACCGTCGGCGTGCGCGCACGCTCTGGCTCCTCAAGGCAGCGCGGCAGGAGCAACATGAACGTGGTCCGCCCCGGCCGGCTGTCGACCGTGACGTCCCCGCCCGATTGCTTGGCGAACCCGTAGACCTGCGACAGCCCCAGCCCGGTGCCCTTGCCGACGTCCTTGGTGGTGAAGAACGGCTCGAAGATTCGAGACAGGACCTCGGGCGGGATCCCGGCGCCGGTGTCCGTCAGGGTCAGGGCCACTCCCTCCCCCGCTGCGAGGCGACTGTTGCGCGCCGCGATCTCGATCCGCCCACCCTTGGGCATTGCATCGCGAGCGTTCAGGGCGAGGTTGAGGACGGCGATCTCCAACTCGGCTGGGTCAACCCGCACCGGCCAGACTCCCTCAGGTACATCGATTGCGAGGTCGATGTCGCCACGCAGGGAGCTCCGCAGCATGTCCTGCATGCCTGACATTTCCTCCCGGAGGTCCACGCTTCGCGGCTCCAGGGATTGTCGGCGCGAGAAGACGAGGAGTTGCCGCGTGAGCGCTTCGGCGCGTTTGGCGGCTGCGCTGATCATGTCGAGCGTCCGTCGATGGCGCGGGTCGTCGAGGTCGCGTCGCAGCCGGTCGACGCCGCCGCTCACTACCATGAGCAGGTTGTTGAAGTCGTGAGCGATACCACCGGTCATGTGGCCGACCGCCTCAAGACGCTGGGCTTGCTGCAGCGCGCCCTCGGCCGCCTCGCGCCGCGCCGCCTCCTCGTAGAGAAAACGGGTGCGTCGGAGCGCGAGCCAGCTGATGCCGATCAGCACGAGGGTCGCCGGCAGCCCGAAGGCAAGGTGACTTGCCATCGCGGACAGCCACTCGGCCCGGATCGTCGCCGTCGCTATTCCGGCCTGGACGTAGACCGGGCGGCCGGGGAGCTTGCGGTAGAGGAAACGCCGCTCGATCCGGTCCACCTGCGACGTCGCGTAGAAAAGGCCGCCTTCGGGCTGAGTGCGGATGAGCTGGAGGATCACCGAGTTGGCGTCGAGGCGCACCGGCCGGTCGTCGGGAGAAGGATAGCGGGCCAGGAACTGGCCGTCGGCCCGCAACAGGGCGAACTGGTCTGCCATCGGACCGGCGAGGCGGGCGTAGAACTCCTTGATCGCGGATGGGTAAACGGCAGCGGCGGTCACCCCCGTGAAGCGGCCATTGGGGTCCGCCCGGCGCCGGCTGACATTGAAGAACAGGTTGCCCGTAACGCGTGAGACGTGGACCGTGTCGATGTAGGTACCGATATCGCGCTCGACGTGTGCAGCGAAGTATCCCCGGTCCCCGACAGGGACCGGGGATATAGGCGAAACGACGCTGGTGACCAGGGGACGGGCGTTGGCGTCGAAGATCCAGACGGACTGGATCTGGCGCAGCGAATCCGAGATGCTCCGCAGGCGGGCGCTGATGCGGGCTTCGTCCGCCTTGATCTCCGCGTCGGAAAGCCCCCGCACGACCTCGTCGGCCTCGGCGAGGCTGCGCTCGACGGTCTCGAACACCCGAAGCGCATGCTCCTGGAGCACATCCACCGCACGGGCAAGCCGATCCTCGGCGTTGCGCAACGTGGCCTTCTGGTTCAGCCAAGCCGCGTACGCGAAGAGGGTCATGGGCACGATGATGGATGCTGCGAGCAGCAGGCGCATCAGGGTGACGGCCCGGGCGTGCTCCGGCCGCAGCGGTTGTGCTGATCCTGGCATCATCGGCTACGCCCGGCGCGACATGCCTGACACGGTAGCGCCGTCCCATACTGCCTGGTGCTGTCGATGATGAGCAAGCGGATGGTTCCCAATATTGATTAGGCCGCACCGAAAGGCCAAAATGCGTCCTTGGCTCCCGCTGCTGGCTCTTGGCCAAGGCTAAAGGATTGAACGTCTCCTGTTTAGCGTCGCTTTACACCGTCCTATTCCACGAGACGCGGGAAGCGCCGCGACCCGAGCGACACGACGTTCCCGACACTCAGAACCTCCTGCATTCTCGCGGCCAAGTCAGATGTCCGGAAGGGCTTACCGAGCCGCGGCAGATCTCCCGCGGTTGCCGGATCGAGATTGGCGTAGCCCGTCATGAGCAGGACTGGCAGGTTGGGGCGCAAGGTCCGGGCTTTGCGTGCCAGGGCGACCCCGGTCATGCCAGGCATCATGTAGTCGGTGAGCATGACGTCGACCTCGGCCCCACCCCGCAGCAGGTTCAGGGCAGCGGCCCCGGAGGCCGCCTGCAGGACCGTATGTCCAAGCGCTTCCAGGATGTCCGCTGTTCCCACCCGGACCAGTTCCTCGTCGTCGACGAGGAGCACTGCGACTGGCTGCATTGCAGGGGGCTCCTCGTCCCTGCCGTTCCAAAGGCTCGTCGCGGCCTGCGTCGTTGCGACGGGCAGATAGATCGATGCCGTTGTGCCCTTGCCGGGCGCGCTCTCCAGTACCAGCGTTCCACCCGACTGCGCGGCGAGGCCGTGCACCATCGACAGGCCCAGGCCGGTGCCACGTCCGACCCCCTTTGTCGTATAGAACGGCTCGACGGCCCGTTTGAGGGTCTCGGGATCCATACCTGTGCCCGTATCCGACACGGTCAGGCGAACATAGCCGCCGGCCCGCAACGACTTGGGTAGCGTCGCACCCTCGGCCCGATCGGCGGCAATTGAGAGCACTCCGCCGCCCGGCATGGCGTCCCGGGCGTTCACAGCGAGGTTAAGGACGGCGAGCTCAAGCTGCCCTGGGTCGACCATCACCGGCGGTAGGTTGGCGGTGAGAGCGAGGCGGACCTCGATCTGCGGCCCGAGCGAGCGGTCGATGAGGTCGCCCATGCCGTCGACCAGCTCGGGAAGCGAAACGGAGCGCGCTTCCAGGTGCTGGCGCCGCGCGAAGGCGAGGAGCCGATTTACCAGGACACGGGCCCGCTCCGCCGATTGCAGCGCGCCCTCAATGGTGCGGGCGGCTCGCTCGTCCGTACCCAGCCGACGGCGCAGCATGTCGAGGCCGCCGACGATAGGGGTGAGCAGGTTGTTGAAGTCGTGCGCGATGCCGCCGGTGAGCTGGCCGATGGTCTCCAGCTTCTGCATCTCCACGACTTGGGCCTGGGCGGCTTCGAGTTCCGCTCGGGTTGCCTTTTCCGCCGTGACATCGCGGGCGACCGCATAGATGAGCTCATCCTCGGGCACCGCGGTCCACGCCAGCCAGCGCCAATCGCCGTCGCGGTGACGGAAGCGGTTTTCGAAGTAGAATGTCGTGGCGCCCTCTGAGAGCCTGCTCATCTCGGCGATGGTTGAGGCGATATCGTCCGGGTGGACAAGGTCGAAGAAGGGCTTGCCGACCACGTCCGCCTCACCCCAGCCGAGGATCCGCTCGAAGCCCGGGCTGACGCTCAGATAGATTCCCGCGGTGTTGGCGACTACGAAGGCGTCCTGGCTCACCTGCCAAATGCGGTCGCGCTCGCGGGTGCGCTCGGCCACCTCGGTTTGCAGTTCCTCGCGGTAGCGCGCCTCGCTGTCGCGCAGGGCAGCCTCGGCGGCACGTTGCTCCGTGACGTCGGTGTGGACGCCCACCCACTCCCGGATCTCGCCCTGCGCGTCGAAGACGGGGATCGCGCGGATCGAGAAGACGCGCCAGACGCCGTCGTGGCGGCGCACCCGGTGCTCGAAGACAAAGGTCCGACGCTCCCGGACTGCCGCGTTCCAGGCCTCGACGGTGGGCTGAGCGTCGTCGGGGTGGACGGCGCTCGCCCAGCCGTAGCCCTGGTACTCCGCTGGCGTCTGTCCGGTGAGCGCTGCCCATCCGGGCTGCTCCCCCTCCATGCGCCCGTCCGCGGTGTTGGTCCACAGGACGCCCTGCACGGCATCAACGGCAGCCCGGAAACGGCTCTCGCTCTCACGCAGGGCCTCCTGGGCGGCGCGCTGCTCGCCGATGTCGACGGTGGCCGCGAGCAGGCACCGGGGCCGCCCCGCCTCGTCGATCCGCGCAACGCTGCTCGCCGCCCAGGTCACGGTCCCGTCCGGGCGCAGGTAGCGCTTCTCGATGGTGAACGGCCTGCCGCCGGCCCTCGCCTCCGCGAGAAGGCGTGAGCTGGCCGCGATGTCGTCCGGGTGGGTGACATCGGTGACCGCGAGGCCCTGGAGCTCCTCCCGGGGCCGGCCGAGCAGGGCGCACATGGCGTCGTTGACGCGAAGGAAACGTCCGTCGAGGCCGATCTCGCTCAAGCCGGCGGACGCCTGCCCGAAAACCGCGGCGAGGTGAGCCTCGCTCTCCCGCAGGGCCTCGGTCGAGCGGTCCCGCTCGATGGCGATGGCTGCCACGCGTGCCACGAAGGTAGCGAGGTGGCGCTCCAAGGCCGCCGGGTGGCGAGCCTCGCCGAGGCAGAGCATGACGGAGGCGAGGCAGGTGCCGTCCGGCCCGTACACGGGTTCCGAGTGGCAGGCATGAATGCCATGCGAGAGACACAGATCGCGCCACTCTTTCGTCCAACGCCCCTCGCTGGCGATGTCGGCGCAGACCACGGGCTCGCGGCGATGGAGGGCCATCCCGCAAGAGCCCGCGGCGGGCTCCCCGATGCGTGCGCCCCTGATGCCTGCGCCGAACCCGAACGGCACATGGGCGGCATGGCACGATTTAAGAGCCTCGCCCGTCCGGTCGGGCAGGAGGACGCAGGCCCGCAGGTGCGGCTCCATGGTGGTCACGGCGGCCGTCGCGGCCGTGAGGCAGGCGTCGAGCGACTGCCCGGACGCGATCATCTCCAGCAGGCGCGCATGCTCGGTTGCTTCGGTCACTGCCCTCACGCGCTCGGTCACGTCCTCGACGATGGCGAGGAGCGAGGTCGCGCGCCCCTCGCCGTCGCGGGCCATCGCCGTAATGGTGACGCAAACCCAGATGTGCGACCCGTCCGGGCGAACGTAGCGCTTCTCGAAGGCGCCATGGTCGGACGCTCCTCCCGCGACCTCCGCGACGACGCGCTCGTTCTCCGCCTTGTCCCCGGGATGCGTGAAGGTCAGACAGGTATCGCCGACGATCTCGGCCTCTTCCCGGCCGACGATGGTGCAGAACTTGCGATTGACCTGGGCAATCCGCAGGGCTTCGTCGAAGAGCACCATGCCGACGCCGGCCCCAGTGAAAGTGGTCGTGAAGCGCTCCTGCTCTCGGCGGGCCAGCGCCTCGGACCGGCGCAGGTCCAACTGCGCCATGACCTGCGCGGCCAGTCCCTTCAGCAGACGGCGCTCTCGTTCGCTGAGACCTTCAGGCCGCGGCTCCCGGTCGAGAACGCAAACGGTCCCGAGCGGCAGCCCCTCAGGGGTCTCCAGCAAGGCACCGGCGTAGAAGCGCAGGCCGCCGGCTGCCGTGACGAGTGGGTTCGTCGCGAAGCGGGGATCGGCGCCGAGGTCGGGCACCACGAACACGCCCGGCTGAAGGATGGCATGCCGGCAGATCGAGACATCAAGGGGGAGCTCGCGCTGCCCGATGCCGACCTCCGCCTTGAACCACTGCCGCCCGTCGGCGATGAGGTTCACCACCGCGATAGGAGCCTCGAACAGATCGGCGGCCAGGGCGGCGATCTCGTCGAAGGCGGGCTCGCGCTCGGTATCGAGGATTGCGTAGGCGTCGAGCGCTTCGAGACGCGCACCCTCGTCCCAGGGCCTTGGGTCGCAAGCGCTCTGTGTGGCGGCTTCTTCGGCAGCGGGGCTCACGGTTGCTCGAATCGCGTTGCTGCCGGTAGGTCGACGCCCACCGGCTGGGTGCATACGGCCAAGTAGATACCATGAGGGGAACGGGCGTCTACGTCCGAGAACGTTCCGCTTGGAGGCGCGACGTTACGGCAGGGACGTCCGTGTGTTGCGTAACTTCCGGGCAACCCGGGGCCACCCCGACCACGACGGAGTAAGGGTGAAGGGAGATCGGGCCGATCAGCGCGTCGCTGTATTGGATCGACACCTTCCGCCCTCATGGCTGGCAGGGCTTACCCGGCATGCCGGATCGCCGCCCGCTCGATGGCCGTGGCCACCGCGTCGGGGTTAAGGTGGTGCACCATGTGGCCCAGCCCCGGCAGCTTGATGAACTCGCTTTGCGGCAACTCGCGATGAAGGCGCTCCGACTGGCGACCCACGTCCGCGATCTGGTCGCCGCCGCCGGTGATGATCGTCACGGGCATGCGCAGCTCGCCGTAATGGTGCTGCAGCTCGGCGACGGCGGGCGTCATAAGCGCGGCATCCTCCGAGGCAGCGCGCAGCTGCACGGGCCTGAGCATCATCTCCTTCGGAAAGCGCTCGTCGAAGTCGCGGGTCACGTCGGCGGGCGCGAACATCTGCTTCACAAGCGCCGGCAGGATGGCCCGGGCGACCAGGGGCGAGATCGTGTGGCGCATGGCGTCCCCAACCACCGGGATCGCTGGGGGCGAGAAGAGGAACGTGTCGGCCCGTAGCGTCGGGTAGTAGTAGCCGGACGCGAGCACGAGGCTGCGGACCAGCGACGGGCTCTCAAGGGCGAGCGCGACGGCGACCAGGGTCCCCCAGGAATGGCCCATCACCGTGGCCTGCGTGACGCCGAGCTGCTCCAGCGCCGCCTTGAACAGGGTGGCGTGGGCGCGTGGCGTCCAGAGGCCCCGCGGCCTGCTGCTGTAGCCGTAGCCCGGACGGTCGATGACGATCACCCGATGGCTCTTGGCGAGCCGATCCACGAGGCCGCTGACCAGGAAGTCCTGGATCATGGTGCCGTTGCCGTGGATCAGCACGACGGGATCGCCCTGGCCCCGCTCGATGTAGTGTAGGCGCACGCCATCAACGGTCAGGAACCGGCCGATGGGCGGGGTGTCGCGCTCGGCCTCAGCGGTGCGCCGGCGATTGTAGAGGACAGCGGCCCCGGCGGCAGCGGCCGAGCCGGCGAGAACCGGCGCGAGCCAGCCCCAGCGGCTCGCCGGGGCCACATTGCGCTTGCCATGGGCTGGAGCGCGATGCCGTACCGGGTGGCGCGTAATCGTGTCGGCTCTCGTCTCCATGCGGGACATGCACTTTCTCCATGTGGGCTGAACATGGAGAACGCCCGAACCGCATTGCGGTTGCTGCACTGCACAAAATCGAGGTTCACGTTCATTGAACATAGGCCCTGGCTATCGTGGTGCAAAACCTGCCCGCCGATGGTTATCCAGGTCCGGCAGGGACCGACGTGCAGTCCTGTCGGGACGCCCGAAGCCGGCATGAACCGACGCTACTCGGTCGTGACCGGGGACCGTGGTAGGACGGGAGCACGAGTTCATCGAGAACATGCCAGGTACCGCCGAGCGGGCCTCGTCCGAGCGGCACATCGAGGCCGTCCGCCAGCAGGGCGGAATGTTCGTGGACACCGTGCCGGTCACCCGCATGCCGATGATCGTGAGGGACGCCAAGTTGCCAGGAATCCGATCATCTTCGCCAATCCGGCGTTCTTCAACCTCTCCGGCTACACGCTCGACGAGCTGCTTGGGCAGGACCCGCACTTCATGAACGGTGAGGACGGGGGCACCCAGTCGCCGACCGAGACGCTCGACCGCAGTTGGGGCTCCTGCCGGGACCTCGCAGCCCTGTTCGTCGAGGCGGCGCGAAGCCTCGGGTTCGGGGCGAGGATCGTCTCGGGCTATCTCCACAACCCGGACCAGGCTCTGGTCGGGTCCGGGGGAGCAGGATCGACGCATGCCTGGGTGAAGGTCTACGTTCCGGGCGCAGGCTGGATCGCCTTCGACCCGACGAACCGCACCGTCGGCGGGTTCAACCTCCTCCCGGTCGCCGTGGCGCGCGACATCCGCCGACGACGCCGGTCTCCGGAACCTTCAACGGACTAACGGGCGGGTCCCGGGGCATGTCGGTCGAGGTTCGGGTGCACCCGATACCGGACCATGTCCGGTGTGAGAGCGTCACCCGCCAGGGCCAGATACCGCCGTTCTCCTCGCGGCCCCTCGAAGCACAACGACCCTGCGGCGTCATCAAGGGCTGTATGGGAAATGCCGTTTTCCGACGCTTTATGGGACGGCGCTAAGCCGCAAGGTTGAAGCATTGCCCGTTCGAGGTTTCCGTCACAAACTCGACGGAATGCCGCGGCGCAAACTTGGCCGTTCGTGCGTTAAGCGACTGCGGCTGGTCGGGCCGCCCGGCCACGCCAACGCAGGGGGAGCCTTGAACCTCGCGAGCCGCCTTGCAGCGATGAAGAGTAGCCCGTCGGCGGGAACGCTGCGGGCGCTGGCGGCCGCTTCCGTGCTCGTGCCCATGCTCTTCCTCGCGTTCGGGGCCTGGCTCAGCTACGGCCAGCACATGCGCGAGGCCGAGGGCACGGTGCGCCGTGCGACCGAGGTGCTGACCGAGCAGGCGCTGCGCGTCTTCGAGGTGCAGGACCTCGTCATCAGCCGCGTCGACGAGCGGGTCCAGGGCATGTCCTGGGACGAGATCGCGGCGTCCGAGGACCTCCACCTCTGGCTCAAGCGCATCGACGACAACCTGCCGCTGATCGACGTGATCTGGCTCATCGACCCCGCCGCCCAGGGCCGAGCCTCAAGCCGCTTCTTCCCCGGGCCGCCCACCTCGCGCGTGCCGGATCGCGACTACTTCAAGGCGCTGAGCGCAGCGGACGCCGGCACCTATATCGGCGAGCCGCGCGCCGGCCGCTCCACCCCCGACCGCCTGTTCTTCAACGTCGCCCGCCGCCGGTCCGCGCCGGACGGCCGCTTCGACGGCCTGATCGTCACCTCTCTCGACCCGACCTATTTCGCCGATGCGTTCAGGGCGCTGGCGCTGAGCCCCGGCGACTCCTTCTCGATCATCCGAGAGGACGGCACGATCCTGGCACGAGGGCCCCAGCTCCTCGCCCAGGCAACCCGCCTGACCTCGGAGAGCGGCCTCATGCGTGCGATACGTGCCGGCAGGGAGGCCTCCTACCGCTCCGTGGCGCAGATCGACGGCATCGAGCGGCTGTACGGCAACAGGAAGGTGCCCGGGCTCCCGATCTACGTCTCCTACGGGCGCTCCATGGACGCGGTCCTGGCGGCGTGGCGCCGCGACCTCGCGCTGTACAGCCTGCTCGCCGCGCTCGCCGCTACCGCACTCCTCGGCATCACCTACCTTGCCAAGCATCAGACGCGATTGCAGACGGGAGCCATGCGGCGGCTCCAGGAGAGCGAGGCCCGCTACCACGCGCTGTTCCACGAGTCGCCGCTCGGCCTGCTCCTGACCCACGTCGACCCGGACGGCGGGCTCGCCTTCGAGGAGATGAACCCGGCCCTCGTCGCGATCACCGGCTTCCGGCGCGAGGACGTGCTCGAACGCAGCCCGGCCGAGGCCTTCCCCGGAGATCTTGGACGGACCGTCGAGGCGCGCTACCGGGAATGCATCGCAACGCGAAAGCCCGTCGAGTACGAGGTCGAGGGCGAGGGCCCGAGCGGCCGCTACGTGCGTCGCGCCATCGTCCGCCCGATCCTCGACGCAAACGGGTGCGTGACGAAGCTCCTCGGGACCTCGATGGACATCACCCAGGCGCGCAAGCTGGAGGACCAGCTGCGCCGCTCGCAGAAGATGGAGGCGCTCGCCTCTCTCGTGAGCGGGGTCGCCCACGACTTCAACAACCTGCTGACGGTGGTGATGGGCAACCTCGACCTGCTCCGCCGCGCGGCGGAGGAGCGCAAGCCCCGGCTGATCGAGAACGCGATCCGCGCCGTCGAGCAGGGCCGCAAGCTCACGGGCCAGCTCCTCGCCTTCGGCCGGCGCCAGGCGCTCCAGCCCGAGGTGGTGGAGCTGCCGCGCCTAATGGCCGCCACCCAGGACATGCTCACCCAGTCCCTGCGCGGGGACATCGAACTCAGGCTCGACCTCGCCGAAGACCTGTGGCCGGTGAGGGCCGACCTGTCGCAACTTCAGGTCGCGCTCATTAATCTCGCGGCCAATGCCCGGGATGCCATGCCCAAGGGCGGCACGTTCACGCTGGCGGCGGAGAACCTCGCGCTCGGAGGTGACCGCTCTATCGAGGCTGTTGCCTTGTCGGTGAGCGATACGGGCGTGGGCATCCCGCGCGAGGCGCTGGCGCGGGTGTTTGAGCCGTTCTTCACGACGAAGGATGTCGGGCAGGGCTCGGGACTGGGGCTCGCCCAGGTCTACGGCTTCGCGCAGCAGTCGGGCGGTTCGGTCGACGTCCGCAGCGAGCCGGGGCGTGGCACCACGGTGACGCTCTATCTCCCCCGGGCCGAGCGGGATGCCCCAGTGCAAGCGGACATGTCTCGCCCGGAGGCACTCGGCGCACGTCCGCCGCGGCCGCTCCGGATCCTGTTCGTCGAGGACAACCCGGACGTGGCGGAGGTCGGCCGGTCGATCCTGGCCGAAAGGGGCCACGTGGTCACGGCTGCCCCCAACGTCGAGGCGGCGCTCGCGTCGCTGGAAAGCACCGCCTTCGATCTGGTCTGCTCCGACCTTGTGATGCCTGGGGGTGCAGGCGGGCTCGACCTCGCGAGGACCGTCCGGGACCGTTGGCCGGGGCTCCCGCTGGTGCTCGTCACCGGGTACAGCGACGCCGCCGGAGAGGCGCGAGCCGAAGGGTTCACATTGCTACAGAAGCCCTACCAGCCGGAGGACCTTCTCGCCGCGGTGGAGACCGCGCCGGCGGACCCGGGCGATAAGGTCGTGCACCTGTCGGAGAGGGCCCGGCGCTAGCAGGCGCCCTCGGGAGCGCCGAACAGGCTCGGCACCTCGCCCGCGACGGAAGGTCAGCTTCCTAGAAGACGACGCAGCATGCGCGACAGGTCCTGGACGGCATAGGGCTTGTGCAACAGCTCGAACCCCTGCGGGCCCTCCTCAGCGAGCACGTGGCTGTAGCCGGAGGTCAGTAGGACGGGGACCCCCGGATAGAGGCGGCGGACCTCGTGCCCGAGCTCCACCCCGCTGATCCCGGGCATGACGACGTCCGAGAACACCGCGTCGAACCCACCGGCTCTCTCTCGAAGAAGTTCCAGCGCTTCGCCGGCATTCGCTGCCCAGGTCGTCTCGTAGCCGAGATCCTGGAGGAGCTGCGTCGAGAACCGGCCCACGTCAGCGTTGTCCTCGACGACGAGGATGCGCTGGCCTTGGCCCGAGGGCCGGTCACTTCGGGCTCCCGACCGGTCCAAAGCCCCGGGCGCGGGAGCCTCGACGAGCGGCAGGTACAGCCTGAAGGTCGCACCGTGCCCCACCTCGCTCTCGACGGCAACGTCGCCACCCGACTGCTTAACGAAGCCGTAGACCTGGGACAGCCCGAGCCCCGTCCCCTTGCCCACATCCTTGGTGGTGAAGAACGGCTCGAAGATCTGGGTGAGCTGTTCCGCCGGGATGCCGGTCCCCGTGTCGGTGATCGACAGCTCCATGTGGGGTCCCGGCCTGCCCGTTTGCCCGCGCAGCGGAGGTACCCTGGGCAGGGTACGCAAGACGATGGTGAGTGTCCCCTCGCCTTCCATCGCGTCGCGGGCATTCACGGCCATGTTCACCAGCGCCGTCTCGAACTGGCTCATGTCCGCCTCGACGAAGCAGGGCTGGCAGTCGACGTCCTCCAGGAGCTCGATCCTGGATCCGACAATCGTGCGCAGCATGTCGGAGATGGCCTGGATCCGCTCGCGGACGTCGAACACCTCCGGCTTGAGGGCTTGACGCCGGGCGAAGGCGAGGAGCTGCCCCGTGAGCTTGGAAGCCCGGTCCACCGTATCGGAGATCGCCTCCACGTAGCGGTCTCGGCGCTCCTCCGGAAGCCCGGGGCGGCGCAATAGGTCCGTCGAGCTCTTGATGATCGTGAGCAGGTTGTTGAAGTCGTGCGCCACCCCGCCCGTGAGCTGGCCGACGGCCTCAAGCTTCTGGCTCTGACGCAACGCCTCCTGCGCGGTCGCAAGCTCCGCGCTGCGGGCCCTCTCGGCGGTCACGTCGCGGCCGTAGGCGTAGATGAGCCCGCCTTCCGGCGCAGCGAGCCACGAGATCGTGCGCAGCCCACCGTCCTTGGTGCGGTAGCGGTTCTCGAACGACGGCAATGCGCTCCCGCGCGTATGCTCCAGGGCGGCAAGGGTCGCGGGCAAATCGGCAGGCTCGATGAACTCGAAAACCGGCCGCCCGATCATCTCGGCCTCGCTCCAGCCCAGGATCGCCGTGGCGGCCGGGTTGATGCGACGGAACACGCCATCGGTGTCGATGACGACGAACACGTCGGAGGCGTTGCGCCAGACCCGGTCGAGATCGGCCGCCGTCTCGGCGACGCGGCTCTCCAGCGTCGCGTTCAGCTCACGCAGCGCCGCCTCGGCGCGCTTCTGGTCGGTGATGTCGATCTGGATGCCGTCCCAGATCAGCGAGCCGTCATGCTGCTCGCGGGCGGCCGAGATGATGCGGCACCAGCGCACCTCGCCGTCCGCACGGCGGAACTGCACCTGCACCTCGAAGGGCTCGCGGGCGCGGATCGCCCGCGCCTCGGCTTCCACCAGCCCGGGCCGGTGCTCGGGCAGGATGAGGTTGTACGGGATGCTGGGATCGGCGAGGACCGCCTCTGCGGGAATGCCGGTCAGTCTCTCGTGGCTCTGTGAGACGTAGAGGAAACGTCGCTCCGAGCCGTCCCGCCCGGTCGCGATCTGATAGACCATGCCGGACGGCAGGTTGTCGGTGAGCGCGCGCAGGCGGGCCTCGTTCTCCCGCAGCTCACGCTCGGCAGCCTCGCGCTCGGTGTCGTCGCGCAACGTCAGAACGGCTCCGAGCTGCTGCCCAGCTTGATCGAGCACGGGACGGGCACTGCCGATTGCCAGGACCTCGGATCCGTCCACGCGACGGATGCGCCACCTTGCATCGAGAACGGTCTCCCCATCCCGGACCGCGCGCGCGAGCGGCAACCGCTCGGGCGGGTAAGGGTGGCCATCCAGCGTGAGCAGGTGGTAGGCGTCGCTGTAGGCCTCCGGTTGGACGCCCAGTCGCGCGACGCCGTGGATCCGCGCCGCCGCCTCGTTGACGAAGGTGATGCGCCCGGCGCGGTCGGTCACGATCACGCCCTCGCCGAGCTGGCTGAGGATCGCGGTCTGCTCGGCCGCGAGGGCCTCGGCCCGTGCAGTCGTGGCCCGAAGCGCCTCATGTACCTGGTGACGTTCGGTAAGATCGACCGTAACCGCGAGTACTGCGCGACCGCGCCCGTGCTCATCCGTCAGCAGCGTAAGGCTGCTGTTCGCCCACACCTGCGTACCGTCGGGTCGCAAGTAACGCTTGTCGAATGATACCGGGACGCCGGTCTCGACCGTTCGCCTGAAGTTCGCCAGGCTCACGGCCACATCATCAGGGTGCGTGATCTCGGCGATGCTGCGCGGGAGGAGATCCTCGCGCGAGCGGCCGAGCAGTTGCGCCAACTCATCGTTGACGAGCATGAAGCGGCCATCGAGCGCGATCTCGGACAGGCCGACCTTCGCCTGGGCGAAGATCGCGGACAGGCGCGCTTCACCCTCGCGCAGCGCGGCCTCCGCCGCCCGCTGCGCGGTCACGTCGCGCGACAGCCCCAGGACCTTCTCGGGCCGTCCGTCCGCGCCCAGGATGGGCGTCATGACTGAGTCCCAGCAGCGCACGTCACCGGAGAGCGTCCCCATGGACGCCTCGAAACGGGCGGTTTCCCCGGCCGCGGCGCGCGCCATGGCGGTGTGCGCTGCCGCGCGGCCTTTCGGCTCGAACAGCTCGGGCCAGCTCACTCCCAGCGGTGGCGGGTTCGCCGCGTCGTAGCCGAGGGAGCGCATGCCCCCCTCGCTCATCGTCTCAAGCGAACCGTCCAGGCCAAGCACCTTGATGCAGTCGGTCGAGCTCGCGAGGATCCGGCGGTTGAGCTCGTCGCTCTCGCGCAATGCTTCCTGTGCCCGATACGCTTCCGTAACGTCATACCCTTCGCAGAAGATGCCGGTGACACGGCCGTCTTCGTCCTTGACTGGCTCGTAGATGAAGTCGAGGAACCGCTCCTCCGGATCTGCGCCAGGCGTATTCTGCAGACGGATCGGGATGCGGTGCGCGACGAAACGCTCACCGGTCGTGTAGACTTTGTCGAGCAGTTCGAAGAAGACCTGGTCGCTGAGTTCCGGAAACGACTCGCGCACCGTCTTGCCGATGAAGTCCCGGCGGCCGAACAATCGGGAGTAGGCCTCGTTCACGAACTCGAAGACGTGCTCGGGCCCGTTCAGGATCGTGATGAACCCCGGCGCCTGCTTGAACAGGTGGCGCTGTCGCTCGTGCTCGGTCGCGAGGCGCCGTTCAGCGAGTACCTTCCCAGTCGTCTCGGTGCAGGCGCAGAACATGCCGACGATGGTGCCGGCCTCATCACGCACGGGCGAGTAGGAGAAGTTGTACCAGGTATCCTCGGGGTAGCCGTTGCGCTCCATGACGAGGTGAAGGTCCTCGTGGAATGTCGCTTCGCCCGTGAGCGCCTTCACGACGAGAGGCTCGATGTCGGCCCAGATCTCCGACCAGACCTCCCGGAACGGCCGGCTGAGCGCGCGCGGGTGCTTTTGACCGAGGATTGGCGCATAGCCATCATTGTAGAGGAAGGCGAGCTCCGGGCCCCATGCAAGGAACATGGGGTAGCGTGAGCCGAGCATCAGCCCTACGACCGAACGGAGCGACTGGGGCCAGGCTTCCAGCCGACCGAGCGGCGAGCCCGACCAGTCGTGTGCCCGCATCAGCGCGCCCATCTCGCCGCCGCCGGCGAGGAAGGCCGGATCTGCAGCGGCTACTTTACCGTCCATAGCGCCGGATCTCGGTCGTGTTGGTGGCGGCCCTGACGCCGGGAGGCGCCGTCGATCCAGGCGTGAGGAGGACCATACGAACCACATCAGCTGGCATGCGCTCTCCCCCCTGGCGGTTACTAGACGTGTGACCCGATATAGATGGCACCGATGCGGAGCCTCAAGGTTGCGGTTCTGAGGCTGAAGCGCGAAGGCGCCGGCTGCATGCCGGACGGGCCATGTCGGTACATCGGTTGATCCTGGCCCAGGGCAAGGGCTCCGAGCAACACGACGCCCGCCTGCGGCCCCGTGCTACACCCCAAAAGGCGGTTCGGCCACAACCGGAGCCCGGCTTGGCGCGTAGAAGAGGGATGACGATCTCACTTCCGCCCTCGCTGGCCACCTGGCGCGAATCGCCGCGCGTACGCCCCCTCAACGACGCGCCCGTGCGCGACGGCCCTTTCGTCCTGTGCTGGCTCCAGCAGGCACTGCGCGGCCGCGACAACCCGGTGATCGATGCCGCCGTCCGGCTCGGGAACGAGCTCCGCCTGCCAGTGATCGTCTACCATGGACTGCGCGAGGACTACCCCTTCGCCTCGGACCGGCTGCACCGCTTCATCCTTGGAGCCAGCCGCGACGTGGCCCGCGATTGCCAGGCCCGCGGGCTCGCCTGTGTCCAATACGTCGACCGTGCCGCGAAGCGCGAGAAGGGCTTGGTCTACCGGCTCGCCGCGCAATCGGCGGCGCTGGTGTTGGAGGACCAGCCTGCCTTCGTCGCGCAATGGCAGGCCGAGCGCGTGGCCGCCCGCACCGGCACGGCGGTATTCGCGGTCAACGCGGCCTACCTCGTCCCGCCCGCCGCCCTGGAGCAGGGCGTCGGCACGACGTCCGCCTTCCGGCGCCGACATGAGCGGGTGCGTGACCAGTGGCGGGAGTGGACGGACGAGGAGCCCGACGTTGCTCCCTACGACGGGCCGCTACCCTACGAGCCGGACCGGCTCGGGTCGATGCACGATGCCGACATCGATGCGCTCGTGGCCTCCTGCGCCATCGACCATGCGCTCCCGCCGAGCCCCATGTTCCCGCCCACCCGGGCCGAGGTGATCGCCCGGCTGACGCGCCTGCGCGACGAGGTGCTGCCGGCCTATGCCGGCGCGCGCAACGACGCGAGCCGTCCTGAGGGGGCCTCGACCCTGTCGCCCTACCTGCACTTCGGCGTCGTGGGCCCGCGCGAGATCATGGCCGCGATCTCGGAAGCGGACGTCCCGGACGAGAGCCGCTCCAAGTTCGCCGACGAGCTCCTGAGCTGGCGCGAGTGGTTCCACTACAAGGCCCGTGGCCTGCGCGTGCCCGAGAGCTATGCGCGAATCCCGAACTGGGCGCACAAGACGCTCGACGCCCACGCGGACGACCCGCGCCCGAACGTGGAGACCTTATCCGCGCTGGTGCATGGCGAGACCGCCGAAGAGACCTGGAACGCCTGTCAGCGCCAGTACGTGATCGACGGTTGGATGCACAACAATCTGCGCATGTACTGGGCGAAGCGGCTCATTGCCATGACCCCGGATCCGCGGACCGGCTGGGCGACCGCGTGCTACCTCAACGACCGCCTGAGCCTCGATGGGCGTGATCCCTCGACCTACGGCAACCTGGCATGGGCGTTCGGGGACGCGGCGCCGGGCTATGGCGACCGCCCCGTTTATGGGCTCGTCTCGACCCGTACCGACCGCTCGATCCGCGAGCGACCGGGTGGGCCGGCGTGGCTCGCCAGGGCCGCCTCGCGGCCCGTGCCCAGGCTGTCCGTACCCGACGCGCCCCCGACCGATCCCTACCTCACTGAGAAGCTGCCGATCTGAATGGCCGCCCCTGCACGCGACGCGCTTCTGACGGCAGCCTGTCGCGCGGGTCGCAGAAGGCGAAGGCGCGATGCTATTATCCCGGCACCACGATGCCGAAAGGCTCATGGGTCGCCCGCGCTCACGCGCGACGCGTCATGCCGCTGCAAGACCTGCTAGGGCGGCCGTGACGTGGGCCAGGACATGCGCCATCATCGCGGCCTCCAGGCCAAGGCGCCAGAGGAGCCAGCCGAAGACAGCGCCCGCGACGCCGTTCACGGCGATGGCCGCAAGGGGCATCCACACGGGCGGATCGCCGATCACGCCGAACAGGAACGGCAGGTGAGCCGATGCGAAGACGAGCGCGGCCGCCACGATCCCGAACCAGTAGATCCCGACCGGCGGGCGCGCCGGGCGCCCGAGGATGCGCCAAGCCGTCCACGCAGCGAGCGTCATGACGCCCCAGCGGGCGAGGATTTCTTCGGTGACCCCGCCATACAGGAGGCGCGTCGTAAGGGGCGGAGTAAGTGCCTGGAGGCGCGAGGCTGCCTCGGTGCCGAGGGACTGCAGGAGCGGCCCCGTCGCGATGGCGTAGCCGGCGAGCAGAAGCCCGGTTCCCAGCCCCGCCCAGACCGCCAGGCGTGCCTGACGTCGCAAAACAGGGACAGGTGATACTCCGGCGAGCGCCGATCTGAGTGCCGGCGCGTCGAGGCCGACGCGAGGCGCCAGCAAGGTTCCGATCCATGCGGCGAGGAGGACCAGGAGGGCCGGGTTGATCAGCGACATAAGCCGCAACGCCCCCACAGGTGCGGGCAGCGGTTCCGGCAGAAGCCGCTCCACCGGCAGCAGGGCCAACGACGCCACGCCGACCAGGCCAAGCCCGGCGAGGGCTACGCCGAGGCGCCTTCGCGAAACAGTCATCCCGATCCTCCCTGGATCACCCATGGGAGTGAACGAAGCGAACAAGGCTCTTTGCGACATCGACGCTCCGCTCGATGGGCACCATGTGGGTCTCGCCGTCGAGGAGCTCGACCCGTGCGTTCGGGATCAGCCCAGCGGTCTCGTTGAACACCTCCGGCCCAAAGAACTGGTCGGCGGTGCCGCCGAGCACGAGGGTCGGCGCCTGGATGCGGCGGGCGAAGCTCGCGTTGCGCTTGAAGTCGTCCGAGAACAGGCTCCGGTACGTACGCAGGATGAGCGCCGGATCCTTGAACTCGGATGCGAGGCGGTCCCGGTCCTTCCAGAGCTTGAGGCGGACGAGCCAGTTGTACCAGGGCCTGCGGAACAGGAGCACGCTGTCGGTGACGAGAGCATAGAAGTCGGCCCTCTCCAGCGCCGAGAACTGACGCTGCATGGCCGCCCAACCCTCGTCCGAGAAGCGATGCCCGGAGACGAGGACCACGAGGCGGTCCACGAGGTCGGGGTGCTCCGCCGCGAAGCGCTGGGCGACGAAGCCGCCGAAGGACACTCCGATCACCAGATCGGGCCGCGCCATCTCGGACCGGATCACGCCTGCGAGGTCGCGCACGATGGTGTCGAGGGTGTAATCCTCGGGGGGCGTCTCCTCGTAGCCCAGGATCGTGTAGCGCCAACCCTCGGGGAGCAGACCCACGATCTGGCCGGCGTAGCGCTTGGGATCCGACGATTTGTCCAACCGCTTGAAGAGGGCATTGCCGCCGAAGAACACGACCGCGTGCTTGGGGCCGGCGCCCCCGCGGATGAACGGGATCTTGCCTGCGAGCAGGCCGGTCTCGACGGGGCTCATGACTGCCTCTGCGGCCGTAGGTTGGCGAAGGGCGAATGTGGTGCCGAGGGCCGCCGCGACGAATGCCACGGCACCCCCGAGCAGGGCTCGGTGGTTCATGACGGGGCTGCTGGGATCAGGGCGGCTGGGACCGCTGGTTGGACCGGGGTGATCGCATGGGGTCGCGCATCCAGCAAGGAGTGGGATGCAGCCCTGCCATCACGCGAATGCAAAGAGTCCCCGCTCTGTGGCGCACGTGTCCCTGGTGCGAGGCACCTCGAGATCCGGCCACTACGGGCGGGGGCTGATCGAGACCACCAGTCGGGCGCCTGCGAGGCCAGGGAGAACACCGGGATCGCAGACCGCGCGGGCGTCACGGCTGTCGCCCCGCTGCCTCTCCGGGCGGACGGGATCCCGGATGCAGGCAGTGCGTCAGGCGAGAAATGACAGGGCCGGTTAATCCCTTCGCCTGGACCGAGGCCGAGTGGACCCACTCCGGCGCGATGGCTACCGGAACGACGCCGACGTGACAGATGCCTGGAAGAACGGGAAGTAGGCGTCCGTCCCGAACCCGTTCCCGCCTTCGATCCGCGTCGGAATAGTATAACCCTCGAACGTCCCCGTTTCCAGCACGGTCGCGCCGAACGGCTGAAGACGGAAGACCCGGTCGGGGTTGGCGTTCGTCCAGCGCTGCATCGACACGCTGACCGGGCGACCATCGGGGGCGACCGTCAGGTCCAGGACATAGGCCTCGCCCGCATACTCGAAGATCGCCCGGGCGCCGTCGGCTTCGAGGGGCTCCCAGGCTACGCCGTTCGCCGGCAGGAGGGCGGCTGGCGCCCATAGCGCCTCCGCGACTGACCGAGCCCTCGCCGAGCGCACGAGGTCGGCCGTCGAGGTGGTACGGGCGACCGGAACGAGACCCGCGAGCCAGAAGCGAGTCCACGCACGATCCCCGATGCAGCCGTCCGACCCGGTGACTGCGGTAACTCCAGTGCCGATGCGGGGACGCCAGACGAACCCGTATGGTGGGGCAAGGATCTCCCGCGCGATCATCGGACGGTAATTTGGCGCCTCGCGGTCACCGAGGCCGATACGGCCGACCATGTCGATCTCGGCGATGCTCCGGAGCGGCGTCCCGGGCGCGATGGCGAACCGAAAGTAGCGACGGGCCGGCTCGGGCAACCCCTCGACAGTCTCCGGCGTGAAGGTGGATCCAGTGGGAGGGCGTGGGCGCGCGAGCGCCCGCCAAGCTCGTTCGGCGTCGGCCTCATCGCCGCGCCGGACGGTCGCTGCGGCAATGGCAGCCGCAGTCGCAGCCAGCCCGGCGATGAGAGATGGTTTCATCAGCGGTCCCAAATTCCGAGTTGCCGGCCCCTCGTGGAACGACGCCGAGGGGGCCCACGTTCCGGTTGGGCAGTCGGGCAGCATCGTTGTGTCAAGGGAAGTAGGCCTATTTCTCGGCGCGGTCTTCGCGACCTCCTGGATCCTTTGGAGTCTCGCTCATCCTGCCGCTCAGCGGCACCTCGGATCGGGTCTTCCTCCGGGGCTTTTGATCATGCTCGGAACGGCAACGCCGAGCGCCGTCGCACTGATCTTCGCCTCGGTTCAGGGGAGCACCGGGCCACTCCTAGGCAGCCTCTTGGCCTGGCGCATCCATCCGGCGTGGTATGCCGTGGCGCTCCTCGGCCCACCCGCCGTCATGTTGATCGCGATGGGCATCCATGTTCTCCTCGGGGGCGAGCACCCGGCCTATCCCCCTGCGGCGCGCTGGCCCCTGGTGATCGTCAACTTCGCCATCGTTCTCCTGCTCGGCGGTCCCTTGGGCGAGGAGATCGGGTGGCGCGGCTATGCCCTGCCGGTGCTGCGCGACACCCACGGGCTGCTGCCCGCCTCCTTGGTTCTCGGGATCGCTTGGGCGGGATGGCACCTGCCCCTGTTTCTGCTGCCCGGCACACCGCAAGCGGACCTGCCGCTTCCCTGGTTCGCCCTGCAGGCCGTCGCCCTGGGCGTCCTGCTGGCACTCGTCTACGAGGGGACGGGCGGGAGCCTGCTCCTCCCGATGCTGCTCCATGCTTCCGTGAACACGTTCTCGGGGCCGCTCAGGATCCTTCCCGCCGACGGAGGCAGCACACGACCGTTCGTGATCACGGCCATCCTGGCCTGGGCGGCCGCCGGGCTGGTTTGGGCGGTCACGCGACGGTCCTGAACACTCTGACGGTGGCAAACCGCAGCGGGTAGACCGCCCTACTCGATGGAGTACAACCGTAGGGGCCGGGTCCCATCGAGGGGGCTGGTGACGCCCGCCGCGATGAGGGCCGCCGATTTCCGGTGGGGTAAGCCTGATAAAGGGCGGGGGCTCGAATTAGGAGCTCATCGTCGTCTCGGATGAGCGCCGGGGAGCGGGGTGCACTACCTGTTGCCGCCAGGTGCGTGTCGGCTCAGGGCGCGCTGGGCCTTAAGATTAGCTGGGCGATGTTGGGCCTCGCCGAGCCTCTCGAACAACCACCGTCCGGCGGGCCCGAGCGGTTCGTCTTGGCGGTGGGCCGCGACGATAGGGAATCGCTGCGACTGACCGAATGCGCCTTGGCGCTCGACGGAGATGCGAACCAGGCGACCGCTCGCGAGATCCTCCGCGGCGGTCGGTTCTGGCAGGCTCCCCCAGCCGATCCCGGCCCGGATCAGCGCGTGCTGTGCCGCCGGATCCGTCACCCTCCAGGTGTTCAGGGCCACGACCCGCCGGTCCTCGCCCGGTACGGCCTCCTGGGGTTCGCTCAGTACGATCTGGAGGTGATCCCGCAGGGCATGCTCGTCGAGTTCCTCACGCCCCTGCGCAAGGGGGTGCGACGCGGCGGCGACCGTCACGAGACCGAGCGCCGCGATGGGCTTCCGAACGAGCGTCTCGGGCAGCATGAGGTCCACTAGCACCCGGATGTCCGCCTCGCCCTCCGAGAGGCCCAGCATCTGCCGGCCCACTCCCAATGAGAAGGGCAGCACCGACAGTCGTAGCTGAACGGTGGGAAACGCCTCCCGGAACTCACCCAGGACGGGTGCGAGCAGGGCCACCGGAATCGCCGCGCCGACCAGGACTCGCAGCTCCGTTTCCAGGCCGCGCGTGATCTGGCGGGCGCTCGCCCGGAAGTGGCCCACATCGTCGAGGATGCGGCGGACCTGAGGCAGGAGGGTCCGCCCGGCTTCGCTCAACGTGGGGCGGTATGCGCTGCGGTCGAACAGTTCGGCCCCGACTTGGTCCTCCAACTTCTGAACCGCGTAGGTCACGGCCGATTGCGCTCGGTTGAGCCTGCGGGCTGCCGCCGAGAAGCTGCCAGCTTCCACGACGGTCACGAAGACCTCGAACTGGTCAAGCGAGAGAGCATCCATCTTCATCAGTTTAGCTGAACGTGTTGATCGAAACTATCTCTGTTTTTTCTGCTCTCGTCATGGGCCATCTCTGGTGGGGTTGCAGCCCACTGGCTCAGAGGTTTCCATGTCCATCGCCCAGACCACCGCACTGCCCATCTCCGCTCCCCCTGCCTCGACCGACAAGCCGCTCCGCATCGCGCTCTGGGTGGCTCAAGCTCTCGTGGCGGCCATGTTCGTCATGTCCGGCTTCATGAAGCTGGCCACGCCCATCGCCGAACTCGCAGCGATGATGCCCTGGGCTGGCCAAGTCTCCCCCGCCTTCGTCCGCTTCATCGGCGTGGTGGACCTCGCGGGCGGCATTGGCATCCTCCTGCCCGCCCTGACCCGCATTCAGCCCCGTCTGACCGTGCTCGCGGCGCTGGGCTGCGTCGTGCTGCAGGTGCTCGCCTTCGGCTTCCATGCCTATCGCGGCGAGTTTGGCGTGCTGCCGGTGAACGTCGTGCTGCTGGCTCTCTCCGCCTTCGTGTTCTGGGGCCGCAGCGAGCGTGCTCCGATCTGCCCACGCGCCTGATGGCCTGATCGGAGGATCGGCTCAGCCACGAGCCGGTTCTTCCGGTCCTCGCACCCGAGAGAGACAAGCCCATGACCACACGCCTGCCCACGTACTTCATCAGCCACGGCGGCGGTCCCTGGCCCTATCTGGACGGCCCGTTTCGTCGCGCCTTCGACCGGCTCGAACAGTCGCTCGTGGACATCCGCCGTGAACTCGGCGACGCGCCGCGCGCCGTGCTCGTCATCTCGGGCCACTGGGAAGAAGATGGCTTCGCCATCTCGTCGGGCGAGCAGCCCGGCATGGTCTACGACTATTCCGGGTTTCCCGAGCATACCTACAGCATCCGGTACAAGGCACCGGGCTCCCCCGAGCTGGCGCGGCGCGTGCAGGAGCTGTTGCGGATCGGCGGCGTTCAGGCCCGCCTCGATCCGGAGCGGGGCTACGACCACGGCACCTTCAGCATCCTGAAACCCCTTTATCCAAGGGAGGACATCCCGGTCGTGCAGCTCTCCATCGACCGTGGCTACGACCCCGGACTCCATCTCCAGCTCGGTCGCCTGCTCGCGCCGCTGCGTGACGAAGGCGTGCTGATCATCGGCAGCGGCCTCAGCTACCACAACCTGCGCGAGGCGCGGGGCCCTGAAGGTCGCGAGCCGTCGCGCGTGTTCGATGCCTGGCTCCACGAGACGGTCGTCGCCGCCTCCCCCGAGGAGCGGACCCCGCGCCTGATCTCCTGGGAGCGCGCGCCTTCCGCGCGTGCGGCTCACCCGGAGGAGGATCACCTCATCCCGCTCATGGTGGCGGTCGGTGCCGCCGAGAACGAGGCGGGAGCGGTCGTCTACCACCAGAAGGATTTGTTCGGCGGCATCACGGCATCGAGCTTCCGCTTCGGCGAAGTGCCCGCCGCGCCCTGAGCCCTGCTCGTCCTCGATATTCAGCCATAGAAGGATTTCCACCATGGCGAAGCCGAACCAAGGCACTGCCGTCGAAGAAGATGACGAGGCCCCGAACGAGTACCTGATCACGCGGAGGGCCACCCTGCTCGGCGTCATGGGAACGATCCTGACGCCCGTGACCGGCTTGCTGTCGCCGGCCTTGGCGCAGGGCTCCCTTAAGGAGGCCGCCGAGATCGGCGAGGTCCTCAAGAACATCCCGGGCCTGTGCCGCGTGACGACGGCGACGATTGAAGGCCCCTATTACATCGACAAGGGGATTGTCCGCGCGGACATCCGCGAGGACCAGCCTGGCGTTCCGTTGGATCTTGAGATCCGTCTCGTGAACGCGAATGCCGGCTGCCGGCCGATCCAGGGAGCGGCCGTCTCGATCTGGCACTGCAATGCCGAGGGCGAGTACAGCGGCTACCTCTTCAACGATCCGAGCGCGTTTCCGGACGTGAAGGCCGCGGACGAGACCGGCCATGTGAAGGAGGAGGGGCCGGAACGTTTCCTGCGTGGCGTTCAGACCACCGACGCCGAGGGAAAGGTGACGTTCCGCACCATTGTACCCGGCTGGTATACGCCGAGAGCCGTGCACGTCCATGTCCGGGCTTTCGTGAGTGCGCGCGACATGATCACGACGCAGCTCTACTTCCCGCAGTCGCTGATCAACCGCGTCCACTCGACCCAGGAGCCCTATAAGGCTCGCGGCGTCTCGATCTACACCAACGAGAACGACATCCTCATCCGCCCTGAAGACATTCTCAAAGTGTCCGCGCGGAGTGACGGATCGCTGTACGCGACCATGACGCTCGGCGCCGGAAACGCCTGAGCGCTGCTGAGAGACACGTTTCAACCGAAACGTCGGCAAGCCACATCATCAACGAGGTCCCATGCCCTCCGACAGACTCGACCGCTACACGCCTTATGCCCTTGCCACCCTGCGGATCGCGACGGCGATCATCTTCATGCTGCACGGCTCGCAGAAGCTCTTCGGCTTCCCGGCGCCGCCGCAAAGTGGCCTGCCGCCGCTGTTCTCACTGCTCGGAATCGGCGGAGTGCTTGAGCTCGTGGGCGGGTTCCTCATCCTGATCGGCGCCTTCACCCGGCCCGTCGCCTTCGTGCTCTCAGGCGAGATGGCCGTAGCCTACTGGATGTTCCACGCGCCGCGCAGTCTCTATCCGGTGCTCAACGGTGGCGATGCCTCGATCCTCTACTGCTTCGTGTTCTTGCTGTTCGTCTTCACGGGGCCGGGCGCTCTCAGCGTCGATAGCCTGCGCAGGGAACATAGGCACCGGCCAGCCATCGGCCATTGATCGCGGGCCTCGTCAGCGAGGTGAGAGCGCTATCCTGCGCCCCCCACAGGTGGTCTCTGACGAGGCATGCCGGCTCAGCCCTTATGTGCGGACTTGCGGAGCCGCCGCCCGTGATGGGCGCCTGACGTGTAACGAAAGAGCCCCCGCTCCGGGGCGAACGGGTCCCGGGTGCGAGGCACCTCGGGATCCGGCCACTACGGGCGGGGGCTGATCGAGACCACCAGTCGGGCGCCTGCATCGCCAGGCAGGCGCGGGCATGGACGCCGGTCGGAGTACATCCGTCCTGGCCGGGTCCCATCGAGGGGGCTGGTGAGCCCGCCGCCTCGAAGCCCGCCAACGTCCGCTGGGGTAGAACTGATATGGGGGCGGGACCCCTGTTTCGCAAGAGTTCGGGCGACCTCAGCCCCGGCGTTTGGACGCGCGCCTCTCGGGGCCGCTGCCGGCAATGCTGCCGCGCTGATCCGGATCAGCGCGGCCAGCCACTCCGCGTCGTCCCAGCGCTCGCTGGGCACCAGCATATGCGGCTTCGCTCTCGGGTAGGGCGCACCCTCGCCGATCTCGCCGGCATGCCGGCGCCCAGCCTCGGTCGGCTTCACGTAGAGCTGGTCGTCGCAGACCAGGGCCACGAAGGTCCCGCCGCAGTAGAGCCCATACTCCCCGAACATCCGGCGTGCCGAGACGCGCCCGGGGCCCTCTATCTGCTCTAAAATGCAGTCCACGGTCCCCTGGCTTGACGCCATTCTGTCCCTCGTTGACAGGTAACAGCACCCGCTACTTGCGTGCAGCTTGTGGCGCCTTCCTCGCGGCCACTCCTGGCCGCCGTCCGACGCCCCCACAGCCGCCGCGTTACGCAGCGGCCTTTCCGGCAGCGGGTGCAGTCGCCACGGGGCAAGGCCACACCTTGGATGCCATTCCGAACAGCGCTCCGGCCCTGGTCAGAATGGCCTCTTCGTCCCACACAGCATCTGAGGGCAGCGCCTGGAAGTACGAGTTGAGAACAAGGCTGCTGTTCGCTGCGATCTCTGGCCGCTTGGTCGAGAAGGCCTCATTGCTCAGGCTGCTGTTGAACCCCGGCGTGACGAGTGTGAGATTGCCCATGCTGTGCATGAGCCGCCACCTCGTCGCTCGCGCCTCCGGTGTGTCGGCGGAGAGAGGGTAGTCCGGGGACTTCCATTTCTGCGGCATGACGTGCTCGACGGAGAGGACGCTCAGCTCGGGGAGGAACTCTTGCTTGGCGGTCCGGGATGCTCGCTTCCGTGGCCGCGCGTACCCTGACCCGAGGCTGGTGGTCTCGTGCGATGGCGGCCACCTCCTCACCTGTTAGAACACGTTGAGCAAGGAGCGCGTCCGCCACGGCCAGGATGGCTGCCCTGTTGGCTGCCACCATCATCTCGGCCGTCCCCTGCAGCCGCCGCAGGTCCTGCTCGACCGCCGCCGCGAGCTCACGGTCCAGTCGCAGCCACTCGTCCGCCCTATCCGGATCAACGGGTGCGAGAAGCCGCTCGCCGAGGCCGAGGCTCGCATGCAGGGCCGCCACAAGGCGCTTGGCCTCGCGCAGATCACAGGCCGCACCCGCATGCGCCCCGCCACCCAGCACCCGGTCCGCCGCGCGCCCCGCCAGCAGGTTGACCACTTGGCGCTCCAGGGCGTCCCGATCCGGCGTCAGCTCGGTTCGCCGGATCGTGGTCGCCCCGCCCGAGCCCTCACCAGCCTGGATCGTCACGCTCACCAAGCTCAAGCCCAGCCGCAGTGCCAGCACCGCGTGACCCGCCTCGTGAAGGGCCGCCACGCGGAGCTCTTCTGGCGAGCGCTCATCAGCCGGCGCGATCTCGATGAGAAGATCCGCCAGGGTCATTGTCCGCCCGGCCGCGTCCGCCCGGCGCCGGGCTGCCCGCACCGCGCCGGCGAGAACAGCGCCCGTGGCTCCGCGTGACAGCCGCACGGCGGGCGTCAGGTCGGCCTTCTTCAGATCGCGACCCAGGTGATGACGTAGGACGCTCATTCGTCCCCTCTCGTCGGGCGGGGGCACCTCGACGGCTCGGTCGAGGCGACCCGGGCGGAGCAGGGCCGCGTCGACCCGAGTGATGTCGTTCGTAGCCGCGATCAACACGACTCCGGCACGGCGCAGCGCCTCGACGCGCAGGAGACAATGGGTGATCACGGGCAGCCACCAGTCGGCGCCTCGGTCGCTCAGCCTGCTTCGGTTTGGGAGAGCATCGATCTCGTCGAGAAAGCCGATGGCTGTGTCACCTGAACTGCGGGCGGCAAGGGTGAGCGCGTCGCAGAATCTGTCGATCTCCTTGATCACGCCATCAAGGTTCCCCGACGACTGCGAGAACCATGCTCCAACGCTCGTCTCGTGGTAGGGCACCCCCGCCTCGGCGGCGATGGACCTGGCCAGCGTGCTCTTGCCGGTGCCGGGCTTTCCATAGAGCACCCCTCCAGCAAGTTGCGAGGCGGGCAGCCGGCCGGCCTTCACCTTGTGGATGGCGGCGACGAGCTCGGTGGCCCAGGCCTGCGCCTCGCCCATCCCGGTCATCTGCTCCAGCGAAATCACCTCGCCGGAGGTCTCGGGCGGTCCAATCCGCGTCCGGCTCGCCCGCCGCAGGCGCTGGGCGCAGGCTGCGGGCGTGGACCCGGGCCGCAGCGCTGCTGCGATATCGGGAAGATCAAGGCTGGCGAGATCCTCCGCCTCCAGCGGCTGCTTGAGGGCGCGTCCGGTCCACAGCTTGATGGCCTGCACCACCTGCGCCGGGGTGAGCGGGCGCAAGGTGAGGGCGTGGTCGGCGGCAGCGAGGGTCACCGGCGAGAGCCAGCCCGCATCGGGCGTGATGGCGATGAAGGTCTCCCCTCCCGCCAGAGCGCGGGGAGCGTCGAGCTCAGGCGTCAGAGTGGAGGTCGCCTTGGGGCGGCTGGTCAGGCTCAACACCTCCACCTGCACAGGAAGCCGGGAAAGCAGGCAGGCCTTGATCGGCCCTACCCAGGAGGCGGCGGGCACCTCGACAACGAGAACGAGGGGTCGGCCCCGGTCGAGATCGCGGGCGAGGGCTCCGGTCCAGGCCGCGTCGAGGGCGAGGCCTGCCACGAGCTGGAGCGGGCTTGGGGGCTTAGGTCGAGGTTGAGAGAGGCGCCCGCCCTGACGATCATCCTGTGAGGCCGGCGATGGCTTCGCGACGGTAGGCGCGACGAGCGGGCCGAAGATTTCCTCGAAGTCGAGCTCGACCGGGGCGGTCGACGGCTCGGACGAGTCCAGCCCGTCATCGCTCATGTGCGGAAGGTTCGGTGAGGCTATCTCCAGCGCGGGGGCGACCGGATCGGCGGGCTGGCTCGGTGCCACGCTCGTGGAGGACACTGGCAGGCCATCGCTGCCGGGCACCGACTCGGCTGCGGCGGGCCGACGGGAGAGGAAGGTCAGGAAGCGAAGCATAGGCAAGCTCCAGCCATCGCCGGCGCGAGGTGGCGCGGCGGGGGTGATCGGATTAGGAATGAGGCGAGGTGACCTCAGACGCTCCGGAGCCGCAGTTCGGCTCCGGAGCGTCACGCGAAAGTCAGGATCAGGCGACGCGCACCCACAGCTCGCGGGCGGTCCGGTTCGTGCCGCTTAACAGCCGCCCCGCGTTGGTGAGCGACGGCAGGCCGAGGTCGCGGCTCAGGCGCACCACGTCAGCCCCGGGCCGCGGTCTTGCGATGCCCTCCTCGATGAGCCGAGCGCGCTTTCTAGCGATGCAGATTTGGACGCCGGCGCCATCCTCGACGGCCATGCCAGAGCCCGCGAGCACCACGCAAAAGCCCTCCACCGCCACCGCCTCGGCCTGCACGCCGCGATAGGCGAGCTGGTAGCGCCTCGCCTCCGCATCCTCGTAGACCTGGTGCGGGATCTCGGTGGTGAAGCCGGCCCGCAGGAACGGCACGTCCGCGTCGTTCTCGTTGGCCGCCTCCTCGTGCCCGGCCACCTCCTCCTGGCAGACTGCCTCCCCGCGGACCTCGGGCGCGGACTCGACGCGCACCCGGGGCTTGAGCGTGGAGCCGGGCGGCTCAAGGAGCGAGCAGCCGGCAGTCACCAGCAAGGGCCTGAGATCGGCAAGCCAGCGGGCGACAAGGGCCGGCTGGCTCACCTGCAGCCACCCGCGCTGAGGCGGCGCGCCCACGACAGGAACGCGGCCCGCCCGCAGGCTCTGGTGGTGTAGGGCATTCTGGAGCGCCGCGACCGCATCGCGCCCGAAGGCCGGGTGCGGGCTCGTGATCAGGATCACGCGCTCGGCGGCGAGCGGTGGGTCGGTGAGGTGATCCTCGAGGCGGCCCGTGACGTCGAGGGTCTCGCCCCAGCGGATGCCCTTATCGCCGAAGAGCGCGTAAGCCCCCGGGCGCCTGGCGAAAGCGGGGTGCGCGAGAAGGAGGGGGAGCTCGTCGAGGGAGGTGGCGCCGACAACGAGGCGGGAGGCCTCGCTCTCGACAAGGCGCGCGCCGGAAGGCGTGGCGCTCAGCGGCGTAACGACGTGCTGGGCGTGCTCGCCCGGTTGGGGAAACAGCATGAAAAGTTCTCCGGTGGTTGCGATCAGCAGCGGCCGGCTCGCGCCAAGTGGGCGCAGGAAGCGGCAGGCCAGCCAATCGCGAGGGGTGACGGCGCGGTGAGCTCAAGCCTCAGGCGAGGAGCCTGGGGCGGCTGGCAGCCTGGAGCAGCGCGGGGGCCGTGAACCGGAGGGGGTGGTGTGAGAGGAAGCCTTCCGCGGACAGGCGGAGGGCGGTAAAGGTGGCGTTAGCCATGGTGGTCATCTCCTAGCAAGATGGACGCTATGGTCAGGCCGGCTCGGGTGCTCGTAACACCTGGGTCGGCCGCCCTCTCGTAAAGAGCGACCACCCGGCCTGCGCCGTCAGCTGCGACGGCAGACTGCAACGTGGGCGCCCCGGCGAAAAACGCAACCGCAGAATGGGCTTAACCTTAACTGTGCCTTGAGCGCGGCCCCTGGCGACTCGGAAGAGCAGTTGGAGGGCGAACCGTCGGCCTGGGCGATCACAAGCCCGATTCCGGCTTACGGGGCGGAAGTAGAACGGCCGCCAAGGGCGATTCCATTCTCCCGCAGGAGCTCGCGCAGTTGCGCGATCTCGGCTGCCTGCTCCGCCAGCTCAGCCCTGGCGTGCTCCAAGGGCACGAAGTACTTCAGCGCGGCACGCGTGAGGATGTCGTTCCTTTCCCGCTCCAGCTCCCGGACAAACAGGCTGCGCCGGCGAACCTCCCTGGCCTTCTCCTCGCTCCTTTGCTTCGCCGCGGCTCGATCCAGGCGACGACGGCGCTCGCCGACTCGCTCGTGTCCGTATTTGACGCTCACCGCCGCATGAAACCGGTCCTGCAGGTCACGCATCGCACCGTTGTAGTTAGCGTTCTGACCGCTCTTCGTCTCACCGCGCGCCGCGGCCTCGCTCAGGGCTCTGCGCCCGGGGTGGATCCCATCCCAGGCTAGCTGACCTCCCGGCCCGAGCTCCGGCACCGCGTAGGCATGCAGGTGGAGGTACGTCTCGTCCGTGTGCTCGACGACACTGAGAAGCGTCGTTCCGTACTCCCACTGCAACCAACCCAGTACGTCCTCCCGCCAGCGGCAGTAAAGATCCCTCTCCTCGGGCTTCGCCTCCACGTCCGCGCGCGGAACGGGGTAGGAGATCACGCAAGCCAGGAGGGCAACCCCGTCCCGGCGCAGGCGCCGGCCCGCCGCATCGAGGGCGACTTCGGCCCGCCTGATCGCGATCCGGCCCGCCTCGACCGGCGACACGCCTTGAAGGAGGGTCGGCTCCCGCGGCGTCTCGACGTGGCGGCAGGCCTGCGGCAAGCGCGCGGCCTCTGCCGTGATACCTGCGATGGTCTCGTGGGACAGGCTGCCCTTCCTCGGGCTGCGGCCGTACAGGCTGACGTGGTAGAACTGGGTCGCCATCAGATCCTCCCTTGATCTGATGACCTATTGTCCGGCCGATGACGCATAGATCCAGAGCCGATCTGGTGGCTCGTTGCCAGGGCGCCTGAACCTGCATTCGGGGCGACTGCTGAAGACATCCTAGGGACCGACTAGGATGTCCCCTGACCGCGTCCCACGCATTCCCGGTAGAGTCACGTGCACCCGGGGCGATCACACGTCATCGGAGCCGCCCCAGGACACCCGCGAAATGTGCCTACTTGCTCCTGCGCTGTTTCGGGCGTCGCCTGACCCCCGCGGTCACCGCGCGACGAAGACGGATCGAGGCTGCCGCGATGTCCCCCGTCACGACGGGCAGTTTCTTCAGAGCGGACAATTTCCGACGCAGCCGCGTCTCGTCGCGGTACCGCTCCTCCACCTCGCTCTTACCGCCCTGTCCCATGATGTCCTGGCGCCATTCGGTCATCACCTTCCGGTCGGTCAGTTGATCGTTGCCGTAGTGGCGGATTGAGTGGAACACGAGGCCCTTCTCCTGAGCCCTGGGGATCGCAGCCCTGAGCATCGGCGCCCAGTCGTCGTAGAACTGATCACCGAGGGGCGCTTTTCCGCTGGCCGGGAGCAGCTCGGGGAAGAGCAGGTCGAAGCCGAGTCCCGAGATCTCCTCGACATACGCCCGCAGCCCTAAGCGAAGCAGTTCGGGATGGATCGGCAGTCGGCGCTTTGACTGCAGGTTCTTCAGGCGACGGTACTTGTTCGCGCGGATGTTGAAGTGCGGGATGTCGCCCTCGAAGACGACGTCCGCGACCATCAACCCGCAGACCTCTTCCCTTCGCATCAGGCTGTACGCGGCGATCAGGGGAGCCCAGTAGAGAGCGTCGTGCGCGATGACGCTTCCCGGGGACAGTCGGTCGTCCTCGGACGAGCAGCCGTGCCAAACTGGAGAGCGCAACAGCGTCGACAATTCTTCAAGGGTGAACGGCGGGCGCGCATCACGGTCTCGCTCTTTCTTCTTTGCTCGCAGAACCGTGAAGTTGATGGTTTCGGCGGGCTTGATGCCGCGGCTCGCGGCATAAGTCAGGATGTTGCCGAGATGTGTGAGGTGACGGTTCAGGGTTGCTCCCTCCAACCCGAGTTCCTGTTCGTCGTCACGCTCCCGCGCGGCCGCGATGATCTCGTCCAGCGTCCGATGGGAGTCCTTGGCTGACTTACCGTAGTTCTTGGGCAGCCTATGGAGCAGGGTATCGTGGTAAGTCGCCGCGTCCTCTTGCCGGACTTCCCCAATCCGCACCTTCGCCGTCACCTTCACGAACAGGGTTGCGGTCTGTCGGACTTGGCGCGCGGTTTTCTCCTCCCACGCCTTCAGTTTCAGCTTGGTCGCGATCAATCCCTCGGCGAGCTCAAGGAGGGTTGGCGCAGTCTGCTCGGCGTCGGCCTTGCTCTCCTGGGGGCTGGGTGACCGAGCTAGGGTGCCCTCGTCCGAAACCGGGCCGGGGACATGCACTAGGGTCGGCTGAAGCCCAGGCCGGATCGGTGCCGACTGATCCAGCGCCGAGTCGGCACTCAGCAGGGCAAGGTCGTCGTCGACCGTCGCCGCCCAGCGTGGCTTGAGGTGAAGGCACGCCGCCGCCATGCCGCGATAGTAGGCGGTCTCGGCTTGCGCGAGCGCGACAGGCGTTGGGACAACCTCGGGTGCGTTTGCGTTGAGGAGAGCCTTCAGCTTTCCGGCGACGGGCGGCACGACCCCGGTCTGGACGAAGACGTTCAGGGTCGCGGCGACCTGATCGGTCTCATCCGCGGCGAGGCCGCATGACGCGAGGAACGGGGCATCTTGTGGGGCTAGAGCCGCGGTCCGTCCACGCTCGGCGAGGAGACGGTAGACGGCGCCGACGATCCGGTCGGCACGCTCCCCGCTCATGGGCTCGGGCTCGGGGCGCTGGCGGTCGAGGGCGGCGTGCCGGTCGAGATGCTGCAGCTGTCGCCGCGCGACGGCGAGCAGGATCGCCTTGGCCTCGTCAGGCGTCAGCTGGCCGCGGCGGACCTCCTCAGACACCTCGTCGCTCGTATGGGTCAACTCAGCCCCCCGTCGCCGCGCCTCGGCCTTGTCCTTCGTGGCAAGGCTCACCGTCAGGATCTCGGCCGGGCACCCAAGGGCCGGGCCGCCGAACCGACGACGCCAATAATACACGGCTCCGCGCCGGATCAGATTCGGTCCGCAAGGCATGTGCGACACCCCTGTGCGACAGCTGTGTGCAGCACCGGCGCGCGCGGGATTCCCAGCTAAGGGAGATCCGGGAACGTTGGCAGGACCTTAGGCGGGGGAGTGGCTGGGGCGCCAGGATTCGAACCTGGGAATGGCGGTACCAAAAACCGCTGCCTTACCGCTTGGCGACGCCCCAAGACCTGTCGCGAGGTGCGTCTACATAGTCGCCCCGCCGGGCGCTGACAACCGGGTTTTCGGGCGGCGCGCCGAGACTGAAAAGAGAGCGAACTCGGCTCTTGCGGCCCTCCACCCCCGCCGCTATAAGACCGCCTCCCGGAATGAACGGATGTCGGAGTGTAGCGCAGTCTGGTAGCGCACTACGTTCGGGACGTAGGGGTCGCAGGTTCAAATCCTGCCACTCCGACCACTCCGCTCAAGGATTAGCCGAAATAGCTCAAAGCTAGGCCGAGGAACTGCCGAGGGGATGTCGCTCCCTGGATCGGTGTCATCCCTCGAGCCCGGAGCGGGTGCGTCAGGTGGATGGCCCCTCCCGGTCACCCGATCCTCCGCCCGACCGAATTCACCGGCAGATTCGCCTCTTTCGAAGCCTGACGCATCGTGCCCTCTCGAACTAAGCCGAGGCACGTGCTCGCCATAGCCCGTCCGGCCCGGGACACGCTCTTCAAGTGGCGTAAAGGATACCGGACACAGCGGCTCCGTGGCGACGCATGGGATCGAGGCAACCGAGCGGTTTGGGGCGGCGGAACGGGATATCGGTGAAAAGGCGAAGCACTCGCGCCGGCTCGACTAAGCTTGACGCTAGGGCAAGCTTCGTGAAAAAGGTAAATGGAAGATTAACCGGCGTGGTGTTTGCGTTTCATGGCCCTTCTCGTATGCCGACCTGTCGTCCTCATCATGTCGTTGACGCTTTCTGCATGCGGGAGCCTACCCGCCGTGGAGACGACAGCATCGATTGAACCTCCTGTTCTTAATGTGACAGGACCGACGCTGGTTGAAGAGCGCGAGCCCGCTTCTTCGGAAGCCGTCTATTATCCGCCGGCCGAGCGCCTGGTGGCTCATCTGAACAGGGTACCAGCTGTTGAAACGCCGGCTCTTCAGGTCGCCGCGGCCGACCGGGAGGTCCCACTAACGTGGGCGGACCAGCTCGAGGCGAGCATGGCGGCCGACCGGCGATTGTTCGAGCGCATCGACCTCTCTGCTGGAAGGACGCTGAAAAGCGTCTGCACAGGATGCTAAGTTCGGTCCGAGCGGGTCGGAGACAGCCGGAGAGGGCGCCCACGACGTTAATCTGCAGGTAGAGTGTCCCGGGCCGGGCACCGTTCGGTTAACCTGCTCGCTGGGGCTGGCCGCACCCTCGACCTGCCTCTGACATAGTGTGTCAACGTGCGGCTGCCCGATGCATGTTCTGATGAGGAGCGCTAGAAAACTTTCGGAAACAGAGCGGAGAACCCCCATGTCGATGTGGCGGCCCTACAAGGTCGGCCCACCCTTTCGCGGCAACGAGCGCCATTGGATCAGAGCGGCGGCGATCGTGTTCGCGCTCACGCTTCTGCTCATCGTGGTTGCGGGTTCGCTCGATTGGCTCCTGCCGCCCGATTTCAAGCGGGGGCGATAGCTTCAGCTCTAGGCGTTCGCCCATTTTGGCAAACGTCTGCCGGCCGAACCCGGGGTCGGTAATTGAGTAATGATGAGAGCAAGCTCATGGCGACGGTGTACTCGTCATCAGCGAGAATGATCGTTGATGATGGGGTACCGCCAGCGTTCGCTTCGATGATCACCTCGCCTCTCCGGCCGAACCAGGCGCGGCAAGTGCATTCGGCCTGCTGGTGACGCAGCCTCATCCCGCTGGTCGAAACGACCAACGATGAAGTCGGTTGCGGGGCGCCTCCTCTTTCGCTCTTTCCCGTGCCCTACGGATGCGGCAGCCTCTCGCTCGTCGGGGGGCGAAGCTCGGCCTGCTCTTAACTCAAGCAGGTTTCAAGTCGCCAATCCGCTTAATCTACTGTCAGTGTTTGTAGTTTAGGTGATGGGCCGACCGGATAGAGAGCTTATGGCCTACCTGCACCAACATGCCGACAACGAGGCTGCGCGCCTCAATGCCCTGCGCGACCTGCGCCTCCTCGATACGCCGCCCAGTGAAGCCTTCGACCGCCTGACGCGCCTGGCCAGCCAGTTGTTCGGGGCGCCCGTTTCCACCATCTCGCTCACGGACGGCGACCGGCAGTGGTTCAAGTCGAAGGTGGGCGTCGACATCAACGAGATCCCCCGCGAACAGGCGCCCTGCTCCTATGCGATCCAGGGCGACGACGTGTTCGTAGTGACGGATCTCTCCCTCGATCCGCGGTTCATCGGCTCGCCCCTCGTGGAGGCGGGCATCCGGTTCTATGCGGGTGCGCCCCTCTTCACCCGGGCCGGGTTCGGCCTCGGCACCCTGTGCGTCGTCGACGACAAGCCGCGTGAGCTCGGCGACGGCGAACGCCGTGTCCTGCGCGACCTTGCCGGCATGGTCATGAGCCAGATCGAGCTCCAGAACATGATCGGGCGAGTCGATCCGACATCGGGCCTCGCCAACCAGTACCAATTGTTCGAGGATCTCGAGGACCTCGCTCGCACGGCCCCGAGCCAGGGTACTGGGGCGCTCCTCGTCGAGCTCATGTCGTCGACGCAGGCCGGCGACGTCGCCCGCGTTCTCGGTACATCGCATGTCGAGGATCTCGTGGGCGCGACGGTGCCGCGGATTCAGGCCGCGGCCGGCAACAGCGCCCGCATCTACCATGTCGGCCCTCTGCGTTGCGCGGTCCTGCTCGACCAGGTTCTGGAGGATCGGCGCGCCGAATTGCCGGACCGGCTGATGGACGCGCTGTGCGCACCCGTCCTGTGCGACGGGCTGCCGGTTGCCCTCGATCCAGCGGTGGGATCCTACGAGTTCATCCCAGGCGAGGTCACGCCGCGGGATGTGCTGCGGCGGCTCCTGATCGCCGGCATGGAGGCCCGTAACGGCCCGAACCGGAATGCGCGCTACGAGGCGCGCCAGGAGGAGCTATCGGCCCGGCGCTTCACGCTCCTCAACGACTTTGCGGCGGCGCTCGCGTCGGACGACCAGTTCTCGCTCGTCTATCAGCCGCGCTTCGCGCTCCGGTCGGGCCAACGAGTCGGTGCCGAGGCTCTCCTGCGTTGGACGCACCCGACCTTAGGGCCGGTGTCGCCCGCCGAGTTCATCCCGCTCATCGAGCAGACCGCGATGGCCCGACCCCTCCTGGATTGGGTGGCCCGGGCGGCCATCCGCCAGGCGAGAGCATGGCGTAGGGCGGGCCTCGACCTCGTGGTGTCGCTCAACGCCTCGGCGCGCAACCTCGACGAGCCCGACTTCGCCGAGCGCGTGCTGCGCATGCTCGGCGAGGAAGGGGCCGTCCCTTCCGACATCGAGATCGAGTTCACGGAGAGCGCGCTGGCCGGGGACCGGCAGCAGGTCGTGGCGCAGATGTCGGCCCTGCGCCGGAGCGGCCTTCGGATCGCCATCGACGATTTCGGGACAGGCTACAGCAACCTGTCCTACATCCAGGACCTGCCCGTTTCGACCATCAAGATCGACCGCGCCTTCGTGCGCGATCTCGACACGTCGACGAAGAGCCAGACGCTCGTCCGAACGATCATCACCATGGCCCACGATCTCGGCTACGAGGTGGTGGCGGAGGGCATCGAGGGTGCCGGTGCGCTCGAACTTCTCACCGCCTGGGGCTGCGACGAGGGGCAAGGGTATCACCTCTCACGGCCCGTACCGGCCGCCAGCATCGCTTAATCATCTTGAAAGACTCCGGCAGGCAGGGCCGGAGTTCGCGACTCGTCCAGGTTGAGAAGATGTGATCGAGCGTTTCAGGCTTGCGAACGAGGCGAGGAGCCCTCAGGCATTCGGCATCAACGGGCGGAGCGGCGGTCCGGCGCCTGCAATACCGCTGGGCCGACCTCGGAAAATCACAGGGCGTCTCAGCCGAGGATGAGCGGCAGGTAAAGGGTGCCGAGTGCGCCGAGGACGGCCAGAACGGCGCCGGCATTCGCCAGCTTGGAGCTCTTCTCGGTGGTGTTCATGTCAATGCCCCGCATACCTTTTCTTGGCATGCTCTTCTTGCTTAACGATGGTGGTGTTCACTCAAATTGACGCAAACTGTCGAAACGAGAAAAGCCGCTCCGGCACGACACCGGAGCGGTGCGAGTTCAACAGGGAGGAAGACCTCGACGTCCAATGCCGAGGAGGACAGGCTGACTGATTTGCCCCAGCGTGGCTGTAGATTTCCGGCCACACTCGACGGTCTTGCTTCTGGCGCGCGTGTGCGCCGCCATCACGCGGGTCGCTAGGAAACACGTCGAGTGGCCCATCGTCGGAAGGGCCACTCGACAGGTTGGCAGCCCGCGCCTCTTCTCAGGCGCGGGCTCTCACATCATGCGGCGTCAGCCGTCCTTGCCGCCGCGACCGTGGCCACCGCCATTGCCGGGATTGCCCTTGTCGCCCCCGCCGGTCGCGTCGCTGCGGCCCTTGTCGCCGCCGCCGAAATCGGCGCCGTTGGGCGATTCACCGGCGCGGCCGACATCGGCGTGATTGCCTGGATTGCCGGTGCCGCCGCCCGGATTGCTGTGCCCACCCTTGTCGCCGTGACCCGCATCGCTGCGACCGTGCGTGCCGCCACCGAAATCGCGGCCGTTCGGCGACTCGCCGGCATTCCCGTTCGGCTTGTCGTTGCCGGGATTACCGGAACCGGCGGTGGGTCCTTTGCCACCGTGCCCGCCCCCGCCGTGGCCGGGATTGGAGGGATTGCCCGCGACCGGACCGGAGGGCCCACCGGGGTTCCCGACGACAGGACCGCCCGCACCAGGATTGCCGACGGCAGGTCCGTTCGGCGACGGGGCCGGGTTGCCGGGCAATCCGGCGACCGGGCCATTGCCGATACCGGGCGTGCCGACGGCGGGGGACTGGGGCTGTCCGACGGCAGGAGCGCCGGGCGTTCCGACCACCACGCCGCCGCGGACGGTCCCGCTGACGCTGCCGGTCGTGGTGACGTCACGGCGCGACCGCAGTACCTCGTTGGTGCGGGTCCGGTCCAGGCGGCAGATGGCGCCGTTGCTGATCAGGACGCTGCCCGGGGGAAAGTCGTAGAGGTTCGGGCAGCAGGTGCTCGTCTCGACATTCGGCCGGCAGCCACGGATTTCGTAGTCGAGCGGGGATTGCGCGTGTGCAGCGCCGGCGGTGACGAGGCCTGAGAAGGCAACAGCCGTCATCGCGGCGAGCCGATGGGCACGGTACGCCATGGGTGTACTCCAACTGGGTTTTCGGTGGGGACGGCGAGGCGTCTTGTTCAACCAACGACAGTTTGTCGCTGGGAGTTCCTGGCAGTTTGAGGCAAATTTTCTTTATTGTCGGACGTCTTAGCACAAGCGAGCGCGAAAGCTCGGCTATACGCTCACGTGTCTCGCTCTAGTCTGAATCGTGCCAGTTCAATACTGGTCAGGGCGACCGAACCGGCTCCCCTCCGGGCACCCTTCGCGAGCGCCGGCAGCGGTCGGACCCCTGTTCATGCAAGGACGCGCGGCTAGGGCCGGTCCGCCTCCGCCTCAGGATAGACCCGCGCCGTTACGAAGGACCCGTCGGCGCGCACCGTGCAGAGCAGAGCCGCCTGACGCACGACGGTCACACCGTCGAGCTTGTGCAGGATCCGAACCTCGACCGCGCCGTGGATGAGGCCGTCCCGGGTTCGCAGTTCCGGGCCGCGGGAGGCCGCTTCGACACGGGACGGGCCCTCCTGAAGGCTCGCCGCTTCGACGGCCAGCCGGCACGGCTCGACCGTCCGGTTCGGATCCGGAGCGGCCCAGAGCGGCTGCAGAAATTCGGCGAGCACGGCTGGGTTTGCGCGCACGCGGCCCCATCCCGCGAGAGTCGCCTCGACGTCGTCGGGACGCGGCGCGAGGGTGCTGCCGGCCTGCGCCGTCACCCGTGGCCCCTCAACGCCGTCCATGCCACTGCAGCCGGCCAGCAGGAGACCGGCAGCGACCACCACCCATCGTTTCATCGTCAGCCCTGAACCCCAGGTTCTCAGTACCCGAAGGTGAGGCTCGGCCCAATCACCAGTTGGAATTGAAGTAAATTTGCTGCGTCAACAATCGCAGAAACTGAAGCCGGTTCACTCAGCGGCCGAGCGAACCGGCGCTCCCGTTGTTGCCGACGCGGGCGCGCTGCCTCGTCAGATCGGCAGTTCTTCCGTCAGATAAGGGTCGACGGGCGGCTTTTCCGGCACGGCCAGCCTGGCGACGGGACGTGCCGCCGCAGCCTTGAGCCAGGCCGGTCCGTTCGGGCGTTCTCGAATCGACCGGTCCGTGCGGGTCGACACGAGGCCGTAGATCGGCCGGTTGCCGTAGCCCGGAGCCGCGTCCCCGAAGGCCCAGGCGAGATTGCCGTAGGTGGACGGGTCGCGCCCGTCGAGGCTCAGACGGTCGTTGAGATAGCAAGCGGTCGCCCAGCCCGTCTGCGGGTCCGGCGTCATGGCGATCAGCCTTTTGGCCCAGTACATGCGCAGGTTGTTGTGCATCCAGCCGTCGAGCAGGTACTGCTTCTGGCACGCATTCCACGTCTCGTCCGCCGTCTCGCCGTGAACGAGGGCCGACAACGTTTCGATGTCCGGCCGCGGATCGGCCGCGTGAGCGTCGAGGGTGCGTCGCGCCCAGGCCGGAATGCGGTTGAAGCTTTCCGGCACGCGCAGGCTCCGGGCCTTGTAGTGGAACCACTCGCGCCAGCTCAGAAGTTCGTCCGCGAACTTCGCCCTGCTCTCCTGGTGGACGTCGGCTTCGCTGATTGCCGCCATAATCTCGCGCGGCCCGACGACACCGAAATGGAGATAGGGCGAGAGCGTGGAGGCCCCCTCGGGCCGGCTCGCATCCCCTCGCGCCCCCGCATAGGCCGGCAGCACCTCGTCCCGAAGGCGATCGAGGCGGAGACGCACCTCGGCCCGGGTCGGCGGGAAGAGAGGGCTCGGCGCCAGCGCGTGGTCGATGTCGCAGGACGCGACGAGTGCGTCGATCTCGGCGTCGTTCATCACCCCGAGATGGTCCGGATCGTAGGGGAGCGGCCCGTTATAGGGCGGGAGAACGGCGACCTCGTCCTGCCCATCCCGCCACTCGTCCCGGACCTTCTCGTGCCGGCGGCGAAAGGCCGACGTGGTCCCGACCCCCTGCTCGAGGGCAGCCGGCGGAACGAGGCAGGCCGCATTGACGGCGAAGACCGCGGTCCCGGTTCTCGCGGCCACGCGCTCGGCCTGCCATTGCGCCACGAAAGCCGGCTGATCCTCCAGCACGACCGCTGCGGCCTGCGCCGCCAGCCGGTAGACCAGCCCCTTCTCGCGCTTGGCGGCCCGGTCGACATACTGCACGCAGGCGAGCCCGCGCTCGGCGCAGCCGAGGGCGACATCGCGGCTGGCGCCCAGGATGAACCGGTGGAGCCGGTCGGAGGCGAAGGGGTAGTCCTCGCGCAGGCCGTGATAGACCAGAACCGGCAGTTTCAGCTCGTTGCCGAGCCGGATCGCGGCGTCGATCACCGGGTTGTCGTGCGACCGCAGGGCCTGCTGAAGCCAGCACAGGACATAGGGGCCCGAGCGCAGAGGCGCGCCGTTGAACGCCCGAACGCGCGGCGCTTCGCGCCAGGATGCAAGGGAGGACGGGAGAGAGGCTGTCATGATCGTTGAACGGGAATGCCCCGGCCACGGATGACCGGCAGAGTGTCGCGGGCAACCTCGGCTTTAAGCCCCTCGCGGCCGCCTGGCCAGAGGTCCGCGCGTCGTTTGCGGAGGGCCGGCCCTCAGCGATGCGGCCGGCGGCTTCCCCTCCCCGCTCGGGTCCCACGTTCGATCGCCGCGGGCGCTTACAGCCGGCAGAACGGTCTAGGGTTCGCGGTTCTTTCTTCGGCTCGGACAAAGAGCCCGCCCGGATCGCTCCGGGCGGGCCTCCATGATCGCTGTGCCTGAGATCAGCAGTCGGTGCGCTGCTTGGTGGTGGTGCCGGTGGCGTCCGATTGCTGCTGGGTGGTCGTCGAGCAGCCGACCGAACCGGTGGTCGTGCTGCGCTCCTCGATGGTGACGTTCGGCCGGTTGGCCGAATCCGCCGCACCGCCGGCGGCTGCACCGGCACCCGCCCCGATCGCAGCGCCCACAGGGCCGCCGACGACGGCGCCGGCCGCTCCACCCGTCACCGCACCCGCGGCGGCTCCGCCATTCGACTGGGCAAGGGCCGGCGTCGCCAGAAGAGCGGCAGCCGACGTAACAACGAGCCATTTGCGCATGATGAACACTCCTGGCCAGGAATAGCCGTGTGGCCAACGTGGCAGCATCGGGGCGGTTCCCGGGTTGCTCGGCTCAAAAGAAAGCCCGCTGCGGCGATGCCGAGCGGGCGAGTCGACGAGACGAGCGCGGCTTCAGGGAGAACAGGAGCCGAGCAACCTGCCGACGCCTCCGGCAGGACGCGCGAACCCTACGCGGACGCACAAGGCCGACGGTGTGAACCGCTTCACAATGAAGCGCAGTTCATAACTCCTCCAAAGTGAAACTATTCTAAGTTATTGTTTTTGAATTGCTTATTCGTTCGGCTGCCGTTAGCCCAGAGACCGCACGAAGGTCGTGCACTCCCCGCCGCAGGGCCTTGACCCCTCGCTGATGAGGTTTCCCATGACAACTCTACTGCGCCATGTCGGCGCGCGATGGCTCGCGCCCGCGTGCCTCTCGCTTGCCGCCGCCCTCGCTCTGCCCGGCTCGGCATCCGCCCAAACGACGTCGAGGCCACCGAGCGCACAGGAACCTCAGATGGTCGAAGTGACCGATGTGGCCGGGCGCAAGGTCCAAGTCCGTGCGCCGGTCGAGCGTGTGATCCTGGGCGAAGGGCGCCAGATCTACGTCGTGGCCGCCCTCGACAAGGACAACCCGTTCAAGCGCGTCGTCGCCTGGCGTGACGATCTCGCCAAAGCGGATCCCAGCACCTTCAAGCTCTACGAGGCCAAGAACCCGCAGATCGGCAAGCTTCCCGCTTTCGGCGGCATGAAGGAAGGCTCCTTCGACGTGGAGCAGGCGGTGGCGCTCAAGCCGGACGTGCTCCTCATGAACATCGAGGCCAAAGTCGCGAGCGACGAGGCGAAGCTGGTCGAGAAGCTCGCGGGCGTTGGCATCCCGGTCGTCTACGTGGACTTCCGCGAGAAGCCCTTCGAGAACACCGAGCCGTCCCTGCGCCTCATGGGCAAGCTGTTCGGCCGCGAAGCCGTCGCCGAAGAATTCATTGCCTTCCGGGCCAAAGAGATCGCGACCGTCGAGCAACGCCTCAAGGCCGCGAAGATCGACGAGGCCAAGAAGCCCCTCGTGATGGTCGACCGGGCGGGCGGCTACTCGGACGATTGCTGCATGTCCTTCGGGCGCGAGAATTTCGGCCGAATGGTCGAACTCGCCGGAGGACGCAATCTCGGCTCGGGCCTGATCCCGGCAACCTTCGGCACCATCAACCCGGAGCAGATCGTGGCGTCGAAGCCGGACGTCGTGATCGTCACGGGCAGTTCCTGGGACGCCTATGTTCCGGGCGGCGCCTGGGTCGGGGTCGGCCCTAACGCGGATCTCGGCGAGGCTCGCCGCAAGCTCGCGCGCCTCATGCAGCGTCCCGCATTCCAGACGATCCCGGCCGCCCAGAAGGGACAGGTCTACGCGATCTGGCATCAGTTCTACAACAGCCCCTATCAATTCGTGGCCGTACAGCAGATCGCAAAATGGCTCCACCCGGAGCTCTTCCGCGATATCGATCCGGACGCCACCCTGCGGGCTCTGCACGACCGCTTCCTGCCGATCCCCTACCAGCCGGGATACTGGGTCTCCCTCCAGGCGAACGGCTGATGGCGAGCCCGGCCCTTGCGGCCGTCCGGACCTCCCGGACGGCCCCTTCGACCCTAACCAAGCGCGCGGCCTACCGCGCGCTCACCCGGCGAAAGCGCCTTATGCTGATCGGGCTCGCTGCGGTGCTGGTGGGAAGCTTTCTCGTCGACCTCACGACAGGCGCTGCCCGCTACGCCATCGTCGACGTCGTTCGCGCCCTGGTCGCGCCCGATACGGTGCCGGCCGCGCTTCAGGTCGTGATCTGGGAGATCCGGCTTCCGATCGCCCTCATGGCCGTGGTGGTGGGCGCTTCCCTCGCCGTCGCGGGGGCGCAGATGCAGACGATCCTCAACAACCCGCTCGCGAGCCCGTTCACCCTCGGCATCTCGGCGGCGGCGAGCTTCGGCGCGGCGCTGGCGCTGGTCCTCGGCATCGCCATCGTCCCGCTCGCCGCGGAGGTGATGGTGCCGCTCAACGCCTTCATCGCGGCGGCAGGGGCCGCTCTCCTGATCCATGCCTTGAGCCAGCGCCGCGGCGTGAGCACCGAGACCGTCGTTCTCCTCGGCATCGCTCTCGTCTTCACGTTCAACGCTCTCCTCTCGCTACTGCAGTTCGTCGCCTCCGAGCAGGCCTTGGGCGCCGTGGTGTTCTGGACCATGGGGAGCCTCACCAAGGCCACCTGGCCGAAGCTCTGGATCGCCATGGCGGTCCTTTGCATCTGCCTGCCCCTGTTCATGCGGCGGGCCTGGACGCTCACGGCCTTGCGGCTAGGGGAGGACAAGGCGGCGAGCTTCGGGATCGACGTCAGGCGCCTGCGGCTCGAGACCATGCTCCTCGTCAGTCTTCTGGCTGCCGTGCCGGTCTCGTTCGTCGGCACGATCGGGTTCGTGGGGCTCGTGGGGCCGCACGTCGCCCGCATGCTGATCGGCGAGGATCAGCGCTTCTTCCTGCCGGCCTCGGCTCTCGCCGGGGCAGCCCTGCTGTCGGCTTCCTCCGTCGTCAGCAAGACGTTGATCCCCGGGCTCACCTTTCCGATCAGCATCGTGACGGCCCTCGTCGGCGTGCCGTTCTTCTTCAGCCTCATCCTGTCCACGAACCGAAGGTGGCGGTCATGGTAGACGCCCGGCTTCGCCCCGCCCTGGAACTGCGCGACGTCGGCGTGTCCTACGGGTCGGACAGCTCCGTGCCGGCGCTGTCCGGCGTGACGACGCCGCGGCTCGTGTGCGGCGAGGTGGTCGCCGTCATCGGGCCGAACGGCGCCGGCAAGTCGACCCTGTTCAGGCGCATCGCCGGGCTCCTTCGCGGGGCCGGCGAGGTGATCGTGAGCGGCGGCTCGGAGGGCAGCCGCAAGAGGCCGCCCTGCTACCTGCCCCAGGACACGACCGTCACCGCCGTCCTCACGGTCTACGAATCGGTTCTGCTCGCCCGAAAGCAGGACGGCCAGGGCGGCTGGGCCGCCACCGACGAGGATCTGGCGGCGGTCGACGGGGCCCTCGACGACCTCGGCATCGGGGACCTCGCCTTCCGCAATCTGGCGGAGCTCAGCGGCGGCCAGCGGCAGCTCGTGTCCATCGCCCAGACGCTGGTGCGCGAACCAAAGATCCTGCTCCTCGACGAGCCCACCAGCGCCCTCGACCTCTACCGCCAGGTCGAGGTGCTGGACCTCCTGAAGCACCTGGCCCAGGAGCGGGGCATCTGCATCCTCCTGGCCGTCCACGACCTGAATCAGGCCCTGCGGGTCGCGGACCGCGTGATGGTGCTGGCCGGCGGAAGGCTCGTCTCGGTCGGCGACCCGCGCGAGGTGATCACACCGGGCCTCTTGGAGGAGGTCTACGGCGTGCGCGCCCGTGTGGAACCGGGCGGCGCCGGGACCGCTCCTTACGTCGTGGTCGAGGGGTCCTCCCGACATTCCCTCGGGCAAGTTGCGAGTGGTCGGGCTCACCTCAGAGCTGCCGAATAGCGGCGTGCCCGAGGGTGTCCGCGGGCCCCTGCGACGCCTCGGCCTGACGGTTCGACGAAGCTTAAGCGGCAAAGTTCGAGCGGCTTTGACAAGCTCCTTCGCCTATGTGACGCAAGGAAATGCTCATCGATTGGACTCGCACCGTGTTCCTTACGGCTACGTCTGGCCTGTTCGAGGCGGGAGGGCGGCATGCACGGCCGGTCTGACCCCGGTACTCGTGCCCTCGATTTCCTGGCGAGCGATGGCGAGATGGGCGCGCTGATGCGCCGCCACGACTGGTCGGCCTCGCCGCTCGGACCGCCGGCCGCTTGGCCGCAGCCCTTGAAGACCCTCGTCGGGGTCATGCTGGCCGCCAACCAGCCCATGTTCGTGGCCTGGGGGCCTCACCGGACGCTTCTCTACAACGACCCCTATGCCGAGATCCTGGCCTCCAAGCACCCGGCCCTCGGCCGCGACTTCCTCGACGTCTGGCACGAGATCCGTGCCGACCTCCTGCCGATCGTCGAGGAGGCCTATGCCGGCCGTCCGGTCCATATGGACGACATCGCCCTCGTCATGGAGCGCAAGGGCTACCCGGAGGAGACGCATTTCGCGTTCTCCTACACGCCCGTGCGCGACGAGCAGGGCGCGGTCGCAGGCTTCTTCTGCCCCTGCATCGAGATCACCGGGCAGGTTCTCGCGGAGCGTCGGCGAGCCTTCCGCCTCGCCCTTGAGGAGAGGTTGCGGGATCTCGCCGACCCGGCCGAGGTGATTGCCGTCGCGTCGGAGGCCCTGGGCCGGCATCTCGGCGTCGGGCAGGTGGTCTACGCCGAGGTGGAACCTGGCGGCGCGTTCGTGACCATCGACCGTGAGTGGAGCGACGGCACCATCCCGAGCAATGCCGGCCGCCACCACTTGGACGATTACGGGCCGGCCGTCATCGCCGACCTGCGGCGGGGCGTCGCCACGACGGTCGCGGACGTACGCCTCGACCCGCGGACCTCGTCCGACGAGGCCCTCGCCGCCTTCTCTCAGGCTTCGGTCGCCAGTCTCCTCAATGTTCCGCTCGTGAAGGACGGACGCCTCGTCGCGGTTCTCGGCGTCCACAGCATCAATCCGCGCGCGTGGTCGGCGGAGGAGGTGGGCCTTGCCGTAGAGGTCGCGGAGCGCACCTGGGCTGCCGCCGAGCAGGCCCGCGCCGAGGCGGCGCTGCGCGAGAGCGAGGCGCGGCTTCGCTTCACGAGCGCGCTCGACGAGGCAATGCGCGCGGCGGACGATGCGCCCGGCGCGATGCTCGCCGCGGCGGAGCTCCTCGCGCGCAAGCTCGGGGTCTCCCGTTGCGCCTACGCGGACGTCGACGCCGACAACGACCGCTTCGTGATCCGCAGCGACTACACGGCGCCGGGAGTCGCGAGTTCGGCCGGCACCTACAGCCTCGACCTGTTCGGGCCTCGCGCCGCGGGCGACATGCGAAGCGGGCGGACGCTCGTCGTCCGGGACGTCTCGGGCGAGCTCGCCCCCGGCGAAGGGCGTGAGATGTTTCTGTCCATCGGCATCGGCGCCATCGTGTGCTGCCCGCTCGTCAAGGACGGCCAGCTCGCCGCCATGATGGCCGTTCACAGCGACGTTCCCCGGTCCTGGCGCGACGACGAGATCGCTCTCGTCGAGACGGTGGTCGAGCGCTGCTGGGCCCATGTCGAGCGCGTCGCCGCGGAGGCGCGCCTGCGCGAGAGCGAGGCGCGCTACCGCACCTTGTTCGAGGCGATCGACGCCGGTTTCTGCGTCGTCGAGCTCATCTTCGACGAGCGGGACCGGCCGGTCGACTACCGCTTCGTCGAGGCGAACCCCGCCTTCGGGCGCCAGACGGGATTGCAGAATGCGCTCGGGCGAACGGCCCGCGAGCTCGTGCCGGACCTCGAGCCGCACTGGTTCGAGATCTACGGCCGGGTGGCGCTTACCGGCGAGCCGGTGCGCTTCGAGAACGGCTCGGCAGCGATGGGCCGCTGGTTCGACGTGCAGGCCCTGCGCGTGGGAGATCCGGCGCTCCGGCGCGTCGCCATCCTGTTCAACGACATGTCGGAGCGGCGGCGGGCTGAGGAGCGCCTGCGCGAGCTGAACGACACCCTCGAGATGCAGGTCGCCGAGCGCACCGCCGAGCGCGACCGCATGTGGGACACCTCCCCCGACCTCATGCTGGTGATCGACTTCGAGGGCGTGTTCCGCCGGGTGAACCCGGCCTGGACGACCCTCCTCGGCTACACGCCGGACGAACTCGTCGGACACCACGTCAACGAATTCGTCATCCCGGACGACCACCCGGAGACGGTGGACGCCTACGAACTCGCGGCGGCGGGCGGCCACCCCGTGATCGAGAACCGCTATCGCCACAAGGACGGCTCCATCCGCTGGATTTCCTGGGTGGCGGCGCCGGCCGGCGGCGTCACCTATGCCACGGGCCGCGACGTCACGGCCGATAAGACGAAGCAGGCGGAGCTCGAGGCGGCGCAGGAAGCCCTGCGCCAGAGCCAGAAGATGGAGGCGATGGGCCAGCTGACGGGAGGCGTCGCGCACGATTTCAACAATCTCCTCACCCCCATCATCGGCAGCCTCGACATGCTGGTCCGGCGGGGCGTGGGCAGCGAGCGCGAGCGGCGGCTGATCGACGGGGCCCTGCAATCGGCCGAGCGGGCCAAGACCCTGGTGCAGCGCCTCCTGGCCTTCGCCCGGCGTCAGCCCCTCCAGCCCGTGGCCGTGGATCTTGGGGCGATGGTCGACAGCATGGCGGGCCTGATGGGCTCCACCATCGGCCCTCAGATCGAGGTGCGCGCCGAGCTCGAGCCTAGCCTGCCGCCCGCTATCGCCGATCCCAACCAGCTCGAGATGGCGCTCCTCAACCTCGCCGTGAATGCACGCGATGCCATGCCGGAGGGCGGCGTCCTGACGATCAGGGCTTCGCGCGGCAGCGTCCGCGGCGAGCACTCCGGGCTGAAGCCCGGGCAATATGTGCGGCTTGCGGTGGCCGACACGGGCATGGGCATGGACGAGGCGACCCGCATGCGGGCCGTCGAGCCGTTCTTCTCGACCAAGGGCATCGGCAAGGGCACGGGCCTCGGACTCTCGATGGTCCACGGGCTCACCGCGCAGCTCGGCGGCGGCCTCACCATCGAGAGCGCGCCGGGCCAGGGCACCACGGTGGAGCTTTGGCTTCCCGTCAGTCCGACGCCCGTCGAGGCGGACGGGCCGGGCGCGTTCGGCCAGCAGCCCCGGACCACCCGCGGCAGGGCGCTTCTCGTGGACGACGAGGATCTCGTGCGCATGAGCACGGCCGACATGCTCATGGATCTGGGCTACGCGGTGAACGAAGCCGGCTCCGCCGAAGAGGCCTTGCGACTCGTGGAAGGCGGCCTGAGCCTCGATCTCCTGGTCACAGACCATCTCATGCCGGGCATGACAGGGGCGGAGCTCGCGCGTCACGTTCGGGCTCTTCGGCCCGGACTGCCGGTCCTGATCGTCTCGGGCTATGCTCAGGTGGACGGCATCGCGCCCGACCTGCCGAGGCTGACCAAGCCCTTCCGCAACGCCGAACTGGCCGAAAGCCTTGCCGCCCTCATGCCGGCGGGCGGTTGACGACGCGGCGCCCCAGGGCCGCGAGGGTCGATGCAATCACCCCAGGGCGAGTTGCGCCCTGCACCAAAGCTCCACCTCGGTCAGGCTTGCGAACGGGGCGGCAGCGCTGCGCATATAAGGGCCGAACGACGCTTCCAGAAACCACCGCCCCCGATCCGGCCCGTGGATCTCGTCGTCGAGGCGCACGAACACCGCCATGAGCTCCCCGTCAGCAAGGGCGAGGCGGCCGTCCCTGTCGTTGGTTCCGGTCCTGACAGTGATGGCCTGAAGGGTGATGGTGGACAGGGTCGGGTTGCTCGGTCGCCTCGATTGGAGCTAGGTCAATAGCGCCGTAGCCCCGGAGTTCCTGCAGCCACGGTTGAGGCGCAGGTATCCGGGCCTGAACACGCCTGCCTGTTCGAGGCGCTCCCAATCCGGGATGACGACCTTGCCGCTCCTCCACGTGATCAGCCCGTCGCCCCTGATGTTCCCGAGCACGCGGTTGACGTGAACGGTGGTGAGCCCGGTCGCGTCGGCAAGGTCGGCCTGCGTGACCGGAAAGCTGAACTCCGACCGGCTGGCAAGGCCGGCAGCCTCGAGCCTTACCCCGATCTCGCACAGGACGTGCGCGATACGCTGATAGGCCGACCGGCGGCCGACGTTCAGCACCCATTCGCGCGCGATGGCAGCCTCCGCCAGGAGGTCCTGCCGCAGGGCCCGCGCGATGCCGGGATGGCGCTCCATGAGGGCGAGGAGAACGTCGCGGGCGACCGGGGCGACGGTGACCGTCGTGAGCGCGGCCACGCTGTGATCCATCGACCCGGCCAGCAGGCCCTCCAGGTCGCACAGATCGCCCGGAATGATGAAGCCGGTGATCTGCCGTTTGCCGTCGTCCAGGAGCTTGTAGCGGGCAGCCCATCCTTCCAGGAGGACGGTGCACGCCTCGGTCGCGTCTCCCTCGACCGCGATGTCCGTGCCGGGCGGCAGGGGACGCGCGCGCGCCAGCGCCGTCGTCAGCGCTTGCCGCTCAGGGTCGGTCAGGGCGGCCGAGCGCTCGAGCTTGGCGATCAGGGGGTCTAACATGCGGAACGCGAAACTCACGACGGCCGGACTTCAGGTCCAAACTTAACAGCCCGAAGCATCACCTCAAGGAGCCGGGCGCGATCGACCGGCGTTTCGATCCACAACGTCCCGATGTTCCGACAGGCTTCCGTGGCCTGCGGACGAGGACGAGCATATGGGCATGGGGGCGGGCTTTCAAAGGCGCGCGGCGGCCCGAGGCGTCGGCGCGAGGGTGCCATCGTGCCGCGAGGCCGTCCCGAGCCGGCAAAGCGACGACGCTCGACGCTGCCGATCAACTCCTAGTGTTCCCGGCATCGCGGAACCCGATTCTTCAGGATCGGTTGAACCGCATCACCGAACCGATTCGGAGCTCCCCATGACAGACGTCGATGCTTCACGCCGTACCTTCGTGGCCGGCGCGGCCCTCGCCACAGCCGCGGCAGCCGCAGCGCCCGCCATCGCGCAAGAGGGTCCAAAGCAGCCGGGCGCGCCGACGGCGCCCTTGGCGGCCGATTACCCCAAGCCTCCCTTCCCGGTGCAGCAGCAGCCTTGGCCAGGGCTCGCTTCGCAGATGGATCCGCGTCCCGATCACGGCGAGACGAGCTACAAGGGCTCGGGCCGGCTCGCGGGCAAGCGCGCGCTGATCACGGGCGGCGACAGCGGCATCGGTCGCGCCGCCGCCATCGCGTATGCGCGAGAGGGCGCCGACGTCGCCATCAACTACCTGCCCGCCGAGGAGCCGGACGCCCGCGAGGTCGTCGAGCTCATCCGGGCCGCAGGCCGCAAGGCGGTCGCCATCCCGGGCGACCTGCGCGACGAGGCCTTCTGCCGCCAGCTCGTGGAACGGGCCGCGCAGGAGCTCGGCGGGCTCGACATTCTCGTCAACAACGCCGCCCGCCAGCAGACGAAACCCGCCATCGCCGACATCTCGAGCGAGGATTTCGATGCCACGATGCGGACGAACGTCTACGCGCCGTTCTGGCTGACGAAAGCGGCGGTCGGCCGGATGGGGCCCGGCGCCGTCATCGTCAACACCTCCTCCGAACAGGCGTCCGACCCGTCGGCGGATCTCGTCGATTACGCGCTCACCCGCGCCGCGGTGCTGAACTTCACGAAGTCCATGGCCAAACAGCTAGCCAGCAAGGGCATCAGGGTCAACGCCGTCGCGCCCGGCCCCTTCTGGACGCCGCTTCAGGTGAGCGGCGGCGCCACGGCCGAGAAGCTGAAGCAGTTCGGCGCGCAGAGCCCGCTCGGCCGCCCCGGGCAGCCCGCCGAAATCGCGAGCCTCTACGTTGCGGCCGCGGATCCGGCGCTGAGCTACTCGACGGGGCAGATCTTCGGCGCGACCGGCGGCGGCGGTCAGCCGGCGTAACGCCAGCCCAGGGCGGGGCGGCACGCGACGGGCGAGCCGCCCCGCCCGGCCGGACGTTCCATTATGGCGTGAACCGGCGCTTGAACGCGGCGTGTGCGGCCTCGTCGGGGAACAGCACCCGATGCCGGCTGGTCTGCGGGCCCTCGTCGACCCGCACGATTTCGCAGCCGGCGGCCCGGCACCACGCCAGCATGTCGGCGGGCTCGCCGCGGACGAAATCCGCGTTCCGGTAAGCCGTCGCCCCGGGATGAAGCGGGATGAAGCCGCCCTTGGCGAAGGCGGGGTGGGCCACCGTCGCCTCCCGGGCGACGATGATGATCTCGGGACGGGTCTCGCTCATGGTCCTCATCGCGCCCGAAGCGGCTGCGGCCGGGCTGTCGCAAGGTCGAGTCGCTACGCCTTCCTGCCGGCGGGCTCGCCCGGAAAGGCGAGAGGGGAAGGCGGCGCCCTCCCCTCCCTGTCGTCGTCCTAGCTGCGCTTCGGCGGCGAGGCGGGCCAGCTCTTGATGAGGGTGTCATAGTCCACCGTCTCACCCTTCGGCTTCTCGTTGGCGAGCTTGCGCTGCGGCGCGATGGTGCCGGCAGCCTCCGCCTTCTTGAACCATTCCTCGGCCGTGGTCCGCGGGTTCATCTTCGGACCGCACTCGCCCTGCACGTTGGCGCGCTCGAGGCGGGTGAGCACCTCGTCCTGCGCCGCCGCAAGGGAGTCCATCGCCGCCTGCGGGGTCTTGGCGCCCGAAGCCGCATCGCCGATGTTCTGCCACCAGAGCTGCGCCATCTTGGGATAGTCCGGGATGTTGTTGCCCGTGGGCGTCCACTGCACGCGCGCGGGCGACCGGTAGAACTCCACGAGCCCGCCGAGCTTCGGCGCGCGCTCCGTCATGGACGGGTGCCAGATGTCGCTTTCGCGGATGAAGGTGAGACCCACATGGCTCTTCTTCAGCGACACGGTCTTCGACGTGACGAACTGGGCGTAGAGCCACGCCGCCTTGCGGCGCTCGACCGGGGTCGACTTGAGGAGCGTCCAGGAGCCCGCATCCTGATAGCCGAGCTTCATGCCGTCCTTCCAGTAGGCGCCCTTGGGCGAGGGAGCCATGCGCCATTTGGGCGAGCCGTCGGCGTTCACCACCGGCAGGCCGGGCTTCACCATGTCGGCCGTGAAGGCGGTGTACCAGAACATCTGCTGGGCGATGTTGCCCTGCGCCGGAACGGGACCCGATTCCGAGAAGTTCATGCCGTTCGCCTGCGGGGGCGCGTACTTCTTCAGCCAGTCGATGTACTTGGTGATGGAGTAGACCGCGGCAGGCCCGTTGGTGTCGCCGCCGCGCTCGACGGAGGAGCCCACCGGCCGGCAGCCCTCCATGCGAACGCCCCACTCGTCCACCGGCAGGCCGTTCGGGATGCCCTTGTCGCCGTTGCCCGCCATGGAGAGCCAGGCGTCCGTGAAGCGCCAGCCGAGGGAGGGATCCTTCTTGCCGTAGTCCATGTGGCCGTAGACCTTGACGCCGTCGATCTCCTTCACGTCGTTGGTGAAGAACTCCGCGATGTCCTCATAGGCCGACCAGTTCACCGGGACGCCGAGGTCGTAGCCGTACTTCGCCTTGAACCGCTCCTTCAGGTCCGCGCGCTGGAACCAGTCGTAGCGGAACCAGTAGAGGTTCGCGAATTGCTGGTCCGGCAATTGGTACATCTTGCCGTCGGGGGCGGTCGTGAAGGACTTGCCGATGAAGTCGTTGATGTCGAGGTTCGGGTTGGTGACGTCCTTGCCCTCGCCCGCCATCCAGTCGTCGAGCGCCACCGCCTGCTTGTAGCGGAAGTGGGTGCCGATGAGGTCGGAGTCGTTCACCCAGGCGTCGTAGACGTTGCGGCCCGATTGCATCTGCGTCTGGATCTTCTCCACCACGTCGCCCTCCTGGATGAGGTCGTGGGTGAGCTTGATGCCGGTGATCTCGGAGAAGGCCTTGGCGAGGGTCTTGGCCTCGTATTCGTGCGTGGTGATGGTCTCGGAGACCACGTTGATCTCCATGCCGGCGAAGGGCTTCGCGGCATTGACGAACCACTCCATCTCCTTGAGCTGCTCTTCCTTGGAGAGCGTCGAGGGCTGGAACTCGCTGTCGACCCAGCGGCGGGCCTCCTCCATGCCGGCGAAGGCGTTGGTGCCGAGCACCATGGCCACCGCGCTGGCGGAGACGAGGAGCGTTAAGTGCCGTTTCGGCAAAGTCATGGTTATCCTCCCGATAGGCCGGCTATTCCGCCGGCGGTTCCCTTCGGCCCCAGGGCCGGAGAGTGCGTAGAGCCCCTGCCCTCATGCGAAGCGAAACATCACCGCCGCGAAGAGAAGCGAGAGGCCAAGAGCAGGCCAGAGGTCCGGGCCGACGAGCCCGAGCCAGGCAAGATTGATGAAGGCGGAGCCGAGGAGCGAGATGAACAGCCGGTCCCCGCGGGTGGTCGGGATGCGCAGGATGCCGACCTGCTCCGTCTCCGGACGCCACATCGCCAGCACCGTCATGACGAGGAGGAGCGAGGCGATCACGGCGAAGAACACAGCCGTCTGCCAGGTCCAGGCCATCCAGGCGAAATCGGCCATCACACCCTCCCGAGGGCAAAGCCCTTCGCGATGTAGTTCCTCACGAACCAGATGACGAGCGCGCCCGGCACGATGGTGAGGACGCCCGCCGCGGCGAGGAGGCCCCAATCCATGCCCGAGGCCGAGACCGTGCGCGTCATGGTGGCGGCGATGGGTTTGGCGTTCACCGTGGTGAGGGTGCGCGCGAGCAGCAGTTCCACCCACGAGAACATGAAGCAGAAGAAGGCCGCGACGCCGATGCCGGAGGCGATCAGCGGCATGAAGATCTTCACGAAGAAGCGCGGGAAGGAATAGCCGTCGATCGCCGCCGTCTCGTCGATCTCGCGCGGCACGCCGGACATGAAGCCTTCGAGAATCCACACGGCGAGCGGCACGTTGAAGAGGCAATGGGCGAGCGCCACGGCCCAGGGCGTGTCGAAGAGGCCGACGGCCGAGTAGAGATTGAAGAACGGCAGGGCGAAGACCGCGGGCGGCGCCATGCGGTTCGACAGGAGCCAGAAGAAGAGATGCTTGTCGCCGATGAAGCGGTAGCGTGAGAACGCATAGGCCGCCGGCAGGGCGAGCGAGATCGACAGCACCGTGTTGATGAGAACGTAGGTCAGGGAGTTGATGTAGCCGCCGTACCAGCTCGGATCGGTGAAGATCTTGACGTAGTTGTCGAGGGTCGGGTTGCGCGGCCACAGCGTGAGGCCAGAGGAGATCTCGAGGTTCGTCTTCAGGCTCATGTTCACGAGCCAGTAGATCGGCAGCATGAGGAAGACGAGGTAGAGCGTCATCACCACCGCGCGGCCGTTGATCCAGGGCCTCGCGACGGCGCGGTTGGCGGCCGCCGGAGCCGCAGCCGGCGTGTCGAGGGTCGCGGCGCCGCTCATGCCTCGGCCCTCCGCTCGTCGGCATCGACGTTGGTCATGACCGTGTAGAACACCCAGCACACCGCCAGAATGATGAGGTTGTAGACGATCGACATGGCGGCGGCCTTGCCGAGGTCGAACTGCCCGAGCGCAAGCTTCACGAGGTCGATGGACAGGAACGTGGTGGCGTTGCCGGGCCCGCCGCCCGTGAGCACGAAGGGCTCGGTGTAGATCATGAACGAATCCATGAAGCGCAGCAGCACCGCGATGAGGAGCACGCGTCGCATCTTCGGCAGCTGGATCGTCCGGAACACGGCCCATCGGGACGCCCCGTCGATGCGGGCGGCCTGGTAATAGGCGTCGGGAATGGATTTCAGCCCCGCATAGCACAGGAGCGCCACGAGGCTCGTCCAGTGCCACACGTCCATCACGACGATGGTGATCCAGGCATCGAGGCTGTCGCCCGTGTAGTTGTAGTCGATGCCCGTACGGTTCACCGCCCAGCCGAGGAGGCCGATGTCGCCGCGGGCGAAGACCTGCCAGATGGTGCCGACGACGTTCCACGGGATGAGGAGCGGCAGCGCCATGAGGACGAGGCACAGGGCCACCGTCCAACCCTCGCGGGGCATGGAGAGCGCGACCACGATGCCGAGGGGAATCTGGATGGCAAGGATGATCGCCGAGAACAGGAGGTTGCGCCACAGCGCCTCGAAGAAGCGCCCGCCGAGCTCCTTCGACGGATCGAGCAGGTCCTGGAACCAGCCGACCCCGTTCCAGAAGAACTGGTTGTTCCCGAACGTGTCCTGGACGGAATAGTTCACCACCGTCATCAGCGGCAGCACGGCCGAGAAGGCCACCACGGCGAAGACCGGCAGGACGAGGAACCACGCGCGGTTGTCGAGCGGCTTAATCATCGGGCGCCCTCCCCGGCGACGAGGTGCCCGTCGGCATAGATGTGGATGTGGCGCGGATCGACGACGAGAGTGGCCTCCTCGCCGACCGCGTCCATGCTCTCCGGCACGCTCGCCGCAAGGGCGCGTCCCGCCATGTCGACACGGGCGATGCGGGCCCGGCCGATGTCGTCGATGCGCCGGACGCGGACGGGCAGGCCGCCGCTCGCGGCGAGTTTCGCGAATTCAGGCCGGATGCCGAGCTCGATCCGCCGGTTCTGCGGCAGGGCCGGATAGGCCCGGTCGAGCACGATGGCCTGACCCTCGACGTAAGCCGTCCGGCCCTCCACCCGGCAGGGCAGGACGTTCATGCCGGGAGAGCCGATGAAGTGTCCGACGAAGGTGTGGGCGGGGCGCACGAAGAGCTCCTCCGGCGTGCCGGTCTGCACCACGGCGCCGTCATGCATCACCACCACCTTGTCGGCGAAGGTGAGCGCCTCCGTCTGGTCGTGGGTCACGTAGATCATCGTCAGGTCGAGCGCCCGGTGCAGTTCCTTCAAGGTGGAGCGGAGCTGCCACTTGAGCTGCGGGTCGATGACCGTGAGCGGCTCGTCGAAGAGGATCGCCGCCACGTCCGGGCGCACGAGGCCCCGGCCGAGGGAGATCTTCTGCTTCATGTCCGCCGTGAGGTTGCGCGCCTTGCGGTCGAGCACCCGCATGAGGTCGAGCATGCGCGCGATCTCCTCGACGCGCCTTGCCACCGTCTCCCGCGGAACGCGCCTGTTCTTCAAAGGGAAGGCGAGGTTCTCGCGCACCGTCATGGTGTCGTAGACGACGGGGAACTGGAACACCTGGGCGATGTTGCGCTCTTCGGTGGCCAAGTCCGTCACGTCGCGGTCGTCGAACAGGATGCGGCCCCGCGTGGGCCGCACGAGCCCCGAGATGATGTTGAGGAGCGTCGTCTTCCCGCAGCCCGAGGGCCCCAAGAGCGCGTAGGCGCCGCCCTGATCCCAGACGTGATGGATCTCCTTGAGGGCATAGTCCTGCGGGCCCTGCGGATCGGGCTTGTAGGCATGGGCGAGGCGGTCGAGGGTGATGCGGGCCATGGCTTCCCTCACGCGGCCTTGGGGAGGGCCCGGGCCGCGAGCCGCCCGCTCTCGTCGAACAGGAACACCCGCGACGGGTCGAGGGACGCCCGCACGGCCGATCCGGGTTCGAGGCGCCGGACCCCCGGGGTCAAGGCCACGAAGCGGTGCTCGCCGACGTCGAGATGGACGAAGCTCTCCGAGCCCGTGATCTCCGCCACCGACACGACCGCATCGAGGGCGATCGCCTCGCTGGCCGCAGGATCGAGGCTCAGGTGGTGGGCCCGGAACCCCACGTCGTAGACCCCGTCCGGCACCGCCGCGAAGGCGCCGGAAGCCCGGATGCGGCCGCCGGTGCTCAGCGAAACCACGTCCCCGCCCTTCGTGGCGCGCAGAACGTTGAGCGGCGGATCGGAGAACACCCGCGCGGTCGTGAGGTCGCCGGGCTCGCGGTAGACCCGGGGCGTCGGCCCGAATTGGGTGACGGCTCCCTCGAACAGGGTCGCGGTGTTGCCGCCGAGGAGCAGCGCCTCCTGCGGCTCCGTCGTCGCGTAGACGAAAATGGCGCCGGAGGCGGCGAAGATGCGCGGCAGTTCCTCCCGCAGCTCCTCGCGGAGCTTGTAGTCGAGGTTCGCCAGGGGCTCGTCGAGGAGCACGAGGTCCGCCCGCTTCACGAGCGCCCTGGCGATCGCGGTGCGCTGCTGCTGTCCGCCGGAGAGGTTCAGGGGCTTGCGGTCGAGATAGGGCTCGAGCTTCAGAAGCTTCGCCGCATCCCGCACCCGGCTCTCAATCTCGGCCCGCGGCAGGCCGGCCACCCTCAGCGGCGAGGCGATGTTCTCGTAGACCGAGAAGGACGGGTAGTTGATGAACTGCTGGTAGACCATCGCCACCGAGCGCCGCTGAACGGGCGTTCCGGTGACGTCCCGGCCTTCGACGAGCACGCGCCCCTTCGTCGGAGCGTCGAGGCCCGCCATGAGGCGCATGAGGGAGGTCTTGCCGGAGAGCGTGGCGCCCAGGAGCACGTTCACCGATCCGCGCTCGAGCGTCAGCGACACGTCGCGGATGAACGTCTCAGCACCGACGTCCTTGCGGACATGGTCGAGCACCAGCGTCAAGCGTTTCCTCCTGGACGGCCGGACGGAGGTTCCGCTCGGCCGGGGCATCTTCTGTGCCGCCTTGGGAACCGGCGCCCGCCTCTCGGCGGTTCCCGATTCCGTCCGGCGGCCCGGAGCCCTGTTGATCGACGAGGCTAGGCGAGGCTCCGGGCCGTGACAAGCGCCACGCTGTGGATAGCTCCCGGCCGACGGGCGGAACACCAGCTTGGCCGAAGCGTTCGCTTCCAGGTTTTTGCGTCGAGAGGCGGTCATGCTCAGTGAAACAGGCAGCTTGCTTCGCGCCGTGCAGGCGGCCGACGCCGCTCTTCCGGAATGGCTCGGCACGATCCTTTTTCTCGGGCTCACGGCCTTCCTCGCCATGTTCGCCCACGCGGCCCTGCTGCGCATCCTCCAATTCGTCCTGCGCGGCCGGCTGCGGGAGGTCGGGCGCGGGATGCTGGCCCGCACCGCGGCTCCGACCCGCTTCGGCCTCGTGGTGGTGGCGGTCGCGGCTGCGCTTCCGTTCACGGGACTTCAGGGCCAGGCCCGCGCCCTCGTGGAGTGGATGCTCCTCCTCGGCTTCATCGGGTTCCTCGGCTGGACCGCCGTGGCGGCGATCAATGTCGGCGCCCAGATCTATATCCGCCACGTCCCGCAGGGCAGCGAGGACAAGCTCCTGGCCCGCAAGCACCTGACCCAGGTGCAGCTGCTGCGCCGGATCGCCGTGTTCGCGGTCCTGTTCCTCACCTTCTCGGTCATGCTGATGACCGTTCCGGCGGTGCGCGAATACGGCATGAGCCTCTTCGCCTCAGCGGGCGTCGCGGGCCTTGTCATCGGCCTTGCGGCGCGCCCGGTCCTGTCGAACCTCATCGCCGGCGTGCAGCTCGCCGTCACCCAGCCCATCCGCATCGGCGACGAGGTGACGGTGGAGAACGAATTCGGCACCGTGGAGGAGATCCGCACGAGCTACGTGGTCCTGCGCTTGTGGGACCTGCGCCGCATGGTGGTGCCCCTCACCTACTTTATGGAAAAGCCCTTCCAGAACTGGACGCGGGAGAGCACGTCGATCATCGGCCGCGTGCTCTGGTACGTGGACTACACGGTGCCGATCGACTCGATGCGGGAGGCGTTCCTCGTCACGGTTCGCGCATCCCCGCTCTGGGACGGCCAGACCGCCGCCCTCCAGATCACGGACGTCACGCAGGAAGCCGTTCAGGTGCGCGGGATCATGAGCGCCGCCTCGTCGAGCGCCGCCTTCGACCTCAGCTGCGAGATTCGCGAGAAGATGATCCTCTGGCTCCAGGGGAACAATCCCATGGTCCTGCCCCAGGTTCGCACCAACGCGGTGAACGGGGCGGCCAACGCCGCCGGCGCGGAGGCGGCCGCGCATCACTGAACCGGGAACCGGAACCAGACCCGCCCCTGCCGGATTCCCCTTCGACTGTCACCGGAGGGCCCCATGATCGAGACTGCGACTGCAACTGCATCAGCGGTTTTCCCGAACATCCATGCCGCCAAACGCGCGGCCGAGCGTCTGGCCCGCGGGGGCTTCGCCCGGGACAGCATCGAGGTGACGCGTCTTTACAGCAACGACGACGCCCACGAGGTCTGCGTGCATACGAAGAAGGGCAACCTTCGCCGTGCGGACGATCTGCTGCACGCCCGCAACAAGGTCCACGATTTCCCGTCGAATGCGATCGACGTGACCCCGCTGCTCCTCGTGGGCGGCGCGATCGCGGCCGGAGCCCTCACCTATACGGTCTATGCGCTTCGGCGGAACCGCAGCTTCGGCCGCTCGGATCTGCACCTGCCGAGCGTCTGGTAGGGCTCACCGGCCGGAACGCCGGTTCCGCATCTGACGGAGGGCACGGCGCGCGCGGTTGAGCGGTGTCTCGAGGCTGTCCATGGCGATGACGCCCATCATCACGCTTGCAACCAAAACCAGGCTCTGTGCCATTGCTGCCCCCTCTTTGAGGCCCGTTTAGGCCGGGAGAGGGCTCCGCGTCAGGGTGCAAAAAGGCGCAGCTCCTGACCCTACGGCACCCTGGTCCGGTGATCCGGCGCCGGGAGCACAGACCCGCGCTGGCGCGGTCGGACGCGCCTTGCGGGCGACGAGGCTTTCGACATGGCCCCAACCAACGATCCGTCCCGCCCCACCCTCCTCGTCGTCGAGGACGAGGTCCTCGTGCGCATGCTGCTCGTCGACACCTTCGAGGACGAGGGCTTTCGCGTGTACGAGGCCGCCCATGCGGACGAGGCGCTCACGATCCTGAAGGCCCGGCCCGACATTCAGGCCGTGGTCACGGACGTGGAGATGCCGGGCGGAAGCATGGACGGCTTCGCCCTCGCCCGCCGGGTACGGGAGACGATGCCCCACCTGCCGGTGCTGATCACCTCGGGCCGTCAGGCTCCCAAGGCCGGCGATCTGCCGGAGGGCATGTACTTCCTGGCAAAGCCGTTCCACACGGCCACGCTCGTGCAGCTCCTGCGCTCGCTCCTCGCCGGCAGCTGACCTTCGGGCAACGGACGGGCTGCGCGCGAGGACGCGCAGCCCTGTTCGGTCTCGACCGGCAAGCCACGCTGGGTTAGATGATTCGCGGGGGCTGTGATGAAATCGAACTGGATCAAGTTTCCGGCCGCGGTCCTGGCGGCCGTCGTCGCTCTTGCGATCATCTTGTGGATGAACCGCGAATGCTCCGCCGAGGGCGGTCAGCAGGCGATCCGCACCATGAACGCCATGGGCTGCGCCGATTACTGGTTCGGCCGCTATCAGCTGCTCGCCGGCCTTCTTCTCCTTTTGCCCGCAGCGCTCAGCATCAAGCGCCTGCTGGCGCGCCATCTCTCCGTTGCGGTCCGCGACCGCGCGCTCATGGTGCAGGAGGTCTGGATCCGCCGCTCGCGCGAACTCCTGAGCGCCGCCGCCCTCGCGGCGGAAACGGTCCGCACCGGGGCCGAGATCGCGGGCGCCGCGCCCAAGGTGGCCAAAGCGGATTCGACGCAGGACATCGACGCCCATGCCGATACGGCGAATGGCTGGCTCATGCGGCTCAGCGTTCTCGAGGGAAAGGCCGACGAGGCCTTCGCGGGCTCCGTCGGTGGCCCCGAGGTCAGCGAAGCGTTCCGGGCGCTCGCCGCAACGATCTCCGAGGTGCGCCGTCGCATGAGCCATCAGTTGCAGATCCTTTCCGTCAGCACGCCGCCGCGCCGCTATGCCGGATCCTCCGTCGTCGAAGGCCAGGAGGTCTTCATCTCGGTGGCGAAGGAATTCGAGGCGGGCGGCCGCGAGATCGCGCAGGCGGGCGAGACGATGCGCAAGCAGATCGACGAGGAACGCTCACGCTTGCAGCAATTGCTGCGCGGCCTCGACCGCCGCGTGTTCGGCTAAGTTTCCTGGGGGCAGCATAGGCTCCTGTTGAACGGCTGAGATTACGGGACGGCGAGACGGAACCATGCCGTCTCCCACCGGCTTACCGTTGCGTCGCAGGCTCGAGCGGCGACGCAACTGTGGTGAGGAGATCCCGATGTCGAAGACCGTTACGTCCCTGTTCCACGACCAACAGCAGGCCCATTCCGCTGTGAGCCGCCTCGAGCAGGCAGGCATCTCGCGCAGCGGCATCGAAGTGTTCACCAATTCGTCCGGCGATCTCACCGACGACCTTCGCGGCTACGGCGTTCCGGATCGCGACGCTCACGCTTACTCCGAAGGCCTGCGCCGCGGCGGCGCTCTCGTGGCGGTGTCGTGCGACGACGACGACGTTCAGCGGGTGATCAGCCTCCTCGACGACGGCGCTCTCGACCTCGACGAGCAGCAGAACTCGTGGCGCTCCGAGGGCTGGCAGGACCACACCTCCTCCCGCGGCCTTGGCGTGGGCGGTAGCGGCATGGGCAGCGACACGCATTCCGGCTCGGGCATGGGCTCCGGCCTCGGCGCTGCGGCGGCGGGCATCGGCGCGGCGCTCACCGGCTCCTCCGGCTCCGACCGCACGGGCGACATGACGGGCTCCTCCGAAACCACCCGCTCCCGCGCCGACATGGATCTCGGCACCGACACGACCCGCGGCACGGGCGACCAGGTGATCCCGATCGCCGAGGAAGAGCTGCATGTCGGCAAGAGGGAAGTCAGCCACGGCCGGGTGCGCATCCACTCGCACGTTGTGGAGCGCCCGGTGCAGGAACAGGTGACCCTGCGGGACGAGACCGTGCAGGTGGAGCGCCGCGCCGCCACCGGCGACATGCGCTCCGGCACCCTTTCCGGCGACCCCTTCCAGGAGCGCACCATCGAGGTGGAGGAGCGCGACGAGCAGGCGGTCGTCTCGAAGGAGGCCCGCGTCACGGAAGAACTCGTCGTCCACAAGGACGTGGAGCAGCGCACGGAAACGGTCTCCGACACCGTCCGCCGCACCGAAGTGGACGTGGAAGACGAGCGCGGGGTGCGGGGTACCGGCACCACGGGCACGACCGACCGCTCGCGGTCTTAAAGCAGGCCTGAGGGGTTCCGGCCGGAGGCCCGGCCGGAACCCTGCCGTCCATCCGTCGACCGCTCCACCTGCAAGGCAACCTGAACCATCTCGTGCGCCAACCGTTGAACGCGCATCAGTTCCAACCTGAGGAGCCATGAGATGAGCCAAGGTTTCCCTTCCATGACGGCCCTGCTGGGCCTTCTTGCCATCGCCGGCTACCAGAACCGGGATAAGCTCGCCGAGATGCTGGGCGGCAATCAGACCAGCCCCGGGCGGGCGGATCTCGGCATGGGAAGCCAGGGCGGCATGGCGAGCCAGGGCGCCACGAGCGGCGGCGCGGGAGGTCTCAGCGGCCTCCTCGGCGGCATCGGCGGCGGCGGCATCGGTGGGCTGCTCGGCGGCGGCCTCAACGAGCTCGTCCAGAACTTCCGGCAGAACGGCCACGGCGACGTGGCGGAGAGCTGGGTCGGCACCGGTCCGAACAAGGAAGTGGCACCCCATCAGCTCGAGCGGGCCATCGGTCCCGACGTGCTCCAGCACCTCGCCCAGCAGACGGGTCTTTCCCGCGACGAGCTCCTGCAGCGCCTCTCGCGCGAACTGCCGAACGCGGTCGACAAGTACACGCCGGACGGCCGCATCCCGAGCATGGGGTGAGTGAAGCTTCAGGGGCGGGACCGTCCGCCCGCCTCTGAACCCGAGGCTGGAAAAGCCGGCTCCCGAACGCACGAAAAAGCCCAGGCTCCGGGGCGAACGGGCAAGGGTGCGAACGCACCTCTCGCCTCGCCTGCTACGGGCCTGGGCTGATCCTGGACCAGACGGGCGCTCGCATCGTCAGGCGAGCGCAGGCTTCGGACCGCGCCGGAGTACATCCGTCCTGACGCAATCCCATCGAAGCGGCGGTGACGCCTGCCGCCTCGAAGTCCACACGATGTCCGCTGGTGTAATCCCCATATGGGGATGAAAACGTGCCGCGCAAGGGCGCGGGAGCCCGTTTCAGCCGGTGGTTTCAGTCGATCTCGCGGCGCTCCTGCGCGACGCGCGCCCTCGCCCGCTCGCCCGCTTCCTCGGCGCATTTATCGACGTGGGCGGGACGGTTGATCACCTGCAGATTCTGCACGCCCCAGAAGCGCAGGAGCTGCGGCCAGGGAAGGTCCCGGTGGTCCCGCCAGACCCGGTAGAGCGGCAGCCGGTGGTCGACCTCGGCCGTGCGCATGAGGCGCTTGCCGGTGACGATGCATCGCCGCTGCTGCCCCGCCTTCAGGGGCTTCACGAACTCGCCCGGAACGGTCCACAGCTTCCAGGCCGTCACGCAGGCGCTGTGCCAGGTGGCGTTCTTGTTCGGCCGTCCCTCGGCCCACAGATCGCGATGCCAGCCGAGGCGGAATACCGGCTGGCCGCACACGCAGCAATGGCCGGGTCCGCGATTGTGGGCCTTCTCGCGATAGGGCGCCGGCGGGGCTCGAAACGTCGAGGCCATGCCCTCCTCGCCCTTTGCTCCTGTGCGCCACGTCCAGCCCTCCGGGGCCCCGGAGCGCGCCGCCAGCCCGCGGGCGAGCCGGTCGGCGCGGAGCGGATGGTTGCGCCAGTAGCTCTCGACCGCGAGGCGGGGCGTCGGCGGAATGAGGGAGCGCGAGAGCGCATGAGTGAGAACCGGCGCCGGGAACACGGACGGCAGGGCGCGCTGCAGCCTCGCCAGCGCCCGCTCGTTCTTCTCTTCACGCCACCGCGACACGCTCAAGCCTCATCCCGTTCGAGCCGTCCGGTAGCTGAGTCTCGGCTCTCGCCATAGGGCCATGCTGCCCCTGCCCTCCTTTCCAAAACCCGATCCAAGACCGTTCGGGCCCATAGGTAGAAGTATTTGAATCGATTCAGATTCAGAGAGTCTATGAGTCATGTATATGCAGGCGCCGAAACGCGAGAACCGGCAACGGCTTGCGGGGTGCCGGCGTATCGAACTCTGCGGGGCTCCGTATCGAACTCGGCGCGGGTCCGTATCGAACTCTGCGCCTGAAAGGACCGGGCCTGCACCGGACTCTGCGCGGATCCGTATCGGACTCTTCGAAGGGGGGCTCCGCAAGCGCTTGAAACGCCTCACTTCCGCAAAAACCCGTTCGTATCGAACTCTGCGCGGGTCTCCGGCACCGGCGTCAAGCAGGGCCTAAGGCCTTGTTGAATCGGGGTGGTTCTCGCGGCGCTGCGGCACCCCGTATTGAACTCTGCGCGGCCGTTGACTCGGCTCAGCCCGGCGAAGCAGCGCAGAGTTCGATTCGGAGGCGGTCCGCCGCCCGCATCCTGAATCTTGGGATAAGTCTTTCTCGCCACACTTTCCCGTCCCGCGACTCGGTCTAACCCGAACGGGCCCGCCTCTTTCCAGGGCGACGTTCAACGACCGAGTTCGAGATGAGTGAATCCGCCTTTCCCGCCATCCGCGATGCCGACCTGCTGGAGGAGGTCGAGCGCGCCCGCGGCCACTTCATGTTCAAGACGATCGTGGAGCACATCGCGCACAAGCAGCAGGTGCGGGATGCGGAGAGCGCGGAGAAGACGGGAGTCGCCAAACGCCGGGCCGCCATGAGCCGCGACCAGCGGCGGCGCGACGAGGTGCGCGAGGTCATCGAGAGCGAGCCGAGTACGCCCGACAACGTTCAGCACATCCACTCCGTGCTTGCCCTGTGCGGTCTGCCCTACAAGGAGCCGAAGGGCGAGCGCGAGTTCTCGCGGGAATATGGACGCAACACGCTGAACATCAGCGCGGGCCGCCTCACCAATCCCACCACCGGCAAGATGGAGCTGCAGGGCCTGCCCTACGGCCCCAAGGCTCGCCTCGTCCTGCTGCATCTGTGCACGGAGGCCGTGCGCCAGCGCTCTCCGCGAATCGAGGTTGCGTCGAGCCTCTCGGGCTTCATCAAGCAGATGGGATTTCCGGTGACGGGCGGCGACCGCGGGACGCTGAAGCAGTTCAAGGAGCAGCTGAACCGGCTCGCCGCCTGCACGATGCAGATCGGCCTCTGGGACGGCGCCTCGCGATCCAGCACCCTCAACGTGCCGCCCTTCCGCCAGCTCGACATCTGGCTGTCGGGCCATCCCGACCAGAAGCTCCTGTGGTCCAACACCGTGCAGTTCCATGCGGATTTCTACGAGAACCTGATCCAGCACGCACTGCCGGTGGACATCCGCGCCGCGCGGGCCTTCGCGGGGTCGGCCCGCAAGCTCGATATGCTGTTCTGGATGGGCTATCGCCTGCGCAGCCTGCAACGGCCCCTGCGCCTCACCTGGGACAACCTGCACAAGCAGTTCGGCGCCGACAACGCCAGCATCCGCAGCTTCAAGCAGGCCTTCAAGGCCGACCTCGCGCACATCAAGGAGGTGTTCCCGAAGCTGCGCGTCTCCCTCGACGACAACGGGATGCAGTTGCTGCCGACCGATCCGAGCGAACTGCTCGTGGCGCCGAAGCGACCGAAGGCGGAGGCTCGTGCCGTTTCAGGCACTTAACTACGCCGAACTCGATTCGCGGGTCAGTGCGGTCGCTGGAGGGCGGCCTGATCGGCCTTCGGGTGATCGCAGCGCACGTAGTGGCGGGATCCGCTCTGGCTCTTCCAGGTGAGGCGGCGTCCGCGGACCGTGAGCTGCACGTCGGACTTCCAGCGCTTCGCGCCGTCGGAGCACACGGCCGGGACCATCCAGCTATTGCCTTCCCGGTGACCGCCCTTGAAGGCGCAGGTGGTCTCGCCCGCCCAGGCGCCGTGCGCGTTGATGATCGTGGGCAGGTAGCCCTCCCGTTCCACGTTCGGAATGCAGGCCTTCTCGCTCACCGCCCAGACGCCGACGAAGTCCTCCGCCGCGGCCGGGCCGGCGGACCCGTGCTCGTCGGCTTCCGGCGCCTGCGTGGCTCCGGTGGTCGCCGGGGGCTCGAAAGGCAAGGTGGTGAAGACGGGCCGGGACGCGAAGCTCGGCGCCGGGCGCTCGCTCGAGGGCGCTGGCGGCGGAGCGGGTGCGGGTTTCACCTGCGCCGCGGCCACGACGGTGCGGGCCGGTTCCGGGGCGGGCTTCGCGACCGCAGCCGTGACTTCGACGACCTTCGGCGTGACCTCGACGACTTTCGGGATCGGAGCGGTGGCATCGGGCGGCGACGGCTTGGCCGGCGCCGCGGCTGCGGCCTGCCGGGGGGCGGCCTGGACCTCCTGCCCGGCGGGGCTCGCCACCGGCGCGAACATCAGCACGGCACCACCGATGGCGGCGACCGCCATCAGGCCGGCGCTGAGATAGGGGCTGGAGAGGAGGACGCTCCGATGGTTCCGCGAGTGCCGGCAGCTGTCCCAGAGCGCCTCGGCCCGGTCCACGAGGTCCGAGGCCGCCCGGTCGATCCTCAGGGCCATAGGCCGGGCATGCCCCATAAGGGCCGTCCTTGCTCCGGCAACCACCTCCAGCATCGGCGCATCTCGAATCGGCTGATGCACCCATGAAGCGCCAGAGCCGTAAACGGACCGTTAACGCTAACGAAGTGTGAACGCCTCAGGCATAGGCCATCTGGGCCGCGGCCGCATAGAGCGGGATGCCCACCAGGATGTTGAACGGGAACGTCACGCCGAGCGCCGCGCCGAGATAGTAGCCCGGATTGGCCTTGGGCAGCGCGAGCCGCACGGCCGCGGGGGCCGCGATGTAGGAGGCGCTGGCCGCGAGGGTCGCGAGCACGATGGCGCCACCCATCGAGAGCCCGATCAGCATGGCGACGCCGAGCCCGAGCATCCCATGGATCACGGGCGCGCCGAGCGCGACGGCGAAGAGGACGGGCCCTGCCCGCCGCACATCGGCCGCACGCTGCGCCGCCACGATGCCGAGCTCGAGGAGGAAGAGGCAGAGGGCGCCGCGGAAGAGGTCGACGAAAAGCGGCTTGACCGGGGCAAGACCCTGCGGCCCGGACAGGTAGCCGATGAGCATGCCGCCGACGAGGAGGATGATGCTCTTGCCGGAGACCACTTCGGCGAGCGCGGCGCTTAGGCCGCGCTTGTCCTCCGTCGCGCCGGCCCAGCGGGCGAGCACGAGGGCCACCACGATGGCGGGCACCTCCATGATGGCGAGGAGCGCCGTCATGAACCCTTCGTAGGAGGTCCCCGTCGCGTCGAGGTATCCGATCACGGCGATGAAGGTGACGGCGGACACGGAGCCGTAATGGGCCGCGAGGGCCGCGGCGTCCGCAGAGCTGAAGCGCGCGATGCGGCGCAGGAACGCGTAAGTCCAGAGCGGGATCGAGAGGCCGAGCATGAGCGCCCCCGCGGCTGGCGCCGCCACGGCGCCGAGGCTCGCCTGGGACAGGTCCGCGCCGCCTTTGAGGCCGATGGCGAGGAGGAGGTAGATCGAGAGCGCATTGAACACGGGCTCGGGCAGTCGCAGGTCGCTGCGCATCAGGGCTGCGGCCGCGCCGAGCGCGAAGCACAGCACCGGCGGCGACAGGAGGCTCGATCCAACGAGTTCAGCGACGGTCATAACACCCGGCCTTCAGACGAGAGGACGGCGCCGGTCCGAACCGGCGCCGTCACGTGCTTCATGGACGGTGCGGAACCCCGCACCGGAAATCGGTCGGGCTCAGCTCGCCCGTCCTTCGAGACCCTTGATCTCGACCACGTAGCCGTCCCGGTTGTGGGGATGGCTCGGGTCGAGGAACACCGTCCGGTCGTTCTTGGCATGCAGCGCCTCGAAGAACGGCACGAACCGCTCGTCCGTGATGCCGAAGGCCCGTTGGAAGCGGCCGACCAGCTCCTGCTCCTCGCCCTCGGCTTCGCCGTCCGACATGGCGCTGTCCACGAGGTTCAGGAGGATGCACATGCGCTGCGCGTCCGTCAGGATCGGGGTCACTTCCGCAAGGAACTGGTCGAGGGGCTTGGTGCGCGCGATCCGCATGGCCTGGTCGAGGAGCGCGCGGTTGTTGCCGCCGACGCCGATCTGGCCGCGTTCCTTGGAGCCGCCGATCACCGAGAGAAGATGGCCGATCTCCTCGTTGTCCATCTCGCCATCCGCGCCCATGCAGTAGATGAGCGACGCCGCGAAGGCGAGGTGCGGGGTCATCTGCTGGCCCTGGTCGGCCTTGAAACGATCAAACAATCCCATGGTGTCCTCCTCTGGATCCTGCTCCCTTGGCAAAGCAGTTCGCTCCAGATGGGAAACGCTTACCATTGAAATAAGCGCTTGTTGCTGATGGAGCGCATTGGGCCTATCAATGTTCGCGCCAGCACCGGATCCCGCCATGCCGACGCCCCTTCCCCCCTTCGATCTCGACCTCCTGCGCACCTTCCTCGCCATCGTGGATAATGGCGGCTTCACCCGCGCGGCCGAGCGCGTCGGCCGCACGCAGTCGACCGTGAGCCTCCAGATCAAGAAGCTCGAGGAAGGTCTCGGGCGGCGGGTGTTCGAGCGCGAGCCGGGGCGGGACCTGCAGCTGACGCCGGAGGGTGAGATCCTCCTCAGCTTCGCCCGCCAGATCCTGCGGCTGAGCGACGAGGCGCGCTCGCGCCTGATGGAGCCCGACGTGGCGGGCACGGTGCGGCTCGGCACGCCCGAGGATTTCGCCACCGCGCACCTGCCGGACGTGCTGGCGCGATTCGCGCGGGCTCACCCCCGGGTGGCGCTCGACGTGAACTGCGACTTCACCGTCAACCTGCTCGACGGCTTCTCCAAGGGCCAGTACGACCTCGTCCTGTTCAAGCGCGAGCCGCAGGGCAGGAGCGGCGGCAACGGCGTCGGCGTCTGGCGGGAGGAGCTGGTCTGGGCCGCCTCTCCGCGCCTCGTGCTCGGCCCGGGCGAGCCCCTGCCCCTCGTCCTCGCGCCCGTTCCGGACGTCTACCGCAAGCGCGCCCTGGCGAGCCTCGACGAGGTCAAGCGCCCCTGGCGCATCGTCTATACGAGCCCGAGCCTCGCCGGACTGCAGGCGGCGGTGCGGGCGGGCCTCGGCATGACCGTGCTGCCGCGGGAGATGGTGCCCCAGGGCCTCGTGGTCCTGAGCGGGACGGAGCACGGCCTGCCCACCCTCCCCGATACCGAAATCGTCCTTTACCGGGCGCCCGGCGGGCTCTCCCGCGGCGCGGAGCTCCTGGCGGAGCACATCGTGCACTCCCTCGAGGCCGCGGCGGCAACCCCGGCCCCCCTGCCCTCCACGGCAGCTTGAGGCCCGACGAAAAAGGCCGGCCCTTGCGGGCCGGCCTGAAGTTTTCGGGTCTCTTGCTTCTGGTTAGGCGGTGTGCGGGGCAGCGGCGTCCTTGCGGGTCTTCCACAGGGAGAACACGATGCCGCCCGCGATCATGGCAAGGGTGACGCCGAGCGAGATCGCCGGGTCGAGCTTGCCGAAGTAGTAGTTCCAGAAGATCTTCGCGCCGATGAACACGAGGACGCCGGCGAGAGCGTATTTCAGGTACTCGAAGCGGTGCACCATCGCGGCGAGGGCGAAATAGAGAGCGCGCAGGCCCAGGATCGCCATGATGTTCGCCGTGAACACGATGTAGGTGTCCGTGGTGATGGCGAAGATCGCCGGCACGGAGTCGACCGCGAACACGAGGTCGGCCACGTTGATCACCGCGAGCGCCAGGAAGAGCGGGGTCGCCCAGAGCACCAGCTTGCCGGTCTTCGGATCGGGCTTGCGGACGAAGAAGCGCTCGCCGTGCAGCTCGTTCGTCACCCGCATGCGCTTGGAGAGGAAGCGCACGACCGGGTTCTTCGAGATGTCCTGCTCGCCCTCGCCCACCACGAGCATCTTGATGCCCGTCGCGATGAGGAACGCGCCGAAGAGGAGCAACACCCAGTCGTATTCCTGGACGAGGGCCGCGCCGATCGCGATCATGAAGCCGCGCAGCACGAGCACCGCCACGATGCCCCACACGAGGGCGCGGTACTGGTACTTCGGCGGAATCGCGAAGTAGCCGAAGATCAGCGAGATCACGAAGACGTTGTCGATCGAGAGGGCCTTCTCGATCGCGTAGCCCGTGAAGTATTGCATTCCGGATTCGGGGCCCATGGACCACCAGATCCAGGCGCCGAAGACGACGGCGATGCCGATATAGAACACGGAGAGCTTCAGGCTCTCGGCGATGCCAAGCTCCTTGTCGTCCTTGTGCAGGACGCCGAGGTCGAAGGCGAGCAGCGCGCCCACGATGCCGAGGAAGGTGAACCAGAGCCAGGCCGGCTTTCCGATGAAGTCAGCCGTCAGGAATGAGAGCAGAACGTCCATTGCTGTCGTACCTTTGATCAATCACGACGCGCGAGCGCGTCGCAGGTCCGACATCGCGGCCAGAACAGCCGCCAGAGGGGCCCGGACCTTCCGGGACCCCCGACGTGGGGCATGCGGCGGGTTTGCGCAAGAGCAGCCCTGCCCGCCGATAGGTCCCATTGGAGGCTCCAATAGCAGCCTATGGTTGACGGCCCGTTAGCGGCAGACGATGCGCGCCTGCGGGCAGTAGGAATCGTGAGCCGCCGTCGGGCAGTAGGACGTGGCGTTCCGGTAGGCCACCGTGCAGGCGAGCTGCACTCGAAAGCCCCGGCGGGTGGCGGGCCCCTGCACCACCGAATAGCCGATGCCCTCCGAGGCGAGGCGCGCGACAGCGGGCGCGTTGCGGCCCTGGAGCACCACGAGCTGCTGGGCGTGAGCGGCCGACGATGCGGCGGCAAGAGCAAGGGCGAAAACGATGAAACCGGTCCGCATGGCTGCCTCTAGGGTTGCGGCTTTCGGCGCAAGGGCGCCCGAAGCCAAGCCGTATAGGACAATAATGCAGCGGCGGGCCGGCGGTTCGGGTGGCGTCTGACGCTTTCCGACCCCCCGAAAAGAAAAGCGCCCCGGTGCATAGCCGGGGCGTCTGAAGTTTGGTTCGTAACAGGAAAGCGTACCGCCCCCACGGGCGATGAAGTCACTCTTTCTGATTCCCTCCCGTCCGGCTGTAGCGGCTCGGCCACACGGCCAAGCCTGTTGTGAACTTGTCGGCGTTCGCCGGGGCGAGGAGCCGCCCTAACTGAGGCCGGGAGCCTCAAGGAACCGGTCCGGTCCCACCGGGTTTGTGTCCCCCCGCGCAGACCTTCGCAGGAGGGTTCCGGGCGGCCTGACGACTTTCGCGCAAGGAGACGAGCATGCAGACGCTGGAAGACCGGATCCGGAGCCGCGCCTACGAGATCTGGGAACGGGCCGGCTGCACCGGCGACCCGGAGGACCACTGGCGTCAGGCCGAGCAGGAACTCGCGGCCGGGGAAGAGAGCATGGCCGGTGAAGGCGATACGGCCTCACCGGATGCCGCGGCGCCCGAATCGGACGCGACCGTCGACGACGTGCAGCCCGCTGCCGCAGTCGAGGCTGCCGCCTCCGTCGGCGCGGCGGGTGGGGAGGTGGCGGCCGAGGATGCGGCGCCCGCAGCGACCCAGGCGAAACGCTCCCGCGGCAAGCGCACTTCTTGAGGCCGTGACACGAGGCATGCAGCAGGCACTGAACTGCCCCGCTGAAACAGATGCCCGCCTCCGCCGTTGATCGGTAGTTCCGACTTGATCACCAAGGAGAGATTCATGCGCCTTCGCACGATTCTGCCGGTTGTGGGCCTTCTCGCCCTCGCGGCTTGCAACGATTCTTCGAACCAGACCGGCAGCACCAACCAGACGAACCCGCCGCCGTCCTCCACGGCTCCGTCGAGCCCGGCCACGCCTGGCGCCGGCACCTCCGGCGGCGCTGCGGGCGGCAGCACGACCCCGTCGCGCTAAACGCCACCAAGCCCCTTCAAGAGCCCTGCTCCGCCTCCCGGCGGGCAGGGTTTCTTGCGTTTGGTGGCCGTCGCTCGGGCATAGCCAACGGCCGGTCCCTGAACGCCTCGTCGACCATGATCGCACCCCAGCGGACCGCTCGGACAGCCGCCATCCCAACCGGCGTCAGGCAGCCCTCTTCGACCGCGATGCCCAAGCCGAGATCCCGCCCATCGGCGGCGAGAGCCGACAAGTGCCGCGGGAGCATGCTTCCGTCTGCTTCCAACCCTGAAGCCTCCGCCGGCCACGGCTGGACCGTCGCATCGGCGAAGTAGGCCCGGAACGCCTCGCGCCGTGCCGCGCGGCGCTCTCCTTCCGTCTTACGCCGTGCGAAGGGCGACGACGGCACCCTGACCACGAGCCGGCCGCGATAATCGGCGAGCAGCCGGTCGAAGGTAAGATCGTCGCCGACGGCGACGAGGCAATCCGGATCGAGAGCCGCGATCTTCTTCGCCTTGAGCGCCCACCCGGGCCCGGCCAGGAGCCCACTCGTGTTCATCACGACCATCTCGGCCCGGGACTGCCAGGCGAGACGGGCGGCACCTTCGATCAGCGCTTGCGAGCCCCGCACCGGATCCGTGGTGCCGACGAAGGCGAGATCCTGCAATGCGAGGCCGCCCTCCCCGTCCGTATGACCCCGGGTGACGCAAGCCGGAGGCCCGATCCATTTCTGGCCGAGATCCGTGCAGAGCCCTTCGACATCAAGGCCGGCGCTGGAAGCGGCAGCGGCAAGAAAGCCGCAGAAGCTGCTCTTTCCCGCATCGACGGGTCCCAGGACCATGACCCGACGCGGCCGGCCGCCGAGGATCGCGGCGGCCGCGTCGAGCCAAGCGGCGGGACGATGCACGACGATCCCGCCGCCCCTTGGATCAGCCCTCCACGGCGACGAAGACGGATTGGCCTTCGCGCCGCACCCGGAGCAGGACGGGCTTCTTGTCGCGCTGGGCCTGCGACCAGGCATTGGCCACATCGGTGGGCTGGCTCACGGGCTGATTGTTCGCCTCGATGATCACGTCGCCCGGGCGGATGCCGTTCTCGGCCGCGGGGCTGCCGGGCTCCACCTGCCGCACCACGACGCCGCCCTCGGCGCCCGACTGGCGGCGGGTCGCTTCGTCGAGGTTGCCGAGCTGGACGCCGAGGCGCCGGCCGGTCTCCGGCGCCGTCAGGGCGCCCGTCTGAACGGGCTGCTGCTCCGCCCGCTGGCCGACCGCCACCGTCACATCCTGGGTGCGCCCCCCGCGCTGCACGGTGAGCTGCGCCTGCGATCCGGGCCTCAGTGCGGCGACCGCGCGGGAGAGGTCGCGGCCGCTCTCCACCGCCTGCTGGCCGATCTGGGTGATCACGTCGCCGTTGCGCAGGCCCGCCTTCTCGCCCGGCCCGCCGGGCTCGACGCCGGCCACGAGCACGCCCTTGTCGTCGGGACGTCCGAGCGCCCGCGCGATGGCGGGGGTGATCTCCTGGAGGCGCAGGCCCACATAGCCGCGCTCCACCCGCCCGTTGCGGATGAGCTGGTCGGCGACGGAGCGCGCGGTAGTGGCCGGCACGGCAAAGCCGATCCCGACGCTGCCGCCGGAGGGCGAGAAGATCGCCGTGTTGACGCCCACCACCTCGCCGGCCGCATTGAAGAGCGGTCCGCCGGAATTGCCCTGGTTGATGGCGGCATCGGTCTGGAGGAAGTCGTCGTAGGGGCCCGACCGGATGTCCCGCGAACGGGCCGAGAGCACGCCCACGGTCACGGTGCCGCCGAGGCCGAAGGGGCTGCCGATGGCGATGGTCCAGGCGCCGGGCTCCATGGCGTCCGAGTTGCCCCAACTCGCGGCCGCGATGTCGGGACGCGGCTCGATCTTGAGCACGGCGATGTCGGTCGAGGGATCGCGGCCGACGAGGCGCGCGGGCACGTCGGTCCGATCGCTCAGGATCACGTGGATCTCGGAGGCGTTCTCGATGACGTGGTTGTTCGTCACCACGTAGCCGTCCTGGCTGATGAAGAAGCCGGAGCCGAGCGACTGCCGGGCCTGCTGCTGTTGCGGCGCGCGGCCCTCGCCCCCGTTGCCGCGGTAGCGGCGGAAGAGCTCGGCGAGAGGCGAATCGTCGGCGGTCGTCTCAGCCCGCTCCTGGACCATCTGGCGCGTGGTGATGGCGACCACGGACGGCATCTTGGCGCGGACCATGCCGGTGAAGTCCACCGGCCCGCTCGGCGCGAGCGCTCCGGCCTGCTGGGCCATCGCCGCCGGCGCCGAGACGGAGGATAGCGCGACCAGGGCGCCCGCGAAGGCGCATGGGCGCAAGAGCCCGCGCAAGACTGATTGAGACATGCCGATCTCCCGAAACCTAACGTATCCCCTGCCGGGCCGGCCCGGGGACTCAACCCCGCCAATGCGGGGGATGCCGAAGTGTTCCGGGTTCCCCGCCAGGGGCATCGCCGCAGGCCAAGCTCTGCGGCGGCTCGTCCGCTCGGGGGTCAGCGCGATCTCCGACTTCGATCCTCATCGCGGGCCGTGATACGGCTTCGAAGGACCGCAACCGAGACCGGAGGTGATGCATGTCCGACCCGACCGAAGCCGCTGTCGGGGCGTTCTTCCGCTGCCCCGTCTGCGGCAGCCATCTCCTCGATTGCGTGCCGGACGGTGCGCGGGACGGCGACGAGGTGATCTGTCCGGACGGCGACCACACCGGCAAGAGCGTCGGCGAATGGCGGCGGAAGCTTCCGTTCGTGACGGAGGAGATCGCCGCCGCCCTGACGGACGAGGGCGTCTAGCCTTCAGTGGCCGTAGAGCTTGACGGCAACGTCGACGGAAGGAGCGCGGCCGCGGTGGATGCCGGCATCCTTCGCGCCCTGGAGGATGCAGGCGGACATGGCCCGGCTCGCCCCTTGCGGGTCGCGGCGCACCAGGGCATCGAGCACGGCCCGGTGCTGGCGGCCGGCCTGCTCGAAGCGGGCGGGATCGTCGATGGGCGCGCTCAGCGCGAAGGCGACCGCGAGCGCCGCCTCGATCACCGTTCCCATGGATTGCAGGAAGGGGTTGCCGGAGGCGTCCAGAACCGCGCGGTGGAACGCCACGTCCGCGAGGGTGAAGCTTTCTCGCGAATGATGCTCCTGGAACATCCGCTCCAGCGCCTCCCGAATCCGGGCGAGATCGTCCTCCGATCGGGCATGGGCGGCAGCGGCGGCCGCGAGCGGTTCGAGGGCCTGGCGGATTTCGAACAGGCTTTCCAGGAAGGGTTTGTCGGCGCCCTGCTGGAGGCGCCAGCTGAGGATGTCGGCGTCGAAGAGATTCCAGCTCTTCTCCTCCAGAACCCTCGTCCCCACGCGGGTCTTCGATTCGATGAGGCCCTTGGCGGCGAGGGTCTTGAGGCCCTCGCGAAGGGCGGTGCGCGAGACGCCGAACCGCTCCATGAGGTCAGCGTCGCCCGGAAGGGTCTGCCCCACCGGGTAGCGCCCCTCCACGATCCCGCGCCCGATCCCGTTCACCACCTGATCGTGGGCCGAACGGGACCGGGTCGAGCCGGCAAGGCGCGCGTGGAACATGTCCATCATGGCAGGGCTCCCGGCACGGATGCCCTACTTCTTGCGGTAGTAGACGTCGACCGTGACGGCGAGGAGCAGCACCAGGCCCTTGATGACCTGCTGGTAGTCGATGCCGATGCCGAGGATCGACATGCCGTTGTTCATGACGCCCATGATGAGCGCCCCGATCACGGCGCCGGTCACCTTGCCGAAGCCGCCGGATGCGGAGGCGCCGCCGATGAAGCAGGCCGCGATCACGTCGAGCTCGAAGCCGAGGCCGGCGCGGGGCGTCGCCGTGTTGAGGCGCGCCGCGAAGATGAGGCCCGCCAGAGCCGCGAGAACGCCCATGTTGACGAAGGTGAGGAAGATCAGCCGCTCCGTGTTGATGCCGGAGAGCTTCGCCGCCTTCACGTTGCCGCCGAGGGCATAGATGCGCCGCCCGATGGTCGTGCGGTTCGTCACGAAGGCGTAAAGCGCGACGAGGACGGCCATGATGATGAGCACGTTCGGCAGGCCGCGATAGGTCGCGAGCAGGTAGCAGAACGCGAGGACGAGGCCCGAGAGCAGCACCGTCTTGAAGGCGAAGAGCCCGAAGGGCGCCGGCTCGACGCCGTGCTTCTGCTGGTTCGTCCGCAGGCGGAACCCGAACCAGAGGATCGCCAACACGGTAGCGACGCCGAGGAACAGGGAGGTGTAATTGAGGCCCTGGCCGCCGAAGACGTCAGGGATGAAGCCGGAGCTCAGCTTCTGGAACTCCGGCGAGAACGGGCCGACGGAGCGCCCGCCGAGAAGGGCGAGTTGCAGGCCCTTGAAGACCAGCATGCCGGCGAGGGTGACGATGAAGGACGGCACGTGAAGATAGGCGACCCAGTAGCCCTGGATCGCGCCGATGAGGCCGCCGATGATGAGGCACACGACGATGGTCGGAACGAAATGAACCCCGTACTGCACCATCATCACCGCGGCGAGCCCGCTGACGAAGCCCACCACCGACCCCACCGACAGGTCGATATGGCCCGCCACGATGACGAGCAGCATGCCGAGGGCCATGATGACGATGTAGCTGTTCTGCAGAACGAGGTTCGTCAGGTTGAGCGGCCGCAGGAGCGTGCCGCCCGTCACCACCTGGAAGAACAGCATGATGGCAAGCAGCGACACGAGCATGCCATAGTCGCGGAAGTGCGACTTGAACATCGACCCGAAGGAGGGCCGTTCCGTCGAGCGCAGGTTGTCGGTCAGTCCGGTATCCATGGTCAGCGCCTTCCTGCCCTCACGATGGCATTCATGATCTTCTCTTGGGACGCTTCGGCCACCGGGAACTCGGCGACGAGAGCGCCCTCGTTCATCACGTAGATCCGGTCGCACATGCCGAGCAGCTCCGGCATCTCGGACGAGATCATCAGAACGCCCTTCCCCTCATCGGCCAGGCGGTTGATGATGGTGTAGATCTCGTATTTCGCGCCGACATCGATGCCCCGCGTGGGCTCGTCGAGGATCAGCACCTCGGGGTTCGAAAACAGCCACTTGCTCAGCACCACCTTCTGCTGGTTCCCGCCCGAGAGGTTCACGGTCTCCTGGTGCACCCCGGAGGAGCGGATGCGCAGCCGGTTGCGGTAGTCGTTCGCCACCTTGAACTCCCGCATGTCGTCGATCACCGCATGGCGGGACACGCCCTTCAGGTTCGCGAGCGTGATGTTCTTGACGATGTCCTCCTCCAGCACGAGGCCGTAGGTCTTGCGGTCCTCCGTGACGTAGGCCACCCCGCTCTCGACCGCCCGGCCGACGGTGCTGACGTCGATCTCCTGACCCTTCAGCCGCACTTTGCCGCTGATGTTGGTGCCGTAGGTGCGCCCGAACAGGCTCATGGCGAACTCGGTCCGGCCCGCCCCCATGAGGCCCGCGATCCCGACGATCTCGCCGCGGCGGATATTGAGGTTGATGCCCTTCACCACCTGCCGCTCGGTGTGGATCGGGTGGTAGGCCTGCCAGTTCTCGACCTCGAACAGGATCTCGCCAGGCTGCGGCTCGCGGTTCGGATAGCGGTCCGCCATCTCGCGGCCCACCATGCCCTTGATGATCCGGTCCTCGCTGACGGTCTCGCCCCGGGCGTCCAGGGTCTCGACGGTCGCGCCGTCCCGCAGGACCGTGATGGAATCCGCCACCCGCGAGATCTCGTTCAGCTTGTGGGAGATCAGGATCGAGGTGATGCCCTGCTGCTTGAACTGCAGCAGGAGGTTGAGGAGCGCGTTGCTGTCGCTCTCGTTGAGGCTCGCCGTCGGCTCGTCGAGGATGAGAAGCTTCACCCTCTTGGAGAGGGCCTTGGCGATCTCGACGAGCTGCTGCTTGCCGACGCCGAGATCCGTGACGAGGGTATCGGGCGATTCCTTCAGGCCCACCTTGCCGAGCAGTTCCTTCGTGCGGCGGAAGGTGGTGGCCCAGTCGATCACCCCGGCCTTCGTCTGCTCGTTGCCGAGAAAGATGTTTTCGGAGATCGACAGGAGCGGCACGAGGGCGAGCTCCTGGTGGATGATGATGATGCCGAGCTTCTCGCTGTCGGCGATGCCGGAGAAGCGCCGCTCCTCCCCTTCGAAATAGATGTCGCCCGTATAGGAGCCGTGGGGGTAGACCCCGCTCAGCACCTTCATGAGCGTGGATTTTCCGGCGCCGTTCTCGCCCACGAGGGCGTGGATCTCGCCGGTCTGAACCGTGAAGCTGACGTCTTTGAGCGCATGCACGCCGGGGAACGTCTTGTTGATTCCCCGCATCTCGAGAATGGCGGCCATCGCAGAACCTTCAGATCAAAAGGCCCTGCGCGAGGGTCGCGCAGGGCCGGCTTCGCGAGCCTTACTTGATCTGGTTTTCCTTGTAGTAGCCGCTGTCCACCAGAACCTGCTTCCAGTTGGAGGCGTCCACGCTCACGGGCTTGAGGAGGTAGGACGGGATCACCTTCACGCCGTTCTCGTAGGTCTTGGTGTCGTTCACCTCGACCTGCTTGCCGGACAGCATGGCGTCGACCATGTTGGCGGCGACCTTGGCGAGCTCGCGCGTGTCCTTGAACACCGTCGAGGTCTGCTCGCCGGCGAGGATCGACTTCATGGAGGGCACCTCGGCGTCCTGGCCCGTCACGACCGGCATCTTCTGCCCGCCGCTGCCATAGCCCACGCCCTTGAGGGACGAGAGGATGCCGATGCTGATGCCGTCATAGGGTGACAGCACCGCGTCCACGCGCTTGTCGGTGTAGAAAGCCGACAGGAGGTTGTCCATGCGGGCCTGGGCGGTGGCGCCGTCCCAGCGCAGCGTCGACACCTTGTCCATCCCGGTCTGGCCCGAGCGCACCACGAGCTTGCCGCTCTTGATGTAGGGCTCGAGCACCGACATGGCGCCGTTGTAGAAGAAGAACGCGTTGTTGTCGTCCGGCGAGCCGCCGAAGAGCTCGATGTTGAACGGGCCCTTGCCCTCCTTCAGCCCGAGGGCCTGCTCGATATAGCCGCCCTGGAGCACGCCCACCTGGAAGTTGTCGAAGGTAGCGTAGTAGTCGACGTTCGGCGAGTTCCGGATCAGGCGGTCGTAGGCGATGACCTTGATGCCCTTGCTGGCCGCCTGCTGCAGGGCGTCGGAGAGGGTGGTGCCGTCGATCGCCGCGATCACGAGGGCTTTCGAGCCCTTGGTGATCATGTTCTCGATCTGGGCGAGCTGGTTCGGGATGTCGTCCTCGGCATATTGCAGGTCGACCTCGTAGCCCTTCTCCTTGAGCGCCTTCACCATGTTGTTGCCGTCGTCGATCCAGCGGGCGGACGACTTCGTCGGCATCGACACGCCGATCGTGCCCTTCTGCTGGGCCTGCGCGGCAGGAACCAGGGCCAGGGCGCCGAGAGACAGCGCGGTCAGAAATGTTCGAAGGGCCTTCATTCGCATTCTCCCTAAAATCTTTATCGCTGCCGGGAGGGCCGACCGGCCCTAACGGAAGGCTTCAATAAATAATACTATTGGGAGGCCCGCAAGGCCCTGCTTCGGCGATCCACCGGCGGCTGCCGGCCGCGCCGGCCGGCGTGGGTCAGCGTCCGCCGGCCTTCTTCGCGCGGTCGAGGCGCCGCCGCTCGTAGTTCTTCGCAACGCGCAGATGGCGCGCGATGGCGTAGTTCATGGCCGTGAGAAAGCCGTAGGCGCCCCGCACGAAGTGCCGGCGCCCGAAATAGGCTTTCACGAAGGATACCGGGAACTCGACGAAGAGCCGCCAGATCGGGAGCGTGACGCCGCGCAGGTCGAGGTCCACCGCCTGCTGGTCGGAATACCGGTTGAGCTTCGCGATCTGGTCGCCGAGCGAGCGCACGGAGCGATGGTGGATGATGCCTTTGAGCCGCCCGACCCGCGTGCCGGGCTGGAGCTCGACCCGGTCATGGACGAGGGAGCTCGAATAGCGGCCCTTGTCCTTGCGGTAGAGGCGCACCGGAGCGAGCGCGTAGGCGAAAGGGTGCGGCGCGCCCTCCCCCGGAAAGATCTCGGCGATGCGGACCGTGTAGGCTTCCTCGGCCGGCTCGCCCCGCTCGAAGAGGCGCAGGATCTCGGCCTTGAGGTCCGGCGGGATGACCTCGTCGGCGTCGATGTTGAGGAGCCAGGGCCCGCGGCACTGATCCTCGCCGAAGCGCTTCTGCTGCCCGTAGCCCGGCCAGGGGTTGAAGATCACCCGGGCCCCGCCCGCCTCCGCCACCGCCTGCGTGCCGTCGGTGGAGCCCGAGTCCACCACGACGATGTCGTCGCTCAGCCCCTCCACCGCCTTGAGCGTCTCGCCCAAACGGTCGGCTTCGTTCTTCGTGATGATGAAGATGGACAGGGGCGGCATGGCGGGCGCTTGAATTCGCCGCCTGCCTAGCGGTCCCTTCCCTCGCTGGCAAGCGAAGGCCGGCCCCGAAACCGGGGCCGGCCGGTTCGGGTCAGGCGGCGGCCTTGAGCAGGCCTTCGGCGGCGAGCGCCTCCTGCACCTTCGGGCGCGCGGCGACGCGGCCCATGAAGGCGACGAGGTTCTGATGCCGGGAGATGTCGACCTTGTGGAAGTTCGCCCAGTTCACCACGGTGAACGCATAGGCGTCCGCGATGCTGAACCGGTCCCCGAGAAGGTAGGGCCTGGAGGCGAGATGGCCGTCAAGATAGGCGAAGCGCTGGTGGAGCTTCTCGATCGCGGCCTCGCGGATCTCGGCGGGGCTCTTCGGGTTCCAGAGCGGACCGAAGCCCTTGTGGATCTCGGTCGAAATAAAGCCGAGCCATTCGAGGAGCTTGTAGCGGTCGGCGCTGCCCGGCTGCGGCATGAGGCCGGCCTGCGGGGCTTTTTCGGCAAGGTATTGCAGGATGGCGGACGCTTCGGTCAGCACGTCGCCGCCGTCGAGGCGCAGAGCCGGCACGTAGCCCTTCGGGTTCACGCTGGCGAAGGCCTCGCCCGATTCGGTGGTGCGATCGGCGAGGTTCACGCGCACGAGGTCGAGCGGAAGGCCGGCCTCGCGGGCGACGATGTGCGGACCGAGCGAGCAGGCGCCGGGGACGTAGTAGAGCTTCATGAGGTCATCCTTCTGGCACGCGGGGTTCAAGGCCCTGCGGGTGGACCGGCGAAGCGAAGCGCTTCGCCTGAGCCTTGCCATATCAGGCTGCCGGGTCGGGCGATCAACCGCCGGGCCGGTGCAGGCGGAGCGAACATCCCTTGCGCCGATGCAAACGATCAGGCCGCGGTCTCGGCCGCCGCGGCCCGCTTGGCGCCGAACGCACCGGCGACGCGGACCTCGGCGAGGAGCGGGAAATGGTCCGAGGCCACGCGGGCGAGCGGCGTGCGCACGGGGGCGGCCGCCAGCACCTCGACGGAGGGGGTAACGAAGACGTGGTCGAGCCGAAGGACCGGGGCGCGGGTGTGGAAGGTGGCCTGCGGCTGGCCCTCCGGGTTCGAGAGCTGGGCGTCCCGGAACCGCGCGGCGAAGAGCCGGTAGGCGCGCGAATGCGGCGGCGCGTTGAAGTCGCCGAGCAGCACCGCGGGACCCGCGCAGTCGAGATGCCCCATCCAGTCCGACCCCGCGAGCGCCTCCGCCTGATGCAGACGCTCGCGGGAGCGGAGCGAAAGATGGGCGTTGATCACCTGCACCTCGTGCCCGTCGAGGTCGACCGACACCCACAGGGCGCTGCGCTTCTCCATGGAGGGGCCGTTGGAGAGGGTCGGCAGCCTGCTCTGGCGTACCACGCGGGAGGGCTGGCGCGTCAGCACGGCGATGCCGAACTGCTCGCCGAAGATCCGGATGGTCGGCTGGAAGTGCAGGTCCATCCCGAGCCGCGACGCCACCATGGCGGCCTGATCCGCCGCGCCGGCCTGCGCCCGCCCGACGCGCACCTCCTGGAGAGCCACCACGTCGGGTTCGCAGGACGCGATCACATCGGCGATCCGTTCCGGGGAGATCCGGCGGTCCGTGCCGAGCCAGCGATGAACGTTGTACGTCAGGACGCGCGCGGTCGGTCCTCTGGTTGCGGTGCCGTGCAAGCGTCGGGTCCCCTGTCGAGCCTGGATCGAAAACATGAAGGGGGCGCCCCGGACGAATCGTCTCCGGTCGTGCAGCCCCAGAGCGGGCTCGCTAGGTTTCGAATATGTCCGATCCAAGGCCCCCGGCAAGCCGGCTGACGTTGCGTCCGGTCGGTGCGGCGGGAACTCGGCCCGACAGGTCGCAGACGCAGGCTTCAAGGCCGGACAAGCCTCGAACGACCGGAGCGCATCGCAGCCCGGCGTCAGTCCTGGCGATGTTCAGGGAGTGGTGCCCAGGGGCGGACTGTCCCACAGCATCTTCAACGCCAACGAAATCAGCAGCTTAACGATTGCCGGACAAGTTGACTTGTACCACCACCTTGTACCATTCGCGGCGGTCCGTGCCAAGCAGACACCAAGAATCCGCCTATTTCCGTTCGAACAGCAGACGGCGGGATCGATGGCCAGCCGCTTGAAGCGCCGGCTTATCCGAGACGTTCGCTGCCATCTAGTAGCTGGCTAGCGAAGTCCAAAGCTCGTCGACAACCACCTCCTGCTCCTCTGCACGGCTCGGTGCTTCTCGGACCAACCTGCTAGCTTCGCTTCTATGCAGGAACCTGCCCACGCCGGTCTGCTTCCGAGTCAGCCGCAGGGCAACGTATTGCCGGACATCGCGCAACCGCCTAGCAAGCTTAGCGGCATCCCAGCTCGACTTTGAGAGAAGATCGATCGCGTCGAGGATGCAGCCACCTAGGTACTTTTTCCGGCGCGAGTTAGAAGAAGACTGCTGACAGCCGGCCGCAACTTGCAGCAGCGACGACGTCCATCAATCAATCAGAAGCATACCTATCACAAGCTTACGGAGACGTTGGCTGGGGCGCCAGGATCCTATGAGGGTCCGCTCCAAGCCAAAAACCTCAGCTTTTTCAAAGCTCATCCGGTGCGCCGGCATGGGAGTTTGTAGCAGAACTCTGGATCCGCATGCAACCGCCCGTAGCCGGGCCGAGACAACGCATGGACGAAGAATGTTAGAGCGTGCGCCACTCAGCATGCCGCCCCGAAACCGGGTCGTCGCGCTTCTCTGGCATGCCGGTGTGCTTGCCACGCTTCCTGGAATTCCCGCAATCGTTCTGCTCGCAAGTGGGAGGTCAGATCGTTGCCATCGTCCTTCCAGTCGGTTTCAGTGCGCTTTGTCCAAGCAAGGCGCTGGGCCTCGAGTTTCGACCGATACTCGAAGTCTGCCTTCTCCCAATCAGATGCTAGCGCACTCCAGCACCTGTTTTGAAACGCCGACAGGAAGCTTAGATCGGGATCGACCGCCTCGCGAGCACTCAACGACAGATGGCGCGCCATGTTGCAGCGTTGGTTGCCTTTCCAGAGCCCGATCGGCTCGTGAAGATGCAGGGGAACTTCCAACAGATCCAAGATGGAGCCACCATCCCCACAACGGTCGTCGGCGTCCGCTGCGGCCGGATCGAGCCCACGACACAGTTCTTTGACCAAACGCCAATGAAGGTCCGCGCGGCCAGATGGCGGCGGCGTCTGCAGGTGCAACTCGCAGCTCAGTGCAGTCGAGCTACGGCTAGCGTGCCTTTGAATATACCGCTCCAACCATTCCTCTAGTCGCTGAGGGTCGTATGGGATAGCCGCGATAATGCGTGTTGCTCGCCCCGACGAGCATTCGTTCTCGTGAGTGTACATGTAATGAAACGGCGAAGAATTGTTTCGGCGTTGTACGTACATTCTGAGCTCGCGCAAAAAGTTTGTGAGTACCTTTGCGCAGGCGTCGCTCGCGCCCCATCGAAGCAGCAAGCGAGTATTGAAATAAGCACCGTACATCTGCCTCATGTAGGAAGCGGCGTCCCAGAGATCCTTAGCCTCTACTAGGCTCAGATACCCCGCCGACCGACCATCATTCCGCACCCGAGCGGAAGTTTGCTGTTGCTCCGTTCCCGGTGGACGGGCGCGTTGGCGGGGCCGATAGATCAACGGCTCGTCCGTCTCTGCGGCTCTCATCGTCCCGTTGATGTAGTCATCGAACGCATTCGTGATTCGGATGAGATCCGCCTCGCTCGGGTTGGGCGGGGACTTCCAGAACTGCAGGATTGCCCTCCAGAACGCATGCGGTTGCATGGCAAGCTGTACGCCTCGAGCGGTCAGTTTCTCGACGGTCTTCGCCCGCTCGATCAAACCTGCCTGGGTCGCTCCCGAGCACCCAACGATGTTCAGCACATCACTCGAGAACGCGTCCAACAAGTAGGCTTCAATGGCTCTGAGCTTGTTCTCAGGCGAACTTGACCAACGATGAAGATGACGGATTTGTTGTTGGTACCCCTCGCCGGCGACCAAGGCAGCGAAGTAGGCCGGGACAACTCCGCGATAGTCGAGACCGTAGTGCTGGCGGACCAATCGAACGGTGTTTCTCCCCGTCAGCGATAGGTATTCCAGGTCGGCGCACGACGTACGAAACCCGGGTTCGGCGTGGCTGGCGATGAGGTCGAGGACCCCTTCCTCGACCTCGATACCTTCACGTTCGCAGATCGTTGCAAGGAAGCGAGCTCGGTCTGGAACCGAGGGCGATACCACCTGAAGGTGCTGCAGCAGTGATCTTGTCCGTACCCCGATCAGGTGGGGTTCCGTGGTACACAAGATGAACGTGACTCCCGCCGGGTGACGCTCAAGCACGTCATGCAATGCATCGAGCGCTCCCTCAGAGATCCGATGCACCTGATCGATGGTAACAACCTTCCAACCACCGCCCCGAGATTCGGTCTCCACATCAGCCTTGATGGATTTCACCAGCTCTTTCTCGTCACCCCACGTCCTGGTCCGGTCGTTTGACCAGTTCCAATGACTTCGCAAAAGAGCTCTCTCGCAGTCATCGCAGGTCAGACACGGCTCGTCCGTAAGCTCCTGGCAAAGCAGCGCTGTGGCATAGATATCTGCCAGGCTCGACTTCCCGCATCCTGGAGGTCCCGAAATCAAGACTGAACGACCAATGCGCTGGGCTGCTTGCGATCTGAGGTAACTTGCAGCTTCATCCAAGCCAACAAGGTCCCGAAAGCGCTGCGGCCGGTGCCGCTGTGCGAGGGCTGCGGGTCGATGGAACGCCTCAGGTCTATCTTCGAATAGGTTCTTCGCCATTCGTGCGCTTGCTCATTGCATCCGAGCTCGCTTTGATGCCGTCTCGGCACCTTGCCCGAGTCCAAAAAAGAATACGCTGAGGTTCCCCTATGCCGTCAAACGAAAGTGGATCATCTGAACCCGGGCTCGAAGCTAATGGGTCTACCGAACCCTTCGCGGTCACTCCCGCCGACGCCGGGCAAGAGCTGCCTACAACCTCTCCGCAGATGCCGGAGCAAGTCGTCGCTGAGGATATATCGCCGTTCAAGGACCCGATCACGCATGGCCCGGTCGAGCCCTACCAGGGAGGACCGCACAAAGGTGCATGGGAAGATCTGAGTTTCGAGGACATCGTTGCTCACCAGAGCCATGAATTCGAAGAAAGCTCTTTCTTCACCGAACTCGCCAAAGATCCGCTTCATCTCGCAGCGGTCGAGTCTTTCACCGGCTTCACGATCCATACAAGCCCCACCCTAGCTGGTACTTACAGGTGCCTGCTCGACGTTGACCCGTTAAAGCACGCGATCAGCCTGGTCGCTGCAGCATCCGGTGCTCGAAACAGCGATCGAGAGCAAGTCAAGGTTGCGCTGAGCCGTAATCAGCTATCTATCCGTTCGGCTTTCGGAGGAGCCTTTTGCGAGTGCGTGCTTCCGCTCGCGACGACTTGCGATGACGTCCCTTTAGGTGGCTGCGTTGCGTTCGTGGTGCTCCTGACGGATATGCTCATGACGCTCGATGCCTGCGAGAACAAGATCGAGCTCACATTCGTCGCCGATCAAAGTCGTGTCAGCGTTGTGTCAGGCGCGTTCGCACGCCCGATCCTGACCAAGAACTTCTCCAAGTTCACCGATATCACAGAAGCGCGGATCGGGTTGATCGATCCAAAGCTGAGGCAAGTCTTTGATCCGTCTGCTCTGGCCAAAGCCTGCCGGCTCCTCGCACCCTATGTACTCGACGATCCTGTTCAGGAATCGTTCAATGTCGTCGAACTGGTCAATGGTCGACTCATCGGCGGCTCCATGTCGGCGGTAGGGTTCGTCTACGCTCCCGCCTTAAAAGGTCGAGATCTTCGGTTCCGTGGTCGGTTTCTGCCCGTTCTCGCCGACTTTATGCCGGCGCTCGACAAGTGTTATGTTTATGATACGGGAAAATTCTACGTCTTTCGGGATCACCGTTTCGCTTTCGGAATCGAAAAGACAGAGCGGCGCTTCCCGGCCGAAATTGCAGCGCTGCTGTCGGTGGAGAAGAATCAGGATCGCGTGCTCCTCCCACGCAAGCAGTTGCTACACATGCTAGCCGGGATGACAGCTTCGAAGCCCATTGATGGCGTCGCAAGTTTCATCGGACTTAAGGATCTCCACAACGTTCACTATGAGCTGACCGCGAAGGGTGAGAACGGTCGTCGGGTCCGCGCCCGGAGCACGGGAGCTCGGCAGTCGATGATAGATACGGCCATCCATGCGAAGTTTAGCATCGGTGCTCTCTTGAACACGGTCAAAGAATTCGAAGCTGCCAGTACTTTGATCGATTTCTATCCTGGGTTCCTGGTAACCAGGGAAAGCGACGACCAAGTCGAGATGGAGACGCTGATCAGCCTAGTAAAGCCGCTGAAGGCCCGAAAGCCGAGCACGAAAACAGCGGACGAAGCGTTCGAGGAGGCAACCTTATGAGCCCGGACTTGGAGAACTCGGATCCGATCGAAAATAAGGTACCGGCATCACCCGACGGGTCGCAAGGCGACCCGATCGCGAACCTTACGGACGACGTGCCCGCCACGCCAGTCCCCGCAGACCACAGTAAGAAACCGTCAACCAAGCAATCCGCTCATTTGATCGAGGCAACCTCACACTTACCGGACGTTCTCTTTTCAGTCGAGCGCGTTGACCTCAGGCTTGCTCACCTTGCCCTGAGCGCCGTCGTCCACGCCGATTGGGTGCAGGCCCGACTCGAACGGGACCGCCTCATTCTTGTTGGCAGCACGAATAAGGCGCGGTGCGAAGCTGCGGTCCCCTTGCATGAGCACGCTTCGCTGCTCGCAGAAGATCATCTCGACTTGCGCTTCTCCGCGGACCTCTTTGTTGATCTGCTGTGCAATCGAAACCGATGGCTAGGCGATAGAATGGACCGCTCTGGCGACGCGGATACCCTCATCCGGTTCAGGCTTCCACAGACCGCGAAGGGAGCTGCAAACAGTGAGGGGCAGGTGAACTGCAAGATCAAGACTGGCCCGTTCACGGCCAGATGGCCTGTTGAGTTTATCCCTCTGGAACTCTCAGCAGACCCACTTCCACAAGGATCGGGTCTCGACAACGGCGCATTCAGGGAAGCGTTGCAGGCGATTGCCGAATTTGCTGACAGGAGTAGTCAATCGCCGTTTGCTACTCTCTCGTTGAACGCGACAAGCGGGATAGCAGGTTCCCCCGTCCATGGTCGTATTCGGATCACCGAAGGCTTTTTGGTGAGCAATCCGCTCACATTAGCCCGGTCTTCAGCCAGGAACCTCATCGATCTTCTAGCTCTGATTGATCGGGCAACGGCACGCTGGGGTGTCGTCGACAATACGCTTCATGTTTACGACGCTCGGATCCGCTCGGCATTCAAGTTGGAGGTGCAAGGCCCGAAGCTCACTCCGCCATCGGAGCGCGACAGTCTTGATCACGGTTTGGCTCCGGTTGCAGAGCTCCGTAGCGCAGTCGCTAAAATCGTTTCACAAATTGAGCCGACTGAGAGCCCAGTTCGCATGCGCATCTTCGGTGGCGAGGCGGGTACCCTCGAGCTCGCAGTACCAGTGAACGGCGGTCTAGCGACGGTCACATGCCCGATCCAGCGAAGCGCAGACGCTGAGGTGAGCGACAACCTCCCCACCCACGAGGCGTGGCTCGGGTCCGACGGTCTGCAGAAGATCTTCGGCTTGCAGGTCGCAACTACCGTGTCTGTCACAACGCTCAAGGGAGCCATCGAATTTGGGCAGAGCTCAGACGGTAAGACGACTAAGACGCAACTCGCGCGCCTAAAGGCACCGAAAGTGTGAAACTTGAGCCGGGCAATATGTGAAACTATCACACGACATCAGGCGCTTAATGTAACTTTAAGAAAACACTCCAACTGACTGCAAGAATGGCGAACTTTTACAACTGAGACAGGCAACGTACCAGCTTGTCTCGGATTTTCGCAAATGTGAAAGTTTGCACCCTCGGGTCCCAGAGCTCTCATCGAGGCTAAGCTCGTTCGGCTCTGCTGGGCTTGCCGGTACTTCGCCGAACGCGCAGCCAATCCCGCTCTTCACGCACTACGTCGCCCGGTGAGTGACGCCGAACGAGCGGGTGCAGCGCGCAGCGATGAGCGGGTCTGCCGCACTTTTGCAATGCGTGCTTTGCTCATCTTTCTGCTGCTATCCCCGAACGCGAAGATCATCAAGCCGCGGAAGTCGGCACCTTGATGATCCAAGCTCGTTCGGGTCGCAATTTGAGCCATCGGTGAGTTAGGCCAATCTGAATTGAAGACTAACGGGCTCGAAGGCATCTGGAGGCCCGTAGAGAGTTCCGGAAAGGGACTGAAGGTTCAACGCACCATCTCCGTATGCGACGCCGAATCGATAACGCTCCAGGAGTGCGGCCCTGATCTGTTCGAATAGCCTGCAAAAGCGCTGTGATCAGCGCTATCATTAGAAGACCCCCTCCATACAAACACACGCCCAAACACTGCCGGTGGTCCTCCACCGGCAGCCACACACGCCATACCACCACGAGCCGAACGCCCTACCAACCGACCTACGGACACGACGCTTACCAGCCACTCCAGCCAGCTTAACGTGTGAACTTCAGGCCCCCACCTCAGAACCCGAAACCTCTTACCGGGAACTGAGGCCAGGTTCATGCTCAATGACGTCTACAGCCGCGTGACCAGCCGCATCATCGCCGACCTGGAACGCGGCGTGCGCCCCTGGCACCAACCCTGGACCCCTGGTTCATCCTCCCCCAGCTCTCGGCCGCTCCGCAGCACCGGAGAGCCCTACCGCGGCATCAACGTGCTCCTGCTCTGGGCCGAGGCACAGGCCCGGCGCTACACCTCTCCCACCTGGTTCACCTACAAGCAGGCGCAAGCGCTTGGCGCGCAGGTTCGTCGCGGCGAAACCGGCAGCCTCGTTGTCTACGCCGACCGCCTCACGCGCCGGGAACAGGACGACACGGGCCAGGAGCATGAGTTATCGATACCGTTCATGCGCACTTATAACGTGTTCAACGTCGAGCAGATCGACGGGCTGCCCGAGCGGTTCAGCGCGCCACCCACGCCACCCCGTTCCAGCGCTACCGGCCTCGCGCATGCTGACGCGTTCGTCCGGGGGACGGGCGCTGATATTCAACACGGCGGCCCACATGCCTGTTACATTCCCAGCCGCGATCACATCCGCCTGCCTGCCTTCGACCAGTTCCGCGACGCGGAGAGCTACTACGCCACACTCGCTCACGAACTGATCCACTGGACCGGCCACCCAACGCGCCTCGCCCGCACCTTCGGCCAACAACGCTGGGGCGACGCCGCCTACGCCCTCGAGGAACTCGTCGCTGAACTCGGAGCCGCCTTCGTCTGCGCCGACCTGCAGCTCACCCCTGAACCCCGCCCCGACCACGCCTGCTACATCGACCACTGGCTCCGGGCACTTCGGGATGACAAGCGCTGCCTCTTCAGCGCCGCCGCTCACGCCCAGCGCGCTGCCGACTATCTCACCAGCCCGCCCATTGATGGCGGCGTATCCGAGTCGATGGACGACGTTGTGAAGAGTCGAGCTGACACTCAATGCACCGCGGCAACGCAGGAATGAAAGCATCGGTGTACCACTGACGCATCGATGTGCTTGCAGCTCGATTGACAGGCGTTTAGTTTTTACAAGAGCCCTCTGCAACTGATCTGTCTGTCACTCTCTCTATCGCTCTCTCACTAACTGACAGACATTCAACTAACCAACTGACTAACCATCTCACTATCCTTCAATCTTCCTTCCCTGTCCGACCAAACGGAAAGCTAAGCCGCACTGCGCTCGGCCCAGGAGGAAGAACCATGCCCAAAGCACCCCACCCGCTTCGTCGCCCCACCGACACGCCCGCCATGACCGAGGCCCTCGCCTGGCTCGACGCACACGGCATTCGTGTCACCCGCCCGACCGCGTGGCAGCTTAAGATCGGCCCTTACAACTACTACCCCGACAAGGGCACGATCCACCGCGACGGCGACCGCCAGCCTCACCCCGAGCGCGGCCTCCCTGCCCTCCAGCAACTCCTTCATCCCTTCCTCGAAGCGGAGATGGCGCAGCCGGTGCTCAGACCGGCCAACCGCCGTTGACACGACCTGTTCTCAACCAGCTCAGAACGGTGATCCGTACCACCTGGCTTCGTCCACTTCGGCTAACCCCCACAAGCACGGGAAAGCAGAGGACACCGCACCCCGAGCGCTGACTACAACTTCGACTGAGCAACGACCCCTATAGCCAGTGCCAGCTGCCCGATAAGACCTTGGTCGGAGCCACTGATCCAGTGGCGTCCAGCACCGTCCAAGCTCCCGCCCCGCTTTGCCGACCCAGTCGCCAAACCGCTTGACGCCCGACCGCAGCATCGACTTGCCGCGTTCAAGAGCAGTTGCTGAGCATGAGCGCCGCGCCGGCCAGCATCGTAGGAGTTGGGGAAGCGCTTCATGACCGTGAATTTCGTTGACCTTAGATCGCGCCGTTTGCTCACCGGCGGTGCCATGGCGAGCGCGGGGCGTCGATTGACGCTTGGCCCCTTGGCGGCGCTCGGCTTCAGCCTTTGTGACCCGTGAGCTGGTCGAGCCGCTTCAAAGCCTTGGATTCTTCGTTGCTCATGCCAGTCCATAGCAGGCGGCCTGGGCCACTGATAGGCGCGGACGGGTCGCGTCCGCGTTGCGCCTCAGACGGATAAGTGGCCGATGTGCTCGCCGCCTGGAAGTGGACCCCGCCGGTTTCGAGCGGAGGGCTGCAGCCGCGCCAGGAGCACATATGAATGCGCCATGCAACACGTTCCGAAAGCCCGTGCAGTGCAGCTGAACTTGGGCGAAGGACTGCCCGTACGCGTGCAGCCATCATTGGGACATGCCTGACGCTCAGGCCCGTTCCTGAGCCACAAGGCAGCGGAGCCATGGAGGGACTGGCACCAAATCTTGAACGAGCCAGTCGACGAACACCCGGGTTTTGGCCGGGATGAGCCGGCCCGGCGGCATCACGACGTGCACCGCGGCCTCGACGTCGAACCGCCAATCCGGGAGCACCCGGACGAGTCGGCCGTCGGCAAGGTCTTGCCCGACCTCCCAGTCGGAGGCCGGCAGGATGCCGCCGCCCGCGAGGCAGGCCGCGACGAGGCCCTCACCTTCGTCGGAGACGATGGAGCCAGACACGCGCTGGGTGACGCGTTCGTCGCGCTTCCGCAGCCTCCAGCCCTGCCGGAAACCCTCTATTGGGAACCGAAGGCATTCGTGCTCCTCCAGGTCCGCTGGCTCCGCCGGCGCGCCCCGGCGAGCGACGTAATCCGGCGAGGCGCATAGGACGGTCTCGACGGGAGCCAGGCGCCTCACGGTGAGGCTGCTGTCCGGGAGCTCGCCGATGCGGACAGCTGCGTCGAACCCCTCTGCCACCAGGTCCACAAAACGATCGGTGTGGAGCAGTTCCAGCTGAACCCCGGGGTAGGAGGCGACGAAGTCCGGCAGGCGGGGCGCGATCCAGCGCCTGGCGTAGGTTGCCGGCAAGCTGAGCCTCAGGAGCCCGCGGGGCGTTGCAGCGCCCTCCGCAGCCTCCGAGTCCGCCGCCAGCAGCTCGCTCATGATCGTCCTGACGCGGGCGAGGTATGCGGCGCCGGCCTCCGTCAGGGTGATGCGCCGCGTCGTGCGAGACAGCAAACGAACCCCGAGCCGGGCCTCCAGGGCGTCCAGCCGCCGCGAGATGGCGGACGCATCACGGTCGAGCGCTCGCGCCGCCGCTGAGATGCCGCCATGCTCGACGACCGCGATGAAGGCGTCGATCTGCTCGAATTGAGGCGGCGCTCGCTCTTGCATTTGACGCACGAGTAATTTGCCCGGTGCTGGGATTATCCCTGCACGGTGCAGATAGTATCTCGACGGCGTCAAGGGGGCGACGTCCCCGATAGTCCTGAAAGGACCCCTCGATGCCCGAACGGCAAGCCATACTTCCCGCCCGTCGGCACGCGCTTTACGAGAGGCACCGCTACTCCGCCGCGATCCGCTCTGGCGATCTCTTGTTCGTCTCCGGCCAGGTGGGCAGCCGTGAGGACGCCTCGCCCGAGCCGGACTTCGAGCGCCAGGTTCAACTCGCCTTCGACAACCTTGCTTCCGTGCTGGAGGCGGCTGGCTGCACGCTCGGCGACGTGATCGACGTCACGACCTTCCACACCAACCCAGAAGCGCAGCTTGAGGCCGTCATGGCCGTGCGCGAGCGGGTTATCGGCACGCCGCCCTACCCGAACTGGACGGCGGTGGGCGTCAGCTGGCTGGCCGGCTTTGATTTTGAGATCAAGGTCGTTGCGCGGATACCGCAGCCGACATGACCGAGGTCGCCTTGATCTGCCCACCGGCGCTTCTTCGGTGAAGCGCTGCTCTCGCCGCTGCAAGCTGGCACGGCGAAGTGTTCGATGTCCCGGCTCACGTCCGGCGCCGCACGGGCGCTCAAAGGAGGATACACGATGATGGTTCGCAAGCTCACGATCGCCGACGCCTCGTTCGAGCGCTCCCCCGGCCAGGAGGCCGATGTCTTCGCGGGCAACCTCGTCGACGAGCGGCACGGTGGACCGGTGACGATCGGGTACGGTCGCTACGCTCCCAACCAGAGCATCGACGAAAGAATCGCCGTCGACGACGTTATGGTTGTCCTCGAAGGGCGGCTCTCGGTCTCAACCGACGACTACATGGTTACAGCCGGTCCGGGCGAGATCGTCTACATGCCCAAGGGCGAGCGGGTGACCATCCGGTCTCACGAGCAGGGCGCCGTGACCGCCTATGTCACCTACCCTCACTGGAGGCAGGCCCGGCCCTAAGCAGTCAACGGCGCTCAAACCTCGGATCAGGGCACGGACGATTTGGCAAGGCAACGGGTGATTACTGGGCAGCGCACCATGTTCGGTCACATGAAGGATGGGCTTGAGATGACCGTCATTGGCAGGGTTGCCGAGGGCGACAAGGTCGCGGCCGAAATCCGCTCTCATGCTGACCTTGCGGACGGCAGGGTCTACGAGAACCAGTACCACATGCTCTTTACCATCCGACACGGCAAGAACGTAGAGGTTAAGGAATATCCCGACACCCTCTTGATCGCGAAAATATTCGGCTGACCCTCGCCGCCCGCAGCGCCGTTTGCCGTATCGGAAAGGAACCACTGTGAACCTGCTCGACACCCTTGTGCCCACATATGTGCAGATGCTGGGAGCGCTTTCGGCATGGCTCGGCAAGGCCGGCGTGCAAATGACGGGTGGGGAGGCGGACGCGCTCTTATCGACGCGCCTAGCTGCCGATATGTTTCCGCTTTCCACCCAGGTGCGGTTCGCGTGCGTTCAAGCTCAGGAAGGCGTGTTCCGGCTACAGGGACGAGCCTTCCCGGAAATGATCGAGCATCTTCTGAAGGAAGGGCGCAATGCTGGCGATCAGCCCGGATGCATCGCTGATGCCCAGGCGCGGATCGAGGAGACCATCGCAGCCGTGAAGGTGGCCGCCACCCAGGCGCCTTGCGCCGAGCCCGGGGCGTCGCTGCCCCATGCACTGCCCAACGGGATGATCTTCGAGCTTACGGCCGAGGGCTACGCCCGCGACTGGGCGCTGCCCCAGTTCTACTTCCACGTCATGATCGCCTACGCGATCCTGCGCAGCCAAGGAGTTGATCTCGGCAAGGAAGACTACGTCGCCCACATGTTCCCGTATCTGCGCCCCGGCACGCTGCCCCAGCGGTAGCAGCGGTCCACCCGGCCGGCACCATCGCCATGGTTGGAGCGGCGCCCTCGCGGGCGGAGGTAGTGATGATGGATTTCGCGATCACCGCAGGCTTGCGCGCGCTGACGTAACGTCTCGCATCGTCCGAGGTGGTAGCGTTTAAGCCATGTAGCCGGCCGCACCCGTCCAGTTGTCACGTGCTTCCGTATTCCCAGGCCCCCGCCGAGGTGAGCGCCTGCTCAAAGGCCTTGCGGCCGCCGCCCCCGAGCCATGAGCGGAACGACTGCATCTCCGGGTTAAGCTCGCGTAGAGTTTTGAGGTCTGCGCGACCTGCCAGACGTCCCGAGTCGAACAGGTTAGTCAATTTCGCCAGGAACGGATTTCCCGCCAGCACATCATCGGGAAACCGCATGTATGTGATTCGACGGCCTGCGGCTTCGGTGAAAGCAGATTCCAGGTCGTATCCGGTTACAACGTCGCTGGCGATCCCGACGGTCGTGCCGCCGAAACGCTCTGGATTAGCGAAGAACGATGCCACAAACTTTCCGATGTCCTCGACCGCCAAGAATTGCACCGGCTGGTCCGGCCGGGCGAACGACGTGAAGACCCCACGGTCGAGCCCGAACCCCGGCATGACCAGCATGTCCATGAACGTGCCCGGTCGAACGATCGTCGCCGTGAGGGGCAGGCTGCGGATATGCTTCTCGATTCGGAGCTTGGTGTCGAAGTGCGGCATGCCGGTCGGCTCGTCCCCCGGCACACCCACCGATGCGTAGATGAGGTGCTGAACCCCGGCGTCGCGCGCCAGGTTCGCGATCACGACGCCGTAGCGCTCCTCGTCCTCGTCGCTGATGCCCAAGACGGGCCCCTGGCCGGAACTCGGCTGAACGCTGAAGACGCCGTACGCGCCGGCCATCGCCGACCGCATCGTCCCCGGGTCAGAGAAATCACCTTTCACCAACTCGGCACCGGCGGATTTGATCTCGGCCGCCTTCGACGAAGTAGGGTCGCGCACGAAGGCGCGGACGGGCCAGCCGGCCTTGAGCAGTGCCGTCGTGACAGACCCGCCTTGCTGGCCGGTGGCGCCGAAGACCAAGATTTTCTGTAGCTTCTCGGGCATGATCGAACCTTGCGTGAGAACGGGAACGGGGATTCCGGATCGATGGGTGGCGGTGAAACGGCGCGCCGACGCCTTCGGCGCTTGACCGTCAGTTGCGGACGAACACCAGCAGGTCGCGGTTGATCACGTCGGGGTGTGTGGCGAACAGGCCGTGCGACAGCCCCGGATAGGTTCTCATCGTGCCGTCCCGAACGAGCTTGATGGCCTTGTAAGCCGAGTTCCCGATCGGCACGATCTGATCGTCCTCGCCGTGCATGATCAAGACGGGCACGGTGATCGTTCCAAGATCGTCGGTGAGATCTGTCTCGGAGAACACGGCGATGCAGTCGTGGTGCGCCTTAGCGCCGCCGGCCATGCCCTGACGCCACCAGTTGTCGATCAGGCCCTCGCTGACCGCCGCGCCTTCCCTGTTGAAGCCGTAGAAGGGGCCACTTGGCACATCGCGGTAGAACTGTGCGCGGTTCTTGGCCACCGCCGAGCGAAACCCGTCGAAGACCTCGCGGGGCACGCCGTCCGGGTTCGTGTCCGACCGGATCATCACCGGTGTGATCGCGGCGATGAGGACGGCCTTGGCGACGCGGCCGCGCTCGGCGCGGGCCGCGTAGCGCGTCACCTCGCCGCCTCCGGTCGAATGGCCGATATGGACGACGTCGCGCAGGTCCAGCGCCCCAACGATCGCCGCCACGTCCGCGGCGTAGGTATCCATGTCGTGTCCGACATCGGTTTGGTCCGACCGGCCGTGGCCGCGCCGATCATGGGCGATCACGCGATAGCCGTGCGACAGGAAGAACAGCATCTGGTTGTCCCAGTCGTCGGCGCTGAGTGGCCAGCCATGATGGAACATGATCGGCTGCGCGTCCTTCGGGCCCCAATCCTTGTAGAAGAGGCTGGTGCTTTGGGGTGTGGTGATCGTTGCCATCGCGTGTCTCCTTGAGGGTTCGTTTCGGCTGATTTTGGACCGGCACGGCTTCGACGAAGGGACGCGCCCCGCATCGTCGCCGCCAGCGGTGCACTACCGAGGCTCTTGGATCGTCGCAGCGGGTGGGACGACCTGCTGAAGCCGCCTGCCGTTTAAGCTGCAGACTCGGAAGGGTGGTCCGCTGGGGCCGGCCCTCGAGCGCTGGCCCGCTTGGCGCCGTAGTAGCCTCCGAAATACTTGAGGGGTGACCATTCGGGCAGGATGTCGGGGAGGGTCGGCGCGAGCGCGCCGTACTCCTGCGCGCTGAACACCACCCGCCCATCCATGACAGTCAGGACGGAGGAGACGGATTTGATCTCGTCGTCCGGGACGGTGAAGTAATCCCGGTCCAGCAGGGCGAAATCTGCGAGGTGACCCGGGGCGATCATACCCATTTCGTGTTCCGCGTTCATGAACCAGGCCGCCCCACGGGTGAATAGCTTCAGCGCCTCGGCGCGGGACAGGCGGTTCTCCGCGGCGAGCACTTCGGTCCCGGACACCGACCGTCCGCCTACGGCCCAACTCATCGCGAGCCAAGGGTTGAACACGGCGGCCCGGAAGGCGTCGGTCGTTAGGGCCAGAGGGATGCCGCTGTCGACGAGCTGGCGCAGTCGGGGCGTTTGCAGCGCCTTCTCGAGGCTGTGGCTCTTGATGAATGCATCGCCGTGCAGCGCCATCTTGGGATCGAGGGCGATCCCGCCTCCGAGCTTCTTCACCCTTACGATGTTGTCGGGGCTGATCGTCTCGGCGTGCTCGATGCTCCACTTCAGGCCATCGAGCGGCGTCGTTTCGTTCATCCTCTCCATGGCGTCGAGGAAGGGCGTGATGTTCTCGTCGTAACTGATGTGCATGCGGAACGGAGTCCGCCGTTGCACCAGCTTGGCAATATCCTGCTCGACGTGGCGGCGGATCCGGTCCGGGTCGAGGATGACCGCCGGGCGGTCGAAGTTCTCGTGATCGTGCACCTCGGGATCCAGCGCTTTGACGCCCCGAAAGACGTGACCATGCGCGAGGGCCGGGTACAGGTTCTCTCCGGGACTCATGGGCGTCGTCTTCGTGATAGCCGTGATCTCCGCGTCGATCATACCGGCGCTTCCGAACTGCATGTCGACGAAAGACAGGCGCAGATTGAAGCGATCATCGCGCATCAGGACTTCGGCCGTCGCGTGGGCTTCAGGGTAGCCCCTGCTGCCGCAATCGAAGACTGAGGTCACCCCGAAACGGTTCAGGTTATGGACCGTATGGATGAGCGCGCTCAGCTGCTCATCGAAGGACGGCTGCGGGACCAGCGTCTCCAGCGCAAGAAACCCGAACGTATCCCCACAGACGACGCCCGTGTACTTGCCTTGCTCGTCCTTCTCGAAGTCGAGAACCTGGAACCCGGGAAACCGGTCGGTGCCGACGCCGAACGCCTCCAGCGCAAGATCGTTCATGAAGGCGCGGTTGTAGGCGTATTGCACGATCACGGGCCGGTCGGGCACCGCCCCGCGCAGCTCGTCCATGGTGGGGAAGCGCTTCTCCTCGAATTGGTAGGGGGACCAGCCTCCGATCACCTTCACCCACTGCCCCTCGGGCGTTCGTTCCGCCTGCTCGCTCAGCATGGACAAGGCTTGGCGCAGCGTGGGCACGCCGTCCCATCGCACGGTGAAGGTGAAGTTGCTTTCGTTGAGCAGGTGGATGTGGGCGTCGTTGATGCCGGGGATGAGTCGGCGACCGCCCGCATCGATCATCTGCGTGCCAGGATGCTTCAGCTCGAGGATCTCGGCATCGCTCCCCACCGAATAGATGCGTCCTTTCCTGACCGCGAAAGCGGACGCTCCAGGTTGCGCAAGGTTACCCGTGAAGATATCGGCGTTGAATACGATCAGTTCGGCGCCTGACTGTGATCGCATCGACGGACCTGTGGTCGCTTGTGCCTGGGGCATAACAGGGCTCCTTCTAAGAGCTCGGGCTTGCGAGCTTGGACCCAAACTACCGGAGGCCTGGGGCGACGCGTTGCAGACCCTGCGTCGAGGGTGCCGATCTTGCGTCTCGAGCGAGCGAATGGGTAACCGACTGGGCGGCGTACCCAATCCGGCGCTCAGGTGCGCAGCAGGCACCGGTTCACCGGGCTGCGGCGTGACGCCGGCGAACACCGGTCGCCGGCGCACTTGCATTTCATTCGCAATCGTCGGAACTTGCGTGTAAGCGCAGCGGTTACGCCCTTGGCTCGACGACTGGCTCGGAGACGTGATGGAACTCGCCTCCCTCGGTGATGATTGGAGGCGAGAGGCACCGAAGCCCTCGGACGCACCTGAGACTGCCTGCGAGGCGAAAAGTCGGCTACAGAAACTGCAAGAGGCGTCCTTAGCCCATTCAGAGGAGACGGATCGTGCCTGATCACTCGTCTTACACGGAACTCTATTCCGCGGGCCCGGAGGCATCTTACGTGCGCTCGCGAAAGTCACCAGGCGCGCTCCTCGACTTGCTCGAACTGGCTCGACCCGGCGGGGACATGTTTGCTCCGGCCGTGCCGGAACTCGTGCTCATTCAAGATGTGCTCGGTGGCAGGCGTACCCGCGGCGACGCGGGAGGCGGGTATTACGACGTGCTCAGCGAGAAGGGTAACCTCTACCTCGCCGCGCCGAACTTCGCGCATACGATGAACATCAGCACTCACCATCACATTCGCACATTGTCGTTTCCGACCGAGCAATGGCAAAGCGTGCTCGACGAAGTTGCCGAGGGGGGCTACTCGCCGGAAAATCTGCAGCTCTACAAGGGAGCGTTTCGTTCGCAGGCCATCCAATCGGCGCTCAGGAACCTGTGGGCGCTGAGCGACGAGGAGGGGGCAACGTCGCGTCTGCTGGCGCGCGCGGCAGGTTGCGAGATCCTCGCCGAGCTGTGCCGGCTGAGCGGCGCTTCGCTCGCGCCGGCCAGGGGCGGCCTGGCCCCCTGGGCGAAGCGGCGCTGCTTGGAGCTAATGCAGGAGCGTTTGTCGGAGGACATCAGCCTCGACGAGCTGGCCGCCGAGGCGCAGCTCTCGCCGTTTCATTTCGCACGCATGTTCAAGGAGAGTGTCGGCGTGCCGCCGCGGGTCTACCTGACGCGCCTACGGCTGGAGCGAGCATGCGAGCTTCTCGAAACTACGAACCTTCCCGTCACCGAAATCGCGTTCGAGGTCGGGTACTCGTCCAATCAGGTGCTCGCCCGTCTCTTCGTCAAGCACCGACACATGACGCCGTCAGACTACCGTCGCGCGGTTCGCGATCCGGTTCTCTCCAGCCGCTGAGGCCTGCCGCCGATCCAGGGTGAGCCGGGCCTACCTGCATGGCTGAGGACTGGTCCTCGAAAATCTGTCGGGAAATCCGGCGCCCGGGCCGATCCTCGCCGGCGGCAGCGCTCCCTGACGGCAGAGCTGATCGCCGCCGCCCACTTTAGCGGCATCACGGCGGGCGTGCAGGCAAATGTCGACATCTGTTCGAGCTTTCTCGCTTTGTGCGAGTGCTCAAGATGCCTGCCGGTAGATGATCCGACAGGCAACTTAGCGGTGACGGTCGTTCAAAACTGTGCGCCACTCATTGCTTCCATGAATGTGAGCGGATTCCAGTATTCACGGTAACTGACGATCAGCCCATCTCTAAATGTCACGAAAGTGGCGTAGCTCATCTCATAACCATTGCCGTTCGTCAGAACCTCGCCCGAGGAGCTCCATTCTGCGATGGCGACGTTTGGGTCGCCAGTCGAATAGATCCGAAGGTGGGGGATTGAGCGAACGTTGATGACGCTTGGGTAGTTGCGCAGATACTCGAAAAGCGCGTCCCGCCCCTCCAGGCGCCTAGGTGAACCCTGAGGTGCAAACGGAAACTCTGCGACGACATCGTCGGCACATAGCAGAGACCAACCTTTCATATCTTTGGCAAGAAAAGTATCGAGGCTATGGCGCAGGAGTTCTGCTGCGGAATTGTCTTTGTTCACTTGATGCTCCTTTTCTTGCTGGCCCAGCCTCTACTGCAAGGGTTGAGGCGAACACTTATGCGCCTTTCTAATGACTAGCAGGCCGATGCAGCCATGCGGTGCGTGCGCTGCTGCGGGAGTTCCGATCTTGCGCCTTTCAAGCTGGGTGCAGTCAGTGCGTCGCAAGGGGAGTTTTTTGTGCGACGCCTCTAACACCGAGAGCGGGCCGTCCAGGCGCGGCGATGAGAGCCCCTGTCCGGCGACACTCTCGAGCTCCGGAGGCTGGCAGATCCGTACGACGATCGATTGTGAACATTAAGGTTTAGCGGTTGGCACCGGCGTGCTGCTCACAGCCCGCGGAAGGACGAGTAGATCCGAGCGCCCTCGCCGCCCACAACTTTCCGTTCATGCACCCTTGGGCAGCCGTCGTAGACCGTTAAACGTTCTCGTGCCGAAGATGAGGTTGAGGTCGAAGTCAAGTGAGCAGGTCGACTCGCCGATCACAACGAGGGCGGTCGAAGCCTCTCTGACGCATTGGGGGCTTCAGCACTCTACGGAGGTCGGACAGTCGCGCAACCGAGGAACGCGACTGACGCTTTCCGCAGGCGAGTACCGCCGGGAGCAAGATCGGTGACGCGAGGACCGGAGCTCGAAGGCAGCCTGAGCCAAGTGATCAGGGCTGTTTTCCAGAGAGCCAACCGGAGATGCTCCTATGTCATCGGCAACGACGAGTCAGGAACCCGCGCGACCGCCACTCCGAGGAAAAGGTGACCTCGCGGCTTCCGCCCTACACCACGGTAGTCAAGCGACTAGCCGGGCGACGCCGATTGGCGTGGAGCCCCGACCGGCAGATTCCGATGGGTCGGGGCCTTCGGTCGATATGAACGATCTCTGGCGCTGGCTGCTGACGGTGGCGCAACAGGATGAACGGATAGATAGTTTGTTCTTCCGGTTCTGTGCCGAGCTGTGCAGGCGCGGCTTGCCGTTGTGGCGAGCGACACTCGGACTCGAGATCCTGCATCCGGAGATCAGCGGGTCCTTTGTCGTTTGGAGTGAGCAGACCGAGGAGGCGCGCGAGGCCGACCGGTCGGGCCTCAAGGAGTCGGATGAGTACATGCAGAGCCCGACGCGACTGGTCGACGAAACGGGAATGGCATTTCACCTCAAGCTAGATGCTCCAGTCCTCGGGATGCCCCTGATGACGGAGTTGCGCGACCGTGGCGCAACCGGATACGTGATGTACCCCCTGCCGTTCCGTAATCGAAGCCGCACGGCAGCGATGAGTTTCGCAACTCGGCAAAAGGGCGGGTTCGACCCTTCGCACGAAGCGGCCCTGGCTGATGCCATGCAGTTGTTCTCGCCCTATGCGGAACGAGAGGTGCTGGGCCGAATAGCTGTTGATCTTATGGCGACCTATGTCGGGCCCCGAACGGGGCGGCGCGTGATCGGGGGGGCTATCGAGAGGGGCGCTCACGAGACAATCGAAGCGGCTATCTGGCACGCCGACTTACGTGGGTTCACCCATTTCTCGGAGATCCGCCCGACGGCTGAGGTCATCGCAGTTCTCAACGAGTGGCTCGAGGAGATGGTCCACCTGATTGAGGGCGAAGGGGGCGAGGTGCTGAAGTTCATCGGCGATGGGGTCCTGGCGATCTTTCCCCGGTCCGCGGAACGTGATCTGGCGCGTTCCAGCGCGGCCGCGTTGCGGGCCGCCAGAGCCTTCTGCGAACGGCGCCGGGGCGGACCTGGCCTTGAGTTCGGTTTGGCACTTCACGTCGGCGAAGTCGCATACGGCAATATCGGAGCGGCACGAAGGCTTGACTTTACTGTCATAGGCCCGGCCGTGAACCGGGCCGCAAGGCTTCAGGAGGTGGGCAAGCAACTCGGTCAAAGCCTTGTGCTCTCTAGTGCCTTCAGCCGACTGGCGGGTCAGCCTGTCGAGGAACTTGGCTGCTTTGCGCTGCGTGGCATCGAATGTCCGGAAAGGGTGTTCGGTCTACCAAAGGTCGGACGAAGCAACCTGTCTTCGATGGGTCTGGAGAGCTGTGGATAGGCGCGGCGGCCGATCAACGAGGTAAGCAACTAACCTCGACACCTTCGTTTGGCCAAGCCCGACTTCAACTCCGAAGAAGAGGCTTCTATGCGCGACCAGAGTATCCATCGTCAGGCTGGGTCCGACGCGGTCGTGCTCTCGTACGACGCCGGCATGTTTCTCGACTTCAAGGCTGACCCGCCGCCACATCCAGCCCCGGATTGCACGGCGCGGCCTCACGGGCAGCGCCAAGCTTGAGCGGCACAGGTAGGTGGTCGAGCGCACCCCCGCTACCGGACAGTTCTGGCGGCAGGCCACAGATCACAAACGCAGTGCAGACATTCACCTCGCTCCTACAATCAGCGCCTTAACCGCATTGTCTGCGCCTTGTCCAATGACGGTTTCGTTTAACGCTTTTAGGTTTGCACCCGCGACACGGCTCGGAGATCCACGATGAACACGGCCCTCATCACCGGCTGCTCGACCGGCTTTGGTCGTCAGACCGCCATACATTTTCTCGATCAAGGGTGGCGCGTTGTGGCGACAATGCGAGATCCTTCCACCAGCACCTTGCTGGCGTCTGACAAGCTACGTGTGCTCGCACTCGACGTCACCGTTCACAACAGCATCGCAGCCGCGCTCGCTGAGGCAGGTGACGTCGACGTGCTGGTCAACAACGCCGGCGTCGGGTGGCTCAATGCCGTCGAAGGCACGCCGATCGAGACGGTACGTCGGATATTTGAGACGAACACGTTCGGCACGGTGGCGATGATGCAGGCGGTGCTGCCTGGCATGCGCGAACGGCGTTCGGGCGTGATCGTCAACATCAGTTCGAGCACGACACTAAAAACGCTGCCTCTACTGTCCATTTATAGGGCCAGCAAAGCCGCAGTGAACGCATTGACAGAGTCGGCGGCCATCGAACTCGCGGAGTTCGGCATCCGCGCTCGAGTCGTCGTGCCGGGCCTCGCACCCTCGACGAGCTTCAGTCACAACGCAAATGAGCAGATCGCGGCGGCGGGCGGGTTCTTCGAGCCATATGCCGATCTCATCGGGCGGACGATGGCCGACCTGCAGCGCCATGCGGCGGGCGAAGTTACGACGGCGCAGGACGTCGCTCAAGCCGTGTTTCGCGCAGCCACTGATCCGAACTGCCCTATGATCCTCCCGGCCGGCGCCGACGCGGTCGCCTGGGCGGAGGAGAACTCAGCGAACGCCACATTACGTCAGAGCAAGGTGGGGGACGTAATATGAGCTGCAAATTCAACCCAGCATCCTGCCGAGGAGTTCAAGTTGCATCCGCGGCTATCGCCATTCAGACACTTCCTGTCTCCCCTGACCAATCGGAGGCAAGATGGTGACCCGCGGATCATCGACTCCACGGTGCCGCTGTCCTACGGTCGGATGCGGATGGTGGTGCTGGCCGCTGCGCGAACGGGAACTTAGGCGCGCCCGGGTAGCAGCTTGGGCCAGGAAGCTGACCCTGTCGGTAGCAGCCCTTACCCTCGATCCGACCGGCCTCAAGCTGGCATTTGCGAACGACGGCTCGTTGAAGAAGCCTGCATTAAAGCCCGACCGGTGGCAGCAGGACTGGTCGCCTCTTGCGGATCCGAGGCTGCGGACTCAGCCGTCCGATCGCCTCAAATACATCCCGTTATTCGCGTCCAATCCAGACAGCCACATCTCGTTGGGACTCAATTTCCGTGAGGTATTCGAAGTCAGCGATGCTCCGACTTTTGGAACTGTGAGGGCCAACCCAGCCGATTCTTACTGGTTGCAGCGCGCGCAGTTCCACATCGACATTCACCTAAATAAAAACTGGCAGGTGTTCACACAAATTGAGGATGTTCGCGCTTTCGACAAGACGGTCGTCGGCCCTACCGACTCGAATCGGTTCGATCTTCGCCAAGCATTCGTCGGCTATAAGCATGAGATTGGCGCGGGAACGTTCAGCTTAAGGATCGGGCGGCAAGACTTCGCGTTCGATCTGGAGCGCTTCTTGTCCTTGCGCGATGGACCGAACGTCCGTCAGTCCTTCGACGCAATTTGGGCTGGATGGGAGACTAAGAAATTGCGCTTCTACGGCCTCGTCAGCCAACCGGTCGAGTATCGGGATGGTGAGTCCTTCGATGATCGCTCGAGCAGCGACGTGGTGTTCAGCGGCTTGCGCCTCGAGCGCCAGCTGACGCCAACGATCGAGGCCTCCGCCTACTATGCGCTCTACGAGCGCAAAGCCGCCGGTTACCTGACCGCGTCGGGCGAGGAAGACAGGCACGTCTTCGATGTCCGCACGGCCGGCAAGTATGCGGGTTTCGACTGGGACGTTGAAGCGATGGGCCAAATCGGGAGGGTCGGTTCGACTGATATCCTGGCCTGGGCGCTGGGGGCGAGAACTGGATATACCTTCGAGAATGTAAGTTGGTCGCCGAGGGCCGGCCTGCAGTTCGACATTGCGTCCGGCGACCGGGATGCGAACGATGGCACGCTTGGAACGTTCAATCCGCTATTCTCGAACGGCTTTTACTTCTCGCTCGGCGGCCATACTGGATACACCAACCTTATCCACCTCAAACCATCCATCACCGTTCAGCCGACGAAAAACCTGACTCTGATGGCCGGAGTAGGGCTGCTGTGGCGCCAGACGACGGGCGACGCCGTCTACGTGACGCCGAGCATCCCAGTTCTTGGAACTGCTGCGGGGGGAGCGCCTTGGACAGGGGCCTATGCCCAGCTAAGGGCCGACTACAAGTTCAGCGAAAATCTCACAGGCGCCGTGGAAGCTGTCCGCTACCAGGTCGGCTCGACGCTCCGCGCCGCCGGAGGTCGTGACAGCACTTACCTTCGAGCGGAGATCAAGTTCGCTTGGTAGCCTACAGGCGGCCAAACGAGGATCGTCGCCCGATCACGACTGCGAGCGTCGTGAGAGAAACTCCACTCGGGCCACGTTGACGGCGAAGGCTGCCGGCTGCTGCGCCGCAATTGCCAGCCTGACGCGGCTGTCCGCGTCGTTTCAGTAAAGAACACTGATAAGGCAGCGGAACTGCGCATCGAGTGCTGGTGGATAAACGTATGTGCAAGTGACCCGGCGCAGCGTTGTTCAGCTGAATGTCATGTCGGCCGGATCGCCCGGCAGAGGGCAAGCGAGGAGCTACACCAGCGGATCGACGTGAATGGCTAGACCCTCGCTGAAGCGAAGCAGTCCAGGGACGCTCTGGCGGGAAGCACCATCCTAGTGGCTAGAGGTGGCTGCCGGCTAGGATTCGAACCCCTGACCTCCGCAGTGCGACTGCTCTCAGCCGCAAGCTTCGAGCCAGCGCTTCTTCCCTCATTTCTCACTTGCGCTGAGTCTCAGCTTCTGAGCACAGGGCGCTTTTACCAGGACTGCTAACGCTCCAGGAGTGCGACCTCAAGCTGTTCGAATGGCCTGCAGAACGGCTGTGGTCAGCGCTAAATTCAGAGAACCCCCTCCCTAGACCACACGCCCCAACACCTCCGCCGCTGCAACAGCGGCCGGCTTACACCGCCCTACCCTCCACCTGACCTTCCTTACCTTCCGGACCTCCCCCGCCAACCACCAAACTTCCCACCCTTGCCCACCAGCACCACCTCACGCCAGGCAACCGCCACCCCAAACCGGCCAGCTGGCACCTCTCCCCACCGTCGACCTGCCCACCAGCTGTTCATCCCGGCGCTTCACTCTGTTGCCTCTAGGGTGGTGTGAACATCCACCCCTGCCCCCGTGAACCGCTCTCAGCCGCACCCCTGCGGCCCTGAGAGGATCACCTGGCGCATGCGCCCCACCACACCTGCCCTTCCCCCCACCGCCGACCTGCCCACCCTCACCCAGGCACCGCTCATCCCCGCGTTCGTCCTGCGCACCCACCACGTGCACTGGCCCGCCGACCACCGCTTCAAGGCCGCAGCCCGGCTCCTGCAGTCCTTGTGGCGGGCCGACCGGGGCCTGCCGGCTGGTGCGTTCGTCACCCCTGAGGGCCACCGCCGGCGTCTTGGGTCTCGCCTCACCTTCGTCTCGGCCCGGGCCGGGGCCAACTTCCTCACCCCCGCCATCGCCCATACGGTCTGGCGCGAGCTCGCCTACCGCGAGATCGGCGCCCTCTACGACACCGACCGGCTGCGGCTGAACCTGCTCTCCTCACAACCGCTCGTGTTCAACCTCTTTGCCCCGCTCAAAGCGGACCTCGCCCTTGCCACCCGCGTCATGGCCGAGCTCCTCCCCGGGTTCATGGACGAAGTCACGGACGTGCTCTTCGAGCATGCGCCCGCCCGCGGGCACCCGGCCTTTACGGGCGACCACACCGCCTTCGATCTCCTCATCCGGGGCCGCACGCGATCAGGCCAGCGCACCTTCCTCGCGCTTGAGCTCAAGTACGCGGAGGGCATGACCGAGGCCGCCCGCCCGCTTCATCCCCGCTACGACGAGCTGGCGCCGATGTCGGGCCTGTTCAACGACCCCGCTGACCCAGCGCTCAGGGCCAACCCGCTCCAGCAGCTCTTTCGCCAGCACTGCCTCGCGCAGGCCATGCTGATCCGCGATGTAGCGGACGTCGGCGCCTACGTGTTCGTCGCCCCGTGCCTCAACCACCTCGCCCAAGGGGCGGCAACGGCCTACGCCACGCACCTTGACGAGCACAACCCCGCCCGGGTGCCCTTCGTCCCTCTCACCCTTGAGCGCCTGATCGAGGCGATCGCAGCCGCCGGCGAGCCCGCCCACGCGGCTGCCCTGCACCGGCGCTACACCGACTTCCACCAAGTCGACGGTGAGCTGGAGATCGCCATGGCCGAGCAGACCCGGCCAGAGCCACACGAGCGCGAGCGCGACGAGACCCTGGAGGGGGCTGAGGCCGCTCCGCCAGCGGCCTGACCGCCCGCTCGGCAGCGCCTCCCACCACCGCCCTCAACCCGCGCCCGCTGATCTCCTCAGCGGGCCCCCTCTCTTGGTGCCCTCATGTCCTCATCCCCAACCTCGATACCCGCCCCGCCGCTCCTCACCGATGCTGACCGCGAGCGGCTTCTCGCCAATGGCCGGCGGGCGATCCACGAGCCCGCCTTCGACCCTCTGCCTGTGGTCAAGCTCTTCACCCCTGATGGGGCTGCCACCTGGCTTCTCACCGAGCTCGACCCCGATGACCCGGACCTGGCCTTTGGCTTGTGCGACTTAGGCCTTGGCTCTCCTGAGCTCGGGCGTGTGTCGCTGGCCGAACTCGCCAGCGTGCGGGGACGGCTGGGGCTGCCGGTGGAGCGCGATGCACACTTCCGGGCCGACAAGCCCCTCTCGGCCTATGCGGCTGAGGCTCACCGCTCGGGGTGGGTGCTGGCGTGACGCGGGCCGGACCTGAGCCCGTCTGGCTCTCCGCTGTTCGCCGCGGCAGCTTTGGCGCGATCCCGCACCCGCTCGCCTACCGCCAGTCGAGCCACCTGGCTCACCTCATCGACGCGCGCCAGGTGTGCGATGCCTTAAGCTGGCCGGAGCCGCGCAGCCTGGCGCTGGAGCGCAAGGCTGCGGGCGGAGGCACGTGGAACGGCAGCGCCCTGCAGCTGTGGTGCGTGCTGCACTACCAGCACCGGCGCTACCGGCCGGACCGCCTGGGTGAGCTCAGCAGCCGCGAGCTCCAGGAGCGGGAGGCCCTGTGCGCGGCGCTGCGGGCCAAGCTGCAGGGGGTCTCGCCCGGCGAGCGCCAGCTCATCCTCACCTTCATCGACGCCGCCCAGCACCCCATCACCGCCCCGCGCTGGGGCTAGCCCGCAGTCCTCCCCTTCACGTCCGCTTTGTGCCAGGAGAAGACATTGGGACCAACCGTCAGAACATTCCGCTCGGATTAGCCGAGTGCTCGGGGAGGGATTTGAAGCACGTCCCAGTGCTCGACGCCGTCGTTGAGCATCTGTTCGTGGAAGGCAATCACGTTCATCTTGTTGCGCGCCAGGTCGGCCACTGCGCCTCCGGTGAGCAGCTGAGTTAAATCAATTGATGCTTTCAACGCGGACGGTAACAGGTCCTGGTCGATCGAAGATCGAAACGTCACCCGTTACGCGGCCGAGCGGGATGATGCCGGGCTGGGGGACGCGGCCAGCACGGTAGTAAATGACGAAGTGATCGGAACTCCAGAGACCGAGCGTGCCGCTCGAGAAGTCGAGCTGCCGCTCGACCGCCGGTAAGGGCGACGGCAGATTCCCGGTCTTCTCTTGGCGCAGGTGGTCGGTCATCTCGACCGTTAGCGGCAACATCTGCACGAGAGCCCGGGTGGCATTGTTGTCCACCAGTTCGGCGGTGACGCGTCCCCAGTCTGAGGCAATCACGATGCGTTCTTGTGCCATGGCAGTTCCGATCAGTCCCAGTGTTGCGACGATAGCTCCCGAAAGCCGGCTCAGCATTGATGCTCTCCTGCCCGTTCTCATGTTCGTGGCGGGCCAGCGCGGTACTGGCCGTCGGTCACGTGCTCCAACCAGTCAACGGCCTTGCCGTCGAGTCGCTCCTGGATGGCGATGTGCGTCATGGCGGTGGTCGCGGTCGCGCCATGCCAGTGCTTTTCGCCAGGCGGAAACCAAACCACGTCGCCCGGCCGAACCTCTTCGACCGGACCGCCTTCCCGCTGCACCCAGCCCAAACCCGAGGTGACGATTAGCGTTTGGCCGAGCGGATGCGTGTGCCAGGCGGTGCGGGCACCGGGCTCGAAGGTCACACTGGCTCCTGCGACCCGGCCCGGATCGGGGGCGGAAAAGAGGGGATCGATACGGACCGTGCCGGTGAAATACTCTGCGGGTCCTTTATCCGATGGCTGCGCGCCGCTTCGCGTGATCTGCATTGCGCTACTCCTTGCTTGAGGTGAAGCATTCAGCTCTTGGGTAGCGGCAGCCCCGATCGTTGCAAGAGCAGCGATGCCACCTGTCCCGGTCAGTATGCGTCTTCGCGTGATCATGGCTTGTTCTCCTATGAGCGGCTGTCTGCAGCGGTCGCCGTTAGCAGATGACCGCTTGCTCCCCGGTGTTGGCCTATTTCGCCCTCGCCTCGAAGACGCCCTTCGCGACCGTCATGGCCGAAAACGCATTTGGCCAGCCGGCATAGAAGGCAGCATGCGAGATGATCCCGCCGGCCTCGGCGCGGGTCAGGCCATTGTCCATCCCGAGCGCCAGGTGAGAGGTCAGCTGGGCCGCTTGGCCGTTGGCGATGAGCGAGCTGATGGTGACGAGACTACGGTCGCGCGGCGCGAGATCGGGTCGGAGCCACAGATCCTTAAACAAGAAGCTTGTGGTGTCATTCACCAGCCCCGTTGAGGTTGTGCCGAAGCTGTCGCCGACGAACTTTGCCCTGGCCGCTTCCCGGGCTTCGTCCAATAGCAGGAGCGCGGGCTCAGCCTTCGGCAGTTGGTCAGGGCTGATCCCGTGACGAGCGAATGCGTCCTTGACGTGAGGAGCGGCTACGTTCGCGCTCGACCAACCCGCGTAGAACGCGAGGTGGGTGAGCATCTCGGAAATCTCGGCAGGCTTGACGCCAGCGTCGAGAGCACGGTCGAGATAAAGCGGCAACTCAGCAGTTTGCCCGCGCGCTATCAGGATCGAGAGCGTCACGATGCTGCGGTCACGCGGTGCTAAGTCGGACCGCTTCCAGACCTCGCCCAAGAGCGTTTGTTCGGTATGCCTAGCGAGGGCGGGCGAGACGGCCCGCAAGTCGCCAGAGACAGGAGCCGACGGGTCGGACTGCCCGGCCTGACCTTGAGCAGCAGCAGGCACAAGGAGTCCGAAGGATAAGAGTATCGTCGTCGCAAATCTCATGAGTCATTTCCTTCCGTCGTCGGGACCAAACGGTCGGCTAGTGCGCGGTGAGACCGAATTCGCCGGCCAAGCCAACGCGGATCACGAAGCTCGCGCCCGGACTGCGCAGCCAGAGCACGGCGGCTAAAGCGACCAGCCGCCATCGACTACGGTTGACGCGCCAGTCACGAAAGCTCCGAGGTCGGAGCACATCCACAGCACAGCCTCGGCGATCTCCTCTGGTTTCCCCAAGCGTCCAACCGGCTCCAAGTCGATCGCCTTCTGGATGTGGCCACCGGTGAAGCGGTCCATCATAGGTGTCGCAATGTTGCCGGGCAGGACACAGTTCACGCGAATGTTCTGCTTGGCATAATCGAGCGCGGCGGACCTCGTCATGCCGATCATCCCGTGCTTGGACGCGGCATAGGACGCGCCGCCCACGACGCCGCAGATGCCAGCACCCGACGAGGTGTTCACAACCACGCCGCGGCCCTGGCGCACCATCTGCGCGATTTCGTGCTTCATGCAGACGAAGGTGCCGCGCAGATTGATGTTTAGGATGCGGTCCCACTCCTCAAGATTAATCTCGTGAAGCGGCGCGGCCTTGTTCTCCACGCCAGCGTTGTTGAACGCACAGTCGATGCGGCCGAAGGTTTCGACGGCTTGTGCGACCGCGGCTTCAACCTCTTCAGGCTGCGACACGTCGCACGCGATCGCGAGCACCTCGCCACCAGCGACCTTCACGGCCGCTTCGGTTTCCCTCAGATCGTGCATCGTGCGATCGAGGATGGCGACACTCGCACCTTCCGCAGCGAAGGCCACCGCCGTCGCGCGGCCGATGCCGCTCGCCGCGCCGGTGATGAATGCAACCTTGCCGGTAAAGCGATCGGGCCTTGGCATGATAACTCTCCGTGTTTGACTAGTAACACTGCGCGCTGCTAGGCCGCGCCCGCCATGTCTTGTGCCGGAGCTACGCGAGGTGCTGATTGAAGAACGTCTGCAGCTTGACCCAAGGAATGAGATCCACGCGATCATAGAGGTCGACGTGGTTGGCGCCGGGGATGATCATGAGTTCTTTGGGCTCGGCGGCAGCCGCGAAAGCGGCTTCGCTGAAGTACCGCGAGTGGGCCTTCTCGCCGTGGATGAACAGGACCGGACGCGGCGAAATCTCCTTGATGTAGGTCAGGATCGGCATGTTCATGAACGACAGCGGTGTCGTGTTCGTCCAGGAGTTGCCTGAGTTGACCGCACGCGGATGGTAGCCGTGCGGCGTCCTGTAATAGTTGTAGTAATCGACCAAGAACTGCGCTTCGCCGCCGCGCAGGTCGTTGTATGGCGGCTGGTAGGCTGCGGATCCCTTTTCCGCATCCGCCCAACGCTGGCGGCTCAGTTGCTCCAACGTCTTCGTGCGCTGTTCCGGCGTCGTGCTGTCGTTGTAGCCCTGGGACATGACTCGGGTCATGTCGTACATGGTGCTAGCCACGACGGCCTTGACGCGCTTGTCCACGGCAACTGCACTCAAGGCCATGCCGCCCCAGCCGCAAATTCCGATGATACCGATCCGCTCGCGATCAACGGACGGGTGCAGGCCGAGATAATCGACAGCGGCGCTGAAATCCTCGGTGTTGATGTCCGGCGAAGCGACATTCCGCGGCTCGCCGCCGCTTTCTCCGGTATAGGATCCATCGAAAGCTACAGTGACGAACCCGCGCTCCGCCATCGCTTGCGCGTAAAGGCCCGACGACTGTTCCTTTACCGCACCGAACGGGCCGCCAACGGCAAGCGCCGGCAGGCGCCTGTCGGCACGGTCTTTGGGCATGTACAGGTCGCCCGACAAGGCGATCCCATAGCGATTTCTGAAGGTGACCTTCTGATGATTGACCTTCTCACTTTGGGGGAAGGTCTTGTCCCAAGTGGAAGAGCTCTGCGCGAAAGCCTGTGTGCTGGCTGGGATCGCGCTCATGGCGGCGAGAGCGCCTGCGCCCACCATGAGGCTGCGGCGGTTAGCGCTGACGCCGTCAACAGCGGCTTTGGTCTGTCGTTCGACCTGCTTCGTCATTGTTCTGATACCTTGCTGAACCGGTCTTCGTTCAGGCTTCGCCCGCTTCGGCAGGTGAACTGAACGTCATGACGCGAAAGATAGCGGCGAGAGATCCGCCCGATTAGCCGGGGTAATTCGCTTGCATCTATCGACCAGAGGCATAAATCTTGGTCCTCACGTCGAGGAGCGCCTGTGGCGAAAGCGGACTTCAACGACCTGCTGTGGTTCCTCGTCGTTGCGAACGAGCGCAGCTTCACGAAAGCCGCCGCCAAGCTGGGCATTGCGCAATCGACACTCAGTCACACCATCAGGCGTCTGGAGGAGCGCATGGGCTTAAGGCTTCTGACGCGCACCACGCGCAACGTGGCACCGACCGAAGCTGGGGAGCGCCTGCGGCAATCCCTGGGCCCGCGAATTGCCGAGATCGAGGCCGACATCGCGGCCCTGATGACGTTCCGCGACAAACCGTCGGGGACCGTCCGCATCACACTCTCGGATCACGCACTCGAGGGCATCGTCTGGCCGAAGCTCAGGCCAGCTCTCGTCGACTACCCAGACCTTAAGGTGGAGCTCAGCCGCGACAACGGTCTTCGCAACATTGTCGAGGACGGCTTCGACGCGGGTGTCCGGCTGGGCGAGAGCGTCGAGAAGGACATGGTGGCGGTCCGGATCGGCCCGGACTGGCGCCTGGTCGCCGTCGCCTCCCATGCGTACTTCGCGGCGCATCCCATCCCGGAGCACCCACAGGAGTTAGTCACGCACATCTGCATCAACATGCGCCAGACAAGGGGCGGCGGCCTCTATGCTTGGGAGTTCGAGAGGAAGGGGCAGGAGCTTCGCGTCCGGGTGGACGGGCAGCTCACCTTCAACACCTCCTTCGCCCAGGTTGAGGCGGCGGTCGCCGGCTATGGCATTGCCTATGTTCCCGAGGACCTTGTGGAGCGGCACGTCGCCGAGGGCCGCCTGCGCGCAGTGCTCGAAGCATGGTCCCCGAGGTTCGCGGGTTACCATCTCTACTACCCGAGCCGGCGCCAAAGCTCTCCTGCGTTCAACGTGATCGTCGAGGCCCTACGGCACCGACAGGCGTGACGCAGGCGCACGTAGTAGCGCGGGCTCTTGCTAGACGCAGTTTTCCCGACCGGTTCAGCCCGGTTTCGCCTCGCCCCCGAAGTTGCCCCCGAGAATCTTGCGGTCGCCGTGCCCTGCGGCAACGGACGAGGTGGCAGGACGGACGGTCGGGTGAACTTGACCGAGCGGTTTGCGAGGGCGGCAGGCGCTGGTGTCACTTTACCGGTGGGCTTCAGACCCTAGAGCGGGCAGCCTGCCCGAGCCAGTAGCTACACGCGAACGCAGGGAACGTCCGCTTTGGGTCAGTTGCAGACGTTTGCCCCGATCTCTGCGCCAGCTGCTCGCGCGCTCCCAGCACCAAGAGGGCGTCAGCGACTTCCCTGCCGCACCGCTCGCCTCGGCCTGCTGGGCTTCTCCGAACCTAACCCCTAGCCGCACAGCCAGCAAAAGCGACATCCAACTGGCTGATCTGGCTTAGCTATTTGAAGTCGGGAAAAGCCCTTCTGCACTCTTGGGCAACTTGCAGGCGGCTTGGCTGAACACCCGCCCATGCAACCGTTTTCTCTTCCGCTGCCCATCGCCGAGATCACCCCCCCAGGGCTGCCGGGCGCGGGCCTGATCGGCCTCTCCTTTGCCCCAGGCGGGCGCCGGCGCAGTGCCCTGAGCATCGCACCCCACCGCGACCTTGGGGCCGACCTTGACCGCATCGCGGCCTGGAATGCGGCGGCCGTCGTCACGCTCCTCTCCGACGCTGA
>JAESFT010000082.1_pt1 | contig 149235 bp, 118 predicted proteins | sample 9269451 | NCBI WGS metagenome assembly JAESFT01 (sample SAMN14502557, study PRJNA617106) | algae metagenome | isolation source: Scytonema hyalinum WJT4-NPBG1 and co-occurring heterotrophs from well... | place: USA: Mojave Desert, Joshua Tree National Park, California | collected 2006-05-25
CATGCACCGCGATGACGTCGCCAGGCTGCAGGTTGAGCGCCACCTGCCCCGCCTCGTCCCACCGGTTCCCGGTGAGCACCAGCGCCCCGTTCACGTACACCTCGTGCCGGTCGTCCACCTGAGCCGTCAGGCGCCCTGAGGCCTGCGGCGGGCTCCCGCCCACCGTCACACCGACCGTTCCGCTGACCGCCCGCTCACCATCCGACACCGTGTAGGTGAAGCTGTCCGAGCCCAGAAAGCCGGCGGCTGGCGTGTACAGGATCGCATCGTCGCCCGGATCCGCCGTCCCGCCTGTGCTGATCACCGCCGTCCCATGGGCCGGCGCCGACACCCCGGTGATCCGCAGCCCATCCCCGTCCGCGTCCGTATCGTTGGCCAGAACATCCACCAGCACCGCCGCACCCACACCCGTCACGGCCTGGTCGGCTCCCGCCACCGGCGCCCGGTTCGCCGTCCCGCCCGGCACCGTGTAGCGCAGGTACACCTCGTCGTGGTTCAGGTTGTCCGACGACCACACCCACCGCCCGGGTGAGCCGGCCGGCAGGCCCGAGGAATACCACGGGCCCGCGCCGACCCCGCCATAGTCGCTTGCGGCCGCCCAGGCGCTGTCGTTGAAGGAGGGCGAGGCCCAGTCCCCTGCGGCCGTGCGGCTCACCCGCCAGGCGCTGCTCGTTCCAAGCTGCGTGCCGTCGCCCAGGCGCAGATCCACAAAGGCCCCGGCCACCCCGCCCGTGTCCACCGCATGCACCGCGATGACGTCGCCAGGCTGCAGGTTGAGCGCCACCTGCCCCGCCTCGTCCCACCGGTTCCCGGTGAGCACCAGCGCCCCGTTCACGTACACCTCGTGCCGGTCGTCCACCTGAGCCGTAATGACGGCCTGACCGGCGTTTCGCTCCTCGATGCTGAGGCGTGTCAGGGTGCCCGCGACGTAGTTGACCGAATAGACGTAACCATCCGGACCTTGCGTGAAGTGAACGGGCGCCCCCCCGGTCTGATAAAGAAAGTTCAGGTTCGTTGGGTCATCAACGCTGACCGTATAAACCTCACCTTGCGCGAAATCCGCGAAGAAGTAGTGGCCGCGCAGGCTTGCTGGGTAGCGGTCGCCGGAATAGACGACGTCTCCTCCGGTAATGGCCTGCACCTGATAGCCCGGTTGAGCGCTGTCATGAGCAAACGCCCGCAGCGCGGGCGTAACGACGATCTCCCCCTGCGCCACGGCATCATAGAAGGCCGCGGCCTCCGGCAGGTCCCTGTAGCCGGACCGCAGAAGGGTTCCACCATCGCCACCCTCAAAGAATGGCCAGCCGAAATTGGCACCAGCGCCACCGACGTTGACCTCCTCATAAGTATCCCACCCGGTCTCGCTGATGACGAGCCTGCCGGCAGGATCAAAGCCGATCGAGAACGGATGCCTTAAGCCGAGGGCGTAGACTTTGGAGCTGTTGGCGGAGAGGTCGCCATCCGATGCGACGAACGGGTTGTCTGGGAGCCCCAGACCCGTCATCGGGTCCAGCCTCAAGATCTTTCCCGAGAGGCTGTTGACGTCCTGCACACTGAGCGTGCGCGGATCGGCGATGTTGTAGGAGGTTCCGTCTCCCGTTGATACGTAAAGCGCACCATCGGGACCGAACGAGACAGATCCGCCCGCGTGGCTGCCGGAGTCGATCTTGATGTAGTCGTTCCGGTAGATGGCCCCACCCGCAGCATCGGTGCCGAGCAATCCCGATTCGGGCACCGTCACATCAGTGGTGCTGTCGCGGGCGCCGCCGCCGCTGATGTCCGCAAGCGACCGGCCGGCGCCGCCGGCCAGAATCACCCCGCTGCCCGGAACTGCCGTTCGGTAGCCTGTCTCGGGATCGGCCGTCAGCCGTATGAGATGCGCATAGCGGTTCCCGCCTCCGTCGGGGCCGGCATTTCCAGTCAGGCCGGCCGTGTCGGGCGGGTCCGCCGCGTAAAACGCGTAGAGGTAGGGCTGGGCCGGCCATCCTGGATGGAGGGCGATGTCGATCAGGCCGCGATCCTGATTGTAATTCACCTGGCCGGACAGGTCGATGAACGTGGATACGAATGCTCCCGTTTGCGCGTTGTGGAGATCGATACGACCGGCATGCTGGGCGACATAGACCAGAGAAGGGTCGTGGGGAGCGAAGGCGATGCTGACGGGGTTCATCAGGTTGCGCAGCACGGTCTGCTCGCCGACCAGGTAGTCCGACACCATCGGCGGCTCGAGCGGACCAGGGTCCGGGCTCTCGTCATCCATGATACTGACACGCGCCGTGCGGGGTGCCTGCAAGGTCCCACTATCGGCGCTGATCAGGGAAACGACGAACACCTCCGTTGCTTCCGCAAGCCCGTCGTCGATCACGGGGATCGGTACCAAGACCCTATCCTGCCCGGCGGCCAGCGTCGCGGTCCCCGAGACACCAGCGTAGTCAGCGCCCTGCTGAGCGGTGCTGGCCGTGATTCCATATTGAATGACGACGGGTCCCGACAGGTCTCCGGTGCGAACGATCGGCACGAGGGCCGAGCCCCCTGTTTCGGCGACCTTCAACTCGCTCGACTCGAAGTAGAGAATGCCCGTCATCGAAGACTCCCCCCAACGATCCATCGCCGCTGCGCCGGCAGGGATGGGCCCGGACCCCTGATGCCCTGGTCCGCAACCACGCCATCTTGACAGGAGGAGCGCCAAAAAAGACAGACCGCACATATACGAATGCCGCGACGAATTGGCACCTGGTGAAGTTGGTTCTCGTCAGGAGGAATAAGGTCCAGTCGCAGCCTCACCGGACTTCCCGGTCGACGGCTGGTGACCGAGGCGCGCATCCGGAGATCGGCGTCGCATGACTTCGGTCAGGTCGCTCTCGCGGCGCGGATCCTTGCGGGATACCACGCTGCCGCTGTTCATGCTTGTTCTCGGCACCAAAGTTTTCGTACGCTCAACGGCGAGAACTCAGGTCCGCGTGCTGTTCGGCCGCTCTGGCCGTGTGGTTGAGGTACGCTCTTCATCGGGACGCTAGCGACCGCAGCGAGGGAGAAGGACTATGAGGCGCGGACCGGACAGGGTGTCCGAGACCCAACAGGCCCTCGCCAAGTGCCGACTCGCTTTCGCGACCGTCGGCATCTTCTCTGCGGCCATCAACGTCCTGATGCTGACGGGCTCCCTCTACATGCTGCAGGTGTATGATCGAGTGCTCCCGAGCGGGTCCATGCCGACCCTCATCGGGCTTTCGATCCTCGCTCTTGCCGCGTACCTGCTCCTCGGTGGGCTCGATTGGCTCCGTACGCGCATCTTGTCGAGGATCGGAGCGCGTTTCGATGAAATGCTGTCGGGCCGCGTCTTCGCTGCGGCTGCGGCCTTGCCGCTGGCGGGCGTCACGGTCGGTGACAGCCTGCATCCGTTACGGGACCTCGATAAAATCCGCGGTTTCCTGTCCGGCCTCGGGCCGGTTGCCCTGTTCGACATGCCGTTCATGCCCGTCTTCATGGCCGGCTGCTTTCTCATTCACCCCTGGATGGGGTGGATCGCCCTTTGTGGTGCTGCCGCGATTGTGGCCCTGACGCTCCTCACGGAGGCAAGGAGCCGCGCGCCGCTGGAAGCGCTGAACGGCAGCGCCCTGGCGCGCCATGCATTCATGGAAGCGAGTCGACGCAATGCGGAGGTTGTGCGTGCCCTTGGAATGCGGGCATCACTCACCCAGCGCTTTGCAGCGTTCAACGGCGCCCATATTCAAGACAGCCTCAGGGTTAGCCAAGTCACCCTCGGGTCTGGCGCTGTCGCGCGTACATTCCGCCTCATCTTACAATCAGCCGCTCTCGGCTTGGGTGCTTACCTTGTCATCAAAGGAGAGATGTCGGGCGGCGCCATGATCGCGTCGTCGATCCTGATCTCCCGCGCCATGGCACCGATCGAGATCGCCGTCGCGCACTGGAACGGATTTGCTGCCGCGCGACAGGGATATCGGAGGGTCGTTGCGGTCCTGAAAGCAGTCCCAGAGTCTCGTAAAAGACTGGATCTGCCCGCACCATCCGCGCTCCTCTCGCTCGATGGCGTCTCTGCGGGGCCTCCCGGGGCCCCAGCTCCCTTCCTGCAGGGCATCTCGTTCAAGCTGCGAGCCGGTCAGGCGCTCGGACTCATCGGTCCAAGCGCCTCCGGCAAGTCGACACTGGCACGCGTGCTCGTCGGTGTCTGGCCGACTTCCCGGGGCGAAGTCCGCTTAGATGGCGCTACACTCGACCAATGGGAGGCCGACTCACTGGGCCGCTCGATCGGCTACCTTCCACAAGACGTCGAACTCTTCGACGGTTCTGTTGCAGAAAACATCGCTCGTTTCCGTCCAGACGCGTCACCCAAGGCGATCATCGCCGCCGGGCAAGCGGCGGGCGCGCATGAGATGATCCTGACGTTGCCGCACGGGTACGAGACCCGCATCGGCGAAGGTGGTTCGATCCTGTCAGGGGGCCAGCGTCAGCGGATCGGCTTGGCGCGCGCCTTGTTCGGTGACCCTTTCCTCGTCGTTCTCGACGAACCGAATGCGAACCTCGACGGCGCAGGCGATGAAGCACTCAACGCGGCCATCTGGGCTATTCGCGCCCGCAGCGGCATCGCCATCGTGATCACCCACCGCCCGTCCGCTCTCGGGCATGTCGACCTACTGGGTTACCTGGAGGCTGGCGCCCTCAAGGCATTCGGTCCGAGGGACGAGGTTCTGCAATCCTTGATGAGGCGCAATATGGTGACCTCCCCCGACTCTGATCTCCCTGGATCAGTCCGCAGGTCGCCGATCAGGGAGGCCGGATAGCATGGCTGACGATTCTCAACACAGCAGGGTCATCCGCCGTGCCACAATCATCGGCCTTGGTCTCATCACCCTGTTCGGGGGCGTCGCTGGGCACTGGGCGACTGCATCAGTGTTCTCCGGCGCAGTGATCGCGCCGGGCCACTTCGTCACGGATACCAACGTCAAGAAGGTGCAGCACGCTTCCGGGGGCGTCGTCGGAGAGCTCAAGGTCCGCGAGGGCGATCGTGTCGCTGCCGGCGATCTTCTGATCCGTCTCGACGAAACTGTCCTCAAGGCAAACGTCAGCGCGATCACGGCTCAGCTTAACGAGTTGACCGCTCGGCGCGCTAGGCTTGAGGCGGAGCGGGACAACGCGGCCTCGGTGCGAGTACCGAGAGAGTTCGGTGATCATCCTCCAGGAAGTGACACGCGCCGACTGATCGAAGCTGAAGGAGCCTTGTTCGACGCCATTCGTTTAAGCCGGGATGGGCGCAAAGAGCAACTGAGGCGACGGGTCGACCAGTTGCAGGACGAGATCTCCGGCCTACGCGCCCTCCAAAGCGCAAAAGCCCGCGAACAGGGCTTCATCAAGGAGGAGCTCAAAGGCGTACGCGATCTTTACGCCAAGAATCTCATCCAAGTCACCCGCCTCTCGGCCTTGGAACGTGCGGCTGCGGAGCTCGATGGTCAACAGGCGCAGTCAATGGCTGCGATCGCTCAGGCCAAAGGTCGGATAGCCGAAACGGAACTCCAGATCCTGCAGGTCGAGAGTGAGGCTCGCGCCGATGCAATGAGGGAATTGCGCGAGGTTCAAGCACGAATGGCGGAGCTCGTCGAACGGCGCATCGCCGCCGAGGACCAACTTAAGCGCACGGACATCAGAGCACCGAGTTCGGGTTTCGTGCATCAGCTCACGGTTCATACCGTTGGCGGTGTGCTGAGTGCAGCGGATCCAGCGATGTTCATCGTGCCGGTCGATGACATCCTCATGGTCGAGGCCCGCGTTTCTCCGCAGGACATCGATCAGCTCGCCGTGGGACAACCGGCGCTCGTGCGAGTTCGTGCCGCCAATGCCCGTACAACTCCGGATATTCTGGGGCACATCACCCGCATTGCTGCGGATGTCAGTCGCGATGAGCAAACAGGCGGAGCCTACTACGCAATCCGGTTGCTCTTGCCAACAGAGGAAACCAAGCGGCTGGGTTCATTGCGCCTAGTCTCCGGTATGCAGGCTGACGTGTTCATCCAGACAAAGGAGCGCTCACCTCTAGAATACCTCCTGGCACCCTTGCATGACCAGATAGCCCGAGCTTTCAAAGAAGAATGAGCAAGACCGGTCGCTGACGGTCCAGCGACTGCGTCAGCCCCGCAATGCAATGCCGACCGCCCAGAAGCGCGGCATACCTTGGGCGGGTCCGCCATGCCTTTTCGCGACGACTTCGCCCGAGCGAATGCGTACCCCGCTGGACTGCCTACCCTCGGCATCGAAGGCGCATGCCCGCTTCACGCGTTGTAGAGGAGCGCCAGGACAAGGGAGGTGGCGGCTGTCGATCCGACGAAGCCGAGTGCGGATCGAATCCAGGAAGCAGTGGTGGGAGGCGATGACTGCACGGCAAGCTCCTGATGTTCGTCAAACCCAATGCGGCCTTTGGCGGTGAGTTCCCCTGTCCTACGATCCCGACCGGCCAGGTCGACAGAGGACGGAGCGTCTTCGGAGCTGCCGCGTGGCGCTGGGGCGTGTTCCTTAGCGGCGAGCCCGTCAGAGCCTTGGGCAGGTCGATGCCCAGAGCCGACATTCGATTGGTGTGCGCCTGAGCGCCCGCCGATCTGCACGCGAGAGAGAAGCCGGCCTCCGTCGCTGTTTCCAAGCACATCACCACCCAGGAGGTAGGGGCCGCTCGGCTCGGGGGGCAGAGGGGTGACGAGACGCTGGCGCACCCGAGAAACGCCAGGGCCGGTCGGCTGTGAAGCCGCGCCTTGCCCGAAGCTCGTCACACGCTGCCGGCGCAGCTATGGACAAGCCGCACCGGCACTTATCGACAAAGGTTCTTGCGCCGCCGATCCCGATGGGCTGGCGATGGGTTCCGCATCGTCCCGAGAGTTCCGTAGTGCCCGGGCTCAGGCTGCCGCCGTCAGCTCTCTTGCCGCCGCCTGAATGCTGCCCCGTGCTAAACCGATATCAGCCAGCATCCGATCGTCCAGTCGGCAGAGCGCGTTGAGGTTGGAACGATAACGCCGATTCCGGCGAATGGCTGACAGGATGCTTGCGATGATCATGGGTCCACTCCGTTGCTGGTGACCCTCGCTTACGGCACCGATGTTTCCTTTCGATGCCGGCAACGGACGGCCATGTTTCTCTGCCGCAATACTCGTGACTCGCCATGGCTTCGGTGGTGCCGGAGGCCCCTCCCCCCGAAGAACGAGCCGATTTGTTTTCATCCTGCTGTGGCCGCCGCGCAATAGCGCAACCGTGACTGCTGAGGAATAGAGCCGGCGGGAGAGACTGACGGTCATGCGAACCATACTGCCCCTTGTGCTGCTCGGCGCATCCTCCATCCTTGCCGGCTGCGAGACCCCATCCGGCGACCTGACGGGCCTTGAAGCGCGCTTGCCTGAGCCCACCGAGCGCTGCACCGAGGTGATCAGCCGCAGCGCTCTTACGCATGGAGCGACCCGCGTTGAGGTTACTCCAGCGGGCGGGAACCTGGTGGAGCGCGGTCGGCTCGAAGTGCCGCTGGATGTGCGGATCGAATATGCGCGGCAGGGCGTGATACGCCAGTCTGGTATCCGCTGCGTCGTCGACGCGTCAGGTCAAGTCATCGCCCTGCGCTGACGAATGGTGGTGGCCGCCTTGTAGCGGGTGGCGTCCCCCGTAGTGGCGCCTGACGCCGCGCAGGTTTTCAAACCGCCTCTCACGGTCAGCGGATCGAACTGCTCCCGCCGGCATGGAACTGCCCAAGGGAAGTGCTGAAATGCAGGTAGAAGAAGATGACAACCGCTTGGGTGCGCTTCGCGCCGGCTTAGCTTCATTTTGGACTGTGCGAGTTTGGGGCGGGCGATTTGTTGTCCCCGGACAAGAGCATAGCTAGGCCCCGGACCCTAGGGCTCTATGCTTGAAGATGATGTAAGCGGCCGACCGGCGGTGGCTATGCCGGCTGCGCTATATCGTGGCCCTGAGCGCTTGCCCATGGGTGATGATCCGGCACGACCGGAGCATGTTCGACCAGGTGCAGCAACCCACCGAACAGGGCCAAATAGGCGTTCGCCAGATCCAGCCATTCCATCAGCGCTCTCCCAGAAGCATTCATTTTATATTCAGGTTGTAAAGTCGGCTGCGCCAGTTTGGTTCAGCCATGTCCAATTTGCGGCAGAAATGTGAATTCAAATGCTACGTGCGCGACAGGGCCGGTCGGACGCTCTAACGGACGTCCGCGCACTTGGCGGGTCCTTGGTTGCATGAACAACAACTGCTTCGGCTGTCCGTTCTGTTCCCCACCCTAGCGGTCGCGCAACGGGCTCATGAAGCCAATCAGTTGATCGATTCTTCGAGCGCTTTTGCTGAAATCCCCAGCCGCCCGTTCTCCGCCTTGTCCGGAAGGTCCAGTTGCAACCGTTGCAGCAACTTGAGACCCACTGCTGCCATGGCGGCCCAAACGCTAGCGCCTGGAGCCCTCAACCTTCGTCACAGCGATGGCGGAAAGTGGACTATAATAGGTCCGTGTCGGTCTCTTCTTCGTCACGTGCGGTTTTTTGCTTCTCAACATCAACAGTAACGACTTCGGAACTCCCGTGGCGGCACGGAACTTCGCTATGCGGCGCCTGACGAGGGTTATGTCGCTCCATCTTCTGATCACATTCGCGGTCGCGCTATGCGCTTGGGGCCGAGCGCCTTGGAAACGCGTTATTTGCGTGTGGCGACCGCCATGGGAGCAGCCCAGCGTCCACCCCGGTAAGTCCTCAAGGCGAACCTTGGCGACCCACGAGGCGAGCTTATTCGATGCTCCGACCGCCCGGCTGGAGAGATGCTCGGCGTCAGTGTGGACCTGTCTACTAGACGAGGGCGATACTCCCGTTCGATCCTGATTGCCGACCGGTCACGCCACTAATCGGAAGTCCCATCGTCCTCCAGCACCGGAGCCTGGGACGCAAATCCAAGAAAGACAGCTACGCAGGCGAGGTGGACAATGACAACCCAGACCATGGAGAACCCACCTCTGCCACATCCGAAAAACTACTAACCTTCGGATTAAAACGTGCTTGCGAGGAAATCGTTCCGCGGCTCGTATGCCGCAAACAATGGCGGCTCACCGAAGGCTTCCCTGGCATCGTGGTGCTCAAGAGATCTCCCAGTGCAGCGAGCCGAAGCGGTCAGGCTTCATCGTCGTCAGAGCGAGGTCAATTAGTGTTCAGCCCGAAGCGGTGCTGGCCCTTGCTAGGATGAACGTTACATCGGCCGCGAAGCTTGGCACTATAGTGTTCAATCATCCGCCGATGATAAAGATGATGAAAATTCAGGCCTTAACCATGAAGATCAGGATTGCAACCGGGTTCAAAGTAAGCCGCTCCAACGACGATCGGATGGTCGTCTTGGGCATTCTGTCGGGTGCTCGTGAAGCCCATTACGCACTGCCGAAGTCACAGATATCCGTGTTGATCGAGCGATTATCCTTGGTGTCGGGTGAAAGGCAGGATGAACCGACGAGAACTCTCGGGCCTGTGCGAATCTCGGCCGAGATTGAAGCAAATCCGCAAGTTGGTGCACTCACCCTCAGCGTTGCGGACGAGCGCGGCGCGCGGGAGCCGATCACTCTGAGTATCGAGCGAGGGGAGCGGCTCGCTTGGGATCTGGCTCAAGCCTTAGCTCTCTTGCGCTGATCGAGTTCGTCGAGCCTGGGCTGGATCTGTCCTGTCCTGGGCCGCGACCGTGGTGTTCCGCCGTTCCGAGAGCCGTTTGAGAACGGCCCGCCCGGTGCGGCCAGATCCCAGGGCCGAAGGGCCGCTCGGCGAGCATGATGACGGTCGTCCCACACCTCACGCGCTTCTTGAGGAGCGAGCAAGTCAAAGCGCAGGTCGAGTGGTGCCGAGACATGCCCCCGCGTTTGCCGTCGTTAACCACTCTGAACACCAGCAGGGTCTCTGGTTGACGAAACGTTAACCTCCGCTTGCGTTCTCTGATTAAGTTCTTATAAAAGGATTTAGTACTGATAGGACGAGTTGTGCCATGTTGCGTCTGCGTCGTGAATTGATGGTCGGGTGCATGCTGCTCCTGCCGACGGGGATCGTCGCGGCCCAGAGCCCCGGCCGACCTGCCCTGCCCGCGGTGGCCGACGTGAGCGAGGAGCGGGATCCGAAGAGCGAGATGAAGAAATGCGATTTCAAGACCGTCGAGCCCGATCAAGGGGTCTCGGTCCTGGCCGCAAACCGCGCTCTTGAGCAATCCAGCAAGGACAGCAAAGATTTAGACCAGGTATGTGTCGCGGGCGGGTCCGGCGCGCCGAGTGTGGCGGGCACAGGCGTGCGTACCGCCGACGCCGGCGAGTCCGTCCCGGTTCAGCCGGGAAAAGTGCTCCTCAAGGAGTTCGCGGCGTTGCTGGGCGGAGCCCCGTCCTTCGCCCCGAGCGGGCCCTCCTCCGCATCCCGTGCCGCATGTTTTCTGCGCGGTACGCGCATCAAGACCCCGTCGGGCGAGCGCAACATCGAGGAACTGCGGATCGGCGACCTCATTACGACCCCCTCAGGGGCGTGGCCTGTCAAATTCGTTTGGCGACAGGTTTTCCATGCGAGCCCCGACGGCGTCTGGTCAGAACATGTCCTGCCGATCACGATCGCACAGGGCGCCTTCGGGCAAGGCCTTCCTCATCGGGCTTTGTCGCTCTCTCCGCTTCACGGCGTCTACATGGACGGCGCCCTGATCCGGGCCCGCGATCTCGTCAACGGTGACTCTATCGTCCAGCATGAGCGGGCGTCGGACGAGATCGAGTATTTCAACGTTGAGCTCGACAACCACAACATCATGTTCGCGAATGGTGTTGCCGTAGAGACCTTCCGGGCCGGGCATGCTCTCATCCGAGAGGATTTCACTAATTTCGCGGAGTATGCCTCCTTGTACCCGGCGGACGCCTACCGGTGCCATGCTCCCTACGCCCCTCGACTGAGAACGGAGTCGTTCATGGAGAGGGTTCTGGGCGCCCTGCAGGTTGCAAGTCGCCATTCCTAGCATCGTCTGACTTGGGAAAGTTCCAACCCCCGATGGTGCGAGGGGCGACCGCCCCTCATGCCGAGTCGGGGGCTGCAGCGGAGCGAGATCGCGCAACCCCGCCTTCCAAGCCGTCCCGAATGCTTGCATTCTCAGGTGAGCCGGGTTCTCGTCACGCCGATAACCGTGGAGATCCCCATGAAGATGGTATGTCTGGCCTTCATGCTCGTCCTCGTGAACACGCCGACCTTTGCATGTGACGAGAAAGTATACCGCGAAACGATCCTCGATCTTGAGCGGCAGATCACTCAACAGCGACGGGTGGAACGCCGTTTGACGGAGCGGATCAAGGTTCTCGAAGCAGAGGCGCGGCGCGAAGCCGACGGACGCAATCCGCTTCGCAACTAGGACTCTGGCACCTGTCTGCCGCAGGATCAACGCCCAGCACTCGAAGAGAGCCGGGCGTCGATCGCGGCCTGCATCAGTTCTCCTTGAAGGCCCGGGCCACTTGGTCGGTCAGCGGCTTCAGCAGGTACTCCAGCGGAGTTCGCGAACCGACCTTGATGAACACCTGCGCCTGCATGCCTGCAGAAAGCGGGACCGCGCCGAGTTTGGCCAGTTCCTCAGCGGCCACCTTGATGCGAACCTTGAAGAAAGCCGATTGGGTCTGCGGATCGCGTATGGCGTCCGCCGAGATATGGTCAACCTCGCCTTCGAGTTCAGGCGTCGTGCGTTGATGTGAGGCTTGCACCCTGACCACCGCTTTTTGCCCCCCCTGAAGCTGATCGCGGTCTTGCGGTTGCACCCTGGCCTCGATAACCAGCCGATCAGACGACGGCACGATGGTCATAACCGGATCTCCCGGGCTGATCACACCGCCGATCGTATGCACTGCAAGCTGATGGATCAGACCGGAGGCGGGCGCCCTGATCTCAACGCGGCGCGCCTGGTCTTCCGCCGCGATCCGCCGCTCCGACAGCTCTGCCACCTTGGCGCGGACGTCGCCGAGCTCCTTTTGCGTTTCCGTCCGAAAGTCCTTTTCGAGTTGCAGGATCTGAAGCTCGATCTCGGAAATCTTGCCTTCCGCCTGGGCGACAGACGACGTCAGTTGACCCCTTTGGCCATCCAGGTTCGCTGCCTCCCGTTCGAGGGCGTTGAGCCGAGTGATCTGAATGAGATTCTTACGGTAAAGATCCCTCACCCCCTCGAGTTCCTTCGAGATGATGTCGGCTTCGCGGTCCTTGGCTGCAAGCTGCGAACGAAGACCCGTGATCTCGTCCCCGAGTTGCTGAACGCGTTTGCGCAACTGCGACTTCTGCCCTTCGCGGGTCTGATGACGCATGGAGAAGAAAGTTCGTTCGGCCTCGATCAGCTGAGATACGGCTGGGTCTGATAGGCGGGAGAGGAGGTCCGGTGGCCCGTCGAAACGGCTCGCGCCAGCGCTCTCGGCTTCGAGCCGCCCCCGCCGTGCCGCATACTCGTCCAGTTGCTTGGCGATCACCTGGAGGTTGGCGTTGGCGAGAGTCTCGTCAAGGCGGATCAACACGTCGCCCTGGGTAACGAAGTCGCCCTCCCGAACGAGCAATTGCTTTACCACGCCCCCCGTTGGATGCTGCACTCTCTTCTCCGATGTCTCGACGACGAACTGACCGGAGCCGATCACAGCGCTCGACAGCGTGGCGGTAAGGAGCCAAAGCCCGATTGTGCCACCGAACACGGCGACAAGAATCAGGCCGCTGCGCCAGAGACGGTGCAGAGCTGCGTCGTGAGAATGGCCTTCGAGGGGCGGTGCACTCAAGGTTCGAAGTTCGTGCGCTCCGGAGCGGATGATGGCCGCCACGGTGAGCGCCGTCGCTCGCGCATCACGCTGAGCGAATATTGCCCTTGCCGATCGACGGGCGCTGCTGACCGCTTGGGTAATGGCGCGGCTCGCCTCGGCGCTTACCAGATTGCTCAAGGGCGTGGTTTGCCGTGGAGGAACCATCAACGCAGTTGGTGCGCTGCTCTTTGCGGCTGCGATGGCGTCACGGAGAAGGTTCGATGGATTTGGTTCGGTCATCGCCGACCTGCCGCCGCTTTCGCGTTTGCTGCGCCCGTTGGACGGATCATCCGCTGCAGAACCTCCTCACGCCGGCCCATCGCCACGATCCGCCCCTCCGCCATCATCGCCACGAGATCGACCCCCGCGAGTGCGGTCGGCCGGTGCGTGACCACGAGAGCGATCCCGCCGCGGCGGCGGACCGACAGGAGGGCTTCCACGAGCGCGTCCTCGCCCTCGGTGTCCAGATTTGAGTTGGGCTCATCGAGAACGACGAGGAAAGGCTCGCCAAAGAGAGCGCGCGCGAGACCAATGCGTTGACGTTGCCCACCCGACAGACCAGCGCCGCCAGGCCCGATGCGGGTGTCGTAACCGTCAGGAAGACGAAGGATCATCTCGTGAGCGCTGGCCGCTTCGGCCGCGCGAAGAATACTCTCAGAATCCTGATCTCGGCGGAAGCGCGCGATATTCTCGGCGACCGTGCCGTCGAAGAGTTCGACATCCTGTGGCAGATAACCAATGTGGCGGCCCAAGGCGTTCCGATCCCATTGGTCGAGCGAAGCTCCGTCCAGGCGGACGTCGCCTTGCAGGAGAGGCCAGACGCCGATCAGCGACCGGGCGAGTGTCGACTTGCCCGACGCACTCGGGCCGATGATCCCGAGGCCCTGCCCCGCCTTCAGCTCGAAGTCGACACCCTGCACGAACGGCTGCCGTTGGCCGGGCGCTGCGGATGCCAAAGCCGTGACCTTGAGGAAATGCTGAGGCTTGCGAAGCGGAAGGCGCTCGTCCGAGAGCGGCACGATCGCCAAGGTCTTCTCAAGACGGCTAAAAGACTGCCGGGCGCTCGTAAAGCCGCGCCAATGCGCGACGGCCATCTCGACGGGTGCAAGAGCACGTGCGGTGATGATCGAGGCTGCGATCATGGCACCGGCCGAAACCTCATGGTTGATCGCCAGAACTGCGCCCGCTGCAAGAACCGTCGACTGGAGGATGGCGCGAAAAATTTTTGCCATCGATCCAATCGTGCTCGCGGCATCGGTGGCGTTGAGGCCGTCCTGCACATGCCGCTCGTTAGCTGCCGTGAACCGCTCTCGGAGGGCCTCATCCATCCCCATCGCTCTGATGACCTCGGCGTTGCGAAGCGCCGTCTCCACGATCGTGTGGCGCGCGGCACCGCTCGCGACAGCTGCTTTAGCTGGCCCCCGTGTTCTGATTTCCGACAGGACCGTCAGCGAGATGATCACGAGCCCGCCCAGGACGGTGATGACGCCCAGAACAGGGTGCAGAAGAAAGGAGCAGGCGAAGAAGAGTGGCATCCACGGCAGATCGAACAAGGCCGTCGGCCCCAAGCTGCCGAGAAAGGTACGCACCTGCTCAAGGTCTCGAAGCGCTTGCGTGCTGACACCGGACCGTACCCCGCCGAGAGCGAAGGTACCGAGCGAGCTGAAGATCGGCTGGGCGAGTGCCTGGTCGAATTTCGCGCCGATTCGCGCGAGCATGCGACCGCGAGCAGCCTCAAGGGCACCTTGAAGCAGGTAGGCCGCCAGAGCGAGGAGAGAGAGCCCGATGAGCGTTGCGATGCTTTGGCTCGCGAGCACGCGATCATACACCTGCAGCATGTACAATGAGCCGGTGAGACTCAGCACGTTGACGACCGCGGAGAATACGCCGACGCCGATGAGAGCCGGGCGGCAGGTGAGAAGCGCCGCGCGCACAGCAGACGGGGGGGTGTCGTGCCCGTGTCGGGACATCTTCATGAGCGGACTCGGTGGTTGATCAGCGGCCCAGCCTCGCAGCGAACAGGAGCGAGTGCTTGGAGGTTCACCTAGGAGAGCGGTCGGTTGGTGAGCGAGTCGGGAGGCGAAATTGTGGCACCTGGCCTTGCGGTCGGACTGTCCGGGCGATCACAATCTCTGCTGGGTTTCTACCGAGCCGACCCACACCGGCGGGAGTCTCGGACCTTTCGATGGCGGCGATCACGAGCCCTCATCGCGGGCCGACGGCGGGGGAGCCCAGAGCAACCCGCTTTCTCGTTCAGTAAGGCGATAAGCGAAAAGGTCTAGCTGAACCGAAATTTGACGAAAATGGGAACAAAGTGCTTGGCAACGAGTTCTCTTGTGGGATTAACGGGCTCGTTGCTCTAGACTACAGTCACAATTGACAAAAATCCTCCTAGTCCGCCTTGAATGGTGCCTTCCAATGAAGTAGGTTCGGGCGCTGCCACGAAGCCGAATCCTCGGAAGCGCGAAATCGGAGCACACGCTTGTCCGCCGATGAAAATGCACTGTCGCAGCCGACGGTCGACGCCCCTTGGCAATTTGTTGCGAAGCGGGGTCTTGATGTCAGTGTTGCCGCTGTCGCCTTGATGCTACTTCTGCCGCTCCTGATGGTGATCGCGATTTTGATCGCCCGAGCGGATCGCGGACCTGTGCTGTTCAAGCAAAAGCGGGTCGGGCGAGACGGCAAGCTCTTTTACTGCCTCAAGTTCCGGTCGATGGTCCTCGACGCTGAGGCGGCGCTCGCACAGCACTTGAGCGCGAACGCACAGGCTCGTCGGGAGTGGCAGGAGACGCAAAAGCTCGTCGCGGATCCCCGCATCACCCCTCTTGGCCGGTTTCTGCGTCGGACGAGCTTGGACGAACTCCCGCAACTCTGGAACGTCTTGCTGGGCGACATGAGCTTGGTGGGGCCTCGTCCAATCATCCAGGCAGAGATGGCTCGCTATGGCAGCGATCTCGTCCACTATCTGGCGGTGAGGCCTGGGCTGACCGGCCTGTGGCAGGTGAGCGGACGGAGCACGTGTAGCTATTCTGAGCGTGTCGCACTCGACGTCCGGTATGTTTGCGAGTGGAGCTTCTGGAAGGACGTGAAAATCATCGTCCGGACGGTGCCCGAAGTGCTGAAGCAGCGCGGTAGCGTGTAGCCGGCCGCCTTCGGCAAGGCGGCACGGGGCCTCGATCAATGCTGAGCGGGTGAACTGCTCTCGGCAGCGCGGTTGTTCTTAAGCCTAACTGAACGGTCTCCGGCGCTCCACGTCGACAATGACGGGGCTGGTGGGATAAAAGACCGAGCAGGACGCTGGATTTGCATCGTCCGTCGGCTGCGCACCCCTTCGTCTCGCAACCGTACAGAAAGGCACGTCACGAGATGCTTGAACGTTCGCCGGCATCGAATTCAAGGCTTAATTCAACCTGGGATGACGAATTCGAGCAGCGAGAGAACGCCAGCGCGACGTCGGCTCTCTTGGATGTAACGTCGTTCCTCAAGCGAAACGCAGCTCTAATCTGTTCATGCGCTCTGCTCTCTTTGAGTGGCGCTCTGGCCTATGTCATCACAGCGACGCCTCTTTACACAGCGACCGCGCAATTGTTGATCGCCAATCAGCGCCCGAGTCAGCTGCTACGCGACCAAGCCGTGATTGACCTCACGCTCGACAATGCCCAGGTCGAGAGCCAAGTGGAAATCATCCGATCGGAGCGGTTGGCCAACGCCGTTGTCCGTAAGTTGGACCTGCATGCTGATCCTGAGTTCCAGGGAGGCGGGAGCAACGCTGTGCGTGCGCTCCTACAAACATTGTTGTCGCCGTCATCGCCAGAGGTGGAGTCGGCTTCCGCCTCAGCATCGCGCATCGCGACCGCAGTTTTTCGCAGCAAGCTCGATGTGAGGCGGGTCGGGCAATCGTACGTCATCGCCGTTGCAGTCACATCGACCGAGCCTCAGAAGGCAGCTCAGCTCACGAACGCTGTTGTCGAGGCTTACCTGCAAGATCAAATTGAGCGGAAGGCCGAAGCTGCTCGGCAGGAGGGCCGGTGGCTCGAGGAGCGCCTTGCGGAACTAAGAAGCAAGTTGAACACAGCTGCGCGAACTGTTCAGGACTTCCGACGAAACGGGATGACTCTCTCGCAACCCGGTTCGACAAACTCACCTGACGCTCGAAGCGCAGTCTCGCTGGCCGAACTCGAGAGCCTTGAGCAGGCATACCGGCGCATGTACGAAATTCTCTTGCAGCGAATTACGGAGAACACGCAGCAGCAGTCCTACCCGGTAGCTGACGCTCGGGTCAACAACACCGCTACCGAACCGCTGTCGAAGAGCCACCCGAAGTCGACTCTTGTGCTCGCCCTGGCACTGCTCGTAGGCACCACCTTCGGAGCGGCATTGGCTGCTGTCCGCGATCAATTCGATCGAGTAATCCGGACCCCAAATCAGGTTCGGCGCTGGCTGGGCCTGAGGACGCTAGCAACAGTCCCGTTCGCAGGGCGGCCAAGGCACTGGCTCTGGACCGAACTCGGTTTTCCAAGCAGAGGAAAACCGCGTGGGCAACCCCTCGTCGTTGCAGCCGACAGGGTGAACCTGTTCACATCGGCGAACGCAGGTCATCTACAAGGTGGCGGCGATGCTTTGCGGGCCATTCGAACTGCGATCGAGTTTACGAAAGATAAGGGCAGACCGAACCAACTTATCGGGATCACATCGCTTCGAAAGGGCGAGGGCAAGAGCACGTTAGCTAACCATCTTGCGAGCATGTGTGGTGTTGGTGGTTTCAAGACTCTTCTGGTCGACTCAGATTTCAAAACGGCGTCGTTGACCAAAGCACTTGATCGGGTATCCACCGTTGGCTTGGTTGATATTCTGATCGGCGATGCCCGCTTTGAACAGGTGATCCCAGAAGCGCTCAAAGACGGGGCACCTCTCTTCCACTTCCTGCCTGCAGGTCTGAACCACCAGGGTCGAGCGTTGAGCGACCTCACCCGTTTGGAAACAATGCAGGATCTTCTCGCAGCTATGAGGCAGAACTACGATCTTGTCCTCTTTGATCTGCCATCGTTCTCCGACAACATCGATGCGCGCTCGCTCTGCGCTCAACTTGACGCGACGCTTCTCACTGTCGAGTGGGGTCAATCGTCAGCTCCTGAGATTAAGAAGATTATGGAGACGCTTGAGCAAGACGAAGCGAATTTGCTTGGTGTCGTTCTAAACAAGGCGCCTTCAGCGCTCGAAACGATCTCTGGTTCGTCATCGTTATGATCACGGTAAGGCGTAAGGCGTCAGCACCTAGTTTGCAAAGCATGGCGGAGCAGCGTGCGGTCGAAAACATCGTCGTAGCCATCGCGACGAAAGGACGTGCCAAGCTCGTTGCCGATCTGGCCAACAGCCTTTTCGACCAGACGCTGAAGCCGAGGCGAGTCATCATCGTCGCGTCGAGCGAGGCCGACATTGAGCATCTGCCGATCACAAACGACCAGATCATCGTGCGATTCGGCTTCGATGGGCTTACGAGACAGAGAAATATCGCCTTGTCGCTTCTGGACCATGACGATGATGTCATCGTTTTCTTCGACGATGACTTCATCCCGTCTCGTCATTGGCTATGCTCGACACGTGACATCTTCCAGACAAACACGGACCTCGTAGGCCTCACAGGACGGGTGCTAATGGACGGCATCAACTCCGTTGGGCTCTCTCCCGACAAAGGATCAGAAATCGTGGCCGAGGAGGATCAAAAGGCGGCGTTGCGCCTGTTGTCTGACCTGCCACTTCGGGATTGCACGCCTTACGGCTGCAACATGGCGTTCCGCGTCGAAGCAGTGAAAGATCTTCGTTTCGATGAACGGCTAGTGCTGTATGGCTGGCAAGAGGACCGTGATTTCGGTCGCCGAGCGCTACAACGCGGTCGCGTCGCAAGATCCGAGATGTTGTGGGGTGTTCACCTTGGTGTCAAAGGAGGTCGTGTGAGCGGGTTACGCCTTGGCTACTCACAGATTGTCAACCCCTGGTATCTTCTCCAGAAAGGTACGATGACATTACCAGAGGCTGCGCACCACATTTTGAGGAATTTGGCGGCGAACACCTTTCGTTCGCTTTGGCCCGAACGGCACATTGACCGACGCGGTAGGCTTCGCGGCAACATGCTGGCACTCGTCGACCTGATTAGGAATGATTGGCGGCCAGAGAAACCGCTTGAGCTCTAGCCAAAGGTCCGCGTGATGACCCGGGTGTGGACCATCAACGGTCGCTTTCTGACACAGCCTATAACTGGCGTTCAGCGCTACGCCCGGGAGCTTACGACTGCGCTCGACGATCTGCTGGCCGCCGGTCATCCCCTGAGCGACAAGCTTCGTCTGCATCTTCTCACCCCTCGGGGAACGAAGATCGACATGCCCCCGCTTAAGAAAATTGAGGTCCGAGAAAGCCGTGGTACGACCACTGGGCACCTGTGGGAACAGATCGAGCTGCCTTTATGTCGCGAAGGGGGCATCCTGAGTCTGTGCAACACGACCTCGGTTTTGCCCATCCGACAGATTGTCTGCATCCACGACCTCAACACCCGGCTGGCGCCAGAGAGCTACTCTCGGCCCTTTCGCACGCTTTACCGATGGCTGATACCAGCTTGCGCGCGAGCATCGAGAGCCGTGACCACCGTTTCGCGGTTTTCAGCGGTTGAGTTGGTTCAGCATCGAGTCGTAAGCCCAGACCGGCTGAAAGTTATACCCAATGGGCACGAACACGCGCTTCGCTGGAGCAATGGAACCAGTGCTCCTGATCCTGATGGAGATTTGCGAGACACAATACTCGTGATCGGAAGTACTGCGCCTCATAAGAACATTGGTATGTTGCTGTCCCTCGCGCCAGCTTTGCAAGCGCACGGGCTTTCATTGGCGATCATTGGGCAAGCGGATGCGAGAGTCTTTAGCGCTGCTGAGCCGCTAGGGACACAATCTAATGTGCGCTTTCTGGGTCGCATCACTGACAGACAGCTCGCTGATCTGCTCCAGGGGTGCCTGTGCCTTGCCTTTCCCTCCTTCACGGAGGGTTTCGGACTACCACCGCTTGAGGCGATGGCTCTCGGCTGTCCGGTCGTTGTATCAAACCGAGCGAGCCTGCCCGAGGTTTGCGGAAACGCTGCGCTGTACGCTTCGCCCGACGAACCGTCAGAATGGGTGACAGCCTTTCGACGCTTAAAGGAGCAGCCCTTGGCTCGGGCGGATTCAATCCGCGAGGGGCGTGCACGAGCCAAAGCTTTCTCCTGGGCGCAATCTGCTGAAAGCTACCTCGAATTAATGGCCACGGTGGATGGTCTTGCGGAACACATGCAGCGAATGCGGGGCAAGTCGCCGTGTTGCACCTAAGGATAAGGAGATCTTGCCAGCTTGGTCGGCAAGGCTTGTGAGCCTCGCCGACCTGCACGGGGAAGGCGTGCCGACACGATAAGGTGCACGCCTAAGAGGATACCGCTTTATTGGCTAAGCCAGCCCGTATCGAATGTGAGGCTGCCGTTGCGGGCCAGAACGCCGGCATCGTTGTCGAAGTGTCCTGGCGCTTGGTCGCCGATAGCGCCGACGTCCACGGTCTTGCCGTCGATCGTAAACTCCTCGAGATAGAGATTGCGGTCGTGCCCTTCACCGAGTTTGCAGTCCCAGGCGTCATTCACGAAGCGGAACTCCACCTTGTGGGCTGCCGAATGATCGAAGTCCCCCTCGATGAGGATGTTCTGCCACTCGCCCTTCTCATGGACCGCAGAGACGCCGTAGGTGTCCCCTACCTGCTGTCCATCGACAAAGACCTGAAAACGCGGATCACCCTCGAAACGATCACCGGAAACCTTCAGAACGAGATCGCCGTCCCCGGCTTGCACTGGCGCAGTCGGGGCCGAAGGCGCGGGTGCATTCCCCGAAGTGGGGGTGCCGCCCTGTGATCCCCCAGCATTGGCGCCCGGAGTCGTTGGAAGTGCAGGAGAGGCGCTGGCACCCGTATCGAATGTGAGGCTGCCGTTGCGGGCCAGAACGCCGGCATCGTTGTCGAAGTGTCCTGGCGCTTGGTCGCCGATAGCGCCGACGTCCACGGTCTTGCCGTCGATCGTAAACTCCTCGAGATAGAGATTGCGGTCGTGCCCTTCACCGAGTTTGCAGTCCCAGGCGTCATTCACGAAGCGGAACTCCACCTTGTGGGCTGCCGAATGATCGAAGTCCCCCTCGATGAGGATGTTCTGCCACTCGCCCTTCTCATGGACCGCAGAGACGCCGTAGGTGTCCCCTACCTGCTGTCCATCGACAAAGACCTGAAAACGCGGATCACCCTCGAAACGATCACCGGAAACCTTCAGAACGAGATCGCCGTCCCCGGCTTGCACTGGCGCAGTCGGGGCCGAAGGCGCGGGTGCATTCCCCGAAGTGGGGGTGCCGCCCTGTGATCCCCCAGCATTGGCGCCCGGAGTCGTTGGAAGCGCAGGAGAGGCGCTAGGACCGTCGGGAGCTTGCCCACTTGGCGGAGTGACCGGACTATTGGTAGGCGGAATAGATGGGAGGCTTGGAATTGAGGAAGAGTCGGCCGTTTGAGCTCCATGCAAATTGCTCGTATCCGCACCATCGGGCGACGAAATCGGGCCCAACTCGATAGCTTCCGCATTCGGGTCTTTCGAGTACGCACGGATGTAGTCGATCTTGAACGGCTCGTAAGTCTTGTTGGGATCGGCCTTGCTCTCCATTGCTAGGTTAGCCAGGATATACATGGGATCATGCATGTCGCTCGGGGTGACCTGCGACCCTCGGAGTTCGCCATCATAATAGAAGTTCAGATGCGTGGGTGTCCACTCAAGACCGAAGGTATGGTACCCATCCAAGATACCTGGATTGTCGGAGAAGGTTTGACGGTCAACATTCGCACCGTTCGGATCTGGATCGTCTGTATGCGTCCACGAGTAGATATAATCGTTGCCGTAATGCTCGATGATATCGATTTCCCGGTGCTCCGGTCGGTTGTCGTCAGGTAGCAACCAGAAAGCATCCCAGATTCCCTCTCCTGCGGGCAGATCGGCTCTCATTTCGAAGTAGCCGTACTTCTGTGAGAAGCTTTCTTTGGTATGAATTAGGCCAGAGTCCCAGCTTCCCGGATAACCGTATTTGGTCGTATCGGGCGGCGCTGCTGTGATGCTCAACGCCCCGTCGGCAACCTTGAAGGGATCGTATCCCGACGCCGCATCGACAAAAGACGAGTCGCCAAAACCGATATCAGAGTTGGCGTCTAGCCGCCATTCGGACCGAATGTTGGCCCACGTCGTATCGGAACCGGTCTGAGAGATACTCCTGCTGTTGAATTCATCACTGAAGGTGAGTTTGTAGCCGGTCAAGTCTACCATGTTACGACCCCCGTGTTCGTCGTTTCTTTATTGAGACAGGCGCCCTCATCGATTCGAAGGCTGAGCAACCTAGCTGGGTGAAAAAGGCGAAACCGGGGCGTGGGCCTAGTCCGTTTGTTAAAGCATGCTATGAGGGCGCATCCAGCAATGTGACCCAGGTCAGCCCGCTGACAACGTGGCGGGGCCTGTTTGTTTGGTGTGAAGTGCTCTTCTGACCTAACGTTACCTCATGCTCCTCGAAGGTGAATTGTGAAAGTTGCGATTATTCATTATTGGCTCGTTGGAATGCGAGGGGGCGAGCGTGTCCTAGAGGCCCTGTGTCGTCTCTATCCAGAAGCCGACATCTTCACACACGTGTATCGGCCTGATGCAGTATCAAACCTGATCCGACAGCATCGGGTGACTACGACCTTCATCAACGGCTTGCCGAGGTCACATCGCTGGTACAAGCGCTACTTGCCACTGATGCCACTCGCGTTGGAACAAATCGATCTTCGTGGATACGACCTTGTAATCAGCAGCGAGTCTGGGCCGGCAAAAGGCGTAATCCCGGATGCGGGGGCCCTGCACGTCTGTTACTGCCATTCCCCAATGCGCTACATCTGGAACATGGCAGCGGATTATCGTGCATCCGCCGGTCCGGTGACGCGCTTCCTGATGCCGCCGATTGCTCACTACATTCGCCTATGGGATTCCACGTCAGCAGCGAGAGTCGACAGTTTCGTTGCGAACTCTCGCACCGTTTCGGAGAGAATCCATAAGTATTATCGGCGTGATGCTAGGGTGATTTATCCGCCTGTTGACGTGGAGGCCTTCGAAAGGGTGCGGGACGAGGAGGTGGAGGACTACTACTTGATGGCTGGCGAACTTGTTGCATACAAGAGGCCGGACCTAGCCGTCGAGGCTTTCAATCGTCTTGGCCGAAAACTTGTTGTAATCGGTGGAGGGGAGATGCTTGATAAAATCAGGCATTTGGCTGGACCCTCAGTCCGAGTGCTCGGCCCCCAACCGTTCGCCGTCCTAAAGCATCATTATGCGCGTGCTCGGGCACTCATCTTCCCGGGAGAGGAGGATTTCGGCCTCGTTCCAGTCGAATCCATGGCCAGTGGTCGACCGGTGATAGCTTATGGTCGAGGAGGAGCAACAGAGACCGTGAGAACAGGCATCTCGGGGCTATTCTTCCACGAGCAGACGCAGGCAGCGGTTTCAAGTGCTGTCGAGGAATTTGAGGCTGCTCATTTCAACTCTGATCTGATCGTCGAGCAGGCGCGGTTGTTCGGGCCGCAACGCTTCGTGGCAGAGATGCAAGGTCACATCAATGTCCTGCTCGGAGCAGGTCGTTGATAGGGTGCCTTCTCGGCGTTTCGTCACCCGGAGATTAGCAGCATGGAGCCAATTGGTGTCGTCTGCGTCGCGCTCGGACTCATTGGCGTGTTACGTGGGCCCAGGTTCGCGATTTCTGTTTTCGTCCCTTCTGTACTGTTGGGAGCAGCGGCCGCATTGATCCTGGGCGGTGCGGGCAACATACAACCGGCACATATGTTGCTCGGCTTTGTTGCGTTGACTGTCATGCTAGATCGCCGCTTACTTAGCCAGGCGATACATTCGTTATCTTACCCGGAAGCTGGGTTCTGGCTTCTCCTGACGGTCAGCTACGGCGTAGTTTCTGCGATGTTCATCCCGCGTATTCTGGCGGGCGTCACGTATGTGAACGCAATAGGTATTACAGAGTATGGGCCCGCATTGATTAGTGTTCCTTTGGGCCCGACGTCGGGCAACATCACGCAATCGATTTACCTCATGGGTGACCTCGTTTGCTTCATGGCCCTTTCGGCCTTTGCCAAGACGCCTAGCGGTTTTCGAACTCTGACGTATGCGGTGATTGCATTCTGCATAGGCAACCTCATTTTTGGGTTCCTTGATGTCGTCACCTTCTGGACAGGCACGGCGTTCTTATTGGAGCCTATACGGAACTCCACGTACACGCTGCACATTGGAACGGTCGTTTATGGTCTCAAGCGCATTGCAGGCTCGTTTACCGAGGCGTCAGTTTTCGCCGGCATCTCGGTCGCGTGCTTTGCTTTCACGACGAGCCTTGCTTTCGCCGGCTTCAGATCGCGCCTGACCGGTGCTTTAGCGATCTGCTCGTTGCTCGCGATTCTCCTTTCAACTGCGACGACGGGTTACGCTGGACTTATTGTTTATGCAGGTGCGCTCTACGTTGCGTCTATGGTCCGCGTCCTGAGTGGGCCAGTCGAGCGGGCTGTGCTGATTTTCGTGCTCGTTGCACCGCTCGTTGCCATCTTGCTGACCATCTTACTCGGTCTCAACGCCACTGCTTGGTCGGCCTGGGCGGAGTTTCTTGACACTTTTCTGTTCGGGAAGGCGACGACCGAGTCCGGGGTAGAGCGGGCTGCTTGGAACCAACAGGCAATGACCAATTTCTTCGACACGTACGGGTTGGGAGCCGGGGTTGGCAGCGTTAGAAGTTCAAGTTTTCTTATCGCCGTTTTGTCAAACATCGGCATCTTTGGTGCGCTCACCTACGGCATGTTCTTGTTCAAGGTGCTCAAAGGCCAGCCTTCTCGCACCCGGAGCGTGGGTGCCGTGAGAAACGCCGCACGAGCGGGGTGCATCGCGACCCTGATAACTCAGAGTCTATCAGGTACTCTTGTTGACCTGGGACTATTCTTCTTTATTCTAGCTTCGCTTGCGAATGCAGGCCGAGTTTCGCCGATCAGAACATCTCACCCGCCCATGGAGACGTCCAAGGCAGTCGCTGAGAGCAGGCCCATTGGACGTTCGTTGGAGCCAACAAATTTGTACGGCACGCGAGCATGACCGGCACCCTTCATCGTGTCGACCGGTGCCGGCGGCGTTGCTAAAGCTGAAGTGCTCAGATCGGCGCGATAGTAGATCCGGAGAAGGACTCAGAGCCTTCTTCGGGCGGGGGACAGAGTGCAATGAACGCTTGTGTGTTTTATGCCGTCGATGAGCATTACCTGTTCCCAACGCTTCTGAGCGCGTTGCAGGCCCGTGGCCATGTCAGCCGCGAGGTGGCCGACGTGAACATCTACTGCATCGGTCACGACTCGGCTGTGACGGACACGTACGCTGCCATCTGCCAAAGCCGCAACGTGGGCTTCAAGACCGTTGACCCTGCGGTGCTTCAGGGCATGCACGTTATCTGCGCGGAGCAATTTCTTGAGGACTTTGTAGAGCCTCGTTATCAGCAGCTGCTATATCTGGACGGCGACACGCAGATCGCCGGCTCGCTCGACGACCTGATGAGGCTGCCTCTCGAGGCCGGCACGTTCATGGCAGCGCGCGATGCCATGGTACTGGCTTTCAGCCGGCCTGGTCCGGAGCGGACCAAGCACCGGACCTACATGGAGTCGATCGGCATCGTGGGCGAGGCTCAGAACCAGTATTTCAACGCTGGTGTGCTGCGTATCAATCGGGAGGGGTGGAAGGAGATAGCCCACGCGAGTCTGCGGGTGCTGAACGAACGCTCAGGGCAACTCCGATATCTCAACCAGGACGCTTTGAATCTGACAGCCCTGAACCGCTGCGTTCCGCTCTCGTTCAAGTACAACTTTCCGGCGTTCCTGCTCAACAGCGGTCTTGAGCGGCTGGTGGAGCCGGTGATCTACCACTTCTGCTCCAATCCCAGGCCTTGGAACGGCCCGTTTCTGCCGTGGGGTCGGAAGTACTATCAGCGCTACGTTGACCTTTGCACCCAGTACCCTCAGCTCAGGGAGCTAATGCCGCGTTTCCCAGCACTCAAGCAGCTGAAGTACGGTCTTCTGCAGCCTCCCCGCTTCGCCATGGTGGCGCTGACATGGAACACTCCCTCCGTTCGAAACTCCATGATCGGTGGAGTGAGCTGATCAAGGTCTGCTAACGCCTGAGCGCGCTATCCTTCGGTCTGAGCCGGAAGAATTTGATGCTGTGGCACGCACGTTGAGCGGTGCTGTGGCCCTTGGGCTTGGGGCCCACAATGTTCAAGGTGCCGCCCTCGGCACTGCGCCGGACCATCAGCGCCATCTGTGTTCTGGCACATGCAACGACTGGATCGAACGTCGGTGGGCCGTACGGTTACACCGGTGGACCTGTCATTCGGAACGTTCCGCGACGGACATGAACTGTTCCTGGAACCAAGATGGCGTCGCGGATCACTTGACGAAATGCGACGTCTCCAGAACGCGCCCTGGATTGTCGTCTGGGCCGGGACAATGACTCATTTGCATCGCTGTGCTTGAGCTGCCTAGGGCTGCGGACCGTGCGAGGGCAGTTGTTCATGCGAACCTGCGTCCATCGGAAAGCTTCCTTCAACGTACAGCTCGGCCGACGCCATTCCGCTCACCTCAGGCGACGGCAGTCTGCTCATAACGACCTTTTTGCTCGCTTCATTGGATGCACAAGCAGTTCCGATCAGAGCACTATATACAGGTGCCCGAATGAAAGCTCGCTTCATCCGGGCGCCAGCCAAAGGCAACCTTTTCGGTGCGTTCATTCCCGCCTGCAGTGTGCCCTACTCGTTTGTAAGAAGCTGCGTTCTTGATCGAGCACTGGCTGCTCACAACGATGCAGCGGCACGATCGGGGTTTGCGCGTTCGCAATGTCCTCGCCAGCTGTGGGTTGCGGCTTACCGGGGCGGGCATGCTGCATTGGAATTCGCGAGTCTCAGGCAAGCTATGTGCGGACTTAGCGAAAGCGCTTTTGAAAAGTCACTACCGTCAAGTCATTGCTAGGGTGACGGGTAGCGGGAAGTCCGCTGAGGTGGCACATGACATCCTTACGAACCTGTGAGTCGGAGGGAGGCGCAACTTGGATGGCCAAGCACTTCGGAGCGGGGTTCAGTCGGCCATAACTTGGTGAATCCCTTAGCTCCTGGTCAGCCCTGGTGCCGGTGAGAAAAACGGCTCGGTCGGGATTGTCCTAGACGCTCGGTGCGTGTCCCTAAGCGGCCAGTCGAGTGGCAGTGTTCCACTTAGAAGGAAAGGCGCAGGACAACCGACAGTGACCATCTCAGCCGAGCAGAACAGGGGATAAAAGCTAAATGATCACGTTTTCGAGTGCGAGCCGGGCACAGTCTCCAGGCCGAGGAGCCTTCGAATAGCTTCGATCAAAGTACTGACCGAGGAGGCAAGCTCTCGTGGTGCGCTTTCTAAGGTTGGGGAACTCAGGGGCCGTTGAATACGAAGCTGAGCCTCTTCCTCTCACCGTCCGGTGCAACATTTACCGACACAAACTCACCACAGTGTCAGCAGCATATGGAACTTGACCGTGTGAACCTCATTGTGTGGCTGCAGGCCGAGCATCGCCTGCTCTTGGCGAAGGTTCGAAGATCCGCGATGGACCAAATCCGATGAACGCTTGTGTGTTTTATGCCGTCGATGAGCATTACCTGTTCCCAACGCTTCTGAGCGCGTTGCAGGCCCGTGGCCATGTCAGCCGCGAGGTGGCCGACGTGAACATCTACTGCATCGGTCACGACTCGGCTGTGACGGACACGTACGCTGCCATCTGCCAAAGCCGCAACGTGGGCTTCAAGACCGTTGACCCTGCGGTGCTTCAGGGCATGCACGTTATCTGCGCGGAGCAATTTCTTGAGGACTTTGTAGAGCCTCGTTATCAGCAGCTGCTATATCTGGACGGCGACACGCAGATCGCCGGCTCGCTCGACGACCTGATGAGGCTGCCTCTCGAGGCCGGCACGTTCATGGCAGCGCGCGATGCCATGGTACTGGCTTTCAGCCGGCCTGGTCCGGAGCGGACCAAGCACCGGACCTACATGGAGTCGATCGGCATCGTGGGCGAGGCTCAGAACCAGTACTTCAACTCTGGTGTGCTGCGTATCAATCGGGAGGGATGGAGTGCAATCAGCGAGCCTACGCTGCGCCTCCTGGCGGGTCAGGCGAACCGCTTTCGCTTCCAGGACCAGGACGCTTTGAATTTGGCAGCCCTGAACCGCTGCGTTCCGCTCTCGTTCAAGTACAACTTTCCGGCGTTCCTGCTCAACAGCGGTCTTGAGCGGCTGGTGGAGCCGGTGATCTACCACTTCTGCGCCAATCCCAGGCCTTGGAACGGCCCGTTTCTGCCGTGGGGTCGGAAGTACTATCAGCGCTACGTTGACCTTTGCACCCAATACCCTCAGCTCAGGGAGCTAATGCCGCGTTTCCCAGCACTCAAGCAGCTGAAGTACGGTCTTCTGCAGCCTCCCCGCTTCGCCATGGTGGCGCTGACATGGAACACCCCCTCCGTTCGAAACTCCATGATCGGTGGAGTGAGCTAAATGCCAAGCCGGCTGATATGGACCAGCGTCTAGCTACTTTGGGGTGCGGAGAAAAGGACTTTGACCATAATCCCTACTAGCCGAGATAACGGGCTCGGAAGTTGATCTACAAGTGCCTCTAGACGCGCTTGATCGGCAGGCGTCAATCCACGAAAGATTCGGACAGTTATGAAGTAAGTCGCCGCGCCGGCGGCTATGCTCAACGGCAGCATCAATGGTGACGGGTTTAGGCTGATAATCGCAAAGGCCGTCGCACCGCATACGGTCGCCGCCCCAAGCAGACGTGTGATGTGAACCAGCGGAAAGGTGAATCGAAGGCTTCGGACCATGAAGAGTTGTGCGAGAGCAATTATCGTGCATTGGACGATAATGCGAGATACCGCCGCTCCGACCACTCCAAAAGCCGGAATGATGAAAATACCTCCGGCAATCGTCAGCAATACGCCGAGGAGGTTCAGGTAAAACTCGACATCTACTTTTTCGGCCGCCCACATCGCGTTGGCGCCAACAACACCCGTGGCTCCAACACAAGAGCCGAGTACAAGAATGATTGCGGCGGGTACTGCGTCAGTAAACTGCACACCGTAAAGGAGTGGCAACACTTCCGGGATCAGAGCTGCTAGTCCAAAGCACGCGGGTAAGACGATAAATGCCATCAAACGAGTGCCTGTTGCGTATGCTTCTCCCAGGCTCGCAACGCCCGTTTCGGCGTATTGCTCCGAGAGGCGCGGCAGTAAACCCCAAGTAAGCATCAAGGGCCCCTGTACGGCTAAGTTCGCCAGGGAGAGCGCTACAGTGAAAAGGCCGACTGCCGAGGCATCGAACCACAGAGCGAGAAAAAAGATCTCAGCGCGCGCCCAGATGAACGTCTGGGTGATTTCGCTCGCCCAACGGTACGACGCATACCGACGAACACGCTTCACGATGTCAGAAGAGATCTGCCTCTTGTCCGAATGTTGCCAGGGTGCAGCCAATACAATGATGAATTGGGCGAACCAGAACCCGATGATGGCGCCGTGGACACCCAGCGATAGTGCGCCAGCAGTGATCGCCAATGCCTGAACAGCAAAGGATGCGAGCGCGAATATCGCTAGCGCTTTGAAGTTCTGTGTTCCTCGCAGATACGCTCTCGTGTACTCGGCCCAAGCCTGTGCCGCGCAGGCAAAGCCTATCACCAGCCAAAGGTAGGGCTGGTTTAAGCTGTCGTCAGTTGTCTTTGGGTCAGCGTTTGCAAATAGCCAGAGACCGTAGGCGATAAACAGAGCTGTTGGGAGTAGGCTGAAGGCCGCGTAGTATGGCCTCAGAAAGACTGGGAGGCGATCAGCTTCTGCTGGGGACGATCCTGCTGCAAGTTCGGGCATGAAACGCGCCAGGGTGAACGGGATGCCAGCACCGAACACCACGGTTGCCGTCATAACGGCCCAAGTTGCGAACCCGAAGGTCCCCGTCCCATCAACACCGAGAAGCCGCGCTACGAGGAGACCCGCAACGAAACTCCCGAGGGTGTTGCACAACCCGGCAATTGTGCCGAAGTACGAATTTCGTACGAAGACGCCGGACATTTTTTCTTTCTATAGCTACTTGCGCCGGCACCGATCCCGCACCGCTTTGCGCTATGATAGACCAGTTTGAACTGAAGGTGACCGAGCGAGCGCTGGCGGCATCAGCGGAGCGCATAGGCTCTGATATAATCTACGTACATGTAAGACGGGTTAGGAGCCTCATCGATTGGCCATCCCGAACCCATAGCTAGATTGACGAGGATCATCAGCTTGTTCTTGTGCTCAGGAGGCGTCCTCACACGCCATATTTCCTTACGGTCAAGGTAGACGACGATCCACTCAGATTCGACGGAGACCCCATACAGTCGGAACTCGTCGTAGAGGGAGCCTGCAGGAACATCATGAACTTGACGATGAGAATAATTCTTCGTCTTGTCAGGATACCATATGTTGATCACTGACTCGAAGTGCTGCGGAAAGTGTCCGTAGTGCTCCAGAACGTCGACCTCGACGCCGGGCTGATCAGAGCCCTTAGGCAGAACGGAATTGAGCCAGAAAGCCGGCCATAGTCCTTTGCCGCGCGGGAGCTTTGCTCGAGCTTCGAAGTAACCGTACTGCTGCGAAAATCCTACCCCTGATGAGTCCACCGAAGCGAGCAGGCCTGATTGCCATTTCCCGTCAGCGTCTCGGCGTGCTTCGATCCTCAGGACACCATTGGAGACAGTGAACGGGAACCCCTCTCTTGGATCTACAAATTGGGCGTCCCCGAAGTCACCCCCCCATGGTGTGTGCGCTATCCATTTTGTGCCTGGTCCATTCGCCGAAACGGAAAGGTCAAGAAACTCCTCACTGAACGTGAGGCGGTAACGGCCAAGATCGATGTCGCTTGCCGATGCGTTCCATGTCGCTCCGCAGATCACGCTGGCGCAGGCCAAGACCATATAGAAGGCCCTGTACAACCCGTTCAGCCGCGTACCGCGTTGTTTCGCCATGTGAACCCATCGACTTATCGATTCCGCCGTTTGATAACCTCTCGCCGACATTGCTCGTCAATCCTTCTTTGTCATCTCAAACCCAGGGAAGTGCTACGGTGTCGGCGATCCGACCGCCACAGATCCGCTATCCTCCAGCTGGACGATCTCGTCGTTCGCGGATGTCACAAGTGATTTCGACAATTCAGCATGAGTTCGGGCATAGGCTCGCGAACTGAGCCCGCCCTCCCCCATATGGGCCTGAGCCGCTTCTGCGAGATTTTTGCGCAACTGCGCATCCGACGCTAAATCGGCGATGGCCTGTTTAAGAGCTTGCGCATTGCCCGTTGGGATATACCGCACTTGAGAGTTCCCGAAGTAGGCTCTCAATCCGCCTGTATCTGTCACAATAATGGGGACCCCAAACAGAGCGGCTTCTTGCATGACGGTGATCCCGGAAGCGTGTAGATTGGGACGTAATGGAACAACCACGAGATCTGCCCAGTCGTAAAGCTGCTCAAGCTCATCATTCGTCTTGGGTATTACCCGCGTGATGTTGCGACTAGAGCTTAACTTGAGGGCATTCAGGGATTGGGAAGCGATCCTGACCTCGCACTCATTCCATCCGTCGACAGCCGCGATCAGCGTGTCCCAGTCGCGATGACGATCATTCCCGATGGAGAGCACCCGAACGGGCCTGCTGACATGCTGCCGACGAAGCGGTCGCCGCAGATCGGTTCTGATCCCAAACAGAACAAGCTCGGAACGCTTCTCCGGAAATCGCTCCCTCGCGACAGCGAGATTGTCCGGAGACAGTACTGTAAGGAGGTCAGCTCTTGACAGTAAAGCGCTATAGAGCCAGCGGCGAATTAGGAACAGTCTAGGCCACCGATCAAACAACCAAACGGATTGCGCAATGAGCTTGGGGCTCCGCCGGCGGTTATAGAGTAGAAGGATGAGGCATACGGCAAGATGCTGGGACTCCGTGTGAGTCCAGACGACATCAGCCTTCAGCATTTCCTTTCGATTGCGCCACGCGTGCAACGCATCGAAGCCTAAGATGGCTCTCACTCCGAAACGGCAGAGCCGCTGTAACAAGTTCTCCGCGTGATCATCGGAATAGATGACATCACAACCGTCGGCTTGAGCCAAATAGTATCCATAGGGTAATCGCTCGTTTAGGCCAATGATAGCGCCCTGATGCCAACGCTGCTCCCAGCTTCGCCCACCAAAGCCGTAGGCAAGCTGGACAAAGACGCGGATGGGTGTGGGTTGCACGTTCAATGACCGGCTCCTTACCAGGCGTCAGCTCTATTGCCTTGACCCTATAAGGCTGTCAGGCGCCTTACCGCGGCGAAAACTAACATTGAGCATCACTGAGCTAGCGGGCAACAGCACTTGGCTCACGATTGGTCGCCGCAACCTCCTCTGCATAGCGACCCATGGAGCGAAGATCCGGACGCGTGCGCTCGACCTTGATGATGTCGCCAGGTTCGACTGGCGCGGTCTCAGGCACCTTCAGCTCCTCAGCATTCGACCCTCGGCTTCTCACGATCGAGTACACGGGTCTCACATCGAGATCGCTCGCTCGCTCTTGTTCATCCATCAGCGGTCCGTTCACCTCGGCCTCGAAAATGAGCCTACGAGCCGTCTCCACGCGCTCGGCAGCCTCAGCCAATTTGCTTTGAGTAAGCTGAAGCTCCGTCAACGCCTCGTTCCTGGCGCGGCTGCGCAGCTCAACTATACTGTTGTCAGCCCTGCTCTGTTCCTGCTGCGCGCGCAACATCGCGGTGCTCAGCTCAATCCGGTTTGCTTCGCCTTGAGCAAGGACACGCTCTAGAGCGAGCTGCCTCGACCCGACCGTCAACCCTCTGGACACAAGCGAATTGACGCCATCGAGCTCCTTCTGGATCAGACCAATCTGCCGGTTTTCGAGATCGAGCTTCCCCTTCAGTGACTCGACTTCACTGCCTGAGAGTTGCTTGATGCGTTCGAAGTTCTGGACCTGTGCCCGGATCCCATTTCGCCGCGACTCAAACAGCAGCCGTTCCTCTTCCATCATCTTGGCGCCTGCCGGAGTTTTGGCCTTTTCCACCACTTCGGCCGGCCAAGTGATAACGTCCTTGTTGTCGAGTTCAGCCTGCAGGCGCGCCCGGCGCGCAAGAAGCGTCTGAAGCTCTGCCTCAACAACCCGCAATGTCCCGCGATGTGTGATTGCCTCGGCTTGGTACCGACCAAGGCTACGCTCTTGCGACCGGTAAAGTCCCCCAGCGATGCTCAAAGCCTGCAGAACATTAAGGCCGGGCCGGAATTCATATTCACCGGGCTTATCAACCCATCCGACGATGTAGAACGGACGACGCTTGACAACCTGGAGCGATGTGCTCGGCGGGGTTGTCAAGCCTACCTTCTGCTGGAGGCGCCGGGATATTTCCCCGGCTAATTCCTCCGGCTTCAAGCCCGAAGCGTTAATGTCTCCGACTAAAGGTAGCGATACGAGACCATCGGACTCGATCGAAAAGTCATCTGCGAGAGCATCCCACGCGAAGACCTCACCAGTCGAACCTCGCCACTCATGAACCTTGACCCGGATCCGATCTTGAGGTCCCAACCGGTACTCCGATGCACCGACCGGCGCCTGCAGAGCGCCAAAAAGGAAGCAAGCCGCGACCACCAAAGTTGATCCGAATGTCCATCGATGATTCAACATAGATGTGCCTCCAACTAGTTGATGAGGGTGACGGCGGTGCTCTATCTAGGTCAACATACAGGTTTTATCAACTGCCTATCGACCGTTCATCTACCAAACGACTCAGAAAAATCAGCTCACAAGCTTGCATTCTTTTGAATGCGGCCCTGAATAGACATTGATTGGATGTAGAAAAGTGGCGTCACGCCTTCATAGCTTGAGTTTCCGCGAGGGACTGCGACCGGAGCATTGAGCTTGGTCAGCTGAGGTGACCGTCGGCATCGAAAGCCAATTCGCCATTCGTTACAAAAGGGACCACCCGAAACCGGCACTCGTCGAGGAGTTACCACCAAGTCTAAGTTCTCGCGTAGATATCCTCTATACGAACGATATCATCCTCTCCGAGATAGGGACCGGATTGAACTTCGATCAGGTTGAGCGGCATTCTTCCTGGATTCTCGAGCCGATGTACGCATCCAAGAGGCAGAAAGATCGACTCGTTTTCCCGTAGCAGGACCTGATCGTCATCGCGGGTGACGAGAGCCGTACCGTTCACGACAACCCAGTGCTCGGCACGATGGTAGTGTTTCTGGAGTGAAAGCTTCGCACCTGGGTTGACGGTAATCCGCTTCACCTGGAACCGGTCACCCGTATGCACCGATTGGTAGAAACCCCAAGGCCGGTGGACGCGGATCGTCTGCGTCGCAGCTTGGCGCCCATCCCGACGAAGGACGTCGACGATCCTCTTCACGTCTTGGTCGCGATGCTTGGGCGTGATGAGCACGACATCCGGCGTTGCAACCACGATCAGGTTCTCGACACCAAGCGCCGCGACGAGAGGCCCTTCGCTCCTGAGGTATGAACCGGACGCGTCCATCGCGAGCACATCGCCGATGGAGACATTTCCACCGGGATCTTTGCTGCCGATATCCCAAAGAGCGGACCAGCTCCCGACGTCAGTCCAGCCCATGTTGGCGGGAACTACCGAGGCAAGCTTCGTCTGCTCCAGGATCGCGTAGTCGATTGAGATCGATCTGCATCTTTCGAACGCGGCCGGGTCCAGTCGCAGGAAATCGAGGTCGCGAGAGCCCCGCTCGAAGGCGCCTTGAGCGGCTTCGAGAATGTCGGGCGCTAGCCTCCTCATCTCGTCCAACAGCCCTTGAGCCGGCAATAGAAAGATTCCGCTGTTCCAAAGGTACTGACCGGCCTCGACATACCGTTCGGCCGTTTGTCGGTCTGGCTTTTCGACGAAAGCCTCGACGTCATAGACTGCCGCGCCAGCGACCTGCTCGCCCACACGGATGTAACCATAGCCGGTGGCAGCCTCAGTCGGCGTCATACCGAAGAGAACAAAGCGGCCCGAAAGGGCGGCTTCAGCGCCCGCTGCAACAGCGGCCTGAAAGGCGTCAGTGTCCTGGATGACGTGATCCGCCGGCATGAGAAGGATTGTGGCATTCGGATCCCGAGCCACGGCCGCGAGGGCAGCCACGGCCGCTGCAGGGGCCGTATTGCGACCGATAGGTTCCAGAATGATGGTCGCGTCATCAATCCCCAGAGCGCGCAATTGCTCGCCGATGATGAAACGGTGCTCTTCATTGGCAATGATGACGGGTGCCGCAAAGCGGGATCGGTCGGACGTTCTCAGCGCCGATTGCTGAAGCATGGTTTTTTCGCCAGCAAGCGGGAGTAACTGCTTGGGAAAAGCCTCGCGTGAGAGAGGCCAAAGTCGTGTTCCGGTCCCGCCCGACAGGAAGACCGGAATGATCAGTGGTTCCGACCGCATTATGAATCCCTCTCAGTACTTCATGAAAACTGCTAGGGAGAGCATGAGCGTCGACCCCCAGAGCCCTGTCGCGCGTTCCTTTTAGGAAACCAGGGCGCTGCACTCAAGCTCTGTTGCAGAACGTCGTTACTGACCGTTCTAGTTTGGCTTTCGGGCGCCCGTGCGGCTTGCCTGTCGAGCTTAGTCGTTCTACCTCCGTCCGGGGAGGCTGAGATCAGCATGAAAGTCGTGGTCGGCTTGCTTGCCGCAGGCGCTGTCTTCGCTGCGACAATCCTCGCTGTGGCGACCTTTGAGGCTGCGCGCCTGACCAACCCGCCGGACTATGAACACCCCCGCGCGAGCAATTTCGAGTACCGGACAACGCCACGTAGCCAGTTCGGCCTTCCGTTTGAGGACGTGACCGTCCCATCCAAGGGAGCGCTCCTGAGGGGTTGGTACGTACCGCCCGGAGGCGAGAGCCGGCGCGCGGTCATCACGGTGCATGGCCGGAGCGGCGATCGGACGGCCTTTCTGCCCCTTTTACCCGCGCTTCACAGGGCCGGCGTGGCTGTCTTGAGCATCGACCTGCGTGAGAATGGCACGTCGGATGGCAACGGCCGCGGGACTGGCCTCGGTGAAAGGGAGGCGGTTGACGTCCAAAGCGCCGCTGCCTTTCTGAAAGGCAAAGGGTACGAGACGGTCGCGGCTGTCGGCTGCTCCCTCGGCGCATCCGCGGCCATTCTCGCCGCAGGTCGGGATCCAGCGATTGATGCGGTTGCCGCCGACTCGCCGCTGTCCAGTATGCAACAGTATGTCACAGACAGCTTGCGGCGGAAGCTTGGAGCCGTTGGTGGTTTCCTGCCGATTGATCTTTGGGGCGAACTGGTCGTCGCCATAGCCCAATTTCGGAAAGGCTTGCCGGCCGTCGAAAGGCCGATTGATCAGATCCCCCGGATCGCACCACGCCCGCTCCTCCTCATCCATGGAACAGCGGATCGCGTCGTTCCGATGTCGCACTCGGAAGACCTTTTCGCGCGAGCCGGCGAAGGGCGGGCACGATTGTTCGTGACAGGCGCCGACCATTGCGGTGCATTTCAAACTGATCCTGACCGCTATGCAGGTGCGGTTCTCGACCTCTTTCGTCCTCGGGTGCCCTGAGGTCGGCTGCCTCGGCCCGCTTCCGGGCGACTTCGGCAGCGCCGGCCGTTGCGGGCCCATCCCGGCGGAGCCTATCGGGCAGGCTAATGCTTCGCCAGCCCGGCACCGTCGGCTTGCGCGCCGCATGGCATCCGGCACTCGAGCAAGAGCGGAGGCAACACGGGTGCGAGCGAGCCTCTCACGATCTTAACCCTGAGGCAGGTGACGCAACACTGTTCGCGAGTTTCAAGTGACAATCGACCAGCCCGCTTGTAGTATTATCGTCCTGCTGCCAGGACAGTCGCGGAAGGTAATCCTTGATGCCCAATCAAGCCGTTTTCGTGGGAGACGGAAGTCTACTGATACGCTGTGCTGAAGAATACCTTGCCGCAGGCCAGATTATTGCGGCCGTTGCAACGCGAGACGAGCAAGTCAAAACGTGGGCTGAAAGCAAAGGTCTCCCACTTCTGCAGAAAGATGGGTTTCTACAAGGAGATCTTGGCCCGGTTTCTTACGATCTTCTGTTCAGCATTTCAAATCTTGATCTGATCCCGCCGACGGTTCTCGGTCGTGTTCGGCTTTGGCCGATCAACTTCCATGATGCCCTTCTGCCCCGATACGCAGGCCTGCATGCAACAAGCTGGGCCATCATTAATCGGGAGACCCACCATGGTGTGACCTGGCACGAGATGACGCGGTCTGTCGATCATGGGCGGGTTCTTGCGCAAAAAAGCTTCGAGGTCAGCGATTCGGACACGGCCTTCAGCCTCAACATGAAGTGCTACGAGGCCGGAGCGGCAAGCTTCACGACGATGCTGGGTGAATTGCTCGGGGGCACTCTCGCTCCGCAACCCCAAGTCGGGCAGCGCAGCTATTTCGGGCGACATCAAAGGCCGACGGCCGCGGGCACCCTCGACTTCGGCAAATCGGCCGAAGACATCTGCGCACTCGTGCGCGCTCTCGATTTTGGTCACTATCCTAATCCCTTGGCTCTCCCCAAGGTCTTCCTCGGGGATCGCCTGACCGTCGTTCGTAGCGCCGAGCTTCAGCCAGCCTCCGGATCGCCGCCCGGGACGATCACGGATGTCGGCTCCGATTTCGTGAGGGTTGCCAGCGCGAGCGGCGATGTCTTGCTCACCGGATTGAGAGATCTGAACGGTGGGGCGACAACCATCGACCTGCCCGTCGGACATGTGCTTCCCCGGCTCACGGCCGAGGTCATCGGAGCGATTGACCAGGCGATTGCGACAGCGGCCGCCCATGAACATGCCTGGGCTCAGCGCATCAAAAACGTCAGTTCGCCCGAACTACCCTACCCTCGGATCAGCACGGCGTCGGCGGGTGGGCCGCCACACGTCCGCCGGGTCGATGTGCGACGCCCTGCGGCAAGCACAGAATTGATGGCCGGCTTCATCGGATGGCTGTCGCAACTCGCCCCTCAACCCCGCATCACGCTTTCCCTCTCTGATCCTGCCGCAGCAGAAGCATCGCGGCCCTGGTTCCTGCCCTATGTGCCGTTGACCGTCACGGTGGACGGGGCGGCGACGGCGAGGTCGCTCCATCGGGAAGTGGAAGGCGAAGTTGCCCTCTGCCTCGAGCGGGGTCCGATCGCTGCCGACCTGCCGCTCCGCCTGATGGCTGTTGAAAAGCGCGACGGCATCCCGGCTGTCCCGACGGTCGGCTTCGTCCTCACGGACGGCACGACCAAGCCAAACGCACTTGCCGGCCAAGACATCGCATTGGTCTCGGACACCGCCGGTCAGACCCTGTCTTTGCTCGTCAGCTCCGATGCGTACAGCTCCGCGATCGCCGACGTCATGGCATCTCACCTCGAAGCGTTCCTGAGCCTCGCTCTCGACCAGCCAAGCAGCCCGTTGCGGGATCTGCCCTTGGCTCCCGCTCCGGAACGAGAGTTGATCGCGCGAGCCAATGAAACACTGGCCGCTTTTGCGGCCGACCGATGCATCCCGGACGTCATCGCCGAGCAGATCGCGGCGACGCCTGACCGGACTGCTCTCGTCTGCCACGACGATCGGATCACCTACGAGGAGTTGGGCGCTCGAGCCGAGGCGTTAGCTCGCAGGCTTGTCGCCGCCGGTGCTCGACCCGGCTCGCTGGTCGGGATCTGCATGCCGCGGTGCCCTACCCTCGCGGTCGCCCTGCTGGCGATCCACCGCGCCGGGGCAGCCTACCTGCCTCTCGACCCGGACTACCCGCGCGAGCGACTTGCCTTCATGCTGCAGGACTCGCAGGCCGCCATTCTCGTAACCGACGAGCACACCCATCGTAAGCTCGCATTGCCTTGCAGCAGCGTAGTTTTCGTCGACGCGGAAGCGTCGGCGCCGCCGTCGTCCGATGAGCTTTCTGTTCGAGCCAACCCCCTCGACCTCGCCTACGTGATCTACACGTCCGGCTCCACCGGCCGGCCCAAAGGCGTGATGGTCACTCATCGCAACGTCATGAATTTCTTCGCCGGGATGGACGCCCGGATACCCCGCGGCGAGCCGGCCGTCTGGCTTGCCGTGACCAGCCTATCGTTCGACATCTCCGTCCTCGAAATCTTCTGGACGCTCGCCCGCGGGTTCACCGTCGTCCTTCACTCCGACGCTCCTGCGGCACGGGCCGGGTCAGCTCCGCAATTCAGCCTCTTCTACTTCTCGAGCGATGAGGCCGCGGACTCCGGCAGCAAATACAGGTTGCTGTTGGAGGGTGCAGCATACGCCGACCGCAACGACTTTGCGGCCGTTTGGACGCCGGAGCGGCACTTCCACGCGTTCGGCGGCCTTTACCCCAATGCGGCCATGAGCAGCGCGGCAGTAGCTGCGATCACCAAACGAGTGGCGATCCGCGGCGGGAGTTGCGTCCTGCCGCTTCACCATCCGATTCGTGTCGCCGAGGATTGGTCGATGGTGGACAATCTCTCGCACGGCCGTGCGGGAGTCGCCTTCGCATCCGGCTGGCAGCCGAACGATTTCGTCATCGCATCCGACCGTTTCCACGACAGAAAGGAGACGATGCTCTCCAGCATCGATACGGTGAGGCGGCTGTGGCGAGGCGAACGCCTTCCGTTCGTCAACCCGATGGGCAAGACTGTTGAAATCGGTACGCTGCCCCGCCCCGTTCAGAAGGAGCTGCCGATCTGGCTGACGGCCGCTGGCAATCCCGAGACGTTCCGGCAGGCCGGGCAACTCGGGGCTGGCGTCCTCACTCACCTCCTGGGCCAAACGGTCGAGGAAGTAGCCGACAAAGTGCGGCAATATCGGGTCGCATGGCACGAGGCGGGTCACCCTGGCACCGGCCACGTGACGATGATGCTCCACACCTTCATCGGAAACACGGTGGACGAGGTTCGCGCCGCCGTCCGTGAGCCGATGAAGCGCTATCTCGGCAGCGCTATGGATCTTGTCCGGCAGGCAGCCTGGACGTTCCCGACCTTCGTCCAACGCGCGGCCGCCGACGGCCGGACGCCAGGCGAGATCCTGGACGAGAAGGCCCTCTCGGCCGAGGAGACGGACGCCCTCCTGGAGCACGCATTCAACCGGTACTTTCAAACCGGTGGTCTTTTTGGCACGCCCGAAAGCTGTCTTGCGACCGTCGCCAAGCTGAAGGCGATCGGAGTGGACGAGATCGCTTGCCTGATCGACTTCGGGGTCGAGACGGACCTCGTCCTCCGCCATCTCGATCACCTCAAGGAGCTTATGGTCAGAGCCAACCAATCTGAGGAGCCGACCTACCGGGCGTCGATACCTGAAGAGATCATCCGCCATGGCGTGACGCATCTGCAATGCACGCCCTCCATGGCCTCGCTTCTCGTCGCCGATGAGATCGGGCGGAAAGCTCTCGCCCGCCTCCAGACCATGATGGTGGGCGGCGAAGCGCTCCCGATGCAGCTGGCCGGACAGCTCCGCAGCATCCTCACGGGCCGGCTTTTCAACATGTACGGGCCGACGGAGACGACCATCTGGTCGACCACCTGCGACTTGGAGCACATCGGATCCTTCGTTCCCCTCGGCCGTCCGATCGCAAATACAACTTTGCATGTCCTCGATGAGGCGGGGCGTGAATGTCCAATCCTCGTCGCAGGCGAACTTCACATTGGGGGGGACGGAGTTACCCGGGGGTACCTTCACCGTGAGCAGTTGACCAGCGAGCGGTTCATCGATCACCCGCTCGCCGCCGGTGGCAAGCTCTACAAGACGGGTGATCTCGTCCGCCGCCATCCGGACGGCGATCTGGAGTTCCTTGGCCGGCTCGACCACCAGGTCAAGATCCGTGGCCATCGGATCGAGCTTGGGGAAATCGAGGCGGTTCTCTTGCGGCAGCCGGGCGTGCAGAGGGCTGTCGTGGTGGCAAGGGAAGACGTCGTCGGCGACAAGAGACTGGTGGGCTACATCACAGCTCAGCCCGCAGCGACAATCGACGTGTCATCGCTTCGTCGGTCCCTGGCCGCGGCTTTGCCGGACGTCATGGTGCCCTCGGCTCTGGTCGCGCTGCCCTCCCTTCCCATGACGCCGAACGGAAAGATCGATCGGAACGCCCTGCCCGCCCCCCGGGCGGCCGCGCCGACACCTCCTGCGGCCGTCGAGAACGCACTCGAGAGGACGATCGCAGCGATCTGGTCCGATCTGCTTGGGCTGGACAGCGTTGGCGTCACTGACAACTTCTTCGATCTTGGCGGGCACTCGCTGCTGGTCGTTCAAGTACAGCGCCGCTTGCGGGAGGCCCTCGGGAGGGAGGTCGCCATTACCGACATGTTCCGTTTTGCGACCATTCGCGCCCTCGCAGATCATCTTGGGGGCGAGCAGAGTGGCTCAACGGCCGTCGACCGGGGCTTGGACCGGGCGCGGGCGCGTCAGACGATGCTGCAGCGGCGGCACGGTGGGACGCCAAGACCTGCGGAGAGATAGCAGATTCCATGACGAGTGAGGCCCATTCTCTTGGCCCCGGCGCCGTTGCGATCATCGGAATGGCTGGCCGGTTCCCCTCCGCGACGACCGTTCGTGAACTTTGGCGCTTGCTTCGACAAGGCCAGGAGGCCACCCGCTGGTTCACGGACGAGGAGCTCATCGCCGCCGGGGTGTCGGCCGCGGCCCTCCGGGACCCGAACTATGTCAAGGCGGGCATGGTTCTGCCGGACATGGAAGCATTCGATGCGGACTTCTTCGGCTTCAGCCCTCGCGAGGCCTCCATCCTCGATCCCCAGCACAGGCATTTCCTGGAGTGCGCTTGGGAAACGCTGGAGGACGCGGGCCATATGCCCGAAACCTTCAAGGGAGCCATCGGGGTCTTCGCCGGCTGCGGCATGCAGGCCTACATGGCCTACAACCTCCTCACGAACCCGGATCTTCTTGAGAGCGTCGGCCTCTTCCTTCTGCGTCATACGGGCAATGACAAGGACTTCCTGACCACGCGAGCATCGTATCTGCTCAACCTGCAGGGGCCGAGTGTCTCGGTCCAGACGGCCTGCTCGACGTCCCTTGTCGCCGTGCACATGGCGGCGCAGAGCCTCCTTTCGGGTGAGTGCGACATGGCCCTCGCGGGCGGTGTCAGCATCGAATTACCGCACCGGCACGGCTACCGCTACGTTGAGGGGGAGATCCTTTCGCCGGACGGGCATTGCCGCGCATTCGACGATGATTCCAAGGGCACGATCTTCGGCAGCGGCGTCGGCCTTGTCGCCCTCCGGCGCCTCGATGACGCCCTGGCGGACGGCGACAACATCTACGCGGTGATCCGGGGATCTGCGATCAACAACGACGGTTCTCAGAAGGCCGGCTATCTCGCGCCCAGCGTCGAGGGACAAGCACGCGCTGCCGCCGAAGCCATCGCGGTGGCCGGAGTGGATCCCGGCACGATCACCTACATCGAAACGCATGGCACCGGCACCCCCGTCGGCGATCCGATCGAGCTCGCGGCGTTGAAAGATGCCTACGGCGCCAGCCCGCGCGCACCCTGCCTCATCGGCTCGATCAAGACCAACATCGGTCACCTCGACACGGCAGCCGGGGTCGCGGCGCTGATCAAAGTCGCTCTTGCCCTCAAGAACGGTGAGCTGCCGGCCAGTCTCAATTTTTCCAAGCCGAACTCCCGCTTCGATTTCGCCGCGAGCCCATTCAAGGTCGCGAGCGAGCGGTCGTCCTGGCGTGGCCAACCGGGTTTGCCGCGTCGCGCCGGCGTGAACTCGCTGGGGGTCGGCGGGACAAATGCCCACGTCATCGTGGAGGAAGCCCCTTCTGTGCCAGCAAGCCGCCCGGCGCGTGAGTGGCAGGTCTTCGCACTCTCCGCAAAGACTGCGACATCCCTTGACGGGCTGCGGCGCAAATGGTCGGCCTTCGTCAAGGATGAGCCTGATTTTTCCGTCTCTGATGCAGCCTACACCACGCAGGAAGGACGTCGGGCCTTCCAGGAGCGCTGCGTCGTCATCGCTCGCGACGCCGAAGGGCTCAGCGCCGCCTTAGACAGCAGGGTTCATCGGCGTCTTGCCACCGGCACGGCTCCAGCGGAGCCACCGCCCGTCACGTTCATGTTCCCAGGGGGCGGGGCGCAATATCCCGGCATGGGGCAGGAGCTGTATCTGCACGATACAGCTTTCCGCCACGCTGTTGACGAGTGCTTTGCCGTGATGCCTCGGGAGGCGCCTGCCGATCTCCGGGCCGTCTTGTTCGAGCGTTCCTCAGGTGACCGCGAAGCCCAGCTGACCCTGGAACGGCCGACTTACGCAATCCCAGCTCTCTTCGTGGTCGAGTATGCAACCGCCCGCATGTGGCAATCATGGGGCGTCCAACCGGCCTCGCTCATCGGCCATAGCGCCGGGGAGTATGCCGCTGCTTGCATTGCGGGTGTCCTCTCGGTTCGGGACGCTCTCTCGATCGTGGTGCAAAGGGGCATCATCTTCGAGGAGGCTCCACCTGGCGCCATGCTGGCTGTCGCCCTCTCCGAGGAGAAGACGAGGCCCTGGCTGGGCGAGACGCTCGAGATTGCGGCTGTGAACGCTCCGGAGTTCACGGTCGCGACAGGACCGCTCGGCGCGATAGAGGCTCTCGAACAGAAACTCGTCCGCGAGGGCATCGAAGCGAAGCGCCTGCGCATCAACGTCGCCGCTCACTCATGCATGCTGAACGGCTTCTTGAGCCGCTTTCGCGAGACGCTCGGCAGGATACATTTCCGCCCGCCCACGATCCCCTTCGTGTCGAACTTGACCGGCACTCTGGTCGAGCCCGAAACGCTCGCATCGGCCGATTACTGGGTAAAGCACCTGCGACAGCCGGTTCGTTTCGCCGCGGGGCTGCAGACCCTGCTCGCCCGCCCCGGCATGGTCCTCCTTGAGGTCGGCCCGGGCCAGGCGCTGGGTTCGCTCGCTCGGCTGAACGGCGGAACCCATCGCCCGCTGGCCGTCCTGCCTTCCTTGCGGCAGGCTCAAGACGACGACTCGGATCTCGCCTTCGCACTGACGAGTGCCGGACGCCTCTGGACCCTGGGCCAAACGTTGACCTGGGACAAAGTCCGGGGCGGCGGCACTGCACGGCGAATCCCGGCACCCACTTACGCTTTCGAGAAGAAGCGCTACTGGATCGAACCCGGACAGGGACGCGCCACCGAACCCCGCGACGAGCATGCGGCGCATGGGCTCCAGAGGCTGGCGAACAGAAAAGACTGGTTCTGGAGTCCTGGCTGGGAGAGAACGAATCTGCCCCCGGGTCAACCTGATCCAGCGGCTCGGTGGCTTGTGTTTGCCGACGGCACGAACGCGTCCGAGAATCTCCTCGGGCACCTTCGCCGTCGGGGGATAAAGCCCACGATTGTCCGGAGCGGCGACACCTTCAGGCGCGGCGAGGACTCGTTCTCCATTCGCCCAGCCTCGGTCGAGGATCACATCGCGCTCTTGTCCGCTTTGGAAGCGGAGGGTCTTCTGCCCGAGCGGATCATCCACCTCTGGTCGCTCAGTGCTCCTCCGCCCAGCACTGATCATCCGGATCTGGATCAAGAACTCCTGTTCGGGAGCCTCTTCGCCGTTTGCCGCGCCCTTCAACACCTCGCGGTGGATGAGGAGATCCGGATCGGCATCGTCACTTCCGGCAGCCAGGCCGTGGCTGGCGAGGCTCTGCCCCGCCCCGAACGAGCGACCTTGCTTGGACCTGCCCTGGTCGCTCCCCGAGAGTTCACGCGCCTGACCATTCAGGTGATCGATATTCCTGCGGGCGGGGCAGAGGGGCTGCTCGGCGAGCAGGTCCTCGCCGAGTTCGACGCCGCTACGAAGGACGAACTCGTTGTGCTGCGGGACGGAGCCCGATGGACTCGTCGGATCAACGCCGTGCAGGTCGAGGCTGCAGATGGAATTCCCACGCGTCTGCGCGAGGGAGGCGTTTATCTCATTACGGGCGGACTCGGTGGATTGGGACTGGCGCTCGCCGGATACCTGGCCCGCACGGTGAGAGCCCGCATCGCTCTGGTTTCGCGTCGTCCGGTACCGCCCAAGGAGCAGTGGAGCTCCGTCGAACCGTCGCAGGATGGAACGGACACAGCGATCATCAGCGCCTTGAGAGATATCGAGCATCAGGGCGGTGACGTCATCGTCGTCCATGCCGATGTCGCCGACCCGGCAGCAATGCGAAGTGCCGTCGATCAGGTTCGGGCGCAGTTCGGTTCGGTTCACGGCGTCTTCCATGCCGCAGGCGTGCTGGACGACGCACCGATCGCCACCAAGACCCCTGAGTCCCTCCGGCAGGTTCTTGCGCCGAAACTCCGTGGTGGTCAGGTGCTCGACGAGCTGTTTCCAAGAGGCAGCCTCGATCTCTTCGCTGTGTTCTCGTCGACGAGCGCGCTGTTGGGGCCGGCCGGCCAAATCGACTATGCCGCGGCCAACGCCTTCCTCGATGCACTCGCTGGAGCAAGACCCGACGGACTAGCGATCAACTGGGGCATCTGGAGTGACATTGGGATGGCGGCGAAAGCCGCAGGAGCAACGCGTGACCGAAGCTCCCCCCGCGAGGAGGTTCGGCATCCGCTCGTCGGCTCCGAAGTGCGCCGCACATCCACGGGCATCACCTTCCTTGCCGAATACAATGCGGCTGACTTGTGGGTCTTGTCCGAACACAAGGTTGCCGGGCGAGCGATCCTGCCGGGGGTCGCCTATATCGAGTTGGCTCGTGCGGCACTGTCCGCGCTTCCGGATGTCGGCATCGTCGACATCAAGGGCCTGACGTTCAGCGCGCCGCTCGCGCTCGGGCCGGGCGAAACACGACTGGTCCGCACGAGCCTCGAGGCGAACTCCTCGGGAGCCTACGATCTCCTGGTCGAGAGCTCGCTCAAAGGCGGGTCTGAATGGCTGACCCATGCCACGGCCACGATCAGCCCTGCAATCCGCCTGCCGGCATCTGTGCAGCAGGATGCGGTGGCGGCTGCACAAAGCGACGGAAGCCACGCGGTGCAAGGATTGGGAACACCCCAGCCCGGTGCGGTGGCTTTCGGCCCGAGATGGCAGAACGTGCGGTGGGTTGAAGTCAGCCCGACGGAGGCGATCGGCGAGTTCGAGTTACCGGAGGCTTTTCGCAGCGACCTTGATACCTGGATGGCCCATCCCGCTCTGGTCGACATGGCGGCCACGATCGGCCTCCATCTTGTGGACCCGAAAACCTCATCGGAAATCGGTAGCGTCTACGTACCGATTTCCGTGGGGCATGTTCACCTTCACCGCGGTGCCTGGCCGAAACGCGTGCGGAGCCTTGCACGCCTCACCGGGCGAAGAGACGATGTGCTCGTCAGCTTCGATGTCACGATCGCGGACCTCGCCGGTGAACCCCTGCTGACGCTCGGCGACCTCGCCCTTTCACGGGTCTCCCACGATGTGATGCGGCAGTCCTCGGCCGCGGCATCACCGAGACCTCTCGACACTCTGCTCCAAGCTGGCATCTATGCCAGCGATGCCGAGGATCTCTTCAATCGGATCCTGTCGTCTCCACACAAGCAGCTGGTGGTCTCCTCCATCGCCCTTCCCGATCTCAGGCAGGTGATGGCGGCCGCGGCTGCCCCCAAGAGAGCGCTGCCGTCTCGTGCTGCGCCTGCTGCCCTGACCTACGCCAATGAGGTGGAGTCCCAGATCGCGAGCTTCTGGACCGAGCTGTTGGGCGTTCCTCAGGTGCGCCCGGACGACAACTTCTTCGACCTTGGCGGCTTCTCGCTCGTTGCGGTGCGCCTTTTTGCGAAGATCCGAAAGCAATTTGGGGTCGAGCTTCCACTGGCCAGCCTCTTCCGTGCTCCGACCTTGAGGGAACTGAGCGACCTCGTGCGCGAGTTGGCTGGACTTCCCTCTCAGGCCGAAGCTCGGGAGGAGGTCGATGCGCCGAAGCCGTCGCAAGAACCGGCTCGGATCGTTTCGATGCCGACCAGTGATTGGTCGCCCCTCGTACCGATTTGCCGCGGCCTGCCGCACAAGCCCTCCCTCTATTGCGTCCATGGCGGCCGCGGCAATGTTCTGAATTTCAGCGCGATCTCAAGGAAGCTCGGGCGCGATCAGCCCTTCTACGGTCTGCAGGCTCAAGGAGTTGACGGCGTATTGCCGCCCTTGCGGACCATCGAAGAAATGGCAGCGACCTATATCGCGAGCATTCAGACAATGGACCCTGAGGGACCCTACTGCCTCGCTGGCTATTCAGGAGGCGGAGTTGTTGCATTCGAAATGGCTCGCCAATTGCAGCGTGCGGGCCACTCAGTTCCTCTGCTCGTCATGTTCGACACGCTGTTCACAACCACGTCCAATCAGTTCGGCACGTTGGAGAAAATATGGTCCGCGCGCCATTGGTCCTTGTCGTTCGCGTTGAACTGGCCGAAGCGGGAGTTGCAGAAACGGCGCGACTTGGCTGCGCTCAAGCGCATGCAGGCCAGCGCTCGCCCCAATCAGCGGCTTCCCGACGAGATCCTCGGCCTTTATCTTTATGAGACTTACCTGGAGGCGCAGCGCGCTTACCGGCCCGAGCCGCTTCCTGTGGATCTCATTCTTTTCAGGGCCAAAGAGGCCGGAATCGAATATCTGCGGGCAGGACCCACTCTCGGGTGGGACAATCTCATCGAAGGTCGGATCGAGGTTCACGAGGTTCCCTGCAACCACGAAACGATGATGAGCGAGCCCGCTGTCGACGAGGTGGCCGCGATCCTGCGGCGAAAGCTCGAGATACTGCCGATACCGTCCGAGCGCATCTCTGCCTGAACGGCGTCAATGACGAGCGTCAGGGGAGAGCCGAAATCATCCTGACCTGGAGGGCCGTTGCTTCTGACGCTACGGCCCCCACGAAACCCGGCGTCGGTTCGAACGGGTATAATCGCCAGATACTCGATTGCTCCGAAGCGGCGCCGTGCCGCAAGCCATTCGGCGCCCGCCCGAGATCCCCGGTAATCTCGATCTGATGTAACGGCAGGTTCAAACCCACCCCGATCGCTTTCGTGATCGCCTCTTTTCGCGTCCAACGCTCGAAGAACATCACGTCTGCCTCCCTGCCGGTGAGCGATTCCCAAGCTCTTCGTTCAGCTTCGGAAAGGCACGGCGTTGCAAGATCGACGTCAGCGGGAACGACACGCTCCACATCGATGCCGGTGGGAGCATCCTTGGCGACCGCGACCGCCGCCACGTTCTCTGAATGGCTGAGATTGAACGTGACGTTGCCGGGGTTCGAAGCCGGTCGGAGAGCCGGCTTGCCCCACTTCCCGTAGGTGAACTCGATCGAACGAGGCTCAATGCCGGTATAGCGCCCCAGGATCAATCGAAGATAGCCGCGGCCAGCGACAAACCGGTTTCGTCCTTGCGCGGAGCGAAAGCGTTCAGCCCGCCGCAACTCACTCTGGTCGAGAGCGGTTTCGAGTCTTTGCCGGTCGAGCGGCGGGTGATCGAGATCCCACGTCCAAACATCGAGCTGCGTCGAGGTGATCACGGCGTCCCGATGATCGCAACGCCCGCAATCAAGCAGCCCGCGTGGCCCGTTCCGAGAAGGACCATACGACCTCGATCACGCGCGACTGCTCATCCTCGGTGAGATCGGTGAAAAACGGCAGGCGAACGAGACGTGGCGCAGTCTTCTCGGTGACCGGAGCATCGCCGGAACGCCCTCCCATCTGCTGACCGAACGGCGTTAGATGAAGCGGGATATAGTGGAACGCGGAGCCGATATCGTGCGAGCGAAGGTGATCAAGGAAGCGGTCTCGCGATCCTGACGTCGGCATCACGAGATGATAGAGGTGCCAGGCCGGCTCGCACCCGTCCGGGATGTGGGGCTGTCTGACGCCCTCGCGAGCAGCCCAGTCGGCAAGCTCGCGTTGATAGCGGAGCCATATACGGGCTCGCTTGGCCTGAACCTCCTGTGAGGCACGAAGCTGGGCCAGAAGCTGAGCTGCCAGCAGGTCGGCGATGACATAGCTTGAGCCAGACCGGACCCACTCGTACTTGTGAAGCAGACCGCGCATGAACTGGCTGCGGTTCGTTCCCTTCTCGCGCACGATCTCGGCGGTTTCAGAATAATGCGCTTCGTTCGTGACCAGTGCCCCGCCTTCGCCGCAGGTCAGGTTCTTCGTGCGATGGAAACTGTAGGTGCCCATGGCACCGATGGTGCCGAGCGACCGCCCCTTGTAGCGCCCGAACAGCGCGTGGGCCGCATCTTCGATGACGGGAACGCCAGCCGCATTGGCGAGAGACATGAGGCGGTCCATGTCGCACGAGATACCCGCATAGTGCATTGCGACGATCGCGCGAGTCCGGGGAGTGATCAGCTTGGCCACGTGCTCCGGATCGATGCACAAGGTGTCTGCCTGGGCATCGGCGAAAACGATCCGGGCCCCCCTCAAGAGGAACGCGTTGGCCGTCGAGGTGAAGGTGAATGAGGGGACGATGACCTCATCCCCAGGCTGGATGTCGAGCGCAAGCGCCGCAAGTTCCAGGGCGGCGGTGCAGGACGGAGTCAAGGTCGCATAGCGTACGTCAAGCGCGTGCGAGAGCCACTCAGCACTTTGATCGCCGAACTTGGCCTCCGGCAGATGAGCGCCGTTCTCAAGCGCTTCTCGAACGAGTGCCAACTCCTCGGGCGCACGGGTCGGTCGATTGAACGGGATCACGCGCAAACACTCCAAGTCGGAAGCATGACGGAAATTCTTCATACACTAGCATTGCAAATACGGAGCGCAATGTTGAGAAGTCCTCAATCGACGTGGTCGAAGCAGTGACGGCCAAGACTCGCATGCCACCCGCCTCAACGAGCCCACGCCCATAGAGCCGGTCCGACACTCCTCAAAGCGGCTCGGGAGGCCGCATTGACCATGTCTCAGTCCCCCGACATCAGCCGCCTCCTCGCCATCATGGCCGCCCTGCGCACGCCCGGCACAGGCTGCCCATGGGACCTGGAGCAGGATTTTGCCTCCATCGTCCCCTACACCATCGAGGAGGCGTATGAGGTGGCCGACGCGGTGGAGCGGGGCGATCTCGTCGACCTCAAGGACGAGCTCGGCGATCTGCTCCTCCAGGTCGTGTTCCACGCCCGCATGGCGGAGGAACAGGGTGCCTTCGCGTTCGAGGACGTGGTCGAGGCGATCACCCGCAAACTCATCCGCCGGCACCCTCACGTCTTCGGAGAGGCGCGCAACCTCAAGCCCGGCGAGGTGAAGGCGCTCTGGGACGAGATCAAGCGGGTGGAGAAGGCCGAGCGGCGGGAGGCGCGCCTCGCTGCCGGCCTGCCGGCGGAGAGCGAGGCGTTTCTCGCCGGGATCCCCGCCGCGCTCCCGGCCCTCACGCGGGCGGGAAAGCTCACCGCCAAGGCTGCAAAGGTCGGCTTCGACTGGCCCGACGTTGGACCCGTGGTCGACAAGGTCCGGGAGGAGCTGGCGGAGGTCGAGGAGGCAGGACGGTCCGGCGACCCGGATGCGGTCGAGGACGAGCTCGGGGATCTGCTCTTTGCCGTCACGAACCTCGCCCGGCATCACGGCGTGGATCCGGAGCAGGCCCTGAGGCGGGCGAACGCCAAGTTCGAGCGCCGCTTCGGCGCCGTCGAGACGGCCCTGAAGGAGCAAGGCCGCTCCCTTGACGAGGCCGATCTCGACGAGATGGAAGCGCTCTGGGCAGACGCCAAGAAGGCGGAGCGGAGCGCCCTATAGGCGCCGCGCCGCCGGGAAGCGGTTGAGAAGCCGGGGCTCCTTGCCGGGGGTGAGACGGATCTGCAGCAGGCTCTGCCCCGCCTCCCCGGTCTGGCGGTCGAGGACCTCCGTGTTCTCGTGGAGCCAGGCGAGACCCTGCCCGTCTTCCGGCGCCACCTCGATCTCGTAGCTCGGCCGGTCCGCCGCGAGGTGCCCCTCGATGGCCTCCAGGAGTTCCCGGGTCCCCTCCCCGGTCAGCGCCGAGATGAGGATGGGCCGGCGTTCGGGAGAAGCGCGCTCCGAGGTGTTGGCGAGGCGCTCGCGCTCCTCCTCAGACAGGAGATCGGCCTTGTTCCAGACCTCGATCACCCGGCCCGCATCGCTCGGATCGATCCCAAGATCCCGCAGCACCCCCTGAACATCGCTCGCCTGCGCCTCCGTCTCGCCGTGGGACACGTCCCGCACGTGGAGCAGCACGTCGGCCTCGATCACATCCTCCAGGGTCGCCCGGAAGGCGGCCACCAGCATGGTGGGAAGGTCCGAGATGAAGCCCACCGTGTCGGAAAGGATCGCCTTCTCGCCATGCGGCAGGTCGATGGCCCGGGAGGTCGGATCGAGGGTGGCGAAGAGCATGTTCTCCGCCAGCACCTCGGCCTGGGTGAGGCGGTTGAAGAGCGTCGACTTTCCGGCATTGGTGTAGCCGACGAGGGCGACGATGGGGTACGGCACCCGCCGCCGGCTCGTCCGGTGCAGCGACCGTGTTTTCACGACGCCTTCGAGGTCGCGCTCGATCCGGTTCATGCGCTCCTGGATCATGCGCCGGTCGGCCTCGATCTGGGTTTCGCCCGGACCGCCGAGGAAGCCGAAGCCGCCGCGCTGGCGCTCGAGGTGGGTCCAGGAGCGCACGAGGCGGCTCTTCTGGTAGTTGAGATGGGCGAGTTCGACCTGCAGCCCGCCCTCCTTGGTGCGCGCCCGGCGCCCGAAAATCTCGAGGATCAGGCCCGTCCGGTCGATCACCTTGGCGCCCCAGGCCTTCTCGAGGTTGCGCTGCTGCACGGGACTGAGCGCGCAATCCATCACCACGAGGCCGATCTCTTCGGCCCGGATGAAGCCGCCGATCTCCTCAACCTTTCCGCTGCCGATATAGGTGGCGGGCCGCGGCGCCGAGAGCGGCGCGATGGTGGCCTCAACGATGTGCAGGTCGATGGCGCCGGCAAGGCCCGCGGCCTCGTCGAGGCGTGCCTCCGGCGGGCGGGGGTTCGTGTCATCCCCGTTAGACCCTGGTTCGGCTCCTGCGCGAGGCCGGCGTTTGCGTGTCAGGTACGGACCGACGACGAGCGTCCGTGTTCCTGCTGCAACCTCTTTTTCCGGTTCCGCGAGCTGCGCTAAACGATGTTCCCCCGGAGTTTTGGGCTCCGTCACGTCGATTGATCTCTCACCTCAGGCCTTCTCGGCAACCTCGTCAGCGGGATCGAAGAGCTGAACGGGGTGCCCCGGCATGATGGTGGAGATAGCGTGCTTGTAGACCAATTGCGAGTGGCCGTCCCTGCGGAGCAGCACGCAGAAATTATCGAACCAGGTGACGACACCCTGAAGCTTGACGCCGTTCACCAGAAAGATGGTCAGCGGAATTTTGTTCTTCCGGACGTGGTTGAGGAAGGTGTCCTGAAGATTCTGCGCGCGATCGCCCGCCATAAGAGTTGCCTCGCCAGCCCTTCGCCGCCGGTCTTGGCGCTCGGGCCGCCAATATGATTGTCCGCACGCCCGTGCGGTCGGTGACCGGCCCTCCCATTACAGGGCGAACCTCACCGTTGCGCAAGGGGTTAGCCCCCCTTGCGCCTCCCGTACCGTCAAGTTTTCCGTGGATGACGGCCCTCAACCCCCGATATTGAGGGATTTCAGCTTGCGGTGGAGGGCCGAACGCTCCATCCCGATGAACTCCGCCGTCCGGGAGATGTTGCCGCTGAACCGGGCAATCTGGGCGAGGAGGTATTCCCGCTCGAAGATCTCGCGGGCGTCCCGCAGGGGCAGGCCCATGAGCTTCTCGCCCCCCGCCCCGCCCGGCGTCGACGGCACCAGGGTCCCGATCTCGGAGGGGAGCATGTCGGCCGTCACCGGCGCGTCCGGCTCGCCGGTGGTGAGGATCATGAGCCGTTCCACGTTGTTGCGCAGCTGGCGGATGTTGCCCGGCCAGTCGTGGGACTGGAGCACCGCCATGGCGTCGTCGGCGATCCGGCGCCGGGGCAGGCCCGTGGCGGCGGAGATCTGGTCCATGAAGAACTCGATGAGCTCCGGCACGTCCTCACGGCGCTCGGCGAGGGAAGGCACGCGGATCGGCACCACGGAGAGCCGGTGGAACAGGTCCTCCCGAAAACGCCCGGCCGCGATCTCGGCGGCAAGGTCCCGGCTCGAGGACGAGATGATGCGCACGTCCACGTGGACCCGCGTCGTGCCGCCCACCCGCTGGAAGTTCTGGTCGACGAGAACCCGCAGGATGCGGTTCTGCGTCTCCCGGGGCATGTCGGCCACTTCGTCCATGTAGAGGGTGCCGCCATGGGCCTCCTCGAGGGCCCCGACCCGGCGCCCCTTGCCGTCCTGGCTCTCGACCCCGAAGAGCTCCGCCTCCATGTTCTCCGGCGTGATGGTGGCGGCGGACAGCACCACGAAGGGGCCGCTCGCCCGGGCGGAGGCGCCGTGGATGGTGCGGGCCGCGAGCTCCTTGCCGCAGCCCGGCGCTCCCGTGACGAGGATGCGGGCATTGGTGGGCGCCACGCGCTCGATGGTCTGGCGAAGCTGGTTCGCCACCACGGACCGGCCGGCGATGCGGCTCGCCTGAACGGAGCGGGCCTTGAGGTCGCGCACCTCGCGCTTGAGACGCGAGGCTTCGAGCGCCCGCTCGGCCACGAGCACCAGCCGGTCGGCCTTGAAGGGCTTCTCGATGAAGTCGTAGGCGCCCGCCTTGATGGCCGACACTGCGGTCTCGATGTTGCCGTGGCCGGAGATCATCACCACGGGGAGGTCCGGGTGCTGCGCCTTCACGACGTCGAGCACCTGCAGCCCGTCGAGGCGGCTGCCCTGGAGCCAGATGTCCAGGAAGACGAGGTGGGGGCGACGGGATTCGATGGCCGCCAGCGCTTCGTCGGAGGAGCCCGCCGTGCGGGTGCGGTGGCCCTCGTCCTCCAGGATGCCGGCGACGAGGTCACGGATGTCGGCTTCGTCGTCGACGACGAGAATGTCAGCACTCATGAGATGGCCCTGCGAGGTTCTGGGGCGGCTTGAGCCGCTTCTGCGACAGCTGTCTTCGGAATCCACATGAGGACCTGCCCGCCACGCCCCTTCGGGTTGTCGAGCAGTTCCATGCCGCCGCCATGCTCCTCGAGGATCTTGGCGACGATCGGCAGACCAAGACCGGTCCCGCCTTCGCGGGTGGTCATGTAGGGTTCGAGCAGCCGCTGGCGGCCCTCCACCGGAAACCCCTTGCCGTTGTCGATGACCGCGACCGTGACGTAGGTCGGGTCCTTGTGGTCCACCGCGACGGTGATCTCGGGGTCGGGGCGCTCGGCTTCCGGCAGCGCCGTGATCGCCTCGGTGGCGTTCTTCACGATGTTGGTGACCGCCTGCGAGACGAGGCGCCGGTCGAAGGGCACCACGAGGGGACCCGGGGGCAGCTCGTCCTTGAAGGTGATCTCCGGATGCGCGATGCGCATCATGAACACCACCTGCCGGATCGTCTCGCCGATATCCTCGTTCCCGATGGCGGGCTTGGGCATCCGGGCGAAGGACGAGAACTCGTCCACCATGCGCTTGATGTCGTCGACCTGGCGCACGATGGTCGCGGTGCACTGGTCGAACACCTCCCGGTCCGTGGTGATCACCTTGCCGTATTTGCGACGAATGCGCTCGGCCGAGAGCTGGATCGGCGTCAGCGGGTTCTTGATCTCGTGAGCGATGCGCCGCGCCACGTCGGCCCAGGCCGAGGTGCGCTGGGCGGAGACGAGGTCCGTGATGTCGTCGAGGGTGATCACGAGATCCCGCTCCTCCGAGCGCGACTGCTCGCTCGCCACCCGGACGTTGATGGTGCGCTCCCGGCCGTTGCGGGTGATGGCGATCTGCTGCTGGACGAGGCGCTGCCGCCCGTTCTTGGCGTCCTCGACGAGGCCCGCCACCTCGGGAAGCACCGCCGCGACGGGGTTGCCGATGAGGTCTCCTTGCGGCTTGCCGAGCAGCGCCTCCGTCGAGGGGTTCACGATGGTGACGATCCCGGCCGCGTCGACGCCGATGACACCCGCCGAGACGCCCGACAGCACGGCCTCGGTGAAGCGGCGCCTGCGGTCGATCACGTCGCTCGCCTCCGTGAGGCTGTCATGCTGGCGGCGCAGCTCCTGGGTCATCTTGTTGAAGGTCTCGCCGAGATGCGCGAGGTCCCCCTCCCCGCCCCTGACCGGCACCTGAACGTAGAAATTGCCGGACGCGACCTGGTCGGTCGCGTGGATGAGGCGGCGCACCGGCGCGACGAGGCGATTGGCGAAGTTGAGGCCGAACCAGATCGCGGAGAGAAGCACGATCAGCGCGATGAGAGCGAACATGGAGGCGAAGGCCACCTGGACGCCGGCCTTCTTCTGTTCCAGCGCCTGGTAGATCGCAAAGCCCGCCTCCGCGATGGGCGGGAACTCGATGGCCCGCGGATCGACCTCCCGGGCGACGTAGAGGATCTTGCCCCCATGCGCCGGCAGCTTCAGGGTCGCCCGGAAAATGTTGCTCTGGGCGTTGAAGAGGCAGTCCGCCTCCCGCTCGCTCGCATTCGCAAGGTCGGTCTGGCTCGGCTGCGGCACGCCCTCCAGCGCCTTCGGCTCCACCTTCTCGACCACCGTGCCGTCCGGCTCGACCAGCATGGCGAGCGGGAAGCCGAGGAAGGTCGCGCGGGAGTTCATGAACTCCCGGAAGACGCGCCGGTCCGCGTCGAAGATCACCTTCGCGCGGTTCACGTCGGCCGCCATGAGCTGGACCTCCCGGGCCAGCGAGCGGCACTGGCTTTCGCGATAGGCCCGGCCGATCTGGACCGCGTTGCCCATGAGGTCGCGGATCGAGCTCGTGAACCAGGGATCGAGGCCGCGCTCCAGGATCACGCTCGCCACGATGGCGACGAGGATCGCCGGCAGCACGGCGACGAGGCTGAAGAGGCTGACGACCCGGATGTGAAGGCCCGCTCCCGCGGCGCCGGCCCGGCGCTCGCGCATGAGGCGCCGGGTCTGCCACGTGACGATCCCGACGAGGAGCAGGACGAGGGCCGCGTTGATGCTGAACACCCAGACCACGACCTCGTGCGTGGGCAGGATCGGCGTCATGCCGCCGAGCACCAGGAACGTGGCGAGGGCGGAGGCGAGCGCCGTCAGCACGGCGATGGCGCCGAGCCAGGCCGGACTTCGTCTGGACGCCTCGGTGATTCCCGGGCGCTGCGCCCGGATGTCGGCCTGGATCAAAGGCTTAAGCCCCGTTCTACTGCCGCGCCGATCATCCCCGGCGCTCCCTGTGTGGCGCTGATGCACCACCACAACAGTGTGGTCAAATTGTAACGGGGGCGGCGTGTGGTCTCAACCCGTTCCTAACGGGAGGAACGGATCACCTGCAATTCGAGGTCGCGCACCTTCTTGCGCAGCGTGTTCCGGTTGACGCCGAGGAGCTCCGCGGCCCTGATCTGGTTGCCCCGCGTGGCGGCGAGCGCCGCCCCGATGAGGGGGCCTTCGATCTCCCGCAGGATGCGATGATAGAGGCCGGGCGGCGGCAGGGTGTCCCGAAATCCCGAGAAATATTCGGCAAGGTGCCGCTCGACGGCGTCCGACAGGTTGTCGGAGGCGCCCGCCGGGGCCGCGGCCCTCCCGGGCACGGCGGCGGCGGCGATGGGCGCGATGGGCCGCGCATCGAGCTCCGCGTCGATGATGGCGCCCGTGATCGTATCCTGCGGGTAGAGGGCGGCGAGGCGGCGGATCAGGTTCTCGAGCTCGCGCACGTTGCCGGGCCAGCGATAGCGCTTCAGCCGGTCCATGGCCTCTACGTCGAGCTGCTTGCGGGCCAGTCCCTCCTTCTCGACGATGCCGAAGAAGTGACGCGCGAGATCCGGGATGTCCTCCACCCGCTCCCGGAGCGGCGGCAGGCGCAGCGGCACCACGTTGAGGCGGAAGAACAGGTCCTCCCGGAAGAAGCCCTGGCCGATGGAGATGCGCAGGTCCTTGTTGGTGGCCGCGATGATGCGGACATTGGTCTTGATGGGCACCCGCCCGCCGACGGTCGTGTACTCGCCCTGCTGGAGCACGCGCAGGAGCCGCGTCTGAGCCTCCATCGGCATGTCGCCGATCTCGTCGAGGAACAGGGTGCCGCCCTCCGCCTGCTCGAAGCGCCCCGCGCTGCGGGAGGTCGCGCCCGTGAAGGCCCCCTTCTCGTGACCGAAGAGCTCGGATTCGATGAGGTCGCGGGGGATCGCCGCCATGTTGACGGCGACGAAGGGCCCCTGCCGGCGCTTGCCGTAATCGTGGAGCGCACGGGCGACGAGCTCCTTGCCGGTGCCGGACTCGCCCGTGATCATCACGGTCAGATCCGTCGGCATGAGGCGCGCCAGCGCCCGGTAGATCTCCTGCATGGCGGCCGAGCGGCCGACGAGCGGGATCTCCCCCTCCTCCGGCGCATGGGCGCTCGTGGCGGGCGCCCGGGGACGCGACAGGGCGCGGCCCACCACCGCCACCAGTTCCTTGAGGTCGAAGGGTTTGGGCAGGTACTCGTAGGCGCCGCGCTCGGAGGCCTTGATGGCGGTCATGAACGTGTTCTGGGCGCTCATGACGATGATGGGCAGTTCGGGCCGCACCTTCTTGATGCGGGGAAGAAGGTCGAAGGCGTTCTCGTCCGGCATCACCACGTCCGTGATGATGAGGTCGCCGTCGCCCTGCGCCACCCAGCGCCAGAGGGTCGCCGCGTTCGAGGTGGAGCGCACCTCGTAGCCTGCCCGCGACAGGGCCTGGTTCAGCACCGTGCGAATGGCGGCATCGTCGTCGGCAAGGAGAATTTGTCCGCTCGGCATCATTCAATCTCAAGCTTCTGACCCGCGCCCGTCGCTGGCGCGGGACATGGGAAGGAGGACGCGGAAGGTCGTGCGCCGCGGGGCCGAGTCGCACTCGACGATGCCCCCGTGATCGCCGACGATCTTCGCCACCAAGGCAAGACCCAGGCCAGACCCCTGGGCCTTGGTGGTGACGAAGGGATCGAAGAGGTCGCCCATCAGCCCGTCCGGGATCCCGGGGCCGTTGTCGCGCACCGTCACCTCGATGGGCAGGCTGATGCGCTCCCGAGCCCCCGGCATCTGGAGGCGGACGCCCGTGCGAAAGGCGGTGGAGAGCACGATCTCGCCCTCCAGCGCATCGTAGCCGATGGCCTCGGCCGCGTTCTTCACGAGGTTGAGGAAGACCTGGACGAGTTGGTCCCGGTTGCCCAGCACCGGCGGCAGGGAAGGATCGTAGGTCTCGATGAAGCGCACGTGGCGGGCGAAGCCCGAGCCGGCGAGGCGCTTCACCTGATCGAGCACCCCGTGGACGTTCACGGGGCCGCGCTCGACCGGCCGCTCGTCGCCGAAGAGCTCCATGCGCTCGACGAGCTTCACGATCCGCTCGGTCTCGTCGCAGATGAGCCGGGTGAGCATCCGGTCGTCGTCGCTCGCCGATTGCTCGAGGAGCTGCGCTGCGCCCTTGATGCCGGAGAGCGGGTTCTTGATCTCGTGCGCCAGCATGGCGCCGAGGGCCGTCAGGGACCGCGCGGCGCCCCGGTGGGTGAGCTGCCGGTCCATCTTGTCGGCGATGGTGCGCTCCTGAAGCATGAGCACCACGTTCTGGTCGGGGTCGCCCAGGGGCGTCGCGAACACGTCCACGATGCGCTCCGGCCCGGTGCGGGGGGTGCCGATGTCGATCCGGTATTCGTTGACGCTCGATCCGCGCTGGCGCACCTCCTCGACGAGGGCGACGATGGGGGAGCCGAAGGGCACGTAATCGGCGAGCCGCCCCCGCTTCAGCACCCGGGTCGAAGCCTCGAAGAAAGCCTCCGCCGCCGAGTTCGCCTGAAGGATGCGCCCCTCCTCCCCTACCGTCAGAACCGGCAGGGGAAGCGCGTTCATGATGAGGTCGCCCGCCAGCATCAGGCCGCCTTCCGGGTGGGCCGGGCATAAAGGTCCCGCAGGATCCGAACCACCACCGCCGGGGTCTCGGTGGTGACGATGGTCCGCCGGTCCTCTTCGCCGACGCCGAAGCCCGCGGCCTGGGCCACGTCCGCGTAGGCGGCCAGGTGCTTGCGGGCATGCCGGACGCCCATCGCCACGCCGTAGAGCGAGAGGAGCCCCTCGTAATGCTCGACCGCGACGGCCGCCCGCACCTCGGGCGCGGGCTCGGGGAGCGTGCGCCCGTCGAGCGCGGCCCCGATCCGGCCGACAAGCCAGGGCTGCCCCAAAGCCGCCCGGCCCACCATCACGGCGGCGGCCCCCGAGGCGGCAAGGCAGCGCGCCGCGTCCTCCGCCGAATGGATGTCGCCGTTCGCCGTGACGGGAATGCCGACCGCCCCGACCACGGGCGCGATGGCCGCCCAGTCGGCCGTGCCCTTGTAGAATTGCTGCCGCGTGCGGCCATGGACGGTCACGGCCTTGACGCCGAGATCCTGCGCACGCCGGGCGAGCTCGGGGGCGTTGATCGAGCCGTGATCCCACCCGAGCCGCATTTTCACGGTGACCGGCACCGTGGCGGCGTCCACGGTCGCTTGGATGATGCGGCAGGCCTGATCGAGGTCGCGCATGAGCGCCGAGCCTGCATAGCCGCCGGTCACGCGCTTGGCCGGGCAGCCCATGTTGATGTCGATGATGTCGGCTCCCGCGGCCTCCGCCACCCGCGCGGCCTCGCCCATCCAGCGGGGCTCGCAGCCGGCGAGCTGGACGACGTGGGGTTCGATGCCCTCCCCCTCCGCCCGCAGCTGCGCCTCCTCCGAGCCGAGAACCAGCTCGTCGGAGGCCACCATCTCGGATACGACGAGCCCGGCCCCGTGCCGGCGGGCGATCCGCCGCATGACGACGTCGGTCACCCCCGACAGAGGCGCCAGGACGGCGCGCCCGTCGATCGCGAGACCGCCGATCACGAATCCGAAGCCGCCTGATTTGTAATCACAATTCATTCTGCACAAAAAATAGCCAGATTACAGGAAAGAGCAAGCGCTCGGCGCCGAGACCGGCGGCCCTGCGCTTCAAAGGGCGGAATTGCCTTGGCGCTCCCGGACCACTATCAGCCCTCCTCTGTTCCGGGAGATCACGTGGATGTCAGCCGCCGCCATCATCGTTGCCGCAGGGCGCGGGTCGCGGGCGGGCGACGGCACCCCGAAGCAGTACCGCGCCCTTGCGGGCGAGCCGGTCCTCGCGCGGAGCCTCAGGGCCTTCCTGTCCCATCCCGCAGTCGAGCGGGTGGTGGTGGCCATCCACCCCGACGACCGGGATCTCTACGAGAGCATCCTGCCGGGGCTCGACCCCGACACCTTGCCGAAGCTCCTGCCCCCCTCGCCCGGCGGCGCGACCCGTCAGGATTCGGTCCGGGGCGGGCTCGAAGCCCTGTCGCGGCTCGCCCCGCGGCTCGTCCTCGTTCACGACGCCGCCCGGCCCTTCGTCGGGGCAGACCTCATCGGCCGGGCCCTCGCGGCTGCCCGCAGGTCCGGAGCCGCCGTGCCAGGCATCCCGGTAACCGACACCATCAAGGCCGTGCACCCGGACGGGACCGTATCCGGGACCCCCGACCGGGCGAGCCTGCGCGCCGTCCAGACGCCCCAAGCCTTCTACTTCCCGGCCCTTCTCGACGGCCACCGCCGGGCGGCGCAAGGTGGCTTGAGCGGGTTCACGGACGACGGCGCGCTTGCCGAATGGGCGGGCCTTGCCGTCACGGTCTTCGAGGGGGAGGCACAGAACGTGAAGCTGACCCATCCGGCGGATTTCGCGGAGGCCGAACGGCGCCTTGGAGGGACGAGCATGAACCTTGTGACCCGGCTCGGCACGGGCTTCGACGTCCACGCCTTCACGGCGGGCGATCACGTCTGGCTCGGCGGGGTGCGGGTGCCCCACAGCCGCGGGGTGCTGGCCCATTCGGACGGGGACGTGATCCTCCACGCCCTCACGGACGCGCTCCTCGGGGCGCTGGCGGACGGGGATATCGGCGTTCATTTCCCGCCGAGCGATCCGCAATGGCGCGGCGCCTCCTCGGACCGGTTCCTCGCCCATGCCGCCGCAAGGGTGCGGACCCGCGGCGGGCTCATCGATCACCTCGACGTGACGCTCCTGTGCGAGGCGCCCCGGCTCGGTCCGCACCGGGAGGCCATGCGCGCCCGCATCGCGGAGATCGCCGGCATCGGGGTGGATCACGTGTCGCTGAAAGCCACGACGACGGAGAAGATGGGCTTCACGGGGCGCTCCGAGGGCCTCGCCGCGCAAGCCGCCGCGACGATCCGGCTGCCGGAGGCCGCCCGATGACGCCCGTGTTGAAGGACCGGGCCGCCGCCCTCATCCGCGCCTATACGGAGGCCGGGCTCATGATCGCCACCGCCGAATCCTGCTCGGGAGGCCTCGTGGCAGGTCTCCTGACGGAGATCGCCGGCTCATCCCGCGTGGTCGAGCGGGGCTTCGTCACCTACTCGAACGAAGCCAAAACGGAGCTGATCGGCGTTCCGGCCGACCTCATCGCCGCCCATGGCGCCGTGAGCGAGCCTGTGGCCCGGGCCATGGCGGAGGGAGCGCTCGCCCGCTCCCGCGCGGATGTGGCGGTGGCGATCACGGGCATCGCAGGGCCGGGCGGAGGGTCGGCTCACAAGCCGGTGGGTCTGGTTCATTTCGGCCTCGCCGCGAAGGGCCGCGCCACGCGGCATCTGGAGCGGCGCTACGGCGATCTTGGGCGCGAGGGGGTTCGGGCGAGCGCGGTCGAGGAAGCGCTCGGGCTGCTCGAAGAGGCGCTATCGCCGGCCTAGCGCCGCCCGGCATCTCGCCGGAGGAGGATCGTCGGGGCGAGGATCGATCTGCGCCGAACCGGCGCGGCCGGTCTCAGGCGGCGCGATGGTCGACGTCGTCCTTTTGCGCGGCGGCCTTCTCGGTCTGGGCGACCGCCAGGACCCCGCGGAGGGCCTCGACCTGTTCGGTGGTCGCGCCGTCCACGTCGAGATCACGCTGCCGGTGAGCCACGAGGAGAGCCGTTCCGAGCGCCAAGGCGCTTCCGCCGAACGGGGCCGCGGCAAGACCCAGCAGGACGCCGTGTGTCCCACTCACGTAGCTGAAGGTGAAGCCCCCGCCGATGAGCGCCGAAAAGAGAAGAGGAAACACCGCGCAACCCTCGATTTCGATCCCACGAGAGTTGAACAGGGATCCCGCATGAGCAAGCGCCGACGGTGCTGACGACCGCGCAAAAGCACATGTTTCGAGGGCCTTGGTTTCTGCATTCTAAACGGTTTTCAAGTTTTTCTTGAGAATGGCCCCGCAACGGGAGGGCGCCCCGATCGGAGGCGGAGCGCGGCCGCCGACAGGGTGGCCTCAGGCCACCGCGGACCGCCCGTAGATCCGGTCCGCCCGCTCCTCGAAGGCCTGCGTGAAGCGCCGGAAGGCCTTGTCGAACATCGTGCCCATGAGGAGACCGAGCGCGAAGCTGCGGAACTCGTAGTTGATGAAGAACTCGACGTCGCAGCCGGTCGAGGTCTCCCGGAAGGTCCAGCGGTTCTCGAGATACTTGAACGGCCCGTCCACGTATTCGACAAGGATGCGCATCGCCGGCCGGTCGAGGGTGACCCGGCTCGTGAAGCTCTCCTTGATCGCCTTGTAGCCGACGCTCATCGCCGCCACGAGCACCTCGCCGCCCTCCTCATTCGGGGTCCGGCGCAAGACCCGCAGGGACTCGCAGAGCGGCAGGAACTCGGGGTAGCGCTCCACATCCGCCACGAGGGCGAACATCTGCTCGGGCGAATGCCTCACGGGCCGCACGGTGCGGAAAGTCGGCATCGAGCCCTCGCCTTAGACCTTGGCGAGCCGCGCGGCTTTGAGCTTCGCGAAATCCTCGCCCGCATGATGCGACGACCGGGTGAGCGGCGTCGCGGAGACGAGGTGGAAACCCTTGGCGTAGGCGGTGGTTTCGTAGGCCTTGAACTCCTCCGGCGTGACAAAGCGAACCACGGGATGATGCTTCTTGGTCGGCTGGAGGTACTGGCCGATGGTCATGAAGTCCACGTCCGCCGAGCGCAGGTCGTCCATGAGCTGGAGCACCTCGTTCCGCTCCTCCCCGAGGCCCACCATGATGCCGGACTTGGTGAAGATGGTAGGGTCGATCTCCTTCACGCGCTGCAGGAGGCGGATGGAGTGGAAGTAGCGGGCGCCGGGCCGCACCTTGAGATACTTCGAGGGCACCGTCTCGAGGTTGTGGTTGAACACGTCGGGCCGCGCCGCGACGACCACCTCGAGGGCGCCGTCCTTGCGCAGGAAATCCGGGGTGAGAACCTCGACGGTGGTTTTCGGGCTGCGGGCCCGGATCGCCAGGATCACGTCCGAGAAGTGCTGGGCGCCGCCGTCGGCGAGGTCGTCCCGGTCGACGGAGGTGATCACCACGTGCTCGAGCCCGAGCTTCTGCACTGCCAGGGCCACGCTCTCGGGCTCGCTCCGGTCGAGGGGTTGGGGCAGGCCGGTCTTCACGTTGCAGAAGGCGCAGGCGCGGGTGCACGTGTCGCCCATGATCATGAAGGTGGCGTGCTTCTTCTCCCAGCACTCGCCGATATTGGGGCAGCCCGCCTCCTCGCAGACCGTGACGAGCTTGTTCTCCTTCACGATCCGGTTGGTCTCGGCCCATTTGGGGGAGCCTGGCGCCTTCACGCGGATCCAGTCGGGCTTGCGCAGGATCGGCTGGTCCGGCCGGTGCGCCTTCTCGGGGTGGCGCGGACGGCTGTCCTTGTTCAGAAGATCGAGAACCACGGCCATGGAGACACCTGAAGCGGCGGGAGGGCAGATCATCCCGCTTTCCGGTGACTTAAGTCTTTCAAGGCCCCACCGCAAATGACGTGGTGTCATCCCGGGGCCGCGTTCGGGCCCCTAGTAGGTGGCCCGGTGCCCGGTGACGGCCCGGAAGAGCACGATGAGGAGGGTCGCGCCGGCCGCGGCCGCGAGGAGCGAGCCCCAGAAGCCCCGGACGGAGATGCCGAGGGTGCCGGCGAGAAAGCCGCCGATGAAGGCGCCGGCGATGCCGATGACGATGTTCGTCAGAAGCCCGTGATCGGAGCGCGTGACCTTCTCGGCGAGCCACCCCGCCAGCGCCCCGATGATGAGCATCGCGAAGAAGCCGACGCCTTCCATGTCCCGTCTCCTTGAATCCTGCGGAACATAACGATGGTCGGACGTTTTTGTTGCAGTCCGGCCACAGCCGGCGCCGGGGAGGGTCAGCGGCGGGCGGCGGCCTTCTTGTCGAGCTCCCCCGGCCGCACCTCGCGGGCCATGGCGTCGAGCACGGCGTTGACGAGCCCCGGCTCGTCCTCCCCGTAGAAGCCGTGGGTCACATCCACGTATTCGGTGATCACCACGCGGGCCGGCACGTCCTTGCGGAACATGAGCTCGTAGCCCCCGGCCCGCAGGATGGCGCGGAGCACCGCCTCGACCCGCGCGAGCGGCCAGCCGGCGGCGAGGGCCGCGTCGATCTTCACGTCGATGGCGCGCTGGTTCTCCACGACGCCGGACAGGACGTTGCGGAAGAAATCCGTGTCGGAGGGCTGGAAGGCGATGCCCTCCACCTCGCGGCCGATCCAAAAGGCTTCGAACTCCGCGAAGGCGTCGATCACGCCCTTGCCGGCGATGTCCATCTGATAGAGCGCCTGCACGGCGGCGAGGCGCGCCGCGGAACGCTCGGCGGGTTTGGTCATCGGGCGGCCTCCTCAGCCTTTTTCTTGACGCGCAAGACCGCGAGAGCCGCCTCCGCCGCCCCGCCGCCCTTATTCAATTCGTTGACCCGCGCCCGGGTCCAGGCCTGCTCCTCGTTTTCGACCGTGAGAATGCCGTTGGCGAGGGGGATGCGGCGGGCGACCGAGAGATCCATGAGGGCCCGCGCGCTCTCCCCCGCGACGATGTCGTAATGGCCCGTGTCGCCGCGGATCACGCAGCCGAGCGTCACCACCGCATCGAAGGGCCGGCCCTGCCGCTCCGCCGCGTCGAGGAGGATCGCCACGGTCTGAGGAATTTCGAGCGCCCCGTCCACCGTCGCCACCTCGGCCCGGGCCTGCGCCTTCTCGAGCACCGCGTTGACGCCGCTGAGGAGCTCGTCCGCGATGCCCTCGTAGTAGCGGGCCTCAACGACGAGCACGCGGGCGCCGGGAATGGAGCCGCGGTGGGGGCGATGGGCGGGAGGATGGGAGACCATGGCGGAACCGTTCGCGGTGAGGTGTCCTCATCCTGAGGGTTTCGCCTCAGCGAAACGTCTCGAAGGACGAGGACGCCGGATCCAGCGTGCACTGGAGACGCCCTCGTCCTTCGAGATGCCGCCTCCGGCGGCTCCTCAGGATGAGGGCTGTGAGGTCGCGTCCCCTACCCTGCCGGCCGCGCTTCCGCAAGGCGCGCGGCGTAGCGGGCCATGAGGTCGACCTCGAGGTTCAGGCGGTCGCCCGTATCGCGCTCGCCCCAGGTGGTGACGCCGAGGGTGTGCGGGATGATGAGCACCGAGAACACGTCGTCCGCCACTGTGTTGACGGTGAGCGACGTCCCGTCGAGGCAGACGCTGCCCTTCTCGGCGATGTAGCGGGAGAGCTGGCGGGGCGCCCGGATGTCGAAGCGCGCCGTCGGTCCCCAGGGCTCGTCGCCCGCCGTGATGACGGAGCGCAGGATCACCGTCGCGATGCCGTCCACATGGCCGGTGACGATGTGGCCGCCGAGCTCGTCGCCGATCTTCAGGGAGCGTTCGAGGTTCACCCGGGTGCCGGGCGCCCACTCGCCGACGGTGGTGCGGGCGAGGGTCTCGGCAGCGGCGTCGACCTCGAACCAGCAGCCGCCCTCGCGCGGGCCGAAATCCACCACCGTGAGGCAGGGCCCGCCGCAGGCGATGGAGGCGCCGAGGGTGATCGTGTCCGGGTCGTAGGAGGCATGGAGGCGCAGGCGCTTCAGCGTGCCAGGCTCGCCCTGCACGGAGACGATCTCCCCCAAGTCGGTGACGATGCCGGTGAACATCAGGAAACTCCTCCAACTCGGCGATGGGCCGCGGCGGCCATCAGCGAGCCCTCTCGAAGATGTCGAGCTGATCGGCCCCGAGATCCTCCGAGCCGACATGATGAAAGCTTTCGACGAGCGCTCGCTCGAGCCGGGCCCCGAGCGCCGGGATGCCGGGCTCGCCCAGCGCCGTGCGGCTCGTCGCGAGCGCGAAGGTGTCGACGAGGTCGGCCTCGATCAGGGCCTCCCCGATAGCAGGCCCGCCCTCGCTGAACACCCGGGTGAGGCCGCGGGTGGCGAGGAGCTTCAAGGCCGCCCGAAGATCGACCCGGTGGCCGGAGGCCTCGACCCGCATCACCTCGACGCCGGCGGCGACGAGGGCGCGCTCCGCCTCGACGGGGGAGGCTTCGGCCGCGACGACCCAGGTCGGGATCTCCCCGGCCGTGGCGACGAGCCGGCTCGCGGGCGGCAGGCGAAGGCCCGAGTCGATCACGACCCGCAGGGGTGAGCGATTCTCGAGGCCAGGCAGGCGCACATTCAGCAGAGGGTCGTCCGCCAGGATGGTGCCGATGCCCACCATGATGGCATCGTGATGGGCCCGCAGCAGATGCGTGCGCCCGTTCGAGACCTCGCCCGAGATCAGGAGCCGCGGGCCGCTGCGGCGCGCGGCGTAGCCGTCCGCCGTGCGGGCGAATTTCAGCATCACGGAGGGTCGGCCCTCCGTCACCCGCAGCACGTGGCCGCGATGGGCCCGCGCGGCATCCTCGGCCAGCACGTCCCCCGTCACCTCGACGCCCGCGGCCTTGAGGCGGGCGAAGCCCGTGCCGTGGGCGAAGGGGCTCGGGTCCGGCGCGCCGATCACGAGCCGGCGGATGCCGCTCTCCAGGATGAGATCCGTGCAGGATGCGCCGAAATCCCGTTTCGAGCGGGACGAGCAGGGTTCGAGGGTGACGTAGAGGGTCGCCCCCCGCGCGGCGTCGCCTGCCTGTTCGAGGGCGACGCGCTCCGCATGGGGGCGGCCGCCGGGCTGCGTCACGCCCTGTCCGACGATCGCCGGCTCCCCGCCCCGATCCGCCACCACGACCGCGCCGACGGAGGGGTTCGGCCAGGTGAGGCCGAGATGGCGGTCGCCGAGCGCGAGGGCGAGGCGCATGAAGCGCCTGTCCTCCTCCGCGCGGGCGTCGGGACGGGGCGCCGCGAGCGGGGACGCGCTCATGGCTCCGGCGCGGCCTTGCGCCGGCGCAGGGGCTTCTCGGGAACGTCCGGCGCCTCGCTCCCTGCGAGCTGGCCGATGATGTCGCCGAAATCCTTGGCCTCGCTGAAATCCTTGTAGACCGAGGCGAAGCGCACATAAGCCACGTCGTCGAGGCCCTTGAGACCCTCCATGACGAGTTCGCCCACGGCTTTCGTCGGCACCTCGCCATCCGTCATGCTCTCGAGCTGGCGCACGACCCCGTTGATCATGCGCTCGACGCGCTCGGGCTCCACGGGGCGCTTGCGCAGGGCCACCTCGACGGAGCGCTGCAGCTTGTCGCGGTCGAAGGGCACCCGGCGGCCGGAGCGCTTCACCACGAAGAGCTCGCGCAATTGCACGCGCTCGAAGGTGGTGAACCGCCCGCCGCAATCCGGGCAGATGCGCCGGCGGCGGATGGCGGAGGCATCGTCCGTCGGCCGCGAATCCTTCACCTGGGTGTCGAGGCTGCTGCAATAGGGGCAGCGCATGAAGGGCTCGCCTAGCCGTAGATCGGGAAGCGCCGGGTGAGGTCGTGGACCTTCTCCTGCACGGCCTTCTCGACGGCGTCGTTCGCCGCATCGCCGTTGCGGGCAAGCCCGTCCAGGGTCTCGACGACGAGTTCGCCCACCCGGCGGAACTCGGCGATGCCGAAGCCCCGGGAGGTGGCAGCCGGCGTGCCGAGGCGGATGCCGGAGGTCACCATCGGCTTTTCAGGGTCGAAGGGCACCCCGTTCTTGTTGCAGGTGATGTGCGCGCGCCCGAGCGAGGCCTCGGCCGCCTTGCCGGTGAGGCGCTTGGGGCGCAGGTCCACTAGCATCAGGTGGTTGTCCGTGCCGCCCGCCACGATGGCGTAGCCGCCCGCCAGCACCGTGTCGGCGAGCGCCTTGGCGTTCTCCACAACCGCGCGGGCATAGAGCTTGAACTCCGGCCGCAGGGCCTCGCCGAAGGCCACGGCTTTGGCCGCGATCACGTGCATCAGAGGCCCGCCCTGGAGCCCCGGGAAGATCGCCGAGTTGAACTTCTTGGCAAGGTCCTCCTCGTTGGTGAGGATCATGCCGCCGCGTGGACCGCGCAGGGTCTTGTGGGTCGTCGTCGTCACCACGTGGGCGTGCGGGAAGGGCGAGGGATGGGCACCGCCCGCCACGAGGCCCGCGAAATGCGCGATGTCGACCATGAAAAAGGCGCCGACCTCGTCGGCGATCTCGCGGAAGCGCGCGAAGTCCCAGTGCCGCGAATAGGCCGAGCCGCCGGCGACGATCACCTTCGGCTTGTGCTCGCGGGCGAGCTGCGCCACCTCGTCCATGTCGATGAGCTGGTCGTCGGGCCGCACCTTGTAGCTCACCACGTTGAACCACTTGCCCGACATGTTCACGGGCGAGCCGTGGGTGAGGTGACCGCCGCAGGCGAGATCGAGGCCCATGAAGGTGTCGCCCGGCTTCATAAGGGCCATGAACACGGCCTGGTTGGCCTGGGAGCCGGAATTGGGCTGCACGTTGGCGAAGCGGCAATCGAAGAGGCGCTTGGCGCGCTCGATGGCGAGCTCCTCCGCCATGTCGACAAACTGGCAGCCGCCATAATAGCGCCGGCCCGGATAGCCCTCCGCGTACTTGTTGGTGAGCACGGAGCCCTGGGCCTCCAGCACCGCCCGGGAGACGATGTTCTCGGAGGCGATGAGCTCGATCTCGTCCCGCTGGCGGCCAAGCTCCAGGCCCACCGCCCGGGCGATCTCGGGGTCCGTGTCGGCCAGACCCGCCGAGAAGAATGAGTTCGACAGGTGGTTCGGGGCCTGGGACGCGCTCATGGGTGCCTGCCTTGTCTCGCCCCCAAGAGGTGGGGGCGTCGGGTGCGGTCGGGCCTAGATATGGGGATGCCGCACTTCTTCGCGAATGGGGCGGCCATACCATGCGTCGGCATGGCGCGCAAAGCCGATCTGGCCTTGTCCCGCCCCCGCGCCAGTTGGCATTAAGAGGCTTGCAGGAGGCGCGGGATGGAGGGCGGTGTCATTTGGGTGAGCATCATCCTCGGCCTGATGACCCTCGCCGGCTTGGCGCTCGGGGTCGCCGTGATGATGCGGCGGGGCCGCTCCAAATGAAAAGAGGGGCCCGAAGGCCCCTCCCCGATCCTCAGTTGAGGAACATCTCCTCGTCCGGCTCCAGCGGCACCCGGCTCGCGACCGGGATCGCGTTGCCGAAGCCGTCGCGGTTGTAGATGTCGTCCCGGAACTGCACGAGCCCGTCCGGGGTCGCCCAGGCGGTCACGTAGGTCCAGTACACGTTGGGCGGGTTGGCGATCTTGGCGTCGATCCGATCGCCGGAGCGGAACACGGCGTCGATCTGCTCGCGGTCCCAGCCGGGCGTATCCTTCAACAGCCACTGGATGTAGTCGCGCACGTTCTGCAAGCGCACGCAGCCCGAGGATACGAAGCGGAAATCGTCGCCGAAGATGCCCTTCGACGGGGTGTCGTGCATGTAGACCCCGTGCGGGTTCGGGATGTTGATGCGCACGAAGCCCATGGAGTTGAGTTCGCCGCCCGGATCCTGCCGGAAGCGGTAGCGCGTCGCCTCGTCGGAGAACCAGTTGACCTGGGAGGGCGGGATCTCCTGGTCGCCGCGGAAGATGCGGATCTTGTTGTCCGTGAGGTAGTTCGGCTCCTTCTGCATCTTGGGGATGAGATCCTTGCGGATGATGGAGGCCGGCACGGTCCAGAACGGGTTGAAGTTCACTTCCGTGATCTTGGACGACAGGATCGGCGACTGGCGGTCGATCTTGCCCACCCCCGCCGCGTGGCGCGAATGGACGACGCCGCCCTCCACGGTCTCGACGAGGGCCGCGGGGATGTTCACCACCACGTAGCGCTGGCCGAGATTGCCCGAGTGGGAGCGCAGGCGCACGATGTTGAGTTCGAGCTGCTTGAGGCGCACGTCCACCGGCACGTTCATGGCCGTGATGGTCGGCCCGTTGAGCGCGCCGGTGGCGTTGAGGCCGTGGCGCGCCTGGAAGCGGCGCACGCCCGCCTCGACGTAAGAATCGTAGATCGGCGACGAACCGGCCGCCGGGTCGAGGTCGCCCGTCACGATGAGCCGCTGGCGCAGGGCCACCACCTCGGGGGTCTTCGCGCCGACGCGCAGGTTGCTCGACACGCGCAGGGGCTCCCAGCCGCCCCGGGCCGCGATGTCGCGGTACTGGTCGATCACCTGCTCGGTGGCGGCGAGGGTCTGGGGGGAGAGCACCGGAGTCGTGGAGCGCTGGACGCGGGTGCGCGACACCGCCTCGTAGTTCTGGCTCCACTCAGCCTGCTGGGCGATGACGCCCGTGGCAGGCGTGAACACAAGGGCGAGCGATCCGGTCAGGAGGGTTCGACGAGACAACATGATCCGCAGGCTCTTCTTTCATTCGACGTTGGCGGGAACGGTCTGGTCCCGATGTCCGCTGGCGTCCCGATTCTTCGATGCCGGGATAGGTTTAACGGACGGTGTTCAGAACGGAAAACATCGGGGCGGCAATAAGGCAAGTCACGGCTCCGTCAGCGGCCAAGCTGGCGGGAACGGGCCGGTGAGGCCCTGGGGTCACACCCCGGCGAGAGCCCGCCTTTTCGGGACCCCGCTAAGCCCTTGTTCCGCAAAGCTTGGCCGTGGGAAGCCCCGGTCGCGCTCCGATGATAGGCTGCGCCCGTCGCCCGCCCCGTCGTCAGTCCTTCAGGGCGATCGTCGTTTCGATCACATGTTCGAGGGCGGCATCCTCGGAGGTGAGGGTCATCTTGAGCCGCAGCGTGTCGCCCCTGACCGCCCCGTCCCGGACCACCCGCTCGATCTCCCGCTGGGAGGTGACGCCCACCTCCTTCAAGAACTTGCGGATCGCCATGTTGAACTTCTCCTCATCCATCGGAACCCTCCTCTCTTCGGCCGTGCCTCGCGGGGTGCGGACCGCCCGCTGCCCCGTCGCCCATCATGAATCCGTTCTCACGACCGCGCGGCGCCGCCCGCGTTCGGAAAGAAGAGCTGCTGGCCGTCGATCCGGTAGGCGGCGATGGCCCTTTGCCCCTCCCCCGAGACGAGCCAGTCCACGAAGGCCTGGGCGTCGGCGGCCTTCACCTGCGGGTGCCTGGCCGGGTTCACCGCCATGACGCCGTACTGGTTGAAGAGCCGCTGGTCGCCCTCGATCAGAACCGCAAGCTCGCCGCGGTTCTTGAAGGGGAGCCACGTGCCGCGGTCGGAGAGCACATAGGCATTCTGGGCGGAGGCCGTGTTGAGGGCCGGCCCCATGCCCTGGCCGATCTCCTTGTACCAATCACCCCGGAGGGCCCCGGGGTCGAGGCCCGCCTGGCTCCAGTAGCGCAGCTCCGCCGCATGGGTGCCGGACTTGTCGCCCCGCGAGACGAAGGGAGCCTTCGCGGCGGCGATCCGCCGGAAGCCCTCGGCGACGTCCCGGCCCGAGGCCTTCGCGGGATCGCCCTTGGGGCCGACGACCACGAAATCGTTGGACATGACCGGCAGGCGCTTTGCCGCGAAGCCCTCGGCCACGAACTTCTCCTCCGCGGCCGTGTCGTGGACGAACACCACGTCGGCATCCCCGCGCCGCCCGATGTCGAGCGCCTGGCCCGTCCCTACCGCGACCACCTTCACGGCGATGCCGGTCTTCGCCGTGAAGAGCGGCAGCAGGTGGCCGAAGAGGCCGGACTGCTCGGTGGATGTTGTGGAAGCCACCGTGATGGAGCGCTCCTGCGCCGCGGCGCCGAACGACAGCGCGACGGCGGCCGCGAGGCCGAGAAACAGGCGACGATGCAGCATGAGGGCTCTCCGGTTGGCGCCCCACCATAAGGGCGGCGAACCGAAGCGCAAGTCCTTGCCGAACCTCGCCTTTTCGCCCGCCGGGCCATAAGCGAAGGTTATGACCCTAGTTCACCTGAACGTCGACGACGCCGGGTACGGCCCTGAGCGCACCGGCGACCTGGGGCGAGGCCATGTAGCGGCCGGGGAGCTTCACCTCGACCTCCTGCTTCACGTCGTCGAGGATGAGGATGAGGGTCACCTCCCCCTCCCCCTTGGCCTTCAGGCGCTCCTGCACCGAGAAGATCGGCCGCTCGTCGCGCAGAAAGATGCGCATGCCCTTCTGGTGCTTCGCCACCGCCTCGTCGAGGCGCTCGGCGGTGCCGATCCGCGCCCGCACCTCCTCGCCCTCGACCCCCGCCTGCAGGATGAGGAGCACCGCCGCGCCCGGTTCCAGGATGTCCCGGTATTGCTGCAGGCCCTCGGAGAACACGATGGCCTCGAAATGCCCGGTCTGATCCGACAGGTTGATGATGCCCATTTTGTTGCCGGTCTTGGTGCGCCGCTCCTGCCGGTCGAGCACCGTCGCGGCGACCTTGCCGACCGCGTTGCCGGCCTTCACGGAGCGGCAGAACTCCACCCAGCTCTGCACGTTGAGGCGCTTCAGCATGTCGCCGTATTCATCGAGCGGGTGCCCCGACAGGAAGAAGCCTACCGCATCGTATTCCCGCTGGAGCCGCTCCGCGGCCGGCCAGGGCTGATAATCCGGAATGCGCAGCTGCACGTCCGCGGAGGCGACGCCGCCGAACATGTCCATCATGCCGCCGGCCTGCGCGGTCGCCGCCTGCTGGGCGAGGCTCATCATGGATTCGACGGCGGCGCAGGCCTTCGCCCGGTTGGGGTCCAGTTCGTCGAGGGCGCCCGCCGCGATGAGGTTTTCGAGGGTGCGCTTGTTGAGGAGCCGCGGGTTGATTCGCCGCGCGAGGTCCGCAAGGCTCTTGAAGGGCTTGTCGCCCCGCGCCTCGATGAGGCTTTCCACAGCCTGCCGGCCGACGCCCTTCACGGCCGCGAGCGCGTAGCGGATCGAGCCCACCCCTTGAGCGTCGTAGGCGACCTCGAACAGGACGTCCGAGCGGTTGACGGAGGGCGGCTCGACGGGGATGCCGAGGCGCTGGGCCTCGCGGCGGAATTCCGAGAGCTTGTCGGTGTTGTCGAGGTCCATGGTCATGGAGGCCGCGAGGAACTCGACCGGGTGATTGGCCTTCAGGTAGGCGGTCTGGAAGGCGACAAGCGCATAGGCCGCCGCGTGGCTCTTGTTGAAGCCGTAATCGGCGAACTTCGCGAGAAGGTCGAAGATCTCGTTGGACTTCGCCTTCTCGATCCCGTTCTCGAGGCAGCCCTTCACGAAGCGGTCGCGCTGCGCGTCCATCTCCGCCTTGATCTTCTTGCCCATGGCGCGGCGCAGAAGGTCGGCGTCGCCGAGCGAATAGCCCGCAAGGACCTTCGCCACCTCCATCACCTGCTCCTGGTAGACGATGATCCCGAAGGTCTCCTTCAGGATCGGCTCCAGCTTCGGGTGGAGGTACCAGCTGTCCCGGTTGTGCTCGTCCTTGCCGAGCTTGCGGGCGCAATAGACCGGGATGTTCGCCATCGGGCCCGGACGGTAGAGCGCGACGAGGGCGATGATGTCGGTGAACCGGTCGGTCTCCATCTCGACCAGGGCTTTTCGCATGCCGGCGCTTTCCACCTGGAACACGCCCACTGTCTCGCCGCGGCGCAGGGGCTCGTAGGTGGTCTGGTCGTCGAGGGGCAGGGCCGAGAGGTCGACCTCGACGCCCTTGCGGCGGATGAGGTCGACGGCGCGGCGGAGCACTGTCAGGGTCTTGAGGCCGAGGAAGTCGAACTTCACGAGGCCCGCCTGCTCCACCCATTTCATGTTGAACTGGGTGACCCGCATGCCGGTCTTCGGGTCTCGGTAGAGCGGGACCAGCTCCTCGAGGGGCCGGTCGCCGATGACGACGCCCGCCGCGTGGGTCGAGGCGTGCCGGTGCAGGCCCTCGAGCTTCTGCGCGATGTCCATGAGGCGCGCGACGACAGGCTCCTCCTCGATGGCCGCCTGCAGCTTCGGCTCGCCCTCGATCGCCTGCTTCAGGGTCACGGGATTGGCCGGGTTCTGCGGCACGAGCTTCGTAAGCTTGTCGACCTGCCCGTAGGGCATCTCCAGCACGCGGCCGACGTCGCGCAGAACGCCGCGGGCGAGGAGCGTGCCGAAGGTGATGATCTGCGCCACCTGCCGCTCGCCGTAGCGCTGCTTCACGTACTCGATCACCTGCTCGCGCCCGTCGACGCAAAAGTCGATGTCGAAGTCCGGCATCGAGACGCGCTCGGGGTTGAGGAAGCGCTCGAAGAGCAGGCTGAACCGGAGCGGATCGAGGTCCGTGATGGTGAGCGCATAGGCGACGAGCGAGCCCGCGCCCGAGCCGCGGCCGGGACCGACGGGGATGTCGTTGTCCTTCGCCCACTTGATGAAGTCGGCCACGATGAGGAAGTAGCCCGGATACTTCATGCGCTGGATGACGCCGACCTCGAAGGCGAGGCGGTCCCAGTAATCCTGCTCGCTGAGCCCCGGCGCCGGCCCATGAGCCTCGAGGCGCTTCTTGAGCCCGTCCTCGGCCTGCCGCCGCAGCTCCTCGCCCTCGTCGAGGGCGGCCCCGTCCGCGACGGTGCCGAACATGGGCAGGATGGGCTTGCGGGTGGCGACCCGGTAGGAGCACCGCATCGCGATCTCGACGGAGGCGTGGAGCGCATCCGGCAGGTCCGCGAAGAGCTTCATCATCTCGGCGCGGGTCTTGAAGTTGTGCTCAGGTGAGAGGCGGCGGCGGTTGTCGTCCGAGACGATGCGCCCCTCCGCGATGGCGAGCAGCGCGTCGTGCGCCTCGTAATCGGCGCTCTTGCCGAAGAAGGGCTCGTTGGCGGCGACGAGGGGCAGACGGTTGCGGTCGGCGAGCGCGATGAGCTCGGCCTCGACGTGCCGCTCGGCGTCGAGGCCATGGCGCTGGATCTCGATGTAGAGCCCGTTGCCGAAGGCCTGCTTCAGGAGATCGAGCCGCGCCTGCGCGAGGTCGCGCTTTCCCTGAGCGAGGGCCGTGTCGAGCGGTCCGGTGAGCCCGCCCGTGAGGCAGATGAGGCCGCGCCCGTGCTCGCCGAGCGCCGCCGCCGCGACCCGGGGCGCATCCCCGAGGGGCACGTCGAAATAGGCCCGGCTCGCGAGCTGCATGAGGTTGCCGTAGCCCTCCTCGCTCTGCGCGAGGAGCACGATGTTGGCGCATTGCGGAACGCTGCCGCGCACCGTCGGGTCCGCCTCCTCGAAGCATACGAGGAGCTGCATGCCGGCGATGGGCTGAATGCCCATGCCGGAGAGCTTCTCGGAGAATTCGAGGGCCCCGAAGAGATTGTTGGTGTCGGTCAGCGCCAGGGCGGGCTGCTTGTCGGCCGCCGCGAGCTTGGCGAGGTCGCCGATCTTGAGCGCTCCTTCGAGGAGCGAGTAGGACGAGTGCACGTGGAGGTGAACGAAGCCGATTTCCTTCAACACACGCGTCATCGCTGCCTGCCTTGCATCCCGCAGCCCCTCGTAACCATGGCACGAGGGGCGGGCGAGTCCCGAGTCGGAAGCGGCGTAGGACCGTTATCCGCTGTGGATTGCGGGCATCAGGCCATGGGCCCGAGGATCAGCGCCCACAGCACGACGGCGGTGCCGAAGGTGGCGAGCGAGGCGATCTCGGCGGCGGTGACGAGGGCTGTGCGGATCATCGTGGGCTCCCTGTTCCTATGATGTTCATTCTTGTTCGTTGTTCGTTCCTTGTAAACGCGGGATTCGGGTGACGTTTCATCGTGGTTGACGGATCGTTAGGAGCGCAGGAACGCGCTTAATCCCTCTCCCCCGGAGGCAGAGGGATCGCTCGCGTAGCGGGCAGGGAGCATGGGCCGTGGCGCCCCAGCCTGTCATTCCGGGCGCCGCAGGCGAGCCCGGAACCCATAAACACTCATTTGTGCAGAAACAGGCGCACCAGCGCCGAGCGCGTTCTCATACTGAGGTGCTCATGGGTTCCGGGCTCCGCTGCGCGGCCCCGGAATGACAGCGGTCGGAGGAACACGACTTCTGCGTTGCCCCTCAGGGCATCTGCACCACGAGGCCGTCCTTGATCGTCACCCGGCGGTCCATCTTCGCGGCAAGGTCCATGTTGTGCGTCGCGATGAGCGCAGCGAGGCGCGAGGCGCGCACGATGGCGACGAGGGTCTGGAAGACGTGGCCCGAGGTGTGGGGGTCGAGGTTGCCGGTGGGCTCGTCGGCGAGGAGAACCCGCGGGGCGTTCGCCACCGCGCGGGCGATCGCGACGCGCTGCTGCTCGCCGCCCGAGAGCTCGCCCGGCCGGTGATCGAGTCGTTTGCCGAGCCCCAGGAACGTGAGGAGCTGCCCTGCCCGCTCCCGCGCCTCGGTCTTCGAGAGCCCGCGGATGATCTGGGGCATCACCACGTTCTCGACCGCCGAGAATTCCGGCAGGAGATGGTGGAACTGGTAGACGAAGCCGAGATCGTGCCGGCGCACCCGGGTGCGCCCGGCATCGTCCATCTTGGCGGTGGGCCGCCCGCCGACGAAGACCTCGCCGCCATCGGGCTTCTCGAGCAGCCCCGCCACGTGGAGGAGCGTCGACTTGCCGGTGCCGGAGGGCGCCACGAGCGCCACGATCTCGCCGGGCCAGATCGCCAGATCGGCGCCCCGCAGCACCTCGAGATGGGTCTCGCCCTGCGGATAGCGGCGCTCCACCTTGGCGAGATAGAGCGCGGGCTGCTGCTGCTGACCCGCCATCAGCCGTACCGGAGCGCTTCGACGGGGTCGAGCTTCGCGGCCCGCCAAGACGGATAGAGGGTCGCGAGGAGCGACAGCACCATCGCCATGAACAGCACCGTGAGCACCTCGCTCGTGTTCACCTCCGCGGGGAGCCGGCTGAGGAAGTAGAGCTCCGCCGGGAAGAGGTTCGTGCTCGTCAGGTTCGAGATGAAGCTTCGGATGGTCTCGACGTTGAGGGCGAGCACGAGGCCGAGGGTGAAGCCTGCGATCGTCCCGACGATGCCGATGGAGGCGCCCGTGATGAGGAACACCCGCATGATGGCGCCCCGCGTCGCCCCCATGGTGCGCAGGATCGCGATGTCGCTCGACTTGTCCTTCACGAGCATGATGAGCCCGGAGATGATGTTGAGCGCCGCCACCAGCACGATGAGGGTGAGGATGAGGAACATCACGTTCCGCTCCACCTCGAGGGCGGCGAAGAAGGTGCGGTTGCGCTGCCGCCAGTCGGTGAGGAGCACCGGGCGCCCGGCGGTTTCCTCGATGGCGAGGCGCGCTTCGTCCACCCGGTCGGCGTCGTTGAGGAAGACCTCGATGACGTTCACGTCGCCGTCGCGGTTGAAGTAGCTCTGCGCTTCGGAGAGCGGCATGTAGACGAAGGTGGCGTCGAACTCGGACATGCCGATCTCGAACACCGCCGCCACCGGATAGCCCTTCACCCGCGGCGCCGTGCCGAAGGGCGTGGTGGCGCCCCGGGGCGTGATGAGGGTGAGGGTGTCGCCGGCCTGGAGCGACAGGGATTCGGCGAGCCGCCGCCCGATGGCGACGCCTCCCGAATTATCGAAGTTCTCCAGGGTGCCCTGGCGCAGGTTGCCGGAGATCGCCGTGATGCGCCCCATATCCTCGCCGCGCACGCCGCGCACGAGGACGCCCGAGCCGTTGTACTGCGACGATCCGAAGGCCTGCCCCTCCACCATCGGGATCGCCCGGCGCACACCCGGTGTCGCCGCGACCCGCGCGGCCACCGCCGCATAGTCGTTGAGCGGCGATTCGATGGGCGCGATGAAGATGTGGCCGTTGATGCCGACGATCTTGTCGAGCAGCTCCTTGCGGAAGCCGTTCATCACCGAGAGCACCACGATGAGGGTCGCGACGCCGAGCATGATGCCGAGAAAGGAGAAGCCCGCGATCACCGACACGAATCCCTCGCGCCGGCGCGTGCGCAGGTAGCGCCCCGCGAGCATCCACTCGAAGGGCGCGAAGGCCTTCGTCTTCATCACCTGCTGCTTGTCGGCCATGCTTACCCGCGCCCGGTGAGGCGCGCCACCACGGCGTCGAGCGGCAGCGATTCCTTCTCGCCGCCCGCCCGGGCCTTCAGTTCGACTTTGCCCTCGGCGAGGCCCTTCGGTCCAACGAGAATCTGAAACGGCACACCGATCAGATCCGCCGTGGCGAACTTCGCGCCCGGCCGCTCGTCGCGGTCGTCGTAGAGGACGTCCCGCCCCGCCGCCGTGAGGTCGGCGTAAAGCCGCGCGCAGGCCGCGTCCGTCCCGGCATCGCCCGCCTTGAGGTTCAGGATCACCGCGTCGAAGGGCGCCACGGCCTGCGGCCAGATGATGCCGTTCTCGTCGTGGCTCGCCTCGATGATCGCCGCGATGAGGCGGCTCGGGCCGATGCCGTATGAGCCCATATGGACCTCGTGCTCCTGCCCGTCGGGGCCCATCACCTTGGCTCCCATGGGGGCCGAGTACTTGGTGCCGAAATAGAAGATGTGCCCGACCTCGATGCCGCGGGCCGACATCTTGCTCTGCGCCGGCACGGCCTCGAAGGCCGCCGCGTCGTGCATCTCGGAGGTGGCGGCGTAAAGCGAGGTCCAGCGGTCGACGGTCCCCTGGAGGCCCGCGACGTCGTCGAAATCCGTGTCCGCGCCCGGCACCTCGAAGGTGAGATAGTCGCCGTGGCAGAACACCTCGCTCTCGCCCGTGGAGGCGAGGATGATGAACTCGTGCGAGAGGTCGCCGCCGATGGGTCCGGTATCGGCCCGCATCGGGATCGCCTTCAGGCCCATGCGGGCGAAGGTGCGAAGATAGGCGACGAACATCTTGTTGTAGGAGTGCCGCGCCCCCGCCTGGTCGAGGTCGAACGAATAGGCGTCCTTCATCAGGAACTCGCGGGAGCGCATGACGCCGAAGCGCGGGCGCACCTCGTCCCGGAACTTCCACTGGATGTGGTAGAGGTTGAGGGGCAGGTCCTTGTAGGAGCGCACGTAGCCGCGGAAGATCTCCGTGACCATCTCCTCGTTGGTGGGCCCGAAGAGCATCTCGCGCTCGTGCCGGTCCTTGATGCGCAGCATCTCCTTGCCGTAGGCGTCGTAGCGCCCCGACTCGCGCCACAGATCCGCGGACTGGATTGTCGGCATGAGAAGTTCGACGGCGCCCGAGCGGTTCTGCTCCTCGCGGATGATGGCGTTGACCTTGTTGAGCACCTTCAGGCCTAGCGGCAGCCAGGCGTAGATGCCGGCGGCCTCCTGGCGGATGAGGCCCGCGCGCAGCATCAGGCGGTGGGAGACGATCTCCGCCTCTTTCGGCGTCTCGCGGAGGATGGGCAGGAAGTAGCGGCTCAAACGCATGGACGGCTTTCAGGTCGTGTCGGGTGTCGGTTCACCGGGTCCGGCGATTCGTCCCTGCACACAACACAGGCGCTCCCGAAAACACAAGCTTTTGTGGCACGAAGCGGAATTCGGCACTGTTCAAGCCCTTGATGACGAAAACGTGCAAAAATTCGCGCCACACCCTGCTCAAAAAGTGGTGACACCGTTGGGGAAGGCCGCTATAGGTGGCTCACTAACGCCTCAGAACAACGATTCCAGAGGCTGCGGTCCGAGTTTCGGGAGGAAACCAGGTCCCTGCCCGCTTTCCAAGGCGGCGGCGTTACAAGCCGGGACGAACAAATCGCCGAAGGGCATTTGAGCAAGGCGAAAGCCTTGCTTTTTTCTTGTCCGGACCTCTCGCGGTCGCGCTGCGGAGCGGAACGCCCTGCCCCTAGCGCAGCACCCGGTCGAGGCGGTTGTTCACGAAGAAGTAGATCTCGCGGCCCCCGGGCTCGGCATAAAGAACCTGCACCTCCCGCTGGCCCTTGCCGCTCTCGCCCACCAGCACGTCGGTCGGCGGCTTGCCCTTGAGCCGGACGAGCTCGCATTCCTCGATGCCCGGCGCGATCGCGGCCGCGTTGCCCGGCGGGGTGCCGGTGCAGCGGCCGTCGGGGCCAAGGAGCGGGCCCGCGAAGGTCGGGCCGGCGGGAGCCGCGGGCGCGGGGGCCGGAAACGAGGGCGCCGCGACGGCTGCGGGTTCCGGGGCGGTGGTGGTGCAGGCGGCGAGGCTGAGACTTAAGGCTCCGAGCACGAGCGCCCGCATGTAATCATCCCCCGTTCTCGGCCCGCGCCCGCAGGGCCTCCTGGAACATCCGCTCCGCGTCGGCGCGGAAGGCCTGGCGCGACGGGTCCCGCGTGTAGAACATGTGCCCACCCCCGTAAACCTGGAGCGAGGCCCGGGGCCGCGGCCCGAGATCGGGCAATTGGTTGAGGAGAAGCTGGCTCGCGTAGTACGGCGTCACGAGGTCCGTGAAGCCGTGCGCCACGAGGACGCGCAGCTTCGAATCGAGCGCCAGCGCCTGGCGCAGTTCGCTCACGCTCTCGGGCTGGCCGCGCCCCCGCCCCCAGCGCCAGGCGCCGTTGACGCCCCCGTTCAGCACCTCGTAGCGGCCCTCCGCCCGGTACTTCAGGGTGCGCCCGAGATGGTCGAGCACCGCCGTGGTGAGGGGGGCCGTGAAACCCTCGAGCCCCGGATCCTCGAAACGGGAGATCGCGGCGGTCGGGTCGGGATCGTAGCCCGAAATGCCGGTGTCGTAGGCCGAGACCACCTGCCCGGTCTGGCGCCGGAACTCGCGCTGGAAGGTGCCGGTGTCGATCCGGCCCGCGAGGCGCCGCACCAGGGCCGGATCGAGACCCGTCAGCTCCGCCACCCGGGCGCCCACCCGGGCCGCCGCCTCCTTGTCCTGGAGCCCCCGCATGAGATCGGTCAGGTACTCGCCGGACGCGTAGGCTTCCGCGGCCCGAAGCGCCTCGCGGGTCGCCTCCCCGCGGGCTTCCAGGGCCGCCGCCGCCATGGAGGGCAGACGCGTCACGTGCACCCAGGGCGCGTGGTTCGGCTGGGCGAACCAGCCGAAATCGAGCACCGGCGAGACGAGGACGAGGCCGCTCAGCCCCACGCCCTGGTCGGTCTGGAGCTTCTGGGCGAGGAGCGGACCCCGAAACCCGCCATAGCTCTCGCCGGTGAAGAATTTGGGCGAATCGAGCCGGTTCTTCTCCTTCACCCAGCGGGTCACGAAGGCGGCGAGCCCGTCGATATCGCCCTCCACGGAAAAGAAGCGCTCCCGCACCGGATCGCCCCCGATCACCCGGGCATAGCCCGTGCCGGGGGGATCGACGAAGACGAGGTCGGTGAAGTCGAGCCAGGTCTCGGCGTTGGGCACGAGATTCGTCGCCATGGAGGGGCTGATCGACGGGCCGTCGATGGGCAGCCGCCAGGGCCCGAAGGCGAGGAGATGGAGATAGGCCGAGGAGGCGCCCGGCCCGCCATTGATCGCGAAGGTCACGGGCCGGGTGCCGGGCTCGGCCCCGTCGAGGGTATAGGCGGTGAAGCCGTACTCCGCCTGCGGCGCGCCGTTCTGATCCGTCAGGGTGAGGTGCCCCGCCGTCGCCGTGAAGGCGAGGGTCCGCCCCGGAAGCGAGAGCCGGTGCTGCGTGACCGATTCCGGCGGCAGGCGCTGCCCCTCCGGGCGCCGCTGCTCGCCCTGCTGCGGCCTCGGGTCCTGCGCCTGAACGTGGGACGGGGCGGCGAGGGAGAGAAGGAGGGCGGCGGCAAGGCCGAGACGGGTGCTGCGGAGCATGGGGCGTCCTCGTGAGTCGGGTCGAGAACTAGGGGCGGCCGCACGGGCGCAAAGGTGCATCGCGGGGATGTGTCCCGCGCCTCTCCGCCGCGCCGGGCCCCAGGCCCTCGCCACATCGGATGCCGGACGCGGCCGGGAGCGTGCCGTCTCTCAAGATCGCCGGCTCACGCCTTGCGCTGCCAGCGCCCCCGCTCGTCCTGCTGCCAATAGGTCGTCTCGTGCCCCTGCTCCTTCAGGGTGCGCCACTGGTCGCGGGCAAGGGCGAGGGCCTGGACGTCCGTGCCGTCGAAGAGCACCACCATGCGCTGATAGGCGGCCGCGTCCGCCGGCAGGTCGGCGCCGTCGACGAGGAAGCGCACCGTCGCGCCGTTCGGGTTGGCGCCCGAGGTGGTGAGCACCACCGGCTGGTCCCCCGCATGAGCCTCCCGGTCGGTGCCGTGCGGCAGGAAGCTCTCGTCCGAGAAGGTCCAGAGGTGGTCGTCGAGGGCGGAGAGGCGCTCGTCCGACGCCACCTGGATCACGGCACGCCAGCCGCGCTCCAGGGATTTTTCCAGGAGCGTCGGCAGCACCGCTTCGAGCGGCTGGCGTTGCAGGTGGTAGAACAGAACCTCGGCCACGGGAGCGTAACGGCCTTACCCCTCGTAGTGATCCCTCACGAGGCGGTCGAGGAGGCGCACGCCCCAGCCCGAGCCCCAGGAGCGGTTGATCTCGCTCTGGGGCGAGCCCATGGCGGTGCCGGCGATGTCGAGATGGGCCCAGGGCACGTCGTTGACGAAGCGCTGGAGCAGCGCCGCCGCGGTGCTCGACCCGCCGAAGCGGCCGCCGGTGTTTTTCATGTCGGCGAAGGACGAGTCGATCATCTTGTCGAATTCGGGCCCGAGCGGCATGCGCCACACCCGCTCCCCCGTCGCCTGGCCGGCGGCCACGAGCCGGTCCGCAAGCTCGTCGTTGTTGGAGAACAGGCCCGCATATTCCTTGGCGAGGGCGACCATGATGGCGCCCGTGAGGGTCGCCAGATCGATCATGAAGCGGGGCTTGAAGCGGTCCTGGACATACCAGAGCACGTCCGCCAGGACGAGGCGGCCCTCCGCGTCCGTGTTGATGATCTCGATGGTCTGGCCCGACATGGTGGTGACGATGTCGCCCGGGCGCTGGGCGTTGCCGTCCGGCATGTTCTCGACGAGCCCGATGGCGCCGACTACGTTGGCCTTGGTTTTGCGGGCCGCGAGGGCGTGCATCAGGCCGACCACGCAGGCCGCCCCGCCCATGTCGCCCTTCATGTCCTCCATTCCGGCCCCCGGCTTGATGGAGATACCGCCGGAATCGAACACCACGCCCTTGCCGACGAAGGCGATCGGCTGCTCGGAGGCGCGAGCCCCGTTCCAGCGCATGATCGCCACGCGGCTCTGCCGCTCCGAACCCTGGCCGACGCCGAGAAGCGCCCCCATGCCGAGCTTGCGCATGGCCCGCTCGTCGAGGATCTCCACCTCGACGCCGAGCTTGGCGAGCGCGGCGGCGCGGTTGGCGAACTCCTCCGGGCCGAGCACGTTCGGCGGCTCGTTCACGAGATCGCGAGCGAGGATCACCCCCGCGGCGAGGCCGTCCTTGGCCTTGTGGGCGCGCTTCACCGCCGCGGGATCCGCGACGCGGAATGTGAGCCGGGTCGCGGCGCCGCCGTTCTCACCCTCCTTCTTCTTGGTCTTGTAGCGGTTGAAGCTGTAGGCTCTCAGCCGCGCCCCCGCCGCCATCTCGGCGACGAAGTCCGGGCTCGTCTCGCCCCCCGGCAGGTCGGCCAGGATCGTGACGCTCTTGCCGTTCGTGCGCCCCGCGATGGCCCCGCCCAGTTGCATAGCGTCGAGCTTCGCCCGCTCCCCCTCCCCGCCCACCCCGACGATGATGAGCCGGTCGACGGCGAGCGAGGCCGGCGCCGCCACGGTCATGACCGCCTGGGCCTTGCCCTTGAAACGCTCGATCTCGGCGACCCTCTCGACGAGGGACAGGGTCTTGGGCCCGACGAGCTTGCCTGCAGCGGCGGCGGGCTTCAGGTCGTCGCCCACGAGGATGACGAGGTCGCCGCCCTCCACGGGGCCGGGCGCCTGAAAGTCGATTCTGAAGCTGTCGGGCATGGACTCGTCTCTTAAACCTTGGGGCCGGCGGCCCTCCGAGGGCTGCGACGTTTAGGTGACATACACCAAACATTCGCGCCGAACACCCACGCTTCGCCGCGAAACAGCCCCACTTTGGGGGTCTTCAGAAGGCCGCCGCCTTGCCGGCCCCTCCCCCGCCGGGGTACCCACCACCAGTCGCGCCGCCGGGCGCTTCGGCCACCTCCGATGAGCTTGATCGAGCGCTACATCTTCAAGATCGCGTTCAACGCCTTCCTGGCGTGCCTCGTCGCGCTGACGGCGGTGATCTGGATCACCCAGGCGCTCCGCGAGCTCGACCTCCTCACCGGCAAGGGCCAGACCTTCCTCGTCTTCCTCACCGTGACGGGCCTCTCCCTGCCGGCGCTGATCACCGTGATCTCGCCGGTCGCGCTCTTCATCGCGACGATCTACGCCCTCAACAAGCTCAACGGCGACTCGGAGCTCATCGTCATGAGTGCCGCCGGCATGGCGCCGCCGCGGCTCATGCGACCCTTCATGAGCCTCGCCGGCCTCGTCTGCGCGGTGATCGGCTTCATGGCGGTCTACCTCATGCCGGCGAGCTTCCAGGAATTGCGGGACCTCGTCACCAAGATCCGGGCCGACTTCGTCGCCAACATGGTCAAGGAAGGCCAGTTCACCACGCTCGAGAACGGCATCACCTTCCATTACCGGGAGCGGGCCGGCGACGCCCTGCTCGGCATCTTCATGCAGGACCGGCGGGACAAGAACCGGACCATCGTGTACCTCGCCGAGCGCGGGCAGACGCTGGAGTCGAACGGGGAGGCCTATCTCGTGCTCGAGAAGGGCAGCGTCCACCGCCAGCAGCCGAACAGCCGCGATTCTTCCATCGTCGCCTTCGAGCGCTACGCGGTCGATCTCTCGGCCTTCAACCAGGAGGGCGGCGAGGTGGTCTACAAGCCCCGTGAGCGCTCGACCCTGCGCCTCATGTTCCCGGACACGAGCGAGGCCTTCTACCAGGTGCAGCAGGGCCGCTTCCGGGCCGAGCTCCACGACCGCCTGTCGAGTTGGCTCTATCCCCTCGCCATGACGCTCATCGCCTTCGCGGCCCTCGGCGATCCTCGCACCACCCGGCAGGGCCGCGGGACGGCGGTCGCGGTGGCGGTGATCGCCGTGGTGGCGGTGCGGATCGGCGGCTTTGCGGCCTCGAGCGCCGCCGTGCGCTCGCCGGCGGGCGTGATCGCCGTCTACGCGGTGCCCCTGGCCTCCATGGCAGTCTCCATGGCGTTCATCCTGCAGGGCTCCTTGAGCCGCCGCCTCGCCGCCCGCTGGAGCGCGCTCATGGGCGGGGTCTCCTTGCGCCTGCCGAAGCTCGGACGGGCCTGACCGTGCTGATCGGCGCCACCCTCGGCCGCTATTTCTCGATCCGCTTCGCCCGGACCATCCTGATGGTCTTCGGCACGGTCTTCGCCCTCGTCTACACGATCGACTTCGTGGAGCTCATGCGCCGAGCGGGCGACACGGAAGGCGCCTCCGCCGCCCTCATGGCGCAGCTCGCCCTCTTCCGGACCCCGGCCCTCGCCGAGCAGGTGCTGCCCTTTGCGATCCTGTTCGGCAGCATGGCAACTTTGTTGCAATTGAGCCGCAAGCTGGAGCTCGTGGTGGCCCGGGCCGCCGGCATCTCAGCCTGGCAGTTCCTCCAGCCCGGCCTCCTCGTCGCGGCGGGGATCGGGGTGTTCTCGATCACGGCTTACAACCCGGCCTCGGCCTTCCTGAAGCAGCAGGCCTCCGCCATCGAATCGCGGGTCTTCGCCCGGTCCGCGAAGGCGAGCGGCAAGGACGTTTGGATCCGCCAGCGCAGCATCGACGGTCACGCCATCATCCGGGCGGACGCCGCCCTTCCGGGCACCGCGGCCCTGACGGGCGTCACCGCCTTCACCTTCGAGGACGACGGGGCCTTCTCCCAGCGCATCGAGGCCCGGGAGGCGGTGTTGCATGAAGGATACTGGCTCCTGAAAGAAGCACGGGTCCTCACCGCGGTCGAAGAGCCGCAAACCTACGATTCCTACCTCATCGCCTCGAACCTCGACCCCTCCCAGGTGCGCCAGAGCTTCGTGCCGCCGGACGCCGTTCCGTTCTGGGAGCTGACCGACACCATCGCCCGGACCGAACGCGCCGGGCTCAACGCCACGGGGTACCGGCTCCACTACGAAGTCCTTCTGGCGCGGCCTCTTTTGTTCGTCGCCATGGTCTTCGTGGCGGCCTCCGTGTCCCTCCGATTCTTCCGGTTCGGAGGCATCGCCGGCATGGTTCTGGGTGGCGTGGCCGCAGGCTTCATGCTCTACGTGGCGACGGAACTCATGGAGGACCTGGGCGCGTCTGGGCTCGTGAGTTCGACCGTCGCGGCCTGGTTCCCGGCCGTCGTCGGGAGTTTGCTTGGCACCCTGGCTTTGCTGTATCAGGAGGACGGCTGATGGTCCTCGAAGCAGTAAAGATCCGGCAAGAGATGAGGATGGGATACGTGAGAGCAACGGTCGCAAGGAGCGCGATCGCGATGGTGCTGCTGAGCACCGTCGGGCTTTCCGTCGTGCACGCCCAGGGCACCTTCAACGACACCCTCGCCAGAAAGGCCCAGCAGGCCCAGACGGGCCAGGACCGGCTCCTCGTGGATGCCCGAGAGATCGTCTACGACAACGACAACAACACCGTGGCGGCCTCCGGCGACGTGCAGCTCAACTACCAGGGCCGCACCCTCCAGGCCGACCGGGTCACCTATAACCGCGGCACCGGCCGGGTCTTCGCCGAAGGCAACGCCCGGCTGACCGACGCCTCGGGCGCCGTGATCACGGGCGACCGCTTCGAGCTCACGGACGACTTCAAGAGCGGCTTCATCGACTCGCTTCGCGTCGTGCAGACGACAACGGACGACCGCGGCGAGGTGACGACCCGCTTCTCCGCGCCGCGCGCCGAGCGGGCCGAGGGCGAGACCACCACCTTCGTGCGCGGCACCTACACGGCCTGCGAGCCCTGCGCCAAGAACCCGGAGCGCCCGCCGCTCTGGCAGGTGAAGGCCGCCCGCATCATCCACGACAACAGCGAGCGCACGATCTACTACGAGGATGCGACCCTCGAACTGCTCGGCATGCCGGTCGCCTACCTGCCGTATTTCTGGTCGCCCGACCCGACGGTGAAGCGCAAGACGGGCTTCCTCGCCCCCCGCTACATCGCTTCGAGCGCGCTCGGCACCGGCATCTCCGTGCCGTTCTTCTGGGCCCTCGCGCCGGACTACGACGTGACGATCACGCCGACGCTCCTGTCGCGCCAGGGGCTCCTCACCGAGGTGCAGTGGCGCCAGCGGCTCGAGAACGGCCAGTACAGCATCAAGGGCGCCGGCATCTTCCAGCAGGACAAGGAAGCCTTCCTGCCGAGCCCCTTCGGCGCCGGCGACCGGGAGTTCCGCGGCTCGCTGGAGACCAACGGCCTTTTCTACCTCAACGAGCGCTGGAAATGGGGCTGGGACATCAGCCTCGTCTCGGACAAGTGGTTCCTCCAGAACTACCAGATCCGCAGCGACAACCTGAGCTCCTACTACCTCAAGGAGCTCACCTCGACGGTGTTCCTGCAGGGCAAGGGCGACCGGTCCTTCTTCGACCTGCGGGGCTACTACTTCCAGGGCCTGTCCACCTACGACTGGCAGAAGCAGCAGCCCGTGGTCCACCCCGTGCTGGACTACAACAAGCGCGTCACCCCCGCCGGGATCGGCGGCGAGTTCGCGCTCGACTTCAACTTCACGAGCCTGACCCGCGAGGCGGCGCAGTACCAGCAGATCCCTCGGCAGGCGACGAACCTGTTCGGCCTCTACGAGACCTGCGCCATCTTCGAGACGGATTCGTGCATCGTGCGCGGGCTCGCCGGCACCATGACCCGCGCCTCGACGACCCTCTCGTATCGCCGCGAGGTGGTGGACGGCATCGGCCAGGTCTGGACGCCCTTCGCGTACCTTCGCGCCGACGGCTTCTGGACCGCCTACGACACCGACGGGTACCAGAACCAGTTCCAGCGCAACTTCCTCCAGGCCGACGACGACGCGGCCTTCCGGGCGATGCCGGCGGTCGGCGTCGACTATCGCTTCCCGCTCGTCGCGAGCCTCGGCTCCTCCGGCACCCAGGTCCTGGAGCCCGTGGCCCAGATCATCGCGCGGCCGAACGAAACCCGTGTCGGCCGCCTGCCGAACGAGGACGCCCAGAGCCTCGTCTTCGACGACACCTCGATCTTCGACTGGGACAAGTTCTCGGGCTACGACCGCGTCGAGGGCGGCGTGCGGGCGAATGCCGGCCTGCAATATACCGTGACGGGCGCCGACGGCTTTTACGCCAACGCCCTCGTGGGCCAGTCCTACCAGCTCGCCGGGCGCAACTCCTTCCGGCAGGGCGACCTGTCCAATACGGGCCGGGATTCGGGCCTCGAATCCGCGCGCTCCGACTACGTGAGCCGCTTCGTCGTCTCGCCGAACCAGAACGTGTCCTTCACGGCCCGCGGTCGCTTCGACCAGGACGACCTTGCCATGCAGCGCCTCGAGGTCGGGGTGACGGGCAAGTTCAACCCCGTCCTGCCGCTCACGACCTCCGTGACCTATGCCCGCTACGAGGCGCAGCCGGAGATCGGCTTCGACCGCCGCCGCGAGGGCATGCTCGCCTCCGCCACCCTGAACGTGACCGAGAACTGGTTCCTGTCGAGCTCCGTGCTCTTCGATTTCGACCGCTACAGCCAGGACCGGGACACGTTCCTCAACACCTATGCGAGCCAGCCCACGGCGCCCCTCTACAAGAAGTCGAGCGACGTGACCGTGAGCTCCCTCTCCCTCGGCTTCGGCTATATCGACGAGTGCACCACCTTCACGCTCAACTACGTGATGTCCCCGCGGGAGATCTCGGTGACCTCGGGTGAGAAGGACCGCAACCAGACCCTGCTGCTGCGCCTCGAACTGCGCACCCTCGGCGAGGCTTCGGTGAACCAGAGGCTCGGGTCCGGCGTGACGCAGGACGGCGTCGCGAGCCGGTGAGGGACGGCAAGCCGCTGATCGTCACCGGCGGCGACCCCGCCGGGATCGGCCCCGAGATCGCCCTCCAGGCCTGGCTGCAGCGGCGCGAAGGGGATCCGCCCTTCTGCGTCCTGGGCGACCCCGCTCATCTCACCAGGCTCGCGGGGACGCTCGGCTGGACGGTCCCGGTGCGGGAGGTCGCGCCCTCCGAGGCCGCCTCGGCCTTTCCCGACGCCCTGCCGGTGGTGCCGCTTTCCATGCGGGTCGACGCGGTGCCGGGCCGGCCGGATCCCGGGCATGCGCCCGCGATTCTCGAAGCCATCGAGCGCGCGGTCGACTACGCGGTGGGCGGCGAGGCGGGCGCCGTCGTGACGAACCCCATCGCCAAGCACGTTCTCTACGCGGCGGGCTTCCGGCATCCGGGCCATACCGAGTTCCTGGCGGCCCTCGCGGCACGGCCCGGGGAGCCGGCAGCCCGCCCGGTGATGATGCTTTGGAGCGAGGGCCTCGCGGTGGTGCCCGTCACCGTCCACATCCCCCTGAGACAGGTCCCGGACGCTCTCACCGCGGATCTCATCGTCGAGACCGCCCGGATCGTCGTGCGGGACCTGAAGGCCCGCTTCCGCATCCCCGAGCCGCGCCTCGCCCTGGCGGGCCTCAACCCCCATGCGGGGGAAAGCGGCACCATGGGCACGGAGGACGATGCGGTCGTCGCGCCGGCGGTGGCGGCGCTCCGCCGGGAGGGCATCGCGGCCGAGGGCCCGCTGCCCGCCGACACGATGTTCCACGCCGGGGCGCGGCGGCGCTACGATGCGGCGCTCGCCATGTACCACGACCAGGCGCTCATCCCCATCAAGACCATCGCCTTCGACGAGGCCGTCAACGTGACGCTCGGCCTGCCCTTCGTGCGCACCTCGCCGGACCACGGCACGGCCTTCGACATCGCGGGGCGCGGCATCGCGAGGCCCGGCAGCCTCCTCGCGGCCCTGAAGCTTGCCGCCCGCCTCGGAGACGGCCGGCCTTGAGCGCCATCGACGACCTGCCGCCGCTGCGCGAGGTGGTGCGCGAGCACGGCCTCATGGCGAAGAAGTCGCTCGGCCAGAACTTTCTTTTCGACCTTAACCTGACGAGCCGGATCGCCCGCTCGGCGGGGCCCCTCGAGGGCGTCACGGTGATCGAGGTCGGCCCCGGGCCCGGCGGCCTCACCCGCGCGCTCCTCGCCGCGGGCGCGGAGGGCGTCGTCGCCATAGAGCGCGATCCCCGCTGCCTGCCCGCCCTCGCCCAGATCGGCGCGCGCTATCCGGGCCGGCTCCAGGTGGTGGAGGCCGATGCGCTCGCCTTCGACTGGCGCCCCCTCGTCGGGGATCGGCCCGTGCGGATCGTCGCGAACCTCCCCTACAACGTGGGCACCGCCCTCCTGACGGGCTGGCTCGCGGCCGAGGCCTGGCCGCCCTGGTGGCTGTCCCTGACGCTCATGTTCCAGCGGGAGGTGGCGGAGCGGATCGTCGCCGACGAGACGCGCCCGAAGGATTACGGGCGGCTCGGCGTCCTCTGCGGCTGGCGCACGGAGGCCCGCATCCTCTTCGACGTGCCGCCCTCGGCCTTCGTGCCGCCCCCGAAGATCACCTCGAGCGTGGTGCATCTCGTGCCCCGGGCCGCGCCCCTGCCGGCGCGGGTCGGCGCCCTCGAGGCCGTCACCCGGGCGGCTTTCGGGCAGCGCCGCAAGATGCTCCGCCAAAGCCTCAAGGCGCTCAACCCGGAACCTGGCGCCATGATCGCCGCCGCCGGCCTCGACGAGACCGTGCGGGCCGAGGACGTGCCGGTGGCGGGCTACGTCGCCCTCGCCAATGCGTTCGACGCCGCCCGCGGGGGAGCGGGTCCGCGGCCTGCAACCGCGAGCCGCCCCTAGTCGAGCGTCTCGCCGAGGAGCGCGTTGACGAAGTCGGGCACGCCGGCCCGCTCGCGCTTCAGCCGCTCGGTCGCCTGGATCGCCTGCAGGCGGCGATAGGACGTTTCCAGGTCCTCGTTCACGATGACGTAGTCGTATTCCTGCCAGCGCTCGATCTCGACGCGGGCATTGGCGAGGCGCCGGGCGATGGTCTCAGCCGAATCCTCCGCCCGCCGTTCGAGGCGCGCCTTCAATTCGCGCATGCTCGGCGGCAGGATGAACACCGTCACCACGTCCTCGGGCAGCTTCTGGCGCACCTGCCGGGTGCCCTGGTAGTCGATGTCGAAGATCATGTCCCGGCCCGCCGCGAGCGTCCGCTCCACGGGCTTGCGGGGCGTGCCGTAGAAGTTTCCGTGCACCTCCGCCCATTCGAGCAGCTCGTCGCGGTCGCGCATGGTGGTGAACTGGTCGACGTCGATGAAGTAGTAGTGCTGGCCTTCGATCTCGGAGGGCCGCTTCTGGCGCGTGGTCACGGAGATCGACAGCTTGCCGGCCTCCCCCGCCACGAGGCTGCGGGTGAGCGTGGTCTTGCCGGCGCCCGAGGGCGACGAGAGGATCAGGATGAGGCCGCGCCGGTTGATCATGGGTTTCGCATCCGCGCTCAAGGCCTACTCCACGTTCTGAACCTGTTCGCGGAACTGCTCGATCACCGCCTTCAGGTCGAGGCCGATCCGCGACAGGGACACGTCGTTCGCCTTGGCGCAGAGCGTGTTGGCCTCGCGGCCGAATTCCTGCGCCAGGAAATCGAGGCGCCGGCCGACGCCGGAGCCGTCGGCAAGGAGCGCCCGGGCCGCCTCGATATGCGCCCGCAGCCGGTCGAGCTCCTCGCGGATGTCGGCCCGCGCGGCGATGAGCACCGCCTCCTGATGGAGCCGGTCGGGATCGAGGGCCGAGCGGCCTTCGAGCAGCTGGTCGAGCTGGGCCGTCAGCCGCGCCCGGATCGCCTCGGGCTGCCGCGCCGGGGCCGCTTCCGCCTCGCCGACGAGGCGCTCAACGGTGGCAAGGTGCTGCCGCAGCACCTCCGCGAGGGCCTGGCCTTCGCCGAGCCGCGCCGCCTTGAGGCCCTGGACGAGGCGCTCGACGGCGGCCCGCAGCGCCGTGGGCAGGGCTTCGTCGTGGCTCTGATCGACGGCCTCGTCCTCCACCTCGACGACCCCGCGGACGGCGAGAAGCCCGTCGAGGGTCGCCGGCTGCACGCCCGCCGGCAGGTCGAGGCTGCCGATGGCGGCCACGAGCGATTGCAGCACGTCCCGGTTCACCCGCACCCGCGGCGTCGTGGCCTGACGGGTGAGCGACAGGGTGAGCTGGCCCTGCCCGCGGGTGAGCGCCTTGAGGATGAGGCTTCTGGCCTCCTCGCCCACCGCGTCGAAGCCCGGCGGCGTCCTGACCCGCACCTCGAGCCCGCGGCCGTTGACGGTCTTGATCTCCCAGGCCCATTGGTAGGGCCCGGTGATGCCGGCTTCCCGCGCGAAGCCGGTCATACTCGCGAGTGGCATGGAACAACGCCTCAGGATCGTGATGGGGCGCGACCATAGTGTGCGCCCTCGGGCGTCACAAGCGGCACCTCGCAAGACGCGACCTCTCCTCTCCCTCCCCTGAAAGGAAGGAGAGGCACCGTCGCGCCAAACGACTTACGGCTGCCGCAAAGCCGGGACCGTCTTGGGGCTCGTCAGATCGTAGGTGCGGTTGAGGAGAGGGTCCTTCGCCGTGCCCTCCGTGGCGTCTCCCGCCCGGCGCCCGCCGGGGGCGGGAGCCGGGGGGCGGGCCGGACGAACGGGCTGCGCGGTGGGCACGCCGAGCCCGGGAATGACCTCGCCGGTGACCGAAGCCGGCACCGCGCCGGCGGCGCCCGTGTCGCCCCGCACCTCCGGCTCGGCGCGGTCCACGCCCCCAGCGTTGCCCGCCGCGCGGTCCTTCTCGATCTGGCGCCACCGGGCGACGTTGCGCAGGTGCTGGTCGTAGGTTTCCGCGAAGGCGTGGCCGCCCGTGCCGTCCGCCACGAAATAGAGGTCCTTCGTCCGCGACGGGTTCGCGACGGCCTCCATGGCGGCACGGCCGGGATTGGCGATGGGACCGGGCGGCAGGCCCTCGATCGTGTAGGTGTTGTAGGGCGTCGGCTTCTCGATCTCGCTCTTCAGGATCCCGCGGCCGAGGGTGCCCTTGCCGCCCACGAGCCCGTAGACGATCGTCGGATCGGATTGCAGCCTCATGCGCCGCCCGAGGCGGTTGAGGAAGACGCCCGCGACCCGGGTGCGCTCGTCCGCCCGGCCCGTCTCCTTCTCGACGATGGAGGCGAGGATCACGAGCTCTTCCGGCGACTTGAACGGCAGATCGGCGGAGCGGCGCTGCCAGATCTGGTTAAGGGCCTGGCGTTGCGCGTTCTGCATCAGGTTGATCACCTGCTGGCGCGTCATGCCGCGCTCGATGCGGTGGGTGTCCGGCAGGAGCGTGCCCTCGGGCGGGATCTCCGCGACCTCTCCCGTCAGGATCTCGTTCTCGCGCAGGCGCTGCACGATCTGTTCGCTCGTGAGGCCCTCGGGGATCGTGATCGAATGGGTGATCGCCTTGCCCTCGACCAGGGTGTCGACGGCGTCGTCGACGCTGACCCCTGCCTTGAACAGGTACTCGCCCGCCTTCAGCTTCCCGCGCTGCCCGTTGAGCAGGGCATGAAGCTCGAACAGGAAGGGCTGCTCGATGACGCCTTCGCGTTTCAGGAGCGCCGCGATTTCGCTCGTGCCGCCGCGGGGCACCACCACCGCCTTGTCGGCCTGGAGGGGGCCCGGCGCCCCCGCCTCGCGCTCGAGCAGACCGATCCCGACGCCGGCTCCGATGGCGAGGGCGATGACGAGCGTCAGGAAGCCGCTCAGGGCGGAGAGCAGCCCGCCGCGCCGCCGGCGCAAGCGGGGCGGCGGCGGGGGCGGAAGGGGCATCGGCTTGATGGCTTCGCTCGGGGAGCGCGGCGCGAAGCGCGGCTGCATGTCCGGGGCCTGGGACTCGGCCGGGGGCTCAAGTTGCAAACGCTTCTTTCTGCCGAACATCAGGACGCTGTGGTTGCGCGGCTGGGATCAGCCGCTGGGCGGCTACCCTAGCCGGGATTGTGGCGAAAAGCCGTAACCGCCGCGTCCGCGACTCAGGCGGCGCGGCGGAAAATCAGCGACGCATTCGTACCACCGAAGCCGAAGGAGTTCGACAGGGCGACGTCGATGTCCTTCTTCTTTGCGGTGTTCGGCACGAGATCGATGGGGGTCTCGACGGAGGGGTTGTCGAGGTTGATCGTCGGCGGGACGATGCCGTCGCGCATGGCGAGGATCGAGAAGATCGCCTCGATGGCGCCTGCCGCCCCGAGAAGGTGGCCGGTGCAGGACTTGGTGGACGACATGGTGAGCTTTGCCGCCGCGTTGCCGACGATGCGCTCCACGGCCTTGAGCTCGATCTCGTCGCCGAGCGGCGTCGAGGTGCCGTGGGCGTTGATGTAATCGATGTCCGAGGCCGAGATGCCGGCGCGCTTGATGGCCGCCGCCATGCAGCGATAGGCGCCGTCCCCGTCCTCCGTCGGCGAGGTGATGTGGAACGCATCCCCCGAGAGGCCGTAGCCGATCACCTCGGCGTAGATCTTCGCGCCCCGCGCCTTGGCGTGCTCGTACTCCTCCAGCACCACGATGCCGGCGCCCTCGCCCATGACGAAGCCGTCGCGGTCCTTGTCGTAGGGGCGCGACGCGCGGGTCGGGTCGTCGTTGAAGCCCGTCGAGAGGGCCCGGCAGGCCGCGAAGCCCGCGAGCGACAGGCGGTTGATCGCCGATTCCGCGCCGCCCGCCACCATCACGTCGGCGTCCCCGAGGGCGACGAGCCGCGCGGCGTCGCCGATGGCGTGGGAGCCCGTGGAGCAGGCGGTGACCACCGCGTTGTTGGGGCCCTTCAGCCCGTGCGCGATGGAGATGTAGCCGCCCGCGAGATTGATGAGGCGGCCCGGGATGAAGAAGGGCGAAATGCGGCGGGGGCCGCGCTCGAAGAGCGTGATGGACGCGTCGTAGATGCCGGAAAGACCGCCGATGCCCGAGCCCACGAGCACCCCCGAGGCGCACTGGTCCTCATGGGTCGCGGGGTGCCAGCCGGCATCGTCGAGGGCCTGCTTGGCCGCCGCCATCGCGTAAACGATGAACGGGTCGACCTTGCGCTGCTCCTTCGGCTCCATCCACTGGTCGGGATTGTAGGTGCCGTCGGACCCGTCCCCGAGGGGGATCGAACAGGCGATCTTGCAGGCGATGTCGGAGATGTCGAAGGCCTCCACCTTCGAGGCGCCGCTCTTGCCGGCGACGAGGTTCTTCCAGGTCGGCTCGACCCCGCACCCGAGGGGGGTGACCATGCCGAGGCCCGTGACAACGACACGCCGCATGCGCTTACCGCCTCCGTCTCCGCCAGATGGGCCGGGCGGTGACGCCCGGCCGGTCGTCCTTACGCCGCGTTCTTCTCGAGGAACTTGATGGCGTCGCCCACGGTCACGATGGTCTCGGCCGCATCGTCCGGGATCTCGACGTTGAACTCTTCCTCGAAGGCCATGACGAGCTCGACCGTGTCGAGGCTGTCCGCGCCGAGGTCGTCGATGAAGTTGGCGTTGTCCGTCACCTTCTCGGACTCGACGCCCAGGTGCTCGACAACGATCTTCTTCACGCGGTCAGCGATGTCACTCATCGTTTCTTCCTCGTCGGTGGCTGCCGCCTCTCAGGCCGGGCGGATCAGGTGGAGAATGGTGGAACCGGCTCTTCTGGACGCTGGAGCGCTCGTTTGGGCCGCCTCGCGGCGTGCAAAGCCGTAATTTGGCCGGCGGTCAACCCCTTTGGCGCCCTCGGCAGGATGACTAACACAAGCTTAAGCCCTCTGGCGAGGGGCCTGCCCGGGAGCCCGCGGGCCCCCCGGCGCGCCGTCAACAGGGTTCAGAACATGGCCATCCCGCCGTTCACGTGGAGGGTGTGCCCCGTCACGTAGGCGGCTTCGTTGGAGGCGAGGTACACGGCGGCGGCGGCGATTTCCTCGCCCCGGCCGAGGCGCCCCATCGGCACCGTGCCGAGGATCCCCTCGCGCTGCTTCTCGTTGAGGGCGTCCGTCATGGGCGACTCGATGAAGCCCGGGGCGATGCAGTTCACCGTGATGTTCCGGCTCGCCACCTCGGCCGCGAGGGCCTTCGTCATGCCGATGAGGCCGGCCTTCGACGCCGCGTAGTTCCCCTGGCCGGGATTGCCCGTGGAGCCCACCACCGAGCCGATATTGACGATGCGCCCGAAGCGCCGGCGCATCATGCCCTTCACGGCGGCCCGGGAGAGGCGGAACGAGGCCGTCAGGTTCACGGCGATGACCGCGTCCCATTCCTCGTCCTTCATGCGCATGAACAGGTTGTCGCGGGTGACGCCAGCGTTGTTCACCAGGATGTCGATCCCGTCCATGGCGGCGTCCGCGGCCGGAACGAGCGCCTCGACCGAGTCCTTGTCGGACAGGTTGGCCTCCACGATGTGGACGCGGTCGCCAAGCGCGGAGGCCAGTTCGTCGAGGGCCGCGCGGCGGGTGCCCGAGAGCGCGACCGTAGCGCCCCTCGCGTGGAGGGCGCGGGCGATGGCGCCGCCGATGCCGCCGGTCGCGCCGGTGACGAGAGCCTTGCGGCCGGTGAGATCGAACATGGGCTCTCCTTATCCTTGTAGGGTGGCCTTGAAGGCGGCGACGTCGTCGGGCGTGCCGACCGCCGAGCCCGTGGAGCCCGCGGCGATGCGCTTCACGAGGCCCGTGAGCACCTTGCCGGCCCCGACCTCCGTGAAGGCGTCGACCCCGGCGGCGGCCATCGCGGCGACGCTCTCGCGCCAGCGGACCGTTCCGGTGACCTGGCGCACGAGGGCGTCCCGGATCGCGTCCGGGTCCGTGATGGGGGCCGCCTCGACATTGGCGACCACCGGCACGACGGGCGCCTTCACGGTAACCCCGGCGAGGGCCTCCCGCATGGCGTCGGCCGCCGGGGCCATGAGGGCGCAGTGGAAGGGCGCGGAGACCGGGAGCATGACGGCGCGCTTGGCGCCGTTGGCTTGCGCGATCGCGATCGCCCGCTCGACCGCGGCCTTGTGGCCGGAGACCACCACCTGGGCGCCGCCGTTGTCGTTGGCCGCGTCGCAGACCTCGCCCTGCGCGGCCTCCCGGGCCACCGCGAGGGCGGCGTCGTATTCGAGCCCCAGCAGGGCCGCCATGGCTCCCTGCCCCACCGGCACTGCCTTCTGCATGGCGTCGCCCCGGATGCGCAGGAGCCGGGCCGTGTCGGTGATCGACAGGCTGCCGGCCGCGGCCAGCGCCGAATATTCGCCGAGGGAATGGCCGGCCACGAAGGCGGCATCGCGCTTGAGGTCGAGCCCGGCCTCGGCTTCGAGAACGCGCAGGGCGGCGAGGCTCACCGCCATGAGGGCGGGCTGGGTGTTGGCCGTGAGGGTCAGCTCCTCCGCCGGCCCCTCCCAGATGAGCGCCGAGAGCTTCTGCGACAGGGCGGCGTCCACCTCGTCGAACACGGCCCGGGCTTGGGGGAAAGCATCGGCGAGCGCCTTGCCCATGCCGACCGCCTGGCTGCCCTGCCCCGGAAAGATGAAAGCCCGCGTCATGCGTTAAGCCCCCTATGAAAAGCGGGGCGGGACTCGCACCGAGGCCCCGGGAAGTCAAGGCGCGGACCGATCTCTCTCGCACTTGCCCTGTTCATAGCCCCACCGCCCGGCGCCATCGAGGCAGGCGTCGATCCGCCCGTCCAGGGTGAGATGCGTCCAGGACAGGAGGGCGCCCCAGACCGCAAGGAGCACCAGGACGAGGCGCACGGTCGCGCGGGAGAGGAAGGGCTTGGCCGTCACGAAGGCCCGCCAGAGCCCCGCCGGGCGGAGCCGTCACGGGCGCATCCCCTTGTTTTCAGGGGCCTCCCGGTGTATTGGACCCGGCTTCCGATCCTTCCCGAACCACCGAAAAGGAGCCTTCGAATGGCTCGTGTGACCGTCGAAGATTGCATCGACAAGGTCGAAAACCGGTTTGAGCTCGTTCTGCTCGCCGGCCACCGCGCTCGCCTCATCTCGTCCGGCTCGCCGCTCACCGTCGATCGGGACCGGGACAAGAACCCCGTGGTGGCCCTGCGCGAGATCGCCGACGAGACCATCGCGCCGGACGACCTGAAGGAGCAGCTGATCCACTCGCTCCAGAAATATGTCGAGGTGGACGAGCCGGAGGCGGAGACCGTTCCGCTGCTCGGCAACACCGCCGCCGCCCCCGCGCCGTCCGGCAGCGACAACGACGCGGACGTGCAGTTCGACCGCATGAGCGAGGACGATCTCCTGCGGGGCCTCGAAGGTCTCGTGCCCCCGGCCAACAGCGCCGACGACGACGACCGCGAGTAAGCTCAAGCTTTCCCGCCCCGACGAGCCCGGCCCAAAGCCGGGCTTTTTTCTTGGGCTTTTTCGGTGGGGCAGCCGCGGCGAAGCAGCCATTCAGCTTGCGGTAATGCCGCGTCGCACAATATCTTTTTAGACTTGCCTGACAGGAATCGGTCGCAAAGGAGAGCCCGGCCGGATGATGCGCCAGTACGAACTCGTCGAGAGGGTGAAGCGCTACAACCCCTCGGCCGACGAGGCGCTTCTCAACCGCGCTTACGTCTACGCCATGATGGCGCACGGCAACCAGAAGCGCGCATCGGGCGATCTCTTCTTCGGCCACCCGTTGGAGGTGGCGGCGATCCTCACCGACATGCGCCTCGACGAGGCCACCATCGCGGCGGCGGTGCTGCACGACACCGTGGAGGACACCGCCGCCACCCTCGACGAGATCAACAGGACCTTCGGTCCGCAGATCGGCTCCCTTGTCGACGGCCTCACCAAGATCAAGCGCCTCGACCTCGTCTCGAAGCGGGCCGCCCAGGGCGAGAACTTCCGCAAGCTGCTTCTCGCCATCGCGGACGACGTGCGGGTGCTTCTCGTCAAGCTCGCCGACCGCCTGCACAACATGCGCACGCTCCAGTTCATGCCGGCCGACAAGCGCAAGCGCATCGCCGAGGAGACGCTCGAGATCTACGCCCCCCTCGCGGGCCGCATGGGCATCCAGGAGATGCGCGAGGAGCTGGAAGACCTCGCCTTCCAGAACATCCACCCGGAGGCCTACGAGACGATCTCGCGCCACCTCGCCGACCTCATGTCCAAGAGCGAGAAGCTCGTGGAGCGGATCGAGCGCGACCTCACCGAGAAGCTTCACGCCAAAGGCCTCACCGCCACGGTGAAGGGGCGCCAGAAGCGGCCCTATTCCGTGTGGCGCAAGATGGAGCGCAAGTCGGTCTCCTTCGAGCAACTCTCCGACATCTTCGGCTTTCGCGTCCTCGTCGAGGATCTCGACGATTGCTACCGGGCGCTCGGCGTCGTGCACACCACCTGGCCGATGGTGCCAGGCCGCTACAAGGACTACATCTCGACCCCGAAGCAGAACGACTACCGCTCGATCCACACCACGGTGATCGGCCCCGGCAGCCAGCGCGTCGAGCTCCAGATCCGCACCGCCACCATGGACGAGATCGCCGAGTTCGGCATCGCGGCCCACGCCCTCTACAAGGAGGGCATCAACGACCAGTCGAGGCTCGCCAACGAGAGCCGCGCCTATCAATGGCTGCGGCGCACCGTCGATCTCCTGGCCGAGGGCGACAATCCGGAGGAGTTCCTCGAGCACACCAAGCTCGAGCTCTTCCACGACCAGGTCTTCTGCTTCACCCCAAAGGGGCGGCTCATCGCCCTCCCCCGGGGTGCGACGCCCATCGACTTCGCCTACGCGGTCCACACGGACGTCGGCAACACGGCGGTAGGCTGCAAGATCAACGGCCGCATGGCGCCGCTCCTCACCGAGCTGCAGAACGGCGACGAGGTCGAGATCGTGCGGGCCGACGGGCAGACGCCGCCGGCGGCCTGGGAATCCCTCGTCGTCACCGGCAAGGCCCGCGCCTCGATCAGGCGCGCCACGCGCACCGCCGTGCGCCGGCAATATACGGGCCTCGGCCGCCAGATCCTGGAGCGCGCCTTCGAGCGCGCCGGCAAGGCGTTCTCGGACGAGAAGCTGAAGGGCTCCCTCCCCCGCCTCGCGCGCAGCTCCATCGAGGACGTGCTCTCGGCGGTCGGGCGCGGCGAGATGTTCTCCGGGGACGTGGTGCGGGCCGTCTACCCGGACACCAAGACGGGCGACGGCGGCGGGCGCATCGCCCTGCCGGGCGATCCCGGCGCGAAGCCCCGGGCGAACGGCGCCCATCGGGGCATCCCGATTCGGGGCCTCAACGACAACGTGGCCGTGACCTTCGCGCCGGTCGGCGGCGCGGTGCCGGGGGACCGCATCGTCGGGATCCTGACGCCCGGCGAGGGCGTGACGATCTACCCGATCCAGTCGCCGAGCCTCGCCGCCTTCGACAACGAGCCCGACCGCTGGGTGGACGTGCGCTGGGACGTCGACCCCAACGACCCGCAGCGCTTCCCGGCCCGCATCGCCCTGCAATCGATCAACGAGCCCGGCACCCTCGCCCAGATCGCGCAGGTGATCGCGGATCACGACGGCAATATCGACAACGTCGCCATGAGGCGGCGCACCCAGGACTTCACCGACCTCACCATCGACCTCGCCGTCTGGGACCTGAAGCACCTCAACGCCATCATCGGCGAGCTGCGGGCCAAGCGCGTGGTGAGCCGGGTCGACCGGGTGACGGGCTAGAGGGTCGGCGGCGGCTCTGGCTGGCCGCCTACCCGGTCACGCGGCTGCCACGCCCGTAGACCAGCAGCATGCCGATGATCACCGCGCCGTAGATGATCTGCCGGCCCGCCTCGGGCATCTGCATGATGGAGAGCACCGAGTTCAGCAGCACGATGAGAATGACGCCGACGAGCGTGCCGAGATAGCGTCCGCGGCCCCCCAGGATGCTCGTGCCGCCGATGACGACTGCGGCGATGGCCGGCAGGAGATAGGCGTCGCCCATGCCCTGGTAGGCCTTCGTCGAATACCCGGCGAGGAGTACGCCCGCGAGGCCTGCCGCGGCGCCCGACAGCGCGAAGGCGATCAGGATCACGCGGTTGGTGTCGATTCCGGAGAGATAGGCGGCCCGCTCGCGGTTGCCGATGGCATAGATCGCGCGGCCCAGCGTCGTTCGGGTCAGGATCACCACCACGAGACCCGAGACGGCGAGCCAAACGAGAAGAGCGACCGGGATGACGCCGCCGATGCGGGCGACCGCGAGATACTGCATGAGGTCGGTGGCCGCCGTCTGCGGAGCGAAACCGCCCGTATGGGCCACCATCAGGCCCCGCATGACGGCATTCACGCCGAGGGTGAAGATCATCGACGGCACGCGCAGGTAGGCGACGCCGAGCCCGTTCACCACGCCGACGAGCAGGCCGACCCCGATGCCGAGGGGCATCGCCCAGGGCCCGCCGACGGCTGTGGCCATCATGGCGGCGGCGGCCAGCGTCCACGGCACGGACAGGTCGATGTGGCCGAGCAGGATGACCAGCATGAGCCCCGCGGCGACGATGCCGAGAAAGGAGCCTACCTGCAATTGCTGCAGCAGGTATTGCGGCTGAAGCAGGGGAGCGCTCCCCTGCGTCACGAGCGTGTAGCCCGTCCCGACGAGCAGGATCAGCAGAACGAATCCGGCCGCGAAGAGGACGGGCTTGTCGTCGGGCCCGAGGCGAAAGGCTCGCGGGGCTGGAGGCGTGATGGCGGTGCCGCTCACCGGAACACCTCCAGCTTGTTCTTCAGACGCAGCATCTTGAGACCGCCGAGGCTCACGGCGGCAAGGAGCACGAGGCCCTCGAAGAACGGCTGCAGGAGCGGCGCCACGTCGAAGATGCGGAAGTTGAACGAGATGGTGCGCAGCACGAGGGCGCCGATCACGGATCCGATGGCGCTGCCGGTGCCGCCGAGCAGCGACGTGCCGCCGATCACGACCGCTGCGATCGAGTTGAGCGTGTAAGCTCCCGCTTGCGGAATGTCGGCATTGCCGGACGAGGTCTGCAGCGCGAGGAAGAGACCGCCAAGACCCGCGAAGAAGCCGGCCAGTGTGAAAGCCGCCAGTTTCGCGCGGTCGATCGGCAGCCCCGACATGTAGGCTGCCCCCTCCGACGAGCCGATCGCATAGACGGTGCGGCCTGTGACGGACCGGGTGAAGGGCAGCCAGACGCACAGGATGACGAGGGCCAGCAGGATCAAGGGCACGGGGATCCAGGCGAAGGGCTGCAGCCAGGCCGCCTCGCCGTCGTCGAACAGCCCGAAGGTCGCGGAGAACTCGCCAAGATCGTTCGTGACCGCCCAGGACAGGTCCTCGTGAACCTTTCCGCCGGGCGTCGGCCGGAGCGTGAGGGCAAACCCCATATAGATCGCGCTCGTGGCCAGCGTCGCGATGATGGGCTGAATGCGGCCGTAGACGACGACGCAGCCATTCGCGAACCCGCAGGCCGCTCCCGCCGCCATGCAGGCGAGGATGCCGAAGGCAATCTGGCCGGGGCTGCCGTTCACGAGATGACTCGCGATGCAGCCGACGAGCGTCATGACCGCGCCCACCGAGAGATCGAGGCCCGCCATGAGCACCGGCACGGTCTGCGCCATGGCCACGAGAGCCAGGGCGAACGCCTCGTTGGCGTTCTGGATCAGGACCTGGCTCGTGAAGCCGCGTGGGTGGCTCACCTGGTAGAAGAGGTACAGAGCAACGAAGAGCGCCAATGCACCCAGGAGACCGGCATGGCGGCGCAGGCGCAGGCGCAGTCCCGCCCCCCGCGTTCGCGGTCCTGGAGCCCTCTCCGCCGTCACGGGGCTGAGGACCGCTTCAGACATGGGCCGGCTCCCGCTCCTTGCCGATGTTGAGGGCGCTCGCGATGAGGTTGCGCTCCGTGATCGCCTCGCCTTCGAGCTCCCGCACGATGCGGCCGTCATACAGGACGGCGACGCGGTCGCAGCAGCCGATCAGCTCCTCGTAATCGGTGGAGTAGAACAGCATGCACGCGCCCGCATCGGCGAGTTCGCGCATCAGGCGGTAGATCTCCTGCTTGGTGCCCACATCGATGCCCCGCGTCGGGTCGTTGAGCAGGATGACGTCCGGTCGCGTCGCCAGCCACTTGGCGATTACGACCTTCTGCTGATTGCCGCCAGACAGCGTCGACACCGGATCGCCGGCGGAGCCGATCTTGATCCGCAATTGCTCGACCGCCCGCTGCACCGCCTCTGTCGTGCGGGCGGGATTGATGAAAGGACCCCGCGAAAGCTGGCTCAGGGACGCCATCGCCAGGTTGTCGGCGATGGACATCGAGAGGATGAGGCCTTCGCTCTTGCGATCCTCCGGCACGAGCGCCATGCGGGTCCGTCCGCTCTTCGAAGCGCGGGGCGAGCGCGCGGCGAGCGGCCGTCCATCGACCGTGACCGTGCCGCGTACCCCCCGCAGAACGCCGAAGAGGGCGAGGAGAAGTTCCTTCTGCCCCTGTCCATCGAGGCCGCCGAGCCCGACGATCTCCCCGCGCCCGGCCTCGAGCGTGACGCCGTTGAGGCGGTTCTCCCAGGCCAGGTCCTTGATCGCGATCAGCGGCTGCGGCCGCTTGCGCGCGGGTTTGGGCGGGAATTGCCCCTCGATCTCCCGCCCGATCATCAGGCCGATGATCTCGTCGTGGCTTCGTGCACCTTTGGCGAAGGTCTCGATATGCCGGCCGTTGCGAAACACCGAGCAGCGGTCGGCCAGCGCCTCGATCTCGTTCATGCGATGGGAGATGTAGAGGATCCCAAGCCCCCGCGCCTTCAGTTCGAACAGCATGCGGTAGACGCGGTTCACATCGGCGGCCGTGAGCGCGGAGGTCGCTTCGTCGAGGATGAGGAGCTTGGGGTCCCGGCCGAGGGCTTTGGCGATCTCCACCATCTGACGTCGGGACAGGGGAAGGTCTGCGACGCGGCCCGCCGGGTCGATGTCCTCGCACCCGACGCGGGCCAGCAGTTCCTCCGAACGCCGGCGCTGGGCCCGCCCGTCGATCAGACCGAAGCGTCGAGGCGGACTGGACAACGTGATGTTGTCCGCGACCGAGAGCTCCGGCATCAGCGAGAGCTCCTGGAAGATGCAGACGATGCCCGCACGATTGGCGGCGGCCGGATTGGCAAACGCGACCGGCGTTCCATCGAGGATCATGCGGCCGTCGTCCGGCTGCACGACGCCCGCCATGATCTTCATCAGGGTCGATTTGCCGGCGCCGTTCTCACCCAGGACCGCGTGGATCGATCCGCGGCTGCAGCCGAAATCGACGTCGCGCAGGGCATGGACGCCCCCGTAACGTTTGGAGATCCGGCTGAGCGTGAAGAAGGGCGCAGGTTCGAGCATGAGACCTCTTCGATGCTCGGAAGGGTGCTCCCCTCCCGGAGGAGAGGAGCGAGTGCAGACGGGCTGCGCTCTGGCGTCACTGGGTGTTCTTCGCGTCCTTCGCCATGATCTCCGGCGCCGTCACGTTGACGCCGCAGGCCGGGAATTCATTCGCGGCGAAGAAGTTGTCGGACAGGTTCGACCAATAGTTCACGTTGTCCTTCAGCGTGGTGTAGTCCACCACCGGGATCGGCACCGAGATGAGCTGCGGCATCGGATTGCCTTCGAGCGCCGAGATCGCAGCCTTCATGGAGATCGAGACGAGGCCGGGCGACTGGCTGTAGGACAGCCCTTTCAAACCCTCGCCCGCATGCTTGGCGATGAGCTTGCGATAGCCGTTCTCGCCCTCGCCTGCCATGGGGACGAAGGGGTGCTTGGCGTCCATCATGGCCCGCACGGAACCGGTGGAGCCGCCTTGCGTGAAGACCGCTTCGAACTTGCCGTGGACGGCGAGCGCATCGGCGGTGGCCTTCTGCGCCGTGCCGTCGTCCCAGTTGCCGACGACCTCGACGATCTGGAACTTGCCTTCTTTCTCCATCACCTCGCGGAAGCCCAGATGCCGATCGCGGTCGACCGAGTTGCCCGGCAGGCCCCGGACCTCCAGGATTTTGCCGTCGCGCTTGGACCCGAGCTCCTTGAGAAGGTGGCGCGCCGAGAGGCGCCCGATTTCGAGCTGGTCCTCGTTGACCTGCATGACCTTGTCGGTGTCGAGCACGTTGTCGAACGGCACGATGACGACGTTGTTGCGGTCGGCGAGACGGATCACCCGGTCGAAACCGTCCGGAGCCACGGCGATCGTGATGATGGCGTCGTAGCCCTGGTTGATGAAGTCCTCGATAGCGCCGAGCTGCGCGGCGACGTCCGTGCCGGTCGACACGACCTTGAACTCCTTGATCTTCTCCTTGATCCCGGCCTGCTCGGCATAAGCCTTCGCGGTCTGGATCATCTGGATGCGCCAGGTGTTCCCGACGAAGCCGTTGACCACCGCGATGCGATAGGGGCCGGGCTTCTTGTCCCACTGCATGTACTTGGTCTGGGCCGTCCACGGCTTGAAGCAGTTCGGGTCAGGACCGGGTCCGGCGACAACCTTCGGCGCCGCCAGAGCAGCAACGGACGACAGCAGAAAACCGCTGAAAGCAAGCACGGACAGGCGAGCAGCACGTGGCATCTGATCCTCCTTGAGCAGCATCCTTCCCAAGTCCGATTCGTCTCGTGCGAACCTGGACCGACTAGCATGTTAGTTCGATGTCGTAAGGGAAAACAAGTGACAAGCGTCCCGGTGCGAGGATCTCCACCGCAAGGGGAGCTGCTTCAACGTCGACGGTCAGGCCAAGGGGACGCGTCGTCCGGCATGGATGCGATCGCGCGCGGCGAGGCGCGCGATCGCGGGCATTTCTCGCAGCCGAGACCAGGCAGCGGCGGAACTCGTCGATCCATCGAGAATGCCGACCGGGCTTCCATCACTCATGCGGCCCGGTTCAGCGCGTCGAGCGCGGCGTCCTCGATGTGGGCGGCTAGCCCGGCGGCGACCTCGGCCGCGTGCGTGAGCGGTCCCATGTGGCCCGCTCGCTGGACGATCACCCGCCTCGCATGCTTGTTCGCGGCATGCAGACGCTGAGCGATCAGGGCCGTCGGCGCCGGCGCGTGCTGGCCCTGCAGCAGCAGGATCGGCATGGACAGCAGGTGGTAGGCCTCGAGCCGCAGGGGATTGTTGAACAAGGCCCGAAAGTCGAGGCAGGCCTTGGGCAGGTAGCGCTGCAGGTCTGCCTGGACCTGCGGCCGCAACCCCGCCCAGGATCCGAGCCCGTTCCAGTAATCGACGAAACGCTCGGCAGCCTGCGCGTAGGCACCGGACAAGAGCCCCTCTTCGGCGGCCCGCGCCACGGCCCGGACCTCACTGAGGGCGGATCGGCCCTGGAGGCCCATCCCCTCCAGGAGGGTGAAGGTCGTCGGCTCGTAGAGAGCGAGGCTGGCGACCCGGCCCGGTCTCTGGAGGGCCGCCTGCAGGGCCACGGCACCTCCATAGGAGTGCCCGACGAGGTGAACCGGATCGGGGCAGCCGTCGATGAGCGACAGGATGGCTGCCGCTTCATCCTGCAAGCCGAACGGACCCTGCCCGCACCAGGGGCCGACATCCGCCGTGCCGATCAGGCCGGGCGCCAGGACGGTCGCCCGGCCATCGAGGGCGTCGGCCAGGGGACGCCATTGCCTCCCCTGGCCGCCCGAGCAGTGGAGAGCCACCACGATCGGCCCAGGACGCAGGGGCTCGGCTGCGTCGCTCGAAGAGAACGGTTTCATCAGGCGCTCCTGCGCGGGTGACGGGTGAGGTCCGCCGACCCCAGGGCCGTCACGGAGGTGATGTCGCTGCGGCTGATTCCGATATCGGCCAGCATGGTGTCGGACATTTCCAGGAGTTCGCGGCGGGCGCGGCGGAGAGCCGCCCGGCGGCTCGCTTCCCTCAACTGGGCGGAAACGACCGCGAGCACCTTGGACCAGAACGGCGCCCGAGCGCGGATGACGATGGTGGGCGGGTGAACGGTGACGATCATGATGACCTCCTGTCGGCTCGGCAAAGGCCGGAACCGACGAGGGTGTTATGCGCGAGGGCGAGCCCGGCTTCCGTGACCCGGGTCACAGTCGGGCCCGGACGGCTCGGTCAGCGCTGCACGACGACGGTGGTGCCGGGTCCGACGCGCTCGTAGAGATCCGCCACGTCCTCGTTCGTCATGCGGATGCAGCCCGACGAGACCGCCTGCCCGATGCTGTTGGGCTCGTTGGACCCGTGAATGCGGTAGAGCGACGAGCCGAGATACATCGCCCGTGCGCCGAGCGGATTGTCCGGACCGCCCTCCATGAAGCGCGGCAGGTCGGGACGACGCTTCAGCATGGCGGCCGGCGGGCGCCAATCGGGCCACTCGGCCTTGCGGACGATGCGGTGCACGCCCGTCCAGGTGAAGCCCGGACGACCGACGCCAACGCCGTAGCGCAGGGCCTGCCCTTCCCCGAGCACGAGGTAGAGCCGGCGTTCCGAGGTCGCGACCACGATCGTTCCCGCAGGATGGGCTCCCGTATAGGGCACGATCTCCCGCGGGATCGGCCCGACGGCCATGGCGCGATCCGTTGCGGCAAGGCCTCTATCGGCAGTGCCGGGCGCCACGCCGTAGGCCTGTGCGGTGGACAGCCCGGCTGCGGACGTCAGGAGGGCAGCCGCGGGGAGGAGAGCGAAGAGTGAGCGCATGGGGCACCTTTTGGGGTGAAGGGTTGCGATGCCGCATGGTTTACGAATGGTTTATTGCCGCGCTTTTTCGCCTCCGCGCCTCTTTGTTTCCGGACATTGCGTGCCGATCGGCGCGCTCATGGAGGCGCCAGACGTCAAGCGGATGAGAGCGCGCGAAGGAGGAAGGTCTGCGTTGAGCTCAGCGGAGGTCCAATTGTCGGGCCGCCCGTCGAAAGAGGCTTTCGGTCTCGGGCCCGAAGTGAAACGCTTCGAGGAAATCGGCAAGGCCGTATCCCGGCAGGCTCTGGTGAATGGCCGTCCAAGAGGCCCGCGCCTCCTGCATGCGCTCGGCGAGAGTCAGGATGTAGGCCGCGAGAGCCTGGATATGGACATGAGCATTCGGCCGGCTCGCGGCTTTGACCGCCCAATCGGCGGCCTCGTCGGACCGGCCGAGCCGCACCAGCGCCATCGCCCGCACGGCCAGCATCGCAAACAGCATCGGGTCGTAGGGGCTGAGGCGGCGGGATTCGTCGGCGGCGGAAGCGGCCAGAACCGGATCGCCCGTGATCGAGTGAACGAAGGCGAGCGCGTAGTGCGCCTGGGCGAAGTTCGGGCTCAGGTCGACCGCCTGGTTGAGGTGGTCGAGGGACTGCTCCTGCAATCCGCGCAGCCACAGCGCCCTACCCATGGCCCAGGAGGCGGCCGGGTCGCGGTCGTCTGCCATGAGGCTCTCGCCCGCTGCCGCGTAGGCGCGCTCGATCTCCGAATTTCGATCCCGCCAGCCCTGAAACGCATTCTGCCAATGGGTGAAGGACAGGCCGGCATGGGCGCGGGAAAAGGTCGGGTCGAGCCGGATCGCCGTCTCGAAGAAGTGCTGGGCCTGGTCGTTGTCCGCCTTGTTGAAGCGATACATGTGCCACAGGCCGCGATGGTGCGCCTCCCAGGCGTCCAGTGAGTCCGGCGGCTTGAGCAAGGCCCGTCGCCGTTCGAGGGCGTCCACTTCGCTCGCGATCGACGCGACGATGCTGTCGCCGACCTCGCTGAGGATCGAGAAGGCGTCGTCGAGGGTGCGGTCGAAGTCGCTCGCCCAGACGATGCGGGCCGTGCGGGTCTCGAGCAGTTCCACCGTGACCACGAGGCGCCGGCTCGACCGCTGGACGGAGCCTCGCGCGACATAATCGACATCGAGGATGCGGCCCGCTTCCTCAGGACCGATGTTGCGCTCCTGCAAGGCGAACACGGTGCCCTGTGCGATGACGAACAGGCTCCGCAGCTTGGCGAGCCGCGTGATCACGTCATGCACGAGAGCATCGGCCAATCCGCCACGGATCCTCGCCACCGGCGATCGATCCGCGAAGGGCATGATCGCGATGGAGGCCCGGCGGCAGGCTGGCCGATCGACCTCGCCTGGACGTTCCCCGCCCGCTCCGGCGGGAGAGGCGCCGGCCGAGCCGGCACGAGCCGCTGCGGGTGCCAAACCCGCCTCGTCATTCACCTCTCCGACGAACCTGTAGCCTTTTCGCGAAAGCGTCCGGATGAGCCGCTGCTCGAGCCCGCTGTCGCCGAGCGCCCTCCGGGCGGCATTCACGCGGCTCGTCAGGGTGGAATCCGACACGAAGCGCCCGCCCCACACGGAGGCGATGAGGTCGTCCTTGCTCACCACGCGGTCGCGGTTCCGGATCAGGTGGACGATGAGATCGAAGACTTGCGGCTCGACCGCAACGGATTCGCTGCCGCGCCTCAGCTCCCGGCGCTCCGGATCCAGCGTGAACTCACCGAACGAGAACGACACGGTGCGGCTCCCGGCGGTCGTCCGCCTCAGGGAAAAATCAAGCCAATCTCAAGGTTACCTCAGGCCGCAGCCAAAGTCTTCCCGGCCGGCAGGAGGCAGGTTGGACCTCGTCAGAACGACGGTGCGCCGCCCCTTCCGCCCTGACGCGAGAGGGACCGCTCGCCTTTTACAGGAAAGATCAAGGAAACCGACATGTCCTCTTCAGCCCTTGCGGCATCGACCGGCGCGGCATCCGCTCCCCTCGACCTTGGTGCCATGAAAGCCCGCCAGCACGCGGCGTGGTCGTCCGGCGACTATGCGGTCGTCGGCACGACCCTGCAGATCGTCGGCGAGACCCTGTGCGAAGCCCTCGACCTGCGGGCCGGCCAGCGGGTGCTCGACGTTGCGGCCGGCAACGGAAACGTCTCCCTCGCCGCAGCCCGACGCTGGTGCGAGGTGGTCTCGACCGACTATGTGGACTCGCTACTCAAACGCGGTCGCGAACGGGCCAAGGCCGAAGGGCTCTCGATCACCTTCCGGGAGGCCGACGCCGAGGCACTGCCGTTGGACGACATGAGCTTCGATGCGGTCGTCTCGACCTTCGGCGTCATGTTCACCCCGGACCAGGAGAAGGCGGCGAGCGAACTCGCCCGTGTGTGCCGGCGGGGCGGCAAGATCGGCCTCGCCAACTGGACCCCGGACGGGTTCATCGGCCACGTCTTCAAGACCATCGGCCGGCATCTGCCGCCGCCGGCCGGCGCCAAGTCGCCGGCCCGCTGGGGAACCCGCATCGGCATCGCCGAGCTGTTCGAGGCGGATGCCTCGTCCATCGTGGCGGAGCCGCGCCACTTCGTGCTGCGGTACCGCTCGCCGGAGCATTGGCTCGACGTGTTCAAGACCTTTTACGGGCCCCTCCTGAAGGCTTTCGCTGCCCTCGCGCCATCGGCTCAGGCCGACCTCGAACGCGACCTCCTCGCTCTCGTCGCGCGTTTCAACAAAGCGGGCGACGGCTCGATGGTGGTTCCCAGCGAGTACCTTGAGACCGTGATCGTCCGCCGCTGAGCCGAGGGGGCGATGCCGCAACGGGCCGCCGCATCGCCCCGCCCCTTCGCGCTCGGATCGGCCCGTCGCCTCATCGGCCCCCAGGGCCGCGATGGCGGCCGCGTCGCCCAGACACGCAACATTGCTGCAACATCCAAGCCCTAGACGGCTTGGAGGTGAAGTCTCGGATCCGATGATGGGCCTCGTTGCCACTGCTCCTCCCCCAGAAGCCTCCGGTCGCCCGCACCTGAGAAGCTCATGCGCGAATGTCGGCTCGATGGTCGACAGGCGGTACTCCCGTCGTGGCTCCCTGTTCGCAAAATCCTTCGTTGCCCTGTTCCTGGCGGTCGTCCTGCCGCTGACCGCGAGCGGGGTGAGCGACGCCTGGTTCGGGTATCGTGCACAGCGGGAGCAACTGGACCGGTTGCTCGGCGTGGAGGCCCGAGCCGCAGCCTCGCGCATCCAAGGCTTCCTCGACGGCTTGACCGGTCAGCTCGAATGGCTCGTTCATTTGCCCTGGCCGGACGAGTTCAATGAGCATCGGCGCGTCGATGCCTTGCGCCTCCTGCGTCAGGTTCCGGCCATTGCAAGCCTCACCCTGCTCGACGGGCAGGGGCGAGAACGGCTGCATGTCTCTCGCATCGGCCTCAACCGCAAGGAGACCCGGACCGACCGCCAGGCAGAGCCGGGCTTTGCGGGGACGAGGACGAAGCGAGTCTGGTTCAGCGAAGTCAGCTACCAGAGAGGCTCTGAGCCCTATTTCACCGTGGCGCTGGCAGGCCATCGCCCCTCCGCCGGCGTCGTTCTGGCCGAGGTCAACCTCAAGCTGATCTGGGACGTCGTCTCCAGCATCAAGATCGGAGAAGCGGGGCGCGCTTTCGTGCTCGACCGCCGAGGCCACCTCGTCGCGCATCCGGATCTCAGCCTCGTCCTGCGAGGGGCCGACGATGCGACCCTGGCCCCCTTCCGGACGATGAGGGCCGCCGTGATCGCGGCCGAGGGTCGGATCGTGACCGGAGAGGGTGCGGGCGGCCGGGCCGTTGCGGCTGCCTCGGCTCATGTCGCAGGCGTCGATTGGAGCGTGATGGTCGAGCAGCCGCTGGCCGAGGCGTTCGCACCGATCTATGCGAGCCTTTGGCGGACGGCCGGCCTGCTCGTTGCGGCGGCGATGCTTGCTGGCCTCCTCGCCTTCTGGCTTGCCCGGCGGATGACCGGCCCGATTCAGATCCTCGAACGGGGGGCGGAGCTCATCGGTCAGGGCCAGTTCGATCACCGGATCGGCTTGCGGACGGGCGACGAGCTCCAGAGGCTGGCCGAAAGCTTCAACAGCATGGCCAGCGGTCTCGCCGAGTCGCAGGCGCGGCAGGAGCGGATCGCGAAGCTCAAGCGCTTTCTCGCGCCGCAAGTGGCCGAGCTCGTGGACCGGACGGGCGGAGATGACGTGCTTGAGGGACGCCGGGCCGACGTCGTCGTCCTCTTCGGCGATCTGAGAGGCTTCACGGCCTTCTCGGCCAAGGCCTCCCCCGACGAGGTGATGCACGTGCTCGCCCATTACCATGAATGTCTCGGCAGCATCGTCACGCGGTACGGCGCGACCCTGGTCTGCTATACGGGCGACGGCGTCATGGTGCTCGTCAACGCTCCGGTCCCCGTCGCCGACCCTGCTCTCCACGCGCTCGACATGGCTGCCGAAATCCAGAACGCCGTTCAGAAACTCGTCCGGCAGTGGAAAGGCCGGGGCTACGCCATGGGCTACGGCGTCGGGCTTGCGTTCGGACCGGCCACCGTCGGGCGGATCGGCTACGAGGGGCGGTACGATTACACGGCGATCGGCTGCGTCACCAATCTCGCGTCACGGCTCTGCGACGCAGCCCGCGATGGGGAGATCCTGGTCGATGCAGCGATCGTCGCCGCCGCGAACGGCCGCCGGCCGCTCACGCCGCGCGGATCGCGTCCCCTCAAGGGCTTCGATCGCGAGATCGCCGTGTTCAGCCTGGATCCGTGCTCTCTCAACCCAGCCGCCTAGCGCCCTCACTCGATGGTCACATCGGCCATCGTGGTGAGCGAAGACGGAATCCGGACCTTAAGGGCGGCAGCCGCCTTGAGGTTGAGGAACAACTCCACTTTCGTGACCTGCTGCACCGGCAGCTGAGCGGGCTTCTCGCCCTTGAGGATCCTGCCGGCATAGAGGCCGGCTTGACGATGGGACTGCGTGAAATCACCGCCATAGCTCATCAGCCCTCCGGCCGCCGGAAAGTCGCGCGATTGCGTGATCGCCGGCACGGCGTGCTGCATGGCGAGCGCGGCAAGCTGCTGGCTGCGGTTCGCGAAGTAAGGGTCCGATGAGAAGACCAGTCCACCGGGCTTGAGTTGGGCAGCGGTCCTGAATGCGGCCTCGAAATCCTGCTCGTTACCCGCCTGAAGAACTTCGATCCCGATCCCGAGGGCCTCGGCGGTCGACTGCAGGTTCGCGAGTTGCAGGGATGCGGTGGGACTCGTCGGGTTCATGAGAACGGCGAGCCGGCCGGCATCTGGCAACAGCTCGTGCATGAACTCGAGGCGCTTGCGCGAGACCTCCACGCTGAGGCTCGAAACCCCGGTGATGTTGCCTCCCGGCTGCGAAAGGCTCGTCACCACCCCCACCGCAACGGGATCGCCTCCCATCTCGAAGACGATCGGGGTCCTCGAGGTGGCCGATTTCGCCGCGAGGGCGACCGGAGCACCGCCCGGAGCGACGATGAGGTCGACCCGGCGGGCGACCAGATCCGCGGCAAGCTCCGGCAGGCGGTCGTACCGTCCTTCGGCCCAGCGGAACTCGACCGCAACATTCTGACCTTCGACGAAGCCGGCCTCGGACAAGCCCTCCCGAAACGCTTTGAGGCGGCTCGCGAAGGGGCCCGGATTCTCAGGCCCGACATACCCGATCACCGGCATGCGAGACGGCTGCGCCTGTGCCCGGCTCGCACCGGCAGCGATTCCGCCAAGCACCATGAGGAGGTCGCGCCGTCTCATCAGATGCACCCCTGTGCCGGCCCTGAGAGCCCACCCTTCCATGGCCATGATCGCCTCGTTTGAAAATACCGTGCGGGCACCGCCGTCGTCCATCTGCAAAAGAACGTTCACCCGGCAACGTCATGCAAGGGCGGACCTGCCTTCGTGGCTGTTGGGGGCGCGAACGGCTGTCGTTAACACTTCTGAAACATCTCACCCTTGCGCCGACACGCCCCCGCAAAGGAGGCGTCCTATTCCGCTCAAGCAGACAGAGGAGCAAGGGAGGGCGGGATGATGTCGCTGCTGAGGATGGTGGGGGTGAGCGCCGTTCTGTCCTGCACCCTGGTGACGGGCTACAACGCCCTGGCCCTCGGCCGAGCCGCGGAGAAGCCGTTCCAGGAGCGCTTGGCGGGCGAGGACACGGCAAGCCCCCCGCCCGGCCCGGCCCTCGCTCCGGCCAGGACGGTCGGACCGGGCCGACCCGGCGCCTGCGAGGGTCAGGCATGGCCCTACTACGATCAGAACTGCCTCAAGGCGCACCGGGCCGACGTCCCGAGCAGCCCGGTTCGCTGGATCACGCTCGAGAGCCGGCCGGAGCCCGCGACCAGCACCCTCACCCGCGCTCCGCAAACCGTCATGGCCGAACGATAGCGCATCTGCGCGCTCACGGTCTCGCAGGATCGAAACTCTTGCCGGCACTAAGCTACCGTTCTATCCGTCAAGGATCGTCCGTGAGGCTCATTACGATGGAGTTGGCTATGCGGTCGCGGGCTCTCGCGCTGGCACTGTCGATTGCAAGCTCAAGCCACTCCGCCGCGGGCGAACTCATGTTCTTGGATTGCAGCCGGACCGGCGAAGCGCAACCCGGCTCCTCGGAAGGCGAGACCGCCACGATCATCGTCGGCGAAGGGCTCGCCACCATGCAGGCCGACCTCTACTCGGCCGAGCTGTTTCGCTGCGAGACGTCGGGCCGCACCGTGACGTGCAAGCGCGGCGAGAACGATCAACTGTCGCTCTCCATCACGCATCTGACCGCCACGCGCCGGACGAGGTCGGCCCAGGGCGTGACGAACCGCGTGGATTACCGCTGCATCCAGTCTCACCAATAGACGCCGGTGACGCTCGTCGCCGTGCGTATGGAGGCTGGACGATACCGCCGGCTTGCAACCTCGCGATCTCCGGGTATCGTCATGCGTCCCACACCTCTTCTGGAGAGGCGGGAATGATCAGTCGACGCCACCTCCTGGCCACCGCTGCGGCCGGTCTCGCCGGGTCCTCGCGTGTTCATGCCTCCGCCGAGCCGACGACACCGTCGATCCCCTTGCGGTTCTCCGACGTCACGCTGGAAGACGCGCCCCGCTCACGGGCTCTCGTGAGGATCTTCGTGCCGGAGCTCGGGCCGGGCTTCGTTTTCCAGCCCTACTTCGGGGGCGCGATCTTCCGACAGGGCACCGAGCTTGCGGCCGTCCAGCGCGGCCACCTCGAAATGGCCCTCGTGCCCCCCTCCGACTTCGCCAAGCACGTGCCAGCCTTCGACCTTCTCGGCGCGGCCTACATGGTGCGCGATTCCGGTCACCTGGACCGGGTGTTCGCCGGCGAGGTGGGAGAGGCTTTCCGATCGCTGGCCCGCCAGGAACTCGGCGTCGTGGTGCTGGCGCCTGCCTATTACGGCACCCGGCACCTGAATCTGCGCGGCACCGAGCCGGTCGGAACACCGGAGGATCTCAAGGGAGTTCGCCTGCGCATGCCCCCCGGCGAGAGCTGGCAGAGGCTCGGGCGGGCGCTCGGGGCCGATCCGGTGCCGCTCGCCTACGCGGAAACCTATACGGCCCTCAAGCTTGCGCTCGTCGACGGACAGGACAACCCTCTTCCCAACACCTACCGGATGGGTTTTCACGAGGTCACGCGGCAGGTCGTGCTCACGGGCCACAGCGTCGGTTTCGACCTGCTGGTCGTCCGCGCGCCCCTGTTCGACAGCTTGACGCCCGATCAGCAGGAGCGCATGCGGCGGGCCGCCGAGCGGGCGTTCACATGGAGCACCGCCGAGTACCTGCGCCAGGAACAGGCGCTCGTCACCGTCCTTGCGGCGGCGGGGCTGCGGGTCTACGAGCCGGATATCGAAGCCTTCCGCCGGTACGCCACCCTGGCGCACCAGCAATCCCCGTTCCGCGACTTCTGGATCCCGGGTCTGGTCGATCAGATCAGGACCTTGATCTGAGCCGGCATCGCCGCTCCCGCCGAAGTCGTCTGCCCGAGCCCCCTTGTCGAAAGCGGTCGCGGAGCAATCGGGAAGGTCGAGACGCGCAGAAGCTGTTTCGTCGGAGGGTGTCGCGGGGTTCGACCGAGCCACGCCAGCGGAACGACCTCGCCCCGCCAGGCAATCATCCCTTCGGGCCGCTTGCCAGAGCGTCGGCGCCGCGCCACACCTGCGGCGCCGAACGACGGAGGTGAGCCATGACCGCAGACGAAGCCCTCGACGAATTCCGCGCCGCCGGGGCGCTGCTCGAAGGCCACTTCATCCTGTCCTCCGGGCTGCACTCCTCCGTCTTCCTCCAGAAGATGTTCGTGTTCATGGATCCGGCCCGGACCGAGCGGCTGTGCCGGGCGCTCGCGCGCCGGATCGAGGAGGCCTACGGGCGGGTCGACCTCGTGGTGTCGCCGGCCGTCGGCGGGATCGTGCCGGGCTACGAGACCGCGCGGCAACTCGGCTGCAAGGCCGTGTTCGTCGAGCGGGAGAACGGCGCCTTCGTGCTCCGCCGGGGCTTCGCCATCCCGCCCGGCGCCCGGGTCGTGATGGTGGAGGACATCGTCACCACCGGCCTGTCCTCCCGCGAATGCCTCGCCGCCCTCAAGGCCCATCCCGGCGAGATCCTGGGCGCCGCCTGCCTCATCGACCGCTCCGGCGGGCGGGCCGACCTCGGCGTGCCGCTGGTCTCCCTCGTCGAGCTCAATATTCCGAACTATTCGCCAGATGAGCTGCCGCCAGAACTTGCGGCCCTGCCCGCCACCAAACCTGGCAGCCGTTCGCTCAATGCGTGAAAGAGCCTGTTTATCCTGATACTTAGGGATAACGCCACAATTTTGTCGCAAACTTGACAGTTGCGGCAAGCGGGGCTTTATTCCCGGTCCTCTATGAGAGTACTGGTGAGAACAGGATTTTAGACTGCCCGTGTCCCGGTTCCGGCAAGTTCCGGCAGCGCGTCGAAGACGCCCCGCCCCGAACGCCGCAGCGGGCCAGGAGACGGATGGTCCAAGAGCTTTCTTTCAGCCCATCGGACACGAGACGAGCAATGGTCGGTCAGCAGCGTATCGCCCTCTTCATTGACGGGGCCAATCTCTACGCAACCACGAAGACGCTCGGGTTCGACATCGACTACAAACGACTGCTGAAGGAATTCCAGGGCCGCGGCAACCTCGTGCGAGCTTTCTACTACACGGCGCTCGTCGAGGATCAGGAATACTCCTCCATCCGCCCCCTCATCGACTGGCTCGACTACAACGGCTACCGGGTGGTGACGAAGCCCACCAAGGAGTTCGTGGACTCGACCGGCCGCCGTAAGGTGAAGGGCAACATGGACATCGAGCTCGCCATCGATGCGCTCGAGCTCGCCCCCTACATCGACCACATGATCCTGTTCTCAGGGGACGGCGACTTCCGCTCCCTCGTCGAAGCGATGCAGCGCCGGGGCGTGCGGGTCTCGGTGGTCTCCACGATCTCGACGCAGCCGCCCATGGTGGCGGACGAGTTGCGCCGCCAGGCGGACGAGTTCCTCGAACTCTCCCATCTCATCCCGAAGATCGGCCGCGATCCCGCCGAGCGTCCCGTGCGGGCCGTGGGCGAGAACGGCGAGCGCCCGGAGCGCGCCCGCTTCCAGAGCCCCGGCCTCGAGCGCCGCTACGGCATCCGCCAGGCGACCGACGAGGACGTGGTCGAGGGCTGAGCCGCCCTACCCCTTCTCGCGCATCAGCCGCGAGCGCTCCCGGTTCCAGGTGCGCTCCTTCTCGGTCTCGCGCTTGTCGTGGAGCTTCTTGCCGCGGCCGAGACCGAGTTCCACCTTCGCCCGCCCGCGGTCGTTGAAGTAGATCTTCAGCGGGATCACCGTGAAGCCCTCGCGCTGCGTGGCGCCGATGAGCTTGTTGATCTGGCGCTTGTGCAGCAGCAGGCGGCGCGGCCGCTTCGTCTCGTGGTTGAAGCGGTTGGCCTGCAGGTATTCCGGGATATAGGCGTTGAAGAGAAAGAACTCCTCGCCGGAGGGCCCCGCATAGGCCTCGCCGATCGTCGCCTTGCCGCCGCGCAGGGACTTCACCTCCGTGCCGGTGAGCGCGATGCCGGCCTCGTAGGTCTCGACGATCTCGTAGTTGAAGCGGGCCTTGCGGTTGTCGGCGACGACCTTCCGGCTGGGATCGGCTTTGCTCATGTCAGGCGTTGATCAATCCCGCGTGGACCAGAGCCTCGCGAATGGCGCCTTTCGTCGGTGCGGTCACGGGCATCATGGGAAGCCGGATCTCCTCATTGCTGCGGCCGAGGAGCGAGAGACCGCACTTTGCCCCGGCGAGGCCAGGCTCCAGGAACAGGGCGTCGTGCAGCGGCACGAGCCGGTCCTGCACTTTCAGGGCGGCGGCGTATTCGCCGGCGAGGCTGAGGTCCTGCATCTCCGCGCACAGCCGCGGCGCGACGTTGGCCGTCACCGAGATGCAGCCGTGGCCGCCGGCGGCGTTGTAGGCGAGCGCCGTCATGTCCTCGCCGGAGAGCTGGATGAAGTCGGGCCCCATGGCGTGACGCTGCTGCGAGACGCGGGCGAGGTTGGCCGTCGCATCCTTCACGCCGACGATGTTCTTGAGCTCGTAAAGCCGCGCCATCGTGGCGACCGACATATCGATCACCGAGCGCGGGGGAATGTTGTAGATGACGATCGGGATGCCGACCGCGTCGTTCACCGCCTTGAAGTGATGGTAGAGCCCCTCCTGGGTCGGCTTGTTGTAGTAGGGCGTCACCACGAGGATCGCGTCCGCCCCCACCTTCTCGGCATGCTTGGCGAACGCGACCGCCTCGGCGGTGGAGTTCGAGCCGGCGCCCGCGATCACCGGCACGCGGCCTTTCGTCTCCTCGACGCAAGCCTCCACCACGCGTTCATGTTCCCGCTGGTTCAGGGTCGGGCTTTCGCCCGTGGTGCCCACGGGCACCAGGCCCTTGGTTCCGTTCTCGATCTGCCAGTTGACGAGCCCGCGCAGGGCCTCCTCGTCCACCTGGCCGTTCCGGAAAGGGGTCACGAGGGCTGTCATCGAGCCTCTGAGACGGGTCATGGAGAGCGTTCCTCGTGATGGGCGGGCTTGCGGGAGGCCCTGCTTCGCTTAATCTGGGCCACACATAAGGGCTGCGGCGCAGGGGCGCAAACGCGGCCGAAGGGTCAATAAGGGGGCATCGGCTTATCGTTTCGTCAAGAAGGCCCGCCCGACAATGGGCGCCCCTTGACGGGATTGGGGGGATTTCGTGAGCCTCAACACGCGCCTTGCTCTGGTCCTGCTGGCCTCCGCCGGCCTCCTCGCCGGCTCGGTTTCGGCCAGGACGGGGCCGGGCCCCGAAGGGCGGAACCCCGCAGGACAACGCCCGAACGCCGTCCCGGGCTCCATGACGGTCGCGACCCTCGACGCCGAGTCCCTCGGCATCCTCGGCGGGATGCCGGCCGTGCCGCAGATGGGCGACGCCGATTACGTGCCGCAGGTCCTGAAAGCCTATCGCGACGGCAAGGCGGACGAGGCCGAGATTCTGAAATCCAAGCTTGCCCAGCCGGCTGCCATCGCCCTTGTGGAATGGTACGCCATTCGCAGCGGCGTCGCGCTGAGCTTCGACCGGATGGCCGCCTTCCAGCGCGAGTACCGGGATTGGCCCCTCACCCAGAACATGCGGCGCCGCACCGAGGAGGCCCTGCTGGCCGCGCGGCGCTCGCCTCCCCGGGTGCGCGCCCATTTCGCCGCCCAGCCTCCGGTGAGCGCCGCCGGCCGCATCGCCCTCGCCTTCGCCCTCAAGGCCGACGGGCTGGAGGCCGAGGCGCGGGACCTCGCCCGCCACATCTGGCGCGAGGAGGCGATCGGCCCCGAGGTCGAGGGCCGCATCCTCGAGGAGTTCCCGGGCCTCCTCACCACCGCCGATCACCGCTTCCGGATGGAGCGCCTGCTCCTGAAGGAGAACTGGGGCGCGGCCCAGCGGGCGGCCGCCCGCGCGGGGGGCGATTATCCGAGCCTCGTCAAGGCGCGCATGGGCCTGTTCCAGGGGGGCAAGAAGGCCGAGAAGGCCTTCGCAGGAGTGCCCCAGCACCTGAGGGAGGACGCGTCCTACATCTACTCGCGCGCCCTCTTCCTGAGGCGCAAGCGCCAGCTCGCGGAAGCGGCCGCCGTGATGGCGAAGGCTCCGCGCGACCCCGAGCTTCTCGTCGACGGCGACGAGTGGTGGAGCGAGCGGCGCTACATCGCCCGCGAGCTCCTGGATGCGGGCGACGTCAAGACCGCCTACGCGGTGGCGAGCCACCACGGTGCGGAGACGCCGGCCCAGCGGATCGAGGCGGAGTTCTTCGCGGGCTGGATGGCGCTGCGCTTCCTCAACGACCCCGCGGAGGCGCGCCGGCATTTCGACGAGGCGGCGCGGATCGCGAGCGCCCCGATCTCCGTCGCCCGCGCCGCCTATTGGCAGGGGCGCGCGGCGGAAGCTGCCGGGAGCGAGGCCGAGGCGCGCCGCTTTTACGAGCACGCCGCGGACCGGCCGATCACCTATTACGGCCAGCTCGCCCGCGAGAAGCTCGGCCTGCCCCTCGCCCTGCGGGCGCCCGCCCAACTCGATGAGGCCGGCCGCAGGGCGTTCGAGGGCCTGGTGCCGGTGCAGGCCCTGCGCCTGCTCCAGGAGATCGGCGAGACGGAGCTCGTGATCGGTCTTGCCTCCGACCTCGCCCAGAGCCTGAGCGATCCCGCCCAGCTCGACGCCCTCGGCGCGATCGTGGCGGAGGCGCAGAACCCGAGGGCCGTGCTCGCCGTCGGCAAGGCCGGGGTGCAGCGGGGCTTTCCCCTCGACCTCCACGCCTATCCGACCATCGGCATCCCGGACTTCAAGCCCGTGAGCGACGAGGTCGAGACCGCCATGGTCTACGCCATCGCCCGGCAGGAGAGCATGTTCAACCCGAAGGCGCAGTCGAGCGCGGGCGCGCGGGGCCTGATGCAGCTCATGCCGGCCACCGCCAAGCGCACCGCCGAGCGCTTCGGCCTCGGCTTCGACCTGAAGCGCCTCATCGAGGATCCGGCCTACAACGCCACCATCGGCTCGGCGCATCTCGGCGAGCTGATGGACGACTGGAAGGGCTCGCACATCCTCGCCTTCGCGTCCTACAACGCGGGCGGCGGCAACGTGGCGAAGTGGATCAAGGCCTACGGCGATCCGCGCAAACCCGGGGTCGACGTGGTGGACTGGGTGGAGCGCATCCCTTTCTACGAGACCCGCAACTACGTGCAGCGGGTGATGGAGAACCTCGCCGTCTACCGCTACCGCCTGCAGGGTCCGACAGTCAGCTTGCCCCCTTCCGCCAGCGCCCAGTAAGAAGGGGCAAGGCCGTTCGGGCCGGGGGCGTTTCGATGACGGGCGGATACCGGGATTTCTACGTCAGCGGCGGCGACGGGCTGAAGCTCTATGCTCGCGATTACGGGCCCGCGGCCTCGGACGCCCTGCCGGTGGTGTGCCTTCCGGGCATCGCGCGGCATTCTGAGGATTTCCACGCGCTCGCGAGCGCCCTCGCGGCAGATCCGCGCCGCCCCCGACGGGTGCTCGCGCCGGATTACCGCGGCCGCGGACGCTCGGAATGGGACAAGGACTGGCGGCGCTACGACGTCAGGGTGGAGCTCGACGACGTGATCCAGACGCTCGTCGCCGCCGGCATCCCCCGCGCGGTCTTCGTCGGCACCTCCCGGGGCGGGATCATCGCCATGGGCCTCGGCGCGCTGCGGCCGGCGGTCCTCGCGGGCGTCGTCCTCAACGATATCGGCCCGGCCATCGACGCGAAGGGCCTCATGCGGATCCGCGGCTATGTGGGCAAGCTCCCGACGCCCCGCAGCCTCACCGAAGGCGGGCAGATCCTGAAGCAGATCATGGACGCGCAGTTTCCGCGCTTCACCGCCCAGCAATGGGAGGGCCTCGCGCGGGGCATGTGGAAGGAGACGGACGGCGGCCTCGTCCTCGCCTACGACCCGCAGCTCATGCGCACCCTCGAAGCCTTCGATCCCGAGACGCCGCTGCCGGATCTCTGGCCCCTCTTCGAGGGCCTGAAGCGCGTGCCCACGATGGTGCTGCGCGGCGCGAATTCGGACATCCTCTCGCCCGCCACCGTCAAGCGCATGAAGTCCCTCCACCCGCGGCTCGAAGCCGTGACGGTGGCGGACCAGGGCCACGCGCCGGTCCTCGAGGGCGATCTGATCCCCCGCATCAAGCGCTTCGTCGAGATGGTCGAGGCGGCCTAGCGCCAACGAAAAAGGCCGGGCGAACCCGGCCTTTTCAAGGTGTCGACGACAGCCTGGATCAGGCCACCTTCTCCTTCAGAACGCCGCGGCGGATCTGGTCTTCCTCGATCGACTCGAAGAGCGCCTTGAAGTTGCCCTCGCCGAAGCCGTCGTCGCCCTTGCGCTGGATGAACTCGAAGAAGATCGGGCCGATGGCGGTCTTGCCGAAGCGCTGGAGCAGCACCTTGGTGAAGCCGCCCTCCACCACGCCCTCGCCGTCGATGAGGATGCCGTTCTGGCGCAGGCGCTCCACGGACTCGCCGTGCTTCGGCAGGCGCTTGTCGATGCGGGAATAGTAGATCTCGTTCGGCGCCGGCATGAAATCGACCCCGCGCTCGATGAGCGTCTCGATGGAATCGTAGAGGTCGTGAGAGCCCAGCGCGATGTGCTGGATCCCCTCGCCCTTGTATTCCTGCAGGTATTCCTCGATCTGCCCGGTCTCGCCCGCATCCTCGTTGATCGGAATGCGGATCTTGCCGTCCGGGCTGGTCATGGCGCGGGAATGCAGGCCCGTGAGCTTGCCCTCGATGTCGAAGTAGCGGATCTGCCGGAAGTTGAAGAGGCGCTCGTAAAACCCGGCCCACTCGTTGAGCCGCCCGCGATAGACGTTGTGGGTGAGGTGGTCGACGTAGTGCAGCCCGACGCCCGCCGGGTGCGGGTCGCGCTCGCCGATCCACTGGAAATCGACGTCGTAGATCGAGCCCTTCTGGCCGTAGCGGTCCACGAGGTAGATGTGCAGCCCGCCGATGCCCTCGATGGCCGGGATGTTGAGCTCCATCGGGCCGACTTTGGTCTCGACGGGCTTGGCGCCGAGCGCGATGGCGCGCTCGAAGGCATATTTCGCATCCACGACCCGGAACGCCATGGCGGGGGCGCAGGGCCCGTGCGCCTCGGCGAAGTTCGCTGCGAAGGAGCCGGGCTCGGCGTTGAGGATGAAGTTGATGTCGCCCTGGCGGTAGAGCGTCACGTTCTTGGAGCGGTGCTTCGCGACCGCCGAGAAGCCCATCTGCTTGAACAGGGCATCGAGCTTCTCGGGCTGCGGGTGGCAGTACTCGACGAACTCGAACCCGTCCGTGCCCATCGGATTGTCGTCCGAAATGGCCGGCGGCGGGGCATCATGCGGGAACGGTCCCATGGCTTTCCTCCTGTGGTGGCCGGGGGCTGTTCCGGCCGGTTCGAGTCTGGAGCCGCCCGGGTGCGGGCGGCCGTCCCCACGCGGCACCCTTGCCGCGCGGGGGTGTTTCAGGGGCTCGCCTCCGCGGGGGCGAGCGAGCGGGCGTGCCGTTCGAGCTTCTCGACGAGCCCGATGAGGCTCCTCTGCTCGGCGACGGTGAGAACGGCGACGAGCCGGTCCTCGAAGGCGAGAGCTTCGGGCGCCAAGGCGTCGTAGATCCCGCGGCCCTCGGCGGTGAGTTCGAGAAGCTCCTCCCGCCGGTCGTCCTCGTTCGGCTTGCGGGCGACGAGCCCCCGCGCGACGAGGGCCGACACGGCCCGGGAGACGGTGGATTTGTGCATGACCCCGTGGGCGGCGATGTCGCGGGCGGTGCGCACCTCGTACTGGCCGAGGGTCGCGATCACGCGCCAGGCCGGGATCGTGAGGTCGAAGCGCTCCGCATAGATCTGCGCCAGCGCGTTCGAGGTCAGGCTTGCCAGCACGTTCAGCCGATACGGGAGGAACTCCTCCAGGACCACGCGGGCCGGGACGGCGACGTCCGGTCGAAGGGCGGATTGCAGGGCCATGCGTTGACGGAACTAGTTGCTCGTGCAACTAATATGCACGTCTTCCGCTGCGTTAGCAACCCGGCGGTGAGGCCGCGAGAAACGATGAGGAGCGCCGCATGAACATCCAGAACGTGACCGGGCTCACGGGGGCTCCGGGCGAACCGCGGACCAGCGCTCTGGTGCCGGGCTACATGTCGGGCTTCGGCAACTCCTTCGAGACGGAAGCCCTCGAGGGCGCCCTGCCGGTGGGTCGCAACTCGCCCCAGAAGATCGCTTTCGGCCTTTATGCCGAGCAGCTTTCGGGCTCGCCCTTCACGGCGCCCCAGGCGACGAACCAGCGCTCCTGGCTCTACCGCATCCGCCCCTCGGTGAAGCACCAGGGCCGCTACCGGAAGGTCGACAAGGGCCTCATCCGCACGGCGCCGGGCGCGCGGGACGAGAGCGACCTGCCCATCGGCCAGATGCGCTGGAACCCCGTTCCGATCCCGGCCGACGACCTCACCTTCGTGACGGGGCTCCGGACCCTCACCACAGCGGGCGATTCCGACACCCAGGTCGGCATGGCGGCCCACATGGCGCTCGTCACCCGCTCGATGGAGGACGAGTACCTGTTCAACGCCGATGGCGAATACCTCGTCGTCGCCCAGGAGGGGCGCCTGCGCTTTCGCACGGAGTTCGGCGTCATCGACATTGCGCCCGGCGAGATCTGCGTCATCCAGCGCGGCGTGATCTTCAAGGTGGAGCTCATCGACGGCCCGGCCCGCGCCTATGTGTGCGAGAACTACGGGGGCGCCTTCACGCTGCCGGACCGCGGGCCCATCGGGGCGAACTGTCTTGCGAACCCGCGCGACTTCCTCACCCCCGTCGCGGCCTACGAGGACCGGGAGGTGCCCTCGACGCTCTTCGTGAAATGGGGCGGCGAGCTCTACGCCACGGAGATCGGCCAGTCGCCCCTCGACGTGGTCGCCTGGCACGGCAACTACGCGCCCTACAAGTACGACCTGCGCCACTTCTCCCCCGTGGGCGCGCTCCTGTTCGACCACCCGGACCCATCGATCTTCACGGTGATGACCGCGCCCTCCGAGACGCCCGGCACCGCGAACATCGATTTCGTGATCTTCCCCGAGCGCTGGATGGTGGCGGAGAACACCTTCCGGCCGCCCTGGTACCACCGCAACCTCATGAGCGAGTTCATGGGTCTGGTCTACGGCGTCTACGACGCCAAGCCCGAGGGCTTCGTGCCGGGGGGCTTCTCGCTCCACAACCAGATGCTGCCCCACGGCCCCGACGCGCCCGCCTTCGAGCACGCCTCGAACGGCGAACTGAAGCCCGTGAAGCTCACCGGCACCATGGCCTTCATGTTCGAGACCCGGTTCCCCCAGCGCGTCACGGCCTACGCCGCCGGGCTGCCCGAACTCCAGGACAGCTACCTCGATTGCTGGGCCGGCCTGAAGAAGCACTTCGACCCGAACCGGCGCGAGCCGAAGTAGGCGAGGATCACCCTCTCTCGTGTGGGCGAGGGTCGGGACCCGGAGGTGTCGCGGGTTCTCCCTGCCCCCTCTGCGGGGGAGGGACAGCTTGCGACCGCAAGCAGGGAGAGGGGCGAGAGCGCCGAGGTAGATCGTTATCCTCCCTCCCCTTAGGGAGGGTGCCGCGGGCGCATCCCGGGGCGGGTGGGGTGTTGCCGCGAGAGCGGCACTCTCAGCAGAGCGCGACGCGGTTCGACGCCCCTCCCCCTTGAGGGGAGGGGTACGGGGTGGGGGTGGCGGCCGTGTGTTGTCCGGTGAGGGTGCTGCCACCACCCCCACCTCCAGCTCCAGCTCCTCCCCTCAAGGGGGAGGAGAGACCCGCAGCGCCCTCCGCGTTCCCTGAACCCCCTTCGAGACACCGCCCATCTGTCATTCCGGGGCGCCGCAGGCGAGCCCGATCCGAAGGGCCGCGAAGCGAAACCCATAAACGCCAGCGTGTCAGAAGAGAGCGCACCAGCGCCGAGCGAACTTTCGTTCTGCAGCGGTTATGGGTTCCGGGCTCCGCTGCGCGGCCCCGGAATGACAGGCGTTGAGGCCCGAACTCGCGCTGTCGCGCGAACACCCCACCCGCCCCGGGCTGCGCCCGCGGCACCCTCCCCTGAGGGAAGGGAGAGGACGCGTCGCGCCACTCATCCTCTCTCGCGAAGGAGAGAAGGTTAGCCCCTGCCCTACGCCCGCCCGCGCGAGCGGATCATGAAGGTGTCGTAGGCGTATTCGTTGAGCTGCCACCAGGGCAGCACCTCGCCGCGGAACGCCACCATCGAATCGTAGGCTTTCTTGAACTCGGGGCTCTTGGCCGATTGCTCGGCGTAGAGCTCGTTCGCGGCCTTGAGCGATGCTTCCATCACGGGCTGCGTGAAGGAGCGCAGCTCAATGCCGGCGCCGATCATGCGGCGCAGGGCCGGCGGGTTCACGGCATCGTACTTGGCGAGCATCCAGTTGTTCGCCGCCTCCGAGGCATGGTTCAGGATGGCCTGATACTGCTTGGGCAGCTCGTTCCATTTCTGCTGGTTGACCACGAGGTGGAGCATGGCGCCGCCCTCCCACCAGCCCGGCGCATAATAGTACTTCGCCACCTGCGAGAGCCCGAGCTTCTCGTCGTCGTAGGGGCCGACGAACTCCGCGGCGTCCAGGGTGCCGCGCTCCAGCGCGGGATAGACGTCGCCGCCCGCGATCTGCTGCGGCACGACGCCGAGCTTCGCCAGCACGAGGCCGCCCAATCCGCCGATGCGGAACTTGAGGCCGTTGAGGTCGGCCACCTCGCGGATCTCCTTGCGGAAGAAGCCGCCCATCTGGGTGCCGGAATTGCCGCACGCGAAGGAGACCGCGTTGAACTTCGCCAGGGCCTCGTTGACGATCTCGCGGCCGCCCGCGAAATGCCACCAGGAATGCTGCTGGCGGGCGTTGAGGCCGAAGGGCACGCCCGTGCCGAAGGCGAGCGTCGGGTCCTTGCCGAAATAGAAGTAGAGGGGCGTGTGGGCGCATTCGACGGCGCCCGTCTGCACCGCGTCGAGAGCCTGGAGTCCGCCCACGATCTCGCCCGCCGAGAAGGTCTGGATCTGGAACCGGTTGTCCGTCGCATCCGCCAGATACTTCGCGAAGGTCTGGGCCGTGCCGAAGATCGTGTCGAGGGATTTCGGGAAGCTCGAGGTGAGGCGCCAGCGGATCTCCGGCATGGACTGCGCGATCGCGGGCGCCGCCACCGCCGTGGCCGCCGCCGTGAGTCCCGCACCCTTCAAAAAGCTTCTTCTCTTCAGGTTGGTTGTGGTCATGATGGGCGTCTCCCCTCGCCGGGTGTCGTTGCACGCCCTATCCAAGCACAGAACAGAGGTTGGTGGCTATGAAGCTTGCGTCGTTGAAACAGGGCCGGGACGGCCGGCTCGTCGTGGTGTCGCGGGATCTGACCCAGGCCACGGACGCATTCTTCATCGTGCCCACGCTCCAGGCGGCCCTCGACGACTGGGAGCGCTACGGCCCGCAGCTGCAGGACCTCTCCGGACAGCTGCAGACCGGGTCCGTCCCGTCCTTCCGCTTCCACGAGCACGATTGCGCCTCGCCCCTGCCCCGCGCCTATCAATGGGCCGACGGCTCGGCCTACGTGAACCATGTGGAGCTCGTGCGCAAAGCGCGGGGCGCCGAGATGCCGTCCTCGTTCTGGACCGATCCGCTCATGTATCAGGGCGGCTCGGACTCGTTCCTCGGGCCGCGGGACGCGATCCCCATGGCGGACGAGGCCTACGGCATCGATTTCGAGGGCGAGGTCGCGGTGATCACCGGGGACGTGCCCATGGGCGCCACCCGGGAGGAGGCCGCCGCCGCGATCCGCCTCGTCGTTCTCGTGAACGACGTGAGCTTGCGCAACCTCATCCCGGCCGAGCTCGGCAAGGGCTTCGGCTTCTTCCAGGCGAAGCCCTCCTCGACCCTCTCGCCCGTGGCGGTGACGCCGGACGAGCTCGGGGAGGCGTGGGACGGGGGCAAGCTCCACCTGCCGCTGCTGTCGACCCTCAACGGCCAGCCCTTCGGCAAACCGAATGCCGGGGCCGACATGACGTTCGACTTTCCGACCCTCATCGCCCATGCGGCGAAGACCCGCCCGCTCGGCGCCGGCACGGTGATCGGCTCCGGCACCGTGTCCAACAAGGACCGGGACGGCGGGCCCGGCAAGCCCGTCCGCGAGGGCGGCCTCGGCTATTCCTGCATCGCCGAGCAGCGCACCGTGGAAGCCCTCCTCACGGGCGAGGCCCGGACCCCGTTCATGCGCTTCGGGGATACGATCCGCCTCGAGATGAAGGACAAGGCCGGCCACTCCATCTTCGGCGCCATCGAGCAGGAGGTGGTGCGGTATGAACGGTGAGGAAATCGAGCGCGGAATCACCACGCCTTCCCTCCCCTCAGGGGAGGGCCAGGGTGGGGTACGGCGCGCCAGCGCCGCCCCTTCCGAGCCCTCAGCCCTGACCCGAACCGAACGCCCCTGGGGCCGTCCGGACGCGACCTCATCCGTGCAGGCAGCCCGTGCCCTGCGCAAGCGCATGACGCCGCAGGAGGCGAAAGTCTGGACGAGGCTTCGCCTCCTCCGCGGGCAGGGTTTTCACTTCCGCCGTCAGGTGCCGATTGCTGATTACATCGTCGACTTCGCCTGCTTGAAGGCAGGTCTGGTCGTCGAGATCGATGGCGGCCAGCATGCGCGCGACGATCACAGCCGCAAGGATCGGATGCGCGATGTAGCGTTGAATGCCGCCGGCTTTCGCGTGCTGCGGTTCTGGAACGCCGACGTCGGCCGTGATCCGTCGACCGTTATCGATACCGTCTTTGCAGCACTCACCGTCGCAGAGGCCGCTGGCGCGGCCTACCCCACCCCTGCCCCTCCCCTGAGGGGAGGTAAGGAGCAGAGCCATGGCTGAGCGCGCCTTCGCCTCCACCGCCGACACGGGCGAGAAGCAGATCTCCTTTACCGAGATCGGACCGGATCTTTACGCCTACACGGCGCAGGGCGATCCCAATTCCGGGATCATCGTCGGCGACGACGGCTGCATGGTGATCGACGCGCAGGCGACGCCCGTCATGGCCGAGGACGTGATCGCGCGGGTTCGCGACGTCACCGACAAGCCGATCCGCTACGTGCTGCTCACCCATTACCACGCGGTGCGGGTGCTCGGCGCATCGGCCTACGGCGCTCAAGGCATCATCGCGTCGGAGGCCACCTACCGGCTCATCGAGGAGCGGGGCGAGCAGGACAAAGCCTCCGAGATCGGCCGATTCCCGCGGCTCTTTCGTGGGCAGGAGACGATCCCCGAAGGCCTCACCTGGCCGACCCTCACCTTCGAGACGGCCATGTCGGTGTTTCTCGGCAAGCGGGAGGTGAGATTGTTCCACCTCGGCGCCGGGCACACGGCGGGGGACGTCGTCGCCTTCGTGCCGGATGCGGGCGTCATGTTCTCCGGCGACCTCGTCGAGTACCACTCGGCCTGCTATTGCGGCGATGCGCATCTGCGCGAATGGCCCCTCACCCTCGACGCGATCCGCGAGTTCGAGCCCCGCGCCCTCGTGCCGGGCCGCGGCGACGCGCTGAACGGCGCAGGCCAGGTGCGGGAGGCCCTCGCCATGACGCGGGACTTCGTGACGACGCTCTACGGCGCCGCCGAGCTCTCCGTCGCCCGCGGGCGCAGCCTCAAGGAGACGTTTGCCGCCACCCGCGAGGCCATGGACGGGCGCTTCGGAGGCTTTGCGATCTACGAGCACTGTCTCCCGTTCAACGTCTCCCGCGCCTTCGACGAAGCCTCCGGCATCGATCATCCGGTGATCTGGACCGCGGAGCGCGACCGGGAGATGTGGGCGGCGCTTCAGGGTTGAGGAGGAGGGATCATGAGAAAAGCCCTCTACCAGTTCGGCTACCGCCGCTCCCCCGATCAGGACCGGGCGCAAGCTGCCCCCCATCCGGTGGTGGTGGTCGGCGCCGGGCCCGTGGGGCTCTCGGCGGCCGTCGATCTGGCGCAGCGCGGGGTGCCGGTGGTGCTGCTCGACGATGCGGACCGGATCGGCGAAGGGTCGCGGGGCATCTGCTACGCCAAGCGCACCCTCGAGATCCTGAACCGCCTCGGCGTCGCGGGGCGGTGCCTTGCGAAGGGCGTCACCTGGAAGATCGGCAAGGTGTTCCAGGGCGGGGAGCTCCTCTACCCGTTCGACCTCCTGCCGGAGGACGGGCACGCCATGCCGGCCTTCATCAACCTCCAGCAATACTACCTCGAGCACTACCTCGTGGAGCGCGCGGGCGAAGTGCCGGGCGTCGACATCCGCTGGCGCAACCGGGTCACCGCCGTCCGGCCCCGCAACGACGGGGTCACGCTCGCGGTGGACACGCCCGAGGGGCCTTACGAGATCGATGCCGGCTGGGTGATCGCCGCCGACGGGGCCCGGTCTTCGCTGCGCGCCATGCTCGGCCTCGCCTTCCGGGGCGAGGTGTTCGAGGACCGCTTCCTCATCGCCGACGTGAAGATGCAGGGCGATTTTCCGACCGAGCGCTGGTTCTGGTTCGACCCGCCCTTCCACGAGGGCCGCTCCGCGCTCCTCCACAAGCAGCCCGACGACGTGTGGCGGATCGATCTTCAGCTCGGGCCGGAGGCGGATGCGGCGGCCGAGCAGCGGCCGGAGCGCGTCGTCCCGCGCCTGCGCCAGATGCTCGGCCACGACGATTTTTCCCTCGAATGGGTGTCCGTCTACACGTTCCAGTGCCGCCGCCTGGAGCGCTTCGTCCACGGCCGGGTGGTGTTCGCGGGCGATGCCGCCCATCAGGTGTCGCCCTTCGGCGCGAGGGGCGCCAATTCGGGCATCCAGGACGCCGACAACCTCGCCTGGAAGCTCGCCCTCGTGGTGAAGGGCGAAGCCCCCGAGGGCCTCATCGACACCTACGACGCCGAGCGCTCGGCCGCGGCGGACGAGAATATCGGCCACTCGACCCGCTCGACGGATTTCATCGCCCCCCGCTCGGCCCAGGAACTGCGCTTCCGCGATGCGGCTCTGTTTCTGGCCCGCAGCACGGATTTCGCCAAGCGCATGGTCAATTCGGGCCGCCTCTCCTCCCCGTCGACCTACGACAGCCCCCTTCTCACACCGGACCGCGAGCCCTGGTCGGGCGCCGCCCGCCCGGGCGCACCCCTCCCCGACGCGCCGCTGCGGGACCGGGACGGGCGGCGGGTGTGGCTCCTCGATGCGGTCGGGGGCGAGGAAACCCTGATCGAGGTCGGCGCCGGCGCGGCGGGCGGCCACCCGGGAAGGCGCCTCGTGATCGGGGAGGATCTCATCGACGCGGACGGCTTCTTCGCCGCCCGCTTCGATGCGACCCCAGGCGCCGCCTATCTCGTGCGCCCGGACCAGCACCTCGCCGCCCGGTGGCGCGCGCCGGACCCCGAGGCGGTCGCCGCCGCATCCCGCAGGCTGCGCGGGCTCGACGGGAGGGCGGCATGACGGGGCTCCTGACCGAGAGCCGCTTTGCCGATCCCGACGGGGCGTACCGCGCCCTCATCGAGGCCCATCGTGGGCTCTCGGACGAGGAGAGCGCCGCCCTCAACACCCGGCTCGTCCTCCTGCTCGCCAACCATATCGGCGACCCCGAGGTGCTGGCGCAGGCCCTCCGCCTCGCCCGGCCCCGTCCTTCGGATGAGGCCCGCCCGGTTGCGGATGGGAAGGCATTCTGACACCGTACGCGGAAGCCCCCGGGACAGGGGGAACACCACGACAAGACCCAGGGAGATCGTCCGTGACACCCACCCGACGTCGTTTTCTCGCCCTCGCCGGCGGCGCCGTTGCCGCGCCCGCGCTCCTGCGGGAGGGCCACGCCCAGGCGCCGCAGGTCACCCTGCGCATGCACCACTTCCTGCCCGCCGTGTCGAACGGGCACTCCAAGTTCCTCGCCCCCTGGGCCCAGAAGGTGGCGAGCGAATCCGGCGGGCGGATCAAGATCGATATCTTCCCGGCCATGACCCTCGGCGGAACGCCGCCCCAGCTCTTCGACCAGGCCCGGGACGGCGTGGTGGATCTCGTCTGGACCCTGCCGGGCAACACGCCGGGCCGCTTCCCGGTGAGCGAAACCTTCGAACTGCCCTTCGTGGCGAGCCGCAAGGCGGTGCCGAACTCCCGGGCGCTGCAGGAATTCGCCGACGCCAACATGAAGGACGAGTTCAAGGAGGTGCACCCGATCTGTTTCTGGGCGCACGACCATGGCCTCATCCACGCCAACAAGCCCGTGCGGACGATGGACGACCTGCGCGGCCTCAAGCTGCGCTTTCCGACGCGCCTCGCCGGCGAGGCCCTGCGGGCCCTCGGCGCCACCGCCATCGGCATGCCGATCCCGCAGGTGCCCGAGTCCCTCTCCCAGCGCGTCATCGACGGAGCCGTGGTGCCCTGGGAGGTCGTGCCCTCCATCAAGGTCCACGAGCTCGTGAAGAACCACACGGAGATCCCGGGCTCGCCCACGCTCTACACCGCCACCTTCATCCTCGCGATGAACAAGGCGAAGTACGAGGGCCTGCCGGCGGATCTCAAGCGCATCATCGACGCCAATTCCGGACAGGCCGCCGCCTCCATGGCCGGCAAGGTCTGGGACGATCAGGCGACCGCGGTGTCCGAGCTCGTGAAGGGCCGCGGCAACACCCTCATCACCCTCACGGAGGACGAGGCCGCCCGCTGGCGCAAGACCACCGATCCGGTGGTGGAGAACTGGCTCAAATCCGCCAAGGACCGCGGCCTCGACGGCCAGAAGCTCCTCGACGCGGCCCGCGCCGCGATCAAGAAGCACGAGACGGCAGCGTAAAGCTCAAACCCCCTCCCCGCCCTGAGCCCTCATCCTGAGGCGCCCGCGTCAGCGGGCCTCGACGGACGGGGCGCCTCCGGCGAGGTGCCTGCGATCCGGAACCCTCGTCCTTCGAGACGCGGCTGCGCCGCTCCTCAGGATGAGGGTTCCTTCTGTTCCGCCTGGATCCGATGAGCCCCGACACCCCCGCCCCTCCCCCGCCCTCCCACGATCACGGCGCGGCGCGCATCGCGCGGGTCCTCGCGCTCGCGGGCGGCGCCGTGGTGATCGGCCTTGCCCTCCTCGTCACCGCCAGCATCCTCATGCGCTGGTTCGGGGGCGCCGGCATCGACGGCGATTTCGAGATGGTGCAGATAGGCCTGGCGCTCGCGATCTTCGCCTTCCTGCCGCTCTGCCAGGCCCACCGGGGCAACGTGATGGTGGACACCTTCACGAGCCGGCTTCCGGCGGGCGTCCAGGCCGCCCTCGACGTGCTGTGGGATCTCGTCTACGGCGCCTTCGCGGCCTTCATCGCCTGGCGCCTCGCGGTCGGAGCCCTGGAGGCCTATTCGAGCCGCACCACCTCGATGGTGCTCGGCCTGCCGCTCCAATACGCCATCGGCGCCTGCGCGGCGATGGCCCTGTTCCTCGCCCTCATCGCCGGCCTCACGGCCCTGCGCCGCGCCCGGGTGCGGGGATGAGCGGAGCCTCCATCGCCGCCTGGGGCTTTGCCGGCATGCTGGCGCTCATCGCCGTCCGCATGCCGGTGGGACTCGCCATGCTCACCGCCGGCAGCGTCGGCTACATCTCCATCGCGGGCTGGCCGGCCTTCCTCAACTACATGAAGACGACGCCCTACTTCCTGTTCTCCAACTACACCCTCTCGGTGATCCCGCTCTTCATCCTGATGGGCGCCTTCGCGGAGCGCTCCGGCCTCAGCCGGGACCTCTTCCGGGCCGCGAGCGCCCTCGTCGGGCACCGGCGCGGCGGCATGGCCATGGCGGTGATCGGCGCCTGCACGGCCTTCGGGGCGATCTGCGGCTCCTCCGTCGCCACGACCGCCACCTTCGGGCGCGCGGCCCTGCCGGAGCTGCAGCGCTACCGCTACGAGGCGGGTCTTTCCACCGGCACCATCGCGGTGGGCGGCACCCTCGGCATCCTCATCCCGCCCTCAGTCATCCTCGTGATCTACGCGATCTCGACGGAGCAGAACATCGAGAAGCTGTTCCAGGCGGCGCTCGTGCCGGGGCTTCTCGCCATGGCGTTCTACTGCCTCGCGATCGCCTGGACGGTGCGGCGCAATCCCGATCTCGCCCCGCCCCATCCCCGGGAGGACGCCCGGGAGCGCGTCGCCGCGCTCCTTGCCGTCTGGCCGGTGCTCCTCGTCGCCCTCGTCGTGGTTGGCGGGATCTATGGCGGGGTGTTCACGGCGACGGAGGCCGCCGCGGTCGGGGCCGTCGCCATGCTGCTCGTCTCGCTCCTGCGCCGCCTGCTCTCGTGGGAGAGCTTCAAGGGCAGCCTCGTCCAGACCGCCGAGACCACGGCCCTCATCTTCGTCATCCTGCTCGGCGCCGAGGTGTTCAACTCGTTCCTCGCCTTCTCGCAGCTGCCGACCACGGTGGCGGCCGCCATCACCGAAGCGGGCCTCGCCCCCTACCTCGTGCTGACGATCATGCTGGCGGTCTACATCGTGCTCGGCGCCGTGATGGACGAGTTGGCGATGATCCTCCTCACCCTGCCGGTCTTCTTTCCGATCGTGACCGCCCTCGATTTCGGCATGCTCCCCGACGAGGTGGCGATCTGGTTCGGCATCCTCGTGCTGATCGTCGTGGGAATCGGGCTGACCGCTCCGCCCATCGGGCTCAACGTCTTCGTGATCCACGCCCTCGCGCGCCACGTGCCGATCACCCGGACCTATCGGGGCGTGCTGCCGTTCCTGGCGACCGACATCGTGCGGCTCGCCCTGTGCGTGGCGTTCCCGGCCCTGTCGCTCGGCCTCGTGCGCTGGCTGAACTGAGCCCCGCGGCGGCGCCCCGCGCCGCCCGGGAGGCGCCCGTCAGCCGCCGTTCTTCTGCTCGGCCGGCGGCGCGGTGTTCTCGGCCGCGGCGGGCTTCGGCTCCTCGAGGCCGTGATCGAGCTTGCGGAGGATCTTCACGAGATCCTCGTGCTCCGGGTTCGAATCCTTGGCGTGGGTCCACTGGAACTTCGCCTCGAGCTTGCGCCCGACCTTCCAATAGGCGTCGCCGAGGTGATCGTTGATCACGGGATCGCCCGCCTTCAGCTCGACCGCCTTCTCGAGTTCGCGCACCGCGTCCTCGTAGCGGCCGAGGCGGTAATAGGCCCAGCCGAGCGAGTCGATGATCATGCCGTCGCGGGGCGAGAGCTCAACCGCCCGCTGCAGCATCTTGAAGGCTTCCTCGATGTTCTGGTTGTTGTCGACCCACGAATAGGCAAGGTAGTTCAGCACCTGGGCGCGGCCCTGCGGCTGCGTCTCGGGCACGAGCTCCAGCGCCTTCTTGAGGTCCGCCTCCGCCTTCGGCCACTGCTTCGAGCGCTCGTAGGCGGTGCCGCGGTAAAAGAACAGGATCCAGTGCCCCCGGTCGGGCGTGCCGATCCGGTCCACCGCCTTCGTGTAGACGTCCGCGGCCTCCGCGAAGCGCTTGCGGGCGCGCAGCACGTTGCCGAGCGCCATGATGACCTCGATGTCGTCGGGCCGTTCCTTGAGCAGCCCTTCGAGGTGCCGGATGGCGTCCTCGCTCTGCTGCAGCTGCTCCAGGTTCTGGCCGATGGCGATGTCCGCGCTGGGGCGGATCGGCGAGACCTTCGGTATGCGCGCGTAGATCTCGTTCGCCCGGTCGTAGCGCTTCAGGCGCTCGTACACGTCAGCGAGGGTGACGAGGGCAAGATCGTGCTCGGGATCGAGGTGGAGCGCGAGGCGGAGATAAATGATCGCCGTGAGCTCGTCGCCCTGGCTGTTGCCCACGACCCCCAGGCCGTACAGCACCTCGGCCGCCCCTTCCTGGGCGTTGGCGATGCTGGCCTCGAGGGGCTTGCCGGCGTTGAGCTGGTCGAGGGCCGCGCGCACCAGCGGGTGCCGCGGCAAGGTCTCGTCGAAGGTGGTGTAGATCCGCTTCGCCTCGTCCCGGTTGCCGCGCTTCGCCTCGAAGCGCGCATAGGCGTCGACCACCTGGAGCGTGTTGCGCTCGCCCTCGTAGGCGGCCTTGAACCGGCGCTCGGCCTCGCCCGGGTTGCCGGTCACCTCGGCGATGAGGCCCGCATGGTACTCGCGGAACTGGTTGTAGGCGCGCTCGCCCTTGAGCTTGTCGACGGTCTCGAGGGCGCGCTTGGCCTCGGCCCTGCCCTCGCCCGCATAGGACCACGCGGTGAGGAGCGTCGCGGTGAGGTCCGCCTGCCGGCCGCGGCCGCCCTTGGCGAGGGCCGCGCGGGCCTGGGCGTATTGCTTCGCCTTGAGGGACCGCACACCGAGGGCGAACTGGGCAAGACCATTCGCGCTGTCGCGCTGGACGAGCCGTTCCGCCGTGCGGAACGCCTCGTTCATGGCGCCGTCGGCGAGGAAGGCCACGAAGGCCCGCTCCAGGAGTTCCTGGTTGCGCGGATCGGCCTTGATGGCCTCGCGAAAGAACGTGGAGGCGGCGGCGGTGTCCCGTGCGGCGCCCGCGATGTAGGCGGCGAGGAAATTGCCCTCGAGGCTCTCGGCCGGCTGCAGCACCTCGGTCGGATCCTGAGCCGCCGAGGCAGGCGCGCCGGCGAGGCCGAGCGCGAGCGACAGGGCGGCAGCGGACAGGCCGCTCCGGACCGAAACGAGGTTCAAACGAGGCAAGAGCCGGCTCCCATCAGCGCGCATCGGGGGGACAAAGGCGCCCCAAATCGGGCCGGAGAATGGCCGTTAACCGCCGACCCGGCAAGGGTGACGTTGCCGCGCCGGACTGACAAGAGCGTCATTCGCGCGGCGAGCCAGGGGCGGCAGGCCTCGCCGGCCTCGGCGACGCTTCACCCACGCCGCATCCTCCTCAACCCTCATCCTGAGGAGGGCCGTCAGGCCCGTCTCGAAGGAGGGTCCAGTGGGCGCGGGAGGCGCTTCCCGTGCTGACTGGAGACGCCCTCGTCCTTCGAGACGTTCGCTTCGCGAACCCTCAGGATGAGGGCTCCAGCCGCTCGCCCGTCCCCGACCTCTCGCCCCTCTACATATTCACGTAGTTCGGCCCGCCGCCGCCCTCGGGCGGCACCCAGTTGATGTTCTGATTCGGGTCCTTGATATCGCAGGTTTTGCAGTGGACGCAGTTCTGGGCGTTGATCTGGTAGCGCACGCCCCCCGACCCGTCCTCCACCCATTCGTAGACCCCCGCGGGGCAGTAGCGCGTCGAGGGTCCTGCATAGACGTCGTGCTCGGAGCGTTTCTGCAGCTCCATGTCCCGCACCTGAAGGTGGGCGGGCTGGTCCTCCTCGTGGTTGGTGTTCGACAGGAACACCGAGGAGAGCCGGTCGAAGGTGAGCACCCCGTCGGGCTTCGGATAGGCGATCGGCTTCACCTCGGAGAGGGGCTTGAGGCACTCGTGATCCGGCTTGCCGTGGCTCATGGTGCCGAAGACCGAGCGGCCCGTGAGCTCCGTCATCCACATGTCGATGCCCCCCAGCACCACCCCCGCGGTTGTGCCGAACTTCGACCAGAGCGGCTTGACGTTGCGCACGCGCTTGAGGTCGTAGCCGATCTCGGACGAGCGCCACGCCTCCTCGTAGGAGCCGACCTCGTCGTGGGCGCGGCCCGCCTGAAGCGCTTCGTTGAGATGCTCGGCGCACAGGATGCCGGACAGGACCGCGTTGTGGCTGCCCTTGATGCGCGGCACGTTCACGAACCCCGCCGAGTCGCCCACGAGGCACCCGCCCGGGAAGACGAGCTTGGGCACGGATTGCCAGCCGCCCTCCACGATGGCGCGCGCCCCGTAGCCGATGCGCTTGCCGCCCTCGAAGGTGTCGCGGATCATCGGGTGCGTCTTGAGGCGCTGGAACTCGTCGAAGGGCGAGAGCGTGGGGTTGGAATAGTTGAGGTGCACCACGAAGCCGACCGACACGAGGTTGTCGTCGAAGTGGTAGATCCAGGAGCCGCCGCCCGCGTTGTTGGGCAGCGGCCAGCCCATGGAGTGCTGGACGAGGCCGGGCCGGTGATGCTCGGGCTTCACCTGCCAGAGCTCCTTGACGCCGATGCCGTATTTCTGGTGATCGCGCCCCTCGTTCAGCTTGAAGCGCTGGATGAGGCCCTTGGCGAGGTTGCCCCGCGCGCCCTCCCCGAACACCGTGTAGCGGGCGCGCAGCTCCATGCCGCGGGTGTAGTTGGCGTTGGGCTCGCCGCCCTTGGAGATGCCCATATCGCCCGTGGCGACGCCGACGACGGCGCCCTTCTCGTCGAACAGAACCTCGGTGGCCGCGAAGCCCGGATAGATCTCGACCCCCGCCTCCTCCGCCTTGCGGCCGAGAAAGCGCGCCACGTTGCCGAGCGAGCCGACGAAGTTCCCGTGGTTGTTCATGAGCTTCGGCATGAAGACGTTCGGCAGGCGCGTGCCGCCGGCGGGGCCGAGATACAGGAACTCGTCCCGGGTCACCTGCGTGTTAAGGGGCCGGTCCGCGTCCTCTCGCCAGTCGGGCAGCAGGCGATCGAGCCCGATGGGATCGACCACCGCGCCCGACAGGATGTGGGCGCCGACCTCCGAGCCCTTCTCCACCACCACGACGGAGAGGTCGGGGGACAGCTGCTTCAAACGGATCGCCGCCGACAGGCCCGCCGGGCCCGCCCCCACGACGACCACGTCGAAGTCCATCGATTCACGGGCAGGCACGTCCATGGTTCTCTCCTGGCGACGCAACGGTAACGCTGGGGTGGCGGAATGGTTTACATATGAACCATCACCCACGGCATCTCAAGCGGCAGGGCCGCATGCCGCACCGTGGGGTCTGACGCTTTCTCCTGCAAGATCAAGGCCCCTTGCATTGTGAGCTGACCACAGGATGCTTACATGAGGAGCATGCCCGAAAAGCCCCTTTCGTCCGACGCCTTGCAGGCGCTCCTCGACTTTCACGTCGAGGCCGGGGTGGACCTTGCCCTCGACGAAACCCCGCACAACCGCTTCGCCGAGCCGAAGGCGCCGGAGCGCGCTCAGGCAAGCCCGCGCCCCGAGCCCGCCCGCGGGGAGGCGCCCCGGCCGGAGGCACGGACGCCCGCGCCCGCCCGCCCGCTCCCGAAGGCCGCCGCCGGCACCCCGGAGGATGCGGCGAGCCTCGCCCGCGAGCAGGCCCGGCAGGCGGCTTCGCTTGAGGAGCTCGAGGCGATCCTGCAGACCTTCGAGGGCTGCACCCTGAAGTTCAGCGCCAAGAACCTCGCCTTCCACGACGGCAATCCGGGCGGGCGGGTGATGCTGGTGGGCGAGGCACCCGGGGCCGACGAGGACCGGATCGGCAAGCCCTTCATGGGGCGCTCCGGGCAGCTCCTCGACCGGATGCTCGCGGCGGTGGGCCTCGACCGCTCCCAGGTCTACATCGCCAACGTGGTGCCCTGGCGCCCGCCCGGCAACCGCACGCCGACGCCCCAGGAGATCGCCATCTGCAAGCCGTTCATCGAGCGGCAGATCGAGCTCGCCTCGCCGGAAATCCTCGTCTGCCTCGGGGGGCCCGCGGCCCAGAACCTTCTCAACGTGAAGGACGGCATCCTGCGCACCCGCGGCCGCTGGTTCGACTACAAGGCCGCCGACGGGCGCACCATCCGGGCCCTGCCGACCCTGCACCCGGCCTACCTGCTGCGCCAGCCGCTGCAGAAGCGCCTCGGCTGGCGGGATTTTGCGGCGCTCCGCCGAGCCCTCGACGGAGCCGGCGCCGCCTGATCAGGGGAGGCCCGCGAGCCAGGCGTCGATCTCCTCCGGCGCGGTGAACCGCACCTGCGGCTCGTCTGTTGCTGGCGGCTCGAACTCGTCCCGGATGAACTGGAGCACGTGCGGCAGCACGTCGGCGCGGCTCGGGTTCGCCCGGTTCGCGGCGATCCGCGCCGCGATCACCGCCTCCGGCGTGTCGACGTACAGGACGAGAAAGCCCGCCCCCTCCCCTTCCGCGAGGCGCCGGAACGCGTCCCTTTGGCGGCGATACGAGAAGGTGTCGTCCACCACGGCGGAGCGGCCCTCCCTCAGGAGCGCCCGGGCGCGGGTTTCGGCGATGCGCCCCGTCTCCTCCCAGTTCGCCACATCGAGGTCCCCGCCCGGGAACAGGCCCCGCTCCTCGTGGATGCGGTCGAGGCCGACGAGCCCCGCGCCGAGGCGCTCGGCGACCCGGCGGGCGGCGGTCGACTTGCCGGCGAAGGCGAGGCCGCACATCGCGTAGAGGATCGGCATGGATCTCCCGTGGCTCTAAGGTCAAGCTTCAGTTTCAGGAACCCAAGCGTCTGAGGGGACTTTCCCCATCAGGTCAACGGGTACGGATTGAGCGATGCGCTGGGAAGATTTCAGAGCCTCCACCAACGTGGAAGACCGCCGCGGCATGGGCGGCGTTCCCGGAGGCGCGGGCGGTCTCGGGATCGGCACCATGGTGATCCTCGGCCTCGTCGGCTGGGCCCTCGGCATCGACCCCCGGGTCCTCATCGGCGGCGCCGAGATGATGGCCGGCGGCGGGGGCGGCTACGAGCAGTCCCAGACGCAGGGCCGGCAAGGCCCGCCACAGGACGAGATGGGCCGCTTCGCCTCCGCGATCCTCGGCAACACCGAGGACGTGTGGAAGGCCGTGTTCCCCCAGCAGGTCCAGCGCGACTACCGCCCCGCGAAGCTCGTCCTGTTCTCGGGCGCGACCCGGTCGGGCTGCGGCAACGCGCAATCCGCCATGGGGCCGTTCTACTGCCCCCTCGACCAGACCGTGTACATCGACCTCTCCTTCTTCCAGGACATGCAGCGCAAGTTCCGGGCGGGCGGCGACTTCGCCTACGCCTACGTGATCGCCCACGAGGTGGCCCACCACGTGGAGAACCAGCTCGGCATCCTGCCGCGGGTGCAGCAGCGCCAGCAGGAGGTGAGCGAGGTGGAGCGCAACCAGCTCTCCGTGCGGGTCGAGCTCATGGCCGATTGCCTGGCCGGCGTCTGGGCGCACCATTCCCAGCAGCGCTACCGGGCGCTCGAACAGGGCGACATCGAGGAGGCCATCGGCGCCGCCGAGGCCATCGGCGACGACCGGCTCCAGCGTCAGGCCGGCGGCCGGGTCGTGCCCGACTCGTTCACCCACGGCTCCTCCGCCCAGCGCGTGCGCTGGTTCACGCAGGGCCTCAAGACCGGCACGATCCAGGGCTGCGACACGTTCCGGACCGCCCGGCTCTGACGCCAGGCGGCGAGGCACCCACGGCGGCGGGCGCCCGCGGCGTCCGACCTTCGAGGCCCAAAAAAGCCGCCGCGCGGCGGCCCCGCATCTGTTAAGACGGGGCATGCCCCTCGACCAGACACTCCCCTTCGTTCCCCTCTCGATTGCGGTTCTCACGGTCTCCGACACGCGCCGGCTCGGCGACGACCGCTCGGGCGACACCCTCGTCGACCGGCTGAGGAAGGCCGGGCACCGGCTCGGGGCGCGGGCCATCGTGCAGGACGACATCGCGGCCATCCAGGCGCAGGTGAAGGCCTGGATCGCGGATCCCGGAATCGACGTCGTGATCACCACCGGCGGCACGGGCTTCACGGGCCGCGACGTGACGCCGGAGGCGCTGGAGCCCCTCTTCGAGAAGCGCATGGACGGCTTCTCGGCGGTCTTCCACCGCATTTCCTACGACAAGATCGGCACGTCCACCCTCCAGTCCCGGGCCACGGGCGGCGTTGCCGGCGCCACCTACATCTTCGTGCTGCCGGGCTCGCCGGGCGCCTGCAAGGACGCCTGGGACGGCATCCTCGCCGCCCAGCTCGACTACCGCCACCGCCCCTGCAACTTCGTCGAGATCATGCCCCGCCTCGACGAGCACCTGAAGCGCGGCAAGCTACAGGGCTGATCGGTGCTGACCGGGCCTCGGCTGCAGCTCCGGCCTCTAGAAGCACAAGACAGGGCGGCGTTTCGCAGGATCCTCGGCGATCCGGCCGTTCACGGATCGCTGCGCTTGGACTGCGACCCCACCGACGGCGCGGCGCTCGACGCCCTGTTCGAGGAACGGAGAGCCGAAACCATCGGCGGCCGGCCCTCCCGCTTCGCGGTGCTGAAGGAGGATGGCCGCTTCGTCGGGTGCATCGGCGCTTACGCCATCGCCCGGACGGCGATCGGGTTGAGCTACTGGATCGATGCCGGGTGTCACGGTCGGGGCCACGGACGCGAGGCGATCGGGATTTTCTCGGAATGGGCCCTGAAGGCCTACCGGCGCTCGCGCATTCAGGCCAACGTGGGCGCTCTCAACAAGGCGTCCATCGCCGCATTGAGGGCAGCCGGGTTTCGGGAGGTCGAGGCCGCGGAGGATCCGGTCTTTGGCAAGGCTACAGACCGGCTGTTCTTCGTCTGGCCGAGTGAGCCCCGAAGGCCGGGCGACGGTTCCTAATCGAACACCGGGTCCCGCTCGACCGAGGCCTGGACTCGGACGGGGCGCGGCAGGCGGATCCCGGGGCGGGCGAGCAGGCTGCGGTGGACGAGGTCGCCGGACCGGAGGCGCACCGGGCCGAGATCCGACAGTCGCCGCAGCCAGGGGGCGCGAGGCCGGCCGAGGCGGCCGAAGCGGCGGTCCGGGGGGCTCAAGGCGATGAAGCGGTCGATGGCGCGGGTCCAGCCCTCCACCGGCACGTCGCCGTCGTCGAGGCACAGGAGCCAGTCGCGCTTGGCGTCCTGTGCTCCTGTGATCCAAGGATCGCCGTCGACCGGCAGAAGGGTCGCCCCCACCGTGTCGGCGACCCGGGCGAGGGCCTCGTCGGGGCGCCGCGCCAGCACCACCGCATCGCCGATGAGGCCGTCCACCACCCCCGGGATGAGGGCGCCGAGGGTCACGGCGAGCGCCTCGACGCTGGTTTCGGCACGGATGAGGGCGGTGATCATGGCGCGGACCATAGGGGCGGAGACCGCGCCCGCACAATCCGCCGAAGGCGTGAGGACCGGGGCTTGATTTTGTTCGAGCTTTGTTCTTTGTTCTTCGTCCGTTCCTCAATCGGCGGAGACTCCCATGACCGCTCGCGCCCGGCCCGAATCGCGCCCCTCCCGGGGCCTCGACCTGTCGGTGGAGGCGACGCGGCGGCGGATGGAGGACCCGGCCTACCGGGTCGATGTGGAGCGCCGCCGCGGCCGGGGCTCCGCCGCGAACCCGGCGGGCCGCTTCGAATCGGTGGAGCGCGAAGCCTTCGACGACGGCTGGGAGATCGACGAGGAGGCGTTCGCGCTGCCTACGGAGGTGATCGTCGAGAAGGCCCGCACGATCATCACGCGCAACGATTCGCCCGACATCTCCTTCGACCGCTCGATCAACCCCTACAGGGGCTGCGAGCATGGCTGCGCCTATTGCTTCGCGCGGCCGACCCACGCCTTCCAGGGCCTCTCCCCGGGCCTCGATTTCGAGACGAAGATCTTCGCCAAGACCAACGCCGCCGAGCTCCTCGAGAAGGAGCTGCGCGCTCCGGGCTACGAGCCGCGCTCCATCGCGCTCGGCGCCAACACCGACCCCTACCAGCCGGTCGAGCGGCGCTTTCGCATCACCCGCCAGGTGCTGGAGGTCTTAAGCCGGACGAATCACCCGGTCGGCATCGTCACGAAGTCGGCCCTCGTGGCGCGGGACATCGACATCCTGGCCCCCATGGCCGAGCGCCGGCTCGCCAAGGTGGCAGTGTCGGTGACGACCCTCGATCCGAAGCTCCACCGGGCGCTCGAGCCCCGGGCCGCGTCCCCGCAAAAGCGCCTCGACACGATCCGGCGCCTGTCGGAGGCCGGCATTCCCGTGACGGTGCTCGTGGCGCCGATCATCCCGGCGATCAACGAGCACGAGATCGAGGCGATCCTGAAGGCCGCCCACGGGGCGGGCGCCCGGGAGGCCGGCTACGTGCTGCTGCGCCTGCCGCACGAACTGAAGGACCTCATGCGCGACTGGCTGCAGGAGCACTATCCGGCGAAGCTGAAACACGTCCTGTCCATCGTGCGGCAGAGCCACGGCGGCAAGGATTACGACCCGCAATGGCGCACCCGACAGACGGGGGTGGGCCCCTTCGCCTGGCTCGCCGGACGGCGCTTCGAGACCGCTACCGCCCGCCTCGGCTTCAACGCCCGCCGCCTGAAGCTCCGGGCCGACCTCTTCACCCCGCCGGCGGAGGAGACGGGGCAATTGGCGTTGTTCTAGCCGGGGCGCCGGCGGCCGCTGGTGTGGGCTCCCGGCACGAGGTGCCCGCAGCCCTCATCCCGAGGGTTCGCGCAGCGAACGGTTGGGAGGGCGTTTCCAGAGTTCGCGGGAGGCGCCTGCTTGTCATTCCGGGGCGCCGCAGGCGAGCCCGGAACCCATAGACACCTGGGTGTAGACGAGGGCGCACCAGCGCCGAGCGGGTTCTGCACCGTTGACGTTTATGGGTTCCGGGCTCCGCTGCGCGGCCCCGGAGTGACAGCGGCGGCGCCCCGGACCACAGCGCCGCTGTACTCGCCACTCAACCAGCCGTCCTATGTTCCGCGCGTCTGAAGGATGAGGGTCGAGGGGAGGTGTGGATGAGGACATCCGGCGCCGAAACAAGCCGCCGCCCGTCAGCCCCGCTAGCGCCGCCGCTCGAGCGGGTTCTCGGCCGGGTCGCGCATCGGGTCGCCCGCGGCGAGGCGCTGGCGGGTGTGGGCCTGCCCGCAGGCGGCCGAGCACAGGAGGCCGCGGTCGGACCAATAGGCCGGGCCGTTCTCGATCCGCCCCGCCTGATAGGTGAAGTCCGGGCTGCCATAGGGCTTCCCGCACTGGATGCAGTTGGTGTGGTGGAGCCGGTTGAGCATGGGCGCGAGGGCCGGGCGTCAGTCGCCCGGCGTCCAGGGCACGTAGTCGCCCGTCGCGGCGGGACGCTGGCCGGTGGAGAGCTGGGAGCCGCGGGGGCGGTAGGCCTGGGGCGTGCCGGTCATGTTGGGCACGTGGGGCTTTTCCCACTCGCGCACCGTGTAGGCCTCCTCCGAGGGAGCCTTGTCGAAGTTGTGGGCGAGCCAGCCGCGCCAGCCGGGCGGCACCCGGGAGGCGTCGACGTCGCCGTTGTAGATCACCCAGCGGCGCTCGTTGCCCACATTGGGGTCGATCGCGGTGGGCTGGCGGTAGCGGTAGTACTGGTTGCCGAACTCGTCCTCGCCCACGAACTGGCCGTAGCGGCGAGTGTAGAAGCGGGTTCCCATGGTGGCGCCGGTCCACCAGGTGAAAACCTGCAGGAAGAACTGTTTCATCGTTGGGGCCTTCGAAGTCGCGCGGAATATGGCCGTGGGCCCGGTGCAAGTCCAGGGGGCGCGAGATCGGGATCCGCGCCGGGTCTATCCACAACACCTCGTGGCCCGTCGTGGTCAAAACGCCACGCTTTCGGGGGTGCCGGGCGCCCTCTCACGGGTTCCACAACAGACTTGGCCACAGCCCCGGCCACGATTCCTGAAGGAGTCTCCAGGGCTTAAGGAAGGGTTGAGAGATATCCACAGATTTAACAGCCCTGTCACAATATGTAGGGCGGAACTGTGAGCCGACATACAAGTTCTTGACGTGAAGGGCCTGTCGAGCCTAGCCTCATGGGGTGCCGATCAGAGACCGGCAGCCCGCCGTTTCGACGGCGCGGCACTCCCCAGAAGGGCTTTGAAGCTTGCGGTCACGCGGCATCCGTGCCGGCGTGCCCGACGGCGTCCCGGGAGGTGCGGAACTCGGACGGACTTGTGCAGAGGCGGCCACAACAATCGGCTGCGGGGGCGTTGAACAACAACATGGGCTGACAGGCCGCGGCGTTCCGCGGCACGGGGATCGTTTGTCCCCGGACAACACAAGGATTGATGGCGATGCGCATCGAACGTCGGTACACCACAGCGGGTCTCTCGCCCTACGCCTCCCTGGCGTTCCGGCGGGCCACGAGCGAGATCCGCAACCCGGACGGCTCCATCGTCTTCAAGCTCGACGGAATCGAGGTGCCCGAGAGCTGGTCGCAGGTCGCCTGCGACGTGCTCGCCCAGAAGTATTTCCGCAAGGCCGGCGTGCCCGCGCGCCTTAGGAAGGTGGAGGAGAACGACGTTCCCTCCTTCCTGTGGCGCTCGGTGGCCGACGAGGCCGCGCTGAAGGACCTGCCCGAGGAGGAGCGCACCGGCTCCGAGACCTCCGCCTGCCAGGTCTTCGACCGCCTCGCGGGCTGCTGGACCTATTGGGGCTGGAAGGGCGGCTATTTCTCGTCCGAGGACGACGCCCAGGCCTTCTACGACGAACTGCGCTTCATGCTGGCGAACCAGATGGTGGCGCCGAACTCGCCGCAATGGTTCAACACGGGCCTTCACTGGGCCTATGGCATCGACGGGCCGAGCCAGGGCCACTTCTACGTGGACTACAAGACCGGCAAGCTCACGAAGTCCAAGAGCTCCTACGAGCACCCGCAGCCCCATGCCTGCTTCATTCAAGGCGTGCAGGACGACCTCGTGAACGAGGGCGGCATCATGGACCTGTGGGTCCGCGAGGCGCGCCTGTTCAAGTACGGCTCGGGCACGGGCTCGAACTTCTCGGCCCTGCGCGGCGAGGGCGAGCGGCTCTCGGGAGGCGGGCGCTCGTCCGGCCTCATGAGCTTCCTCAAGATCGGCGACCGGGCCGCGGGCGCCATCAAGTCCGGCGGCACCACGCGCCGCGCGGCGAAGATGGTGGTCGTCGACGTCGATCACCCGGACATCGAGGCCTATATCGACTGGAAGGTGAAGGAGGAGCAGAAGGTCGCCGCCCTCGTCACCGGCTCCAAGCTCGCGAACAAGCACCTCAAGGCCATCCTGAAGGCCTGCGTGAACTGCGAGGCGACGGGCGATGCCTGCTTCGACCCGGAGAAGAACCCGGCGCTGAAGAAGGAGATCAAGCTCGCCCGCCGGGTGATGATCCCGGACAACTCCATCAAGCGCGTCATCCAGTTCGCGCGCCAGGGCTACACCGACATCGACTTTCCGATCTACGACACCGACTGGGATTCGGAGGCCTACCTCACGGTGTCGGGCCAAAACTCCAACAACTCGGTCTCGCTGAACGACGAGTTCCTGCGCGCCGTCGAGCAGGACCGGGACTGGACCCTCACGGCCCGCATCACCGGCAAGCCCGTGAAGACCCTGAAGGCCCGCGACCTGTGGGAGCAGATCGGCCACGCCGCCTGGGCCTCCGCCGATCCGGGGCTGCACTTCAACACCACCATGAACGACTGGCACACCTGCCCCGCAGGCGGCCGCATCCGGGCGTCCAATCCCTGCTCGGAATACATGTTCCTCGACGACACGGCGTGCAACCTCGCCTCCGCGAACCTGCTCCAGTTCTACGACCGCGCCGCCAAGAGCTTCGACGTCGAATCCTACGAGCATGCCTGCCGCCTGTGGACGCTCGTCCTCGAGATCTCCGTGCTGATGGCGCAGTTCCCCTCCAAGGAGATCGCGCAGCTCTCGTACGAGTACCGCACCCTCGGCCTCGGCTACGCCAATATCGGCGGCCTCCTGATGACCATGGGGCTTCCCTACGATTCCGCTCAAGGCCGTGCCTTGGGCGGCGCGCTCACCGCCATCATGACGGGCGTGTCCTACGCGACCTCCGCCGAGATCGCCGGCGAGCTTGGGCCCTTCCCGGCCTACAAGAAGAACGCCGCCTCCATGCTGCGGGTGATCCGCAACCACCGCCGCGCGGCGCATGGCGAGGCGAAAGGCTACGAGGGCCTCTCCGTCGACCCGGTGCCCCTCGACCACGCCTCCTGCCCCGATCAGCGCCTCGTCACGCATGCCAGGGCCGCGTGGGATCGGGCGCTGGAGCTTGGCGAGCGGAACGGCTACCGCAACGCGCAGGCCACCGTCATCGCGCCCACCGGCACGATCGGCCTGGTGATGGATTGCGACACCACCGGCATCGAGCCCGACTTCGCCCTCGTGAAGTTCAAGAAGCTCGCGGGCGGCGGCTACTTCAAGATCATCAACCGCGCCGTGCCCGACGCCCTTCGGTCGCTGGGGTATCGGGAGGCCGAGATCGCGGAGATCGAGGCCTATGCGGTGGGCCACGGCTCCCTCGCCCAGGCGCCTGCAGTGAACCCGGGATCCCTGCGCGCCAAGGGCTTCACGGACGAGAAGATCGAGGCGGTCTCGAAGGGCCTGAAATCAGCCTTCGACATCAAGTTCGTCTTCAACAAGTGGACGCTTGGCGAGGACTTCCTCACCGGGACGCTGAAGGTGCCGGCCGAGAAGCTCAACGATCCGTCCTTCGAGCTCCTTAGCTATCTTGGCTTCTCGAAGGCCGACATCGAGGCCGCGAACGTCCATGTGTGCGGCGCCATGACCCTCGAAGGCGCGCCGCACCTCAAACAGGAGCACTACGCGGTCTTCGACTGCGCCAATCCCTGCGGGCGCATCGGCAAGCGCTATCTCTCGGTCGAGAGCCACATCCGCATGATGGCGGCGGCGCAGCCCTTCATCTCGGGGGCGATCTCCAAGACCATCAACATGCCGAACGACGCGACGGTGGAGGATTGCAAGAACGCCTACATGCTGTCGTGGAAGCTGGCGCTGAAGGCCAACGCCCTCTACCGCGACGGCTCGAAGCTCTCGCAGCCCCTCAACTCCGCCCTCATCGCCGACGAGGAGGAGGATGCGGAGGATGCCGCCGAGGCCTTCGCCCAGCTGCCCGCCGCCGCCAAGACCGCGCAGCTCTCCGAGAAGATCGTGGAGAAGATCGTCGAGCGCGTCGTCGCCGTCCGCGAGCGCGAGAAGATGCCGGACCGCCGCAAGGGCTACACCCAGAAGGCCGTGGTCGGCGGCCACAAGGTGTACCTGCGCACGGGCGAGTACGACGACGGCCGCCTCGGCGAGATCTTCATCGACATGCACAAGGAGGGCGCGGCCTTCCGGGCGATGATGAACAACTTCGCCATCGCGATCTCGCTCGGCCTGCAATACGGCGTGCCGCTGGAGGAATACGTGGAGGCCTTCACCTTCACGCGGTTCGAGCCGGCGGGCTTCGTGCAGGGCAACGAGCGCATCAAGAACGCGACGTCGATCCTCGACTACGTGTTCCGCGAGCTCGCGGTCTCGTATCTCGCCCGCAACGACCTCGCCCATGTGGACCCGGCGGAAGCCGGCCCCACCACCCTCGGCCAGGGCGAGGACCAGTCGAAGGCCCCGCAAGCCGCCCCCGCCACGGCCGTCGTCTCCCGCGGCTTTACCCGCGGCAACGCCGACCGGCTGATGCTGGTGCAGGGCGGCGTTACCGCCCGCGGCCCGCAAGCCGGCTCAAGCCCCGCCCGCACCGTCGGCGCCACGGCGCTGAAGGGCGAGCTCGCGGTGGCCGAGCAGACGGTGGGCGAAGCCGACGTCGCCGCCCTCCCCTTCACCGCCCCCGCCGCCGCGCCGTCCCTCCAGGACAAGCGGGCCGAGGCCAAGATGAAGGGCTATGTGGGCGAGGCTTGCCCGGAATGCGCGAACTTTACGCTCGTGCGGAACGGGACATGCTTGAAGTGCGATACGTGCGGTGGGACGACGGGGTGTAGCTAGCGCCTTCACCCTCACGGCAGCTATGAGGGGCAGCTTTGGCTGCCCCTTTTTCATTGACCGATGCTCCGCCCGACATTGCAGAGTGACCAGGGCGCTCGCAAAAGGTCCGGCGAGAGTTCTTCAGGATGCACGTGGGGCAAGTGGGCCCTCATCCTGAGGGCTTCGCGCCAGCGAAGCGTCGCGAAGGACGAGGGCGTGTCCAGGGCACCTCGGGCGGCGCTCCCGCTTGTCATTCCGGGGCGCCGCAGGCGAGCCCGGAACCCATAAACACCAGCTTGTCAGAAGAAGGCGCACCGCTGGTCGCACGAACTTTCATCCTGCGGTGGTTATGGGTTCCGGGCTCCGCTGCGCGGC